>JDSH01000082.1_pt1 | contig 34239 bp, 50 predicted proteins | sample 199451 | NCBI WGS metagenome assembly JDSH01 (sample SAMN02584198, study PRJNA231836) | bioreactor metagenome | isolation source: continuous culture bioreactor electron acceptor NO2- transfer2 day 38 after... | place: Germany: Bremen | reverse complement strand
TCAATATTCAGCGGCGACCTTTACGCAGCGAAGCGGAGAAAAGGGCGTCCGGTGGAGGCCCTTTAGGGCCGTAACGAACTGGAATGACTGGTTATGTTTTTGAATACGGTTTGCCACCTTTTACGGTAGGCCAACCATATACCTTAACGTGATTTATCAGCCTGCCTTTTTCGGACTGCTGTTCAGACGACAATTCGTTGCCGCCCCCCCATTCCTCGGTGAAATAGTGATCATGGGGGGGAAACTCGCCAGCTTTCGCTTGTTCAGCGATTTCGAGTAGCTGCTTTGCAAAATACTCTAGCCCCCCCGCCGGATCTCCATGAACAAAAACCTGTTCACCTTCCTCGTCAGTTTCAAATGTTAGGAGATAGTCGTCCATACTTCCTCAGAAAACATAACAGCTTATTGGTTTGAATTCTTATTAAACCGCAACGCCACCACCCCCCCGTCCAAAACTGAGTCACGGCCCGGATAATCTCGACTTTTCAAACCCTTACCATCCGGCTCCCAAGCGCTTTTCCTGTCTTGCTTCTGTGAAAAGTTTGCAAGCAAGTTATTGTTGCACGTTTCTGCAAGTGAAATCCAAAAGGCCAAAAATTTCCGTCTCTAAATCAATGGGCTACTAGGGTGCTCTGTGAAAAGTGTGCGGCCTTATGCAAATCAAACCGCAGAATTTTTGGCATTCCCGAGGCTTTTTCATTATAACTGTATACATATACAGCGCTCAGCCACGGAGGGGGGGCGACTGTGTCAAAATCACCGTTTCTGCAATCGGTTCGCACAGAAATCAGGACGAAGCAGTACAGCTATCGAACAGAGAAAACCTATCTCTACTGGGTCCGTCAGTTCATTCTGTTCAATGACAAAAAGCACCCTGAGGTGATGGGTAATCGCGAAATTGAGCGTTTCCTGAATCATCTCGCCGTAAATCGAGGGGGGGTCAGCCCCCCCGCCACCCAAAACCAGGCACTCTGCGCCATAATTTTCCTTTACAAGAATGTGCTGAAAAGGGAGATCGAAAACCTGCACTACAAGATGTCGAAGACTCCACGGCGCATACTTTTCGCCACGCTTTTGCCACCGAGCTACTGAGATCGGGAAGTGATATCCGAACGGTCCAGGAAATCCTCGGCCACAGCGATATTCGGACGACTGAAATCTACACCCACATTATTGGCGATCGAAGAGCTGGAACAGTTAGTCCATTTGATCGTTTGCCGGGTTCTTGAGAAATGACCAAGCGCCCAACCAAGGCAGAAAGAGCCGGGGGGGATCTCTGAGGCCATCCGAATGTTCGCTTTTGTTTAAAAAGCGGTTTAATCGTTAATGACAGAAATTCCGGGTCGACTTGGCGGGCACAAAGCATCGAATGGCTTTTATAGTGCTCGCCCAAAACGGACAAACTAAGGCTTGAAAACCAAAAGCCCCCCCCGAACGTGTCCTGACACGCCGGGGGGGGCCTGAACCTTCTTGAAAGGTCGTTATTAACTCAGGGCTTCATGACCAGATAGATCGCCCGACCCTGCCTTACAATCCGGACCGAAACCGCGCGGTTTCCGGCAAGTTGCGGATCACCGACCGGAAGTCCTCCACCGAGCGAATCTGCTGGCGGTTGATCTCGGTGATGATGTCCCTGGCACGAATACCGGCCTCAAACGCCGGGCCACGATCTACGCCGGCGACTACAACACCGCCTTCCACGCCCACTGAACGGGCAGTCTCGGGAGCCAGTGGCTCAACGGACAACCCAAGCGGTGCGCCCGCACTGTTGTCGCGGCTACCGGTGGAGGGCTGGGCAGCGTCATCGCCGTCTTCCGGCAACTTGCCAATTGCCACGTCGAGGGTGATTTCATCACCACCGCGCAACACGGTCAGGCGCGCCGATTCACCCACCGGTGTACGGCCAACCATGGGCGGCAGGTCGGAGGACAACTGAACATCCTCGCCATTGTATTCCAGCACAATGTCACCGGCTTCAAGGCCACCCTGCTCCGCCGGTGAATCCGGCATCACTTCGGCAATCAGCGCGCCACGGGGGGGACGGCGCAGCCCGAAGCTCTCGGCCAGATCCCGGTTCACTTCCTGAATAAGCACGCCCAACCAACCCCCCCGGGCGACGGTGCCTTTGTCGCGGAGCTGGCGGAAAACGTTCATGGCATCGTCAATGGGAATGGCGAACGACACCCCCCCCATGAAGCCGCCGGAGCGGGTGTAGATCTGGGAGTTGATGCCCACCACTTCGCCTTCCAGGTTGAACAGCGGGCCACCGGAGTTACCGGGGGGGTTAATGCAACGTCGGTCTGGATAAACGGCACGTAGTTCTCGGATGGCAGCGAGCGGCCCAGAGCACTGACAATGCCCGCCGTCACCGTGTAGTCAAACCCGAATGGCGAGCCGATCGCGAAAACCCATTCGCCGACTTTCAGATCCCGGGAACGTCCAACGCTGACCACCGGCAGGTCTTCACCATTCTCGATTTTGAGAACCGCCATATCCGAGCGGGGGGGATCGGTACCCACGATAGTGGCGGAGAACTCGCGGCGGTCATTCAGGCGCACAATCACTTCATCGGCACCCTCAACCACGTGATTGTTGGTCAGTACATAACCATCGGCTGACACAATAAAGCCGGAGCCCATGCTCCTGCGCGGCTGCTGCGGCCGAGGGGGGGACCCACCAAAAGGAGACTGCGGGCCGCGGAAGAAATCCTGAAGGAAAGGCGGCAACTGCTCCAGTTGCCGCTCATCAAAAGGGAGCCCATGGAAGCCAGAGCTCTGGCTGCCCGGATCCGTCGTGGTACTGATATTCACCACTGCACTGGAGTTATCTTCCACCAGCTCAGTGAAATCCGGCAGGCCTCTGGCTGCGACGCCCTGGCTCCAGAATACCGACGCATGGCAGCCAGCATCAGCAGAACGCCCAGTATGGCACCGGGCCTGGCCAGGGAAGACATACGGGCAGCTTCTATATTTTTTTCTGGCATGTAGAACCCCCCCCTGATTTTACTTGCGTTTATAGAGCTATTCTGGGGGGGCTGGGACGTGAATTTTCAACTTAAAAAAACGGTAGGGATCATGGACATGTCGAGGATGGAATTGTCTTTACCCTCAACAACCGCGCTGGTAGCGATCACCGGCCCCCCCGGCCTGCCAACGCTGCACCAGCCAGAACCCGACGCCCAGGCCTGCCACCGCTCCGGCTATGGCGCCCAGGTCTGACCCCCCCGCGGCCCAGTTATGCGCCATCACACTGGCAAGCACCATCAGCACCAACGGCAAACCGTAAATAATCAGCGAGGCATTCAGCAGCGACTGTTCATCCAGCCCGATGACCACTTCATCGCCCACCCGGGCGCCCACGGAATTATCTACCAGTACCTGATTCGCCCGGCCACCGGATACCGCAGCCAGGGCTCGCTGCCCGCAGCCCGAGCGGGCCGAGCAACTCTGACAGGCACTGGTTCTTATCGTCTGCACCCAGACCTGATCACCCACCAAGGCCACGACTTTACCGGTTTCCGTGATCATGACCCGGACAGCTCAGCTACGAAATCGTCATCCACTTCCACGGCATCTGCCACCTTTCGTGCAGTGCCCGGCGGAATTTCACCAACCACCGCTATCAGGAAGGGGGGGCGATCAGAGACCATGACTTCGCGCATGTAGATGGTGGTTGCCCCCCCGATACGGGAAGCGCCTGTCGGCATTTTCAGCCGCCCGACAGGCTCGACAAATACGGAAAACGCAGCCAGGCCATCGGAGAACGCCACGGCCTTACCACTGCCCGAACGTGGTGCAGCCGCCGGCACAAAGCCCTCCGGCTGCCAGGACAGAGTCCAGCCATTCATCCGGCCAACAGATGACTCCTGTTTCCGGCCATCGTCCAGGGTACGGCTAATCTCACGACCACGGGTCTGAACCTCGAGTTCCTCGTCGGAAATATCGTCAGTGATCTCAAGATCGGTGAACTGAAAATGCTCCAGTACCTCACCGTTTACATCCCGCACCTGGCTCTTGACCAGTAGTCCCGTCTCTTTTTCCAGCCAGAGGCGGTGGCTGTAGCGATCATCATCCCGGGCCCCCCCGAGCGCCACGATCACCACATCGTAGCCGGCAACCCGGTCTTCACCCGCCAGTTCAGGCAGATACCAGCGGCCAAACGGCATCAATTGACTGGTAAACGCTTCTGCGAACGGGCCCGAAGGTATCACCTCGTCCAGCCGGACCCTGCCCCCCCTGTCAGGCAATACACAGACCACGTTCATGCCTTTACGGACGATTTCACCACTGCCGCCGTCCTGCATCACCAGGCGTTCCTCAACACGCCCGTTCCGGTAACGGTGGGCAATGCGCATGGAATGTACCTGATCGCCCCCCCGGGCATAAACAAAGACCCCCCCGCGGTACGAAGTCATGTTGAGTGCAGGGCCAAGCCGCTCCAGCCAGGCCATGGCCGCCGGAGCTTCACCGCTTTTCGTTGTCTCGCTGGCCAACTCGGCCCTCACCGGATTGATCAACAGGCACAGCAGAGCCACAAGAGCGGCAACCGCTCCGAATACCGACCTGCTGGATACCCGGTTATTCATAAATCCATGCTCCCGGCTCAATAGTTACCACTGGCGCTGACCAGGCGGGCGTAACCCACCGAGCCACGACCTGCACCCACGCTGTTGTGCTGGGCATGCTCAAGCAGGTACTGACGCATCTGGCGCAACTGGTCTTCGTCCAACCGCTGCAGTGCCACTTCCTCAACCGCCGCCGACAGCGTTACCGCAGAGGCTGAAGGCTCGGCACTGCCGCCGGCCAGTGCCTGAACAGATACTCCGGTGCGGGTATCCCAGCCGGCTCCGGCACCGAAGCCCACAATCAGCGCCATGAACACCATGGCGGCCACCGGCCAGCGCCAGACCGACACCCTGGGCACCTCCACCGGCGACCGGGCCTGTTCTGAGCGAGCATGGCCATCGAGCGCTTCCCTCACCGCGCCGGCAACATCAATACCATCGGCAGGACCGTGCTGCTCGTGCATCAGATCACGTATCTGCTGCCATCGCTGCCACTGGCCGCGCACGTCCTCCTGGTTGCCATGTGACAACAACCGACGAACCGATAGCTCATCGGCCTCGTCATCCATCATCGAAGACAGTGTTTCTCTGAGACGCTCATCCATAGGATGCAACCTCATTCACGTTACTGACTGATCAAGAAGCGGGCCAAGGTGGCGATCCACCGAGTCCCGCGCCCGGAAAATTCTTGAGCGCACGGTACCTATGGGGGGCACTCCAGTATCCGGGCAATATCTTCATAACTCAGGCCATCGTATTCCCTGAGCAGGAACGCCGACCGCAGTTCCTCCGGCAGGCTGGCAATGGCTTCCGCAAGAGCTTTCTGCAACTGCTCCCTCTGCAGCAACCGCTCCGGCGAGGCCGGGTCACGCAGTCGGCCGCCATCGTCAAAGTTTTCCGCATCGGTGACATCCGCCGATCCCTGAGGCCGCCTGCCGCGGGCCTCAAGGAAATTCTTGGCGGTGTTTACGGCAATCCGGTACAACCAGGTGTAAAACGCGCTGTCGCCGCGAAAGCGATCGATCGCGCGGAAGGCTTTGACAAAGGTTTCCTGAGTCAGATCCATGACTTCCTGGCTGTCGTAGACATAACGGCTGATAATAGACGCGACCCTGGACTGGTATTTCACCACCAGCAGATCGAAGGCCGCACGATCTCCGTTCCGGACCTTGCGAACCAACTGCAGATCCGTCTGGCTGTCGGACTGCTCACCGGGTTTCCAGTCATTTTCAGGCGTCATGGACGAAGCAACAGAAAGTCCTGTTTTGGGAGCCAGTGGTCTGGCCTCGATACGAGTGGCTTGTGTCATTGGGCTGTTCCAGCGTTCGTTCACTAACCCTTGATGCAGACCGCACCCGGCTGACAGGGTTATCCGTTAGCCCAAATAGACAGCAAGCGTAAAGTTTAGTTCAATACACGTCCACATTATGGCCCGCGACCACGACTCAATGCCACAGTCCTACGAATACGATGTTCTGATCATCGGCAGCGGCGCTGCCGGCCTTACCGTTGCGCTGAATCTTCCGGAGCACTTGCGGGTTTGCGTCATCAGCAAAGCCGATATCAGCTCTGGCGCCACCCTCTGGGCCCAGGGAGGCATCGCTGCGGTTCTGGACGATACCGATTCCGTAGAGAATCACATACAGGACACCCTCAACGCGGGCGGCGGTCTGTGCCACGAAGATGCGGTCCGCTTTACCGTGGAACACAGCAAGGAAAGCATCAAGTGGCTGATCGACTCCGGCGTGAAGTTCACCAGGCAGGACGATGGCGAGGACTACCACCTCACCCGCGAAGGCGGCCATAGCCATCGCCGGATTATCCACGCCGCCGATGCCACCGGCCACGCGGTTTCCACCACCCTGGCGAGCCAGGCCCAGGCCAGGCCGAATATTGACCTGAAAGCCGGCCGGGTGGCTGTGGACCTGATTACCAACCGCAAGCTTGCGCTTCCCGGCAACCGCTGCGTTGGTGCCTACATCCTGAATCTCGAAGACAATCATGTGGAACTGTTTCGAGCCAGGTTCACCGTCATCGCCACCGGCGGCGCCTCCAAGGCGTATCGCTACACGACCAATCCGGACGGCGCTTCCGGAGATGGAATTGCCATGGCCTGGCGAGCCGGTTGCCGTGTTGCCAACATGGAGTTCAATCAGTTCCACCCCCCCACCTGCCTGTACCACCCGCACGCCAAGTCCTTCCTGATTACCGAGGCGGTTCGGGGGGGCGAAGGTGGCGTGCTCCGGCTGCCGGACGGCAGTCGGTTCATGGACCGGTTTGATGAACGGGCGGAACTGGCGCCCCCCCGTGACATTGTTGCCCGGGCCATTGACCATGAGATGAAGCGCCTGGGCGCAGACCACCTGTTCCTGGATATCAGCCATAAGCCGGCCGACTTCATCAAACAGCACTTCCCGACCATTTACGAAAAGTGCCTGAGCTTCGGGATCGACATTACCCGCGAACCGATCCCCCCCGTGGTGCCTGCTGCCCATTATACCTGCGGCGGAATTGTCAGTGATGAACGGGCGCGTACCGACATCAACCAACTCTATGTCGTTGGCGAAGCGCCTTCACCGGCCTGCACGGCGCCAACCGCATGGCCAGCAACTCGTTGCTGGAATGTCTGGTCTATGGCCGGGCCGCGGCTCAGGACATCACCCGCAGGGAGGCTGACATTCCACCACCACCGTCAGCCCCCCCGGACTGGGACGAAAGCCAGGTGCGGGACTCCGACGAAGACGTCATCATCTCCCATAACTGGGACGAACTTCGGCACTTTATGTGGACTATGTCGGCATCGTCCGAACCACCAAACGCCTGCAGCGGGCGAAACACCGGGTTGACCTGCTGTCACGTGAAATCGGCGAGTTTTACAGTAACTACCGTGTCTCCAATGACCTGATCGAGCTGCGCAACCTGGTCACAGTCTCCGACCTCATCATCTGCTCGGCACTGCAACGCAAGGAAAGCCGAGGCCTGCATTACACACTGGATTATCCGGGCCTCCTGAATGACGCCCAGGATACCGTGCTGGTGCCGACGACTTACCGCACCCCCCCGTCTCCCTGAGACCGGGCCTTACTCCGTTTCCAAAGGCAGAATCCGTTATGTCCGAAACCAATACTTCTCAGGATCACACTGAATTTCATCGCCTGTGGTGGCACAGCCGCCGCGGCATGCTGGAACTGGACGTCCTGCTGCTCCCGTTCCTTGAAGAGGTATACCGGGATCTTTCAGTGGAAGACCAGGCCCGTTACCGCAAGCTGTTGAGTTGCGAGGATACGGACATGTTCGAGTGGTTCATGCAGCGCAGCAAGCCGGAGGACCCGGATCTTCGTCACATCGTTGACATGATCCTGAACCGTGTCCAACCCGATTGAACTGAACCTGTCGCCCTCCAGGGCCGCGGGTATTTGCGCCAGCCTGCCCTGGCTGGCGCTGTCTGCTGTACTACTGGCAATCAGCCTGTCCATCACCCCCCCGCTGGCACTGGTGTTGTTACCGGTTTCCCTGCTTCTGGGCTGGCAGGAATTCCGTCGTTGTGGCCGGCTCCGTGGAGCCAATGCCATTATCAGCCTGACCACTGACGACCGGCATCTTCGATGCCAGCTGGCCAATGGCCAGGAAGTTACCGCCAGAGTTTGCGGCTGCAGCTCGCTCGGTGCATCCTTTCTGATCTTGAAAGTAGAGTCCGTTGTCACCAGATCAGACACCATGACCGCGATCCTGCTCAGTCCATCCCGGCTATGTCGTGGCAATGTTTCCGAACAGGCATTCCGTCGGCTGCGCATGTGGCTCCTTGCAGGGCCAGCAGCTATTTCACGGTGAACCCCCCCCGATTCCATCCGGAGTTTTCGATGACTAACGCCAATACCGAAACGCCAGCCAATCCCACTTACGAGGGTTGGGCTCATCTGACCGACCGGGTTCTGGCCAGAATCAGCGGGCCGGGTACCAACAAGTTTGTCCAGGGCCAGTTCAGCCAGAGTGTGGACGAAGTCACTGCCGGACAGTCGCTCAGGGCAGCAGCCTGCACCCCCCCGAAGGGCAGGGCCTACTGCATTACGCGACTGGTCCGGGATGGCGAAGACTTGCTGCTCAGCCTCGAGCGGGAGACCGCCGACGACACCCTTCAGCACCTGAACAAGTATCTGATGCTGTTCCGGGGGGGCACATCCCTTGGCGTTCTTGACTCGGGCCGGATCACCGGTCTACTGGGGGGGATCGAGACCGCCCGACAGGTTGCCGGCGCGGCCACAGACGAACTGACCCGCCCCCCCGGTCAGGTGTTAAGTACCGATAACGGGTACCTGATTCGTGTCGAAGATGACAGCAACCACCTCGCTCGCTTCGAACTCTGGCAAACCGATGCCCAGCCTGCGTTGCCGCCCACCTCCGAACTGCCTATGCCGACCTGGCAGGCCTCGGAGATCAGCGCCGGCGTACCCTGGCTGACCGCTGCGACCCGGGAAGCCTATGTTCCCCCCCAGATGCTCAACCTTCAGCACCTGCAAGGCATTCACTTCAAGAAAGGCTGTTACACCGGACAGGAAGTGATTGCGCGGATGCATTTCCTCGGCCAGTTAAAGAAAAGCCTGTTCCGGGTCGCCTTCTCCGGCACTGACGTCGCCCCCCCGGCAGCCGGTACCCGCCTGATCGCCGATGACAGTGCCGTGGGCGAGGTGGTTAACTCAGTACTGACTGGCGAGCAGCAGGGGGGGGAAATGCTGGCGGTGATCCGACATGACGCGGCCAGCAAGCACCTGGGCGTAGACGGTTATGAGGGCCTGCAACTTGAGGTGCGGCCGATACCCTATCCGGTCCCTGAACGAGAGAAAGCCGAACAGCCGGATACATAAGTTGACAGGAAATACCGGAAAAATTTGCTATAAATTAAAACACATACCGGTTTTATCCCCCCCGTACGCGGGATGCCTCCAGACAAGTGGAACCTAACTGACCATGGCCAATATTGTTGAAACCATCAAGTCTGACCTGACGGCTGCCATTGAAAACGACAAGCTGGTACTTCCAACCCTGCCTGAGGTAGCGCTTCAGGTGCGGGAGATTGCCGAGTCCGAAGACTCTGCCATTGCCGATCTGGTGAAGGTCATCAGCAACGATACGGCGCTCTCGGCGCGTATCATCCGGGTGTGCAATAGCCCGCTGTTTCGCGGCAGTCGCGCCATCGAGAACCTGAACATGGCGGTCAGCCGCCTGGGTATGGCTTACACCAGTAATCTGGCCATGGGGGGGTTGGCGATGGAACAGATGTTCCAGGCCACGTCAGACATGATCGACAAGCGCCTGCGTGCCACCTGGCAGACCAGCACCGAAGTGGCGGGCGTGTGCCATGTTCTGGCGCAACATTACACCCGCCTGAAGGCGGATCAGGCAACGCTGGCTGGCCTGGTGCACCTGATCGGTATTCTGCCGATTCTGCGTTATGTGGAGGATCAGGATATCCAGATCAGCAGCATCATGCTGGACAATGTGATTGATGAGCTGCACCCGCGTATTGGCTCTATGATTCTGAAAAAAATGGGATTTTCCGAAGGAACTGCAGAATGTGCCTCTGGAATACGCCAACTTCCAGCGTGAGGTGCCGGCAGCAGATTATGCCGATCTGGTGATGGTGGCCAACCTGCAGCTGGTTGCCGGGAGCGATCATCCCTGGAACGAGATGGACTGGACGAAGATTTCTGCGTTCGATCGGCTGGGACTGGATCCGAATATCGATATGAGCGAGGAAGAGGATCTGAATGCGCAGATGGAAGCAGCTATGGCGCTGCTTCAATAGGTTCCGGCTTTCTTCGGGAGTCTGCCGACCGCCTTCAGTGCGTCACTGTTTATATTTGGCAATCAACGCAGCTTTGCTTGGCAATGCCCAATCAACGGAGGGCCTGCCCTGCTCCCTCAGCCATTCGTTAGCCTTCGAGAAATGCCGGCAACCAAAGAATCCACGGTAGGCACTGAGCGGTGACGGGTGTGGGCCATCCAGAACCAGGTGGCGGTTCCGGTCAATGTGCTGGCCCTTTTTCTTGGCGTAGCTGCCCCCCCACAACAGGAAGACCACGTTGTCGCGCTCCCGGTTGATAACTTCGATCACCTTGTCGGTAAACCTCTCCCAACCCTTGCCTTGATGGCTCCGGCATTGCTCTGCTCGACCGTGAGGACACTGTTGAGCAGAAGCACGCCCTGCTCTGCCCACGGCTGCAGACAGCGTGATCCGGTGGCGCGATGCCCAGGTCGGTTTCGATTTCCTTGAAGATATTGACCAGGGACGGTGGTGGCGGAACCTGAGGGCGCACAGAGAAGCACAAACCATGGGCCTGGCCGGGGGGGCGTGGTAGGGGGGTCCTGGCCAAGGATCACTACGTTTACGTTGGCCAGCGGTGTGCTGTTGAGGGCATTGAAGCAGTGGGAGCTGGGGGGGGATACAGAACCTTGCCGGCCTGTTCCTCGGCGGCGAGGAATTCGGCCAGTTGCCGCATGTAGGGCTGGCGGAACTCGTCCGCCAGCCACTGGTCCCAGCCGCGGCCGGGCTTCAGTTGTTGAGCCAGTGCCTCGGCAGGGTGCATGGGCTTACTCGCTTTCCGGTTTCTGTTCGGCCTTGTGTTCCGGGCGCATGGCCGGGAACAGGATGACGTCGCGGATGGATGGCGAGTTGGTCAGCAGCATGGCCAGGCGGTCGATGCCGATACCTTCACCAGCGGTCGGCGGCAAACCGTATTCGAGGGCCATGACATAGTCGTCATCGTAGAACATGGCTTCGTCGTCGCCGGCATCTTTCTCAGCCACCTGGGCCTGGAAGCGTTCGGCCTGGTCTTCGGCATCGTTAAGCTCAGAGAAGCCATTGGCAATCTCCCGACCGCCCACGAAGAACTCAAAGCGCTCGGTCACAAACGGATCGCAGTCTTTGCAGCGGGCCAGAGGCGACACTTCTTTCGGGTACTCGGTGATGAACGTCGGCTGGGTGAGGCGATGCTCGGCGGTGGCTTCGAAGATTTCGATCTGCACCTTGCCCAGGCCCCCCCAGATGTCTTTCACGTGGATACCAAGGTTCTTGGCCACTTCTCGGGCCTGTGCGTCGTCAGCCAGTTGCTCACGGGTGATGTCCGGGTTGTAGCGCAGGATGGCGTCGACCACAGTGAGGCGCTCGAACGGCTTGCCGAAATCGTATTCGATGGTCTCTTCGCTACCGTCTTTCAGTACCCGTGTGTTGATTACAGTGGTGGTACCCAGCACCTTCTGGGTGATGGTACGCAGCATGTCTTCGGTCAGGTCCATCAGGTCGTTGTAATCGGCGTAGGCCTGGTAGAACTCGACCATGGTGAACTCGGGGGGGTTGTGCCGGGTAGACAGCCCTTCGTTGCGGAAGTTACGGTTGATTTCGAACACTCGCTCAAAGCCACCGACCACCAGGCGCTTGAGGAACAGTTCCGGAGCAATGCGCAGATACATATCGATGCCCAGAGCGTTGTGATGGGTCACGAACGGACGGGCGTGGCGCCACCCGGAATCACCTGCAACATGGGGGGGGTTTCCACCTCCATGAAATCACGCTCGGCGAAGTACTGGCGCATGGCGTTGATGATCTTCGACCGGGCATGGAACACACGGCGGCTGTCCTCGTTCACCATCAGGTCCACGTACCGGTGCCGATAGCGGGCTTCGGTGTCGGTCAGCCCCCCCTTGTGCTTCTCCGGCAGCGGGCGCAGTGACTTGGTCAGCAGTACGTATTCGTCCATGGTCACATACAGGTCGCCCTTGCCGGATTTCGACAGGGTGCCACGCACGCCCACGATGTCGCCCATATCCCAATGCTTGGTGTCTTTCTGGACGTCCTTGGAGGCATAGATCTGGATGCGGCCGGTCATGTCCTGGACCACCTTGAACGCCTTGCGGTCGAGCATCATGCGGCCGGCAATGGCCACCTTGATGCCCAGACCTTCCAGCTCTTCCTTGGATTTATCACCGTACTTCGCCTGCAGTTCGGCGGCGGTGGCATCGCGACGGAAGTCATTCGGGAACGGATTGCCCTGCTCGCGCAGCGTAGCCAGTTTGGCGCGGCGCTCGGCAATCAGCTTGTTATCCTCATGCTGTGCGGCGTTCTGGGTCTGTTCAGTCATCTTGGCTCACTAAAGAAGTCGGAATGGTCCGGTTTGGTTTGGATGGCGCCGTCTACAGCGCCATCTTCAGACTGGCTTCAATAAACTTGTCGATGTCACCATCCAACACCGACTGGGTGTTGCTGGTTTCCACCTTGGTGCGCAGGTCTTTGATACGGCTGTCGTCCAGCACGTAGGAACGGATCTGGCTACCCCCCCAGCCGATGTCAGACTTCGAGTCTTCGGCTTTCTGTTTCTCTTCGTTACGCTTCTGCATTTCCAGTTCAAAGAGCTTGGCCTTGAGCTGCTTCATGGCCTGGTCTTTGTTCTGGTGCTGGCTTCGGCCGGCCTGACAGGCCACCACGATGCCCGTGGGGGGGTTGTGGGTCAGTCGCACTGCGGATTCGGTCCGGTTTACGTGCTGACCACCGGCGCCGGAAGCGCGATACACATCGACCCGCAGATCCGCCGGGTTGATCTCGATTTCGAAGCTGTCGTCCACTTCCGGTGATACAAACACGGAAGAGAAAGAGGTATGGCGACGGTTGCCGGAATCAAACGGGGGGGATTTCCTCACCAGGCGGTGTACGCCGGTTTCTGTGCGTAGCCAGCCGTAAGCGTAGTCGCCCTGGATGTGGATGGTGGCACTCTTGATACCGGCCACTTCACCTTCCTGCAGTTCAACGATTTCGGCCTTGAAGCCACGACGCTCGGCCCAGCGCAGGTACATGCGCAACAGCATGTTGCCCCCCCAGTCCTGGGCTTCAGTACCGCCGGAGCCGGCCTGGATATCCAGGTAGGCGTTGTTGGCGTCCATTTCGCCGGAGAACATGCGGCGGAATTCGAGCTTCTCGAGTTCTTTATCAAGGTTTTCGAGATCGGCTTCGATTTCCTGGACGGTGCCTTCGTCGTCCTCTTCCACCGCCATGTCGAGCAGGCTTTCTGCATCGGCCAGGCCGTTGGTGAGGTTGTCGATGGTTTTAACGATCAGTTCAAGGTCTGAGCGCTCTTTGCCCAATGCCTGGGCCCGCTCGGGATCGTCCCAGACGGTGGGTTGTTCAAGTTCGCGTTCGACTTCGGTCAGGCGTTCACTTCGCTGATCGTAGTCAAAGATACCCCCCCCTCAGCGCTTCGGTGCGCTCGCGAAGCTCTTTGATCTTCGTCACTATGGGATTAATTTCCATGAAACCTTGTCTCGCTTTGGAAAATGGTGCGATAAAAACAGAGGGCGGATTCTACCGGAATTTGCGGGTTAAATCAGCAAGCCTAATCAGCCCAAAGGTTCCAGATAATCCACCAGAAGCTGCAAATTGGTCCGCCCCCCCCGGAACGTATTGGCATCCGGCTTATAAACCACCCGCGCGCCACTCCGGGTAAAGTCCGGCACTTCCGGCCCGGTGTTGAAGGCAATGCCATCAATAATGCCCCCCCCGCCGTCAACCGGCTGCAGCACCAGTTTCAGGTGGTTCTCGCCGACAATTCGCTGGCTCACTACCCGGAATTCGCCATCAAACACCGGCTCGGGAAAATGCTGCCCCCCCCAGGGGGGGCCGGCGCGTTTGAGCAGGTAGGCGGTGTCCAGATTTAGCTCTTCCGGGGGGGCCAGTGGGCCGTCGGTGGTGATGGCGGCTTCCAGGTCTTCCGGTTTCAACGTGTCACGCACGGCCTGGTCGAAGGCGTTGCTGAAACGTTCGAGGTCGTCCCGGGCGATGGTCATGCCGGCGGCCATGGCGTGGCCGCCGTATTTTTTCATCAAGCCGGATTCTTCGCATCGACCACAGCCAGCGCATCCCGGATATGCAGGCCGGGGGGGATGGATCGGGCAGAGCCTTTCAGGTGTTCGCCGTCGTCGTCGGGCGCAAAAGCAATGGTGGGGGGGCGATGGGTCTGTTCGCGGATGCGGGCCGCCAGGATGCCGATCACGCCCTGGTGCCAGTCCTGATCGAACAGGGCCAGGCCCCCCCAGGGCAGGCCGTCAATATCGAGGGACATGGAGGCCAACAGGTCCTGGGCCTGGGCTTTCATGTCTTTTTCAATGGTGCGGCGTTCGCGGTTGAAGTTGTCCAGTTCCCGCGCCAGGCGCAGCGCTTCGTCGCGACTGTCGGCGAGCAGACAGGCGATGCCGATACTCATGTCGTCCAGCCTGCCGGCAGCGTTCAGGCGCGGGCCAACAACAAAACCCAGATCGGTGGCGCTGATTTCGGTGTAGTCGCGGCCGGCTACTTCCAGCAGAGCCAGGATGCCCGGTCTGGCTTCGCCTTTGCGGATGCGGCGGATGCCCTGCTCCACAAAGATGCGGTTGTTATGGTCCAGCGGAACCACGTCGGCCACGGTACCCAGGGCCACCAGGTCCAGCAGGCCGCCCAGATTCGGCTCCGGGTCCGGCAGCCGGTTGTTGTCTCGCAGGTACTTACGCAGCGCCGTGAGCACGTAGAACATCACGCCCACTCCCGCCGCATTTTTGCTCAGGAACGGGCAATCGGGTTGATTGGGGGGGTTCACAATGGCATCGGCATCTGGCAGCGCTTCTCCGGCCAGATGGTGGTCGGTGATAACCACTTTGATGCCCAGCTCCCGGGCAGCACGCACGCCTTCGATGGCGGAGATGCCGTTGTCGACGGTCACCAGAAGATCCGGCAAATCCCCCCCGTCTTCCTGCAACCGGTGGATGATGCCGGGTGTCAGGCCGTAGCCATCAGAGAATCGGCTGGGCACCCGGAAATCAATCGCCGCCACACCGAGCATAGACAAACCCAGCATAGCCACCGAAGTACTGGTGGCGCCATCAGCATCGAAGTCCCCCCCCAGCACCATTACCCGCTGTTTCTGCACTATGGCCTCGGCCAGCAGTTCAACTGCGCGATCAATGCCGCGAAGCTGCATCGGCGAAGCCAGGTGTTTCAGGGTGTACTGGAGCTGGTCGTCGGATTGCACACCGCGGGCGGCGTAGAGACGGCGAAGGATGGGGGGGGCAGGTTTTGCCCCCCCCACCCCCCCGTCACATCGGACGGCTGGGGGGGGCGACGCAGGATCTTTTTAGGAGTCATGCCGGATCAGGCGTTCTTCCAATTCTTGGCGATAAAGCCCTGCACCTCGGACACATTGTTATCCAGCACGGTGTAGCGCTCTTCCCGCTCGAACAGATCAGCATGTGGGCCGGCAATTGCGGCTTCACGCTCAGGCCGGATTCGGCAATCGCATCCGGGAACTTGGCCGGGTGCGCGGTACCCAGGGTGATCATGGGCACGGCAGAGTCCCGGCGGCAGTTGCGGGCAGCGCGTACGCCAATGGCGGTGTGCGGGTCCAGCAGATATTCATTCTGCTCGTAGACGTCACGAATCGTTTCACAGGTGGTTTTGTCGTCCACCGCATCGCTGTCGAACAGCTTGCGGGCGTGCTTCCAGCGGTAGTCTTCAATGCTGACCGGGCCTTTGGCTGCGTTTTCCAGCAAGGCTTTGACCGCCGCCCCCCCGTCACGGCCGTGCAGATCAAACAGCAGGCGCTCGAAGTTGCTGGACACCATGATGTCCATGCTCGGCGACAGGGTATGCTCCAGCTGGTGCTGCTCATACTTGTTGCCGCTCATGAAGCGATGCAGGATATCGTTGCGGTTGGTGGCAATCACCAGCTGGCTGATGGGCAGCCCCCCATTTTCTTGGCCAGGTAGCCGGCGAAAATATCGCCAAAGTTGCCTGTGGGCACAGAGAACGCCATGCTGCGGTCCGGGCCACCCAGAGCGAGAGACGCTGGAAGTAGTACACGATCTGGGCCATGATCCGGGCCCAGTTGATCGAGTTCACCGCCGCCAGCTGGGTTTTGCCGCCCAGAAAGGACTGATTGCCGAAGCTCTCCTTCACCATGCGCTGACAGTCGTCGAAGTTGCCTTTGACTGCGATGTTATGGATGTTGCCGCCCTGCACCGTAGTCATCTGGCGGCGCTGCACTTCAGACACTCGCTGATGCGGATGCAGGATAAAGATATCCACGTGCTCGCACCGGCGGCAGCCTCGATGGCAGCAGAACCGGTATCACCGGAGGTGGCCCCCCCATGATCACAACGTGCTGGTTGCGCTTCTCCAGAACGTAGTCCAGCAAGCGGCCCAGCAGCTGCAGGGCAAAGTCCTTGAACGCCAGCGTCGGGCCACGGAACAGTTCCATCACCCACTCATTGGTGTCCAGCTGCACCAGCGGTGCCACCGCCTGGTGGCTGAACACGCTGTAGGTTTCATCCAGCATCTTGCGGAAGTCGTCCGCCGGGATGGCATCCTCTACGAACGGATACATCACTTTATAGGCCAGCTCCGCATAGGGAAGCCCGCGCCAGCTACGAATTTCTTCCAGGCTGAAGTGCGGCAACGATTCCGGCACATAGAGGCCACCATCGGTGGCCAGCCCGGTCAGAAGAACGTCCTCAAAGCCCAGTGCGGGAGCTTCACCCCCCCGTGTACTGATGTATCTCACGTGCGTACCTGTCAGTTAAAGTTTTCTGCGCGAATACGGACAACCTTGCCATCGATGTCGGCGAGGGATTCCATCTCGTCAATGGCCAGGTTCATCTGGCGCTCCTGAACCGTGTGGGTCAGGATGATGACCGGAATCCGGCCATCCTTGAATTCGGATTCTTTCTGCATGATTGACTCGATGTTGATGCCATGCTCACTCAGAATGGCAGCAATCTTGGCCAACACACCCGGATGGTCAAAGGCCTGGATTCGCAGGTAGTAAGCCGACTGGACATCTTCCATTGGCAGCACCGGCAGGTCTTCCAGGGCGTCCGGCGTAAATCCGAGGTAGGGAATGCGCTGCTGGCTGTTGCTGGCCACCGCACGGGCGACGTCCACGATGTCTGCGATGACCGCAGATGCTGTAGCCTCATCCCCCCCGGCACCAGGACCGTAATACATAGTCTGGCCAACAGCATCGCCATCCACCAGGACTGCGTTAAGAACGCCATCAACCTGAGCAATCAGATGACTCTGTGGCACCAGAGTCGGATGCACCCGCAGTTCAATACCGTCTTCACGACGACGGGCGATGCCCAGGTGCTTCACCCGGTACCCCCCCAGCAACTCTGCGTGGGAAATATCATATGGAGTAATACCGGAAATTCCCTCGGTAAAACCTTTCTCAAACTGCAGGGGGGGAACGCCGAACCCGGACGCCGCCAGGATGGTCAGTTTGTGAGCGGCATCAATGCCTTCCACATCGAACGTCGGGTCCGCTTCCGCGTAGCCCAGCGCCTGCGCTTCTTTGAGGACTTCACCAAATTCCCGGCCCGCGCGCATTTCGGTGAGAATGTAATTGCCGGTGCCATTGATAATGCCGGCAATGGTGTCAATGCGGTTGGCGGCCAGGCCCTCACGCACAGACTTGATTACCGGAATGCCGCCGGCAACGCCGGCTTCGTAGGCAACCACAACGCCGGCCTTCTCCGCTGCGTCGAAAATCTCATTACCGTGCACGGCAATCAGGGCCTTGTTGGCAGTCACCACATGCTTGCCGTTGGCAATGGCCGCCAGCACCAGCTCTTTGGCCGCATCGTAGCCACCAATCAGCTCCACCACGATATCAATCGAAGGATCGTTCACCACATCATAAATGTCGGTACTGAACGGGACATCGCCCAGATCAAGGTCATCGCGGCTATGGCGGCTCGCCACCCGGGCAATCCGGATGTTGCAGCCGGCACGACCCGCAATAATCGCGGCGTTGCGAGTCAGGACATTGAATGTACCGCCGCCTACGGTTCCCAGTCCGCAAATTCCGACATTGACGTCTTTCAAGCTCTCACCTCTGATCCCGATGGGGGGGGTGCTGATGGATTGCAATAAGGGGGGGGCATAGTATACCGATTCAGGGCCGGCTGAATAAGCCTGAATCGGTCACACTTTCAACAAAGATGACGACTGGCGACGAACACCGACAGGGTCACAGAATACCGAGACCCTCGGCCAGATTTCGGGCCGGCACATAACCCCCCCGAACCATATTGCCGTCTTCCAGCAAAATAGCCGGCGTGCCGGTCACACCAACCTGGCCGCCGAGCCGATACTGCTCTGCCACCGGTTCTCACAACTCCTCTGCTCTACCGAACGCCCGGCCTTGGCGGCATCCATAGCGGCCTGCTGATCGTCAGCGCACCAGACCGAGATATATTTATTGAAGGAGGCCGTACCTGGCCCGGAACGGGGGGGAAACGCGTAGTAATTGACGGTAATACCGTACTCATTCAACTGGGGGGGCACTTCATCGTGTAACTTCCGGCAATAGGGGGGGCAATCGATATCGGTAAACACATTAACGACCGCCTTCTCTTTACCCTTGGCCGGATAGGAAATCACGCCCTTGCCACCGTAATCCGCCATCAGGTCCTTACGGGAACCCGCACGGGATTCTTCAGTAACGTTGGCAATGCCGTTTTCGGTGATTTTCAGCAGATCGCCCGTCAGCAGATAGGTGCCGTCTTCCGTGGTGTAGATGGTATCGCCGTTGTTGCTCTGAACTTCGTACAACCCTTTTGCCTCAGATTCGCGAACAGAGTTCACCTTGAGACCGGGAACCGCCTCGGTCAGCCGCTGGGCAATGCGGTCTTCGGCTTCGCCTGCCTGGGAGGCTGGCGCCCCCCCGACCAGGGTCAGCGCCAGTCCAACGGACACTGCTACTGATTTGATGTTCATGAGCTTGAAACTACCTCTGTCGGTTTGTGTGGTGTCTGCGACACCGGAAAATCGGATTAGTTCAGCCTCCGGAGCGGCCGCAGTCAACCCCCCCTGGGGGGTGATGGGCCTGATGAAGATCCTGCAATCTTTGGCGCGCAACATGGGTGTAGATCTGGGTGGTCGACAGATCTGAATGCCCCCCCAACAGCATCTGCACCACCCGAAGATCCGCCCCCCCGTGATTGAGCAAATGGGTGGCAAATGCATGCCTGAGCGTATGAGGAGAAAGGTGCTTGGTGATTCCGCAGCGAATCGCATAATGCCGGATTCGATACCAGAAGGCCTGCCGGGTCATGGCGGTGCCACGATTACCCGGAAACAGGGCATCACTGGTTTTGCCTCGCAGCAGCTCGCCCCCCCGGGCCTGCCGCATATACTGTAATAACCAGTCCACAGCCTCCTCACCCAGCGGCACCAAACGCTCCTTGCCGCCCTTGCCCTGAATGCGAACCACGCCCTGCCTCAGGTTGACCTGGTCCACCGTCAGCCCCCCCGTCAACTCCGAAACCCGAAGTCCGCAGCCATAGAGAATCTCCAGCATGGCCCGATCCCGCAATTCTACTGGCTGCTCCGGGTCCGGCTCAGTCAGCAGCGACTCCACGTCGGCCTCGGTCAGGGTATCCGGCAAGCGCCGGGGGGGCAACCTAGGGCTGTCAATCCGCAACGTTGGGTCTTCGGCAATAATGCCTTCACGCAACAGAAAACGATAAAAGCGCCTTACGCCAGACAGGCGGCGGGCCGCCGTGCTGGTTTTCAGACCGTCGGACAAGCCCCCCCGGGACATCCAGGCCAAAAGGTCTGTGCGTCGTGCGCTGCGCAGGGTTGGCGCCCCCCCAGCTTGCTGCTCCAGCCACCCGGACAAACGGTACAGATCACTGGCATAGGCCTGCCGGGTTTTCTCGCCAAGGCCATCCTCAAGCCAGACCGCATCACTGAAACGCTCTATCAACTGCTCATCTTCTGGCCTTGGCACAGCACCCTCTTCGATTCCGGAGTCATCGCAGGCATTAAACCATAAAAAAGCAGCCCCCCCTTGAGGCTGCTTTTTTTTGGTACTGAACAGACGAATCCGAATCAGTTAAGCTTTTCCTTGATACGAGCTGCCTTACCAGACAGGTCGCGCAGGTAGTAAAGCTTGGCCTGACGCACGTCACCACGACGCTTCACACTGACGCTGTCGATCAGCTTGGAGTAGGTCTGGAAAGTACGCTCAACGCCCACGCCGTAAGAGATCTTACGAACGGTGAAGGAAGAGTTCATGCCACGGTTACGCTTGCCGATAACCACGCCTTCAAACGCCTGCAGACGCTCACGGTTACCTTCAGTTACGCGAACCTGTACAACCACGGTATCGCCCGGCGCGAACGCGGGGGGGATTTCCTTGGTCATCTGTTCTGCTTCAAGTTGACTGATGATGTTGTTCTTGCCGCTCATCGTAATGCTCCTGATACCCAATCTTTCAATGCCCTGATGACTCAGAGGCACCCGGTTCGTTCAAAATTTCTTCCAGCAACTGACGCTCTTCTTCCGTAAGTTCCCGCTTTTCCAGCAGGTCGGGGGGGCGCCGCTCACTGGTTCGCCTCAACGATTCTTTCAATCGCCAACGCCGGATCTGTTCATGGTGACCGCCCAACAGAACTTCCGGCACCGCCTGACCTTCGTAAACCTCGGGCCGGGTGTAGTGCGGACAATCCAGCAATCCGTCGGCAAAGGAATCCTGCTCTGCCGACTGCGCATGACCCAGCGCTCCGGGGGGGATGAGGCGTGTTACCGCATCAATTACAGCCATCGCTGCCAGCTCGCCACCCGAGAGAACGAAATCCCCCCCAAGGGATACCTCCCGGTCGACCTCTGCCGCAATCAGGCGCTCATCCACGCCTTCATAACGACCGGCAACGAGAATCAGCTGCTGCTCGGCGGCGAGTGACTCCACCACCGACTGATCCAGCCTTTCACCCTGCGGCGAAAGATAGACCACACAGGCCTTGCCGGGTGCCGATGCCCTGGCCGCCTGGATTGCGTCCCGCAGAGGCTGAATTTTCATCAGCATCCCCCCCGGGCCACCACCATAAGGCCGGTCATCCACCGTGCGATGACGATCGTGGGTGTAATCCCGAGGATTCCAGCTCTGAAAGGTCAACAGACCTTCACGCACTGCCCTCCCGGTAATCCCGTAATCCGTCACCGCAGAAAACATATCCGGGAACAGACTGACTGCGCCAATCCACACCCGTCAGAACTCCGGATCCCAGTCAACCACCATGCGAGAGCCTTTGAGATCCACCTGCTGAACCACTTGATCCGGCAGATAGGGAATCAGACGCTCGCGCTGGTCAATAGAGCCCGCCGTAGCGTGCACCACCAGGACATCATTGGAGCCTGTCTCCAGAAGGTGATGCACCTTACCCAGCACTCACCTTCTACCGTGAAGACATCCAGACCTTCCAGCTGATGCCAGTAGAACTCCCCCCCTTCGGGCAGTTCCGGCAGTTGCTCGGTGGGAACCCGGATCTCCGCTCCGCAATAGGTGCGGGCTACTTCACGATCATCAATACCTTTAAGCCTGACGACGATCCCCCCCTGCCCCCCCTGGCGGCGACCTTCCTCAAGCCTGATCGGAATACGCTTGCCGTCCAGGAGCAGAGTCCAGTCACGGTAGTTCAGTATTCCGTCTTTCGGGTCTGTGTAAGAGAAGACTTTAAGCCAACCCTTTACCCCCCCGAACACCGAGGTGATCCGGCCGATCACAGTTTCCTGCGAATTCTGCGTCATGCCTTTACAACCCCCCCGGTACCAACAATGCTATTACTGAGCAGCCTTCAGCAGCTGAGCAACACGCTCACTGGCCTGTGCACCCTGGCCCAGCCAGAAATCAACGCGCTCACGATTAACACGCAGACGCTCTTCCTGACCACGGGCAATCGGGTTGAAGAAACCAACACGCTCAATGAAACGGCCGTCACGGGAGTTACGGCTGTCAGTGACTGTCAGATGGTAGAACGGGCGCTTCTTGGAGCCGCCACGAGCCAAACGGATTGTTACCATTTCGACCAATATCCTGTTCTGTTGTACGAACTTTGTACGATTCCCGACACACCGTTTCACGGCTGACGGGAAGACCCATACTCGAAAGGGGGGGCGCTATTCTATGCGAAAAAAGCGCCAATGAAAACAGGGAAACCACCGGTTTCCCCCCCATTTTATATGTAAGGCTTTTTACATACGGCCAAACGGAGGCATGCCACCACCGCCGCCGGGCGGCATCATACCACCCATACCGCGCATCAGGTTAGCCACCCCCCCGCCCTTCTTGCCAAACTTTTTCATCATCTTCTGCATCTGCTTGTGCTGCTTGAGCAGACGGTTCACGTCCTGGATCTGGGTGCCGGAACCGGCGGCAATCCGACGCTTGCGAGAGTTATTAATGACGTCCGGATAGCGGCGCTCTTTTGGCGTCATGGAGCAGATAATGGCTTCCATCTGACCAACCGACTTGTCGTTAACCTGTGCCTGCGCCATCTGGGCCATCTGCCCATGCCCGGCAACTTGTCCAACAGTCCGCCGATACCGCCCATATTCTTCATTTGCTGGAGCTGGTCGCGGAAGTCTTCCAGATCAAAACCTTTACCCTTCTTGATCTTCTTGGTGAGCTTCTCGGCTTTCTTTCGGTCCAGCTTGCGCTCAGCTTCCTCAATCAGGGAGAGCACATCCCCCCCCATGCCAAGGATGCGGGAGGCAACACGATCGGGATAGAAAGGCTCCAGAGCGTCTGACTTTTCACCAATACCCAGGAACTTGATGGGCTTGCCGGTGATGTGACGCACGGACAACGCCGCACCGCCACGGGCATCGCCGTCGGTCTTGGTCAGCACCACGCCGGTCAGCGGTAACGCGTCGTTAAATGCCTTGGCGGTATTGGCCGCGTCCTGGCCCGTCATGGCATCAACCACAAACAGGGTTTCAACCGGATTCACCGCCTTATGCAGGCGACCGATTTCACCCATCATCTGCTCATCCACGTGCAGACGACCCGCGGTATCCAGGATAACCACATCAATGTGCTTGCGGCGGGCAGCTCGATGGCACCATTGGCAATATCCACCGGATCCTGCTCGGTGGTGCTGGGGGGGAAGAATTCAACGCCCACTTCACCGGCAAGCGTTTCCAGCTGACGGATGGCCGCCGGCCGATAAATATCGGCACTGACCACCAGCACGGACTTTTTCTCACGCTCTTTAAGGAAACGGGACAGCTTGGCCACCGTGGTGGTTTTACCCGCACCCTGGAGGCCCGCCATCATAATGACCGCGGGCGGACGCGTGGCGAGGTTCAGGGATTCATTGCCCTCCCCCCCCATGACCCGTTCCAGCTCCTGCTGGACAACCTTAACGAAGACCTGGCCCGGGGGGGTCAGGCTGCGCTGAACTTCCTGGCCAATCGCACGCTCACGAACCCCCCCTTCAATAAAGGCCTTGACCACCGGCAGGGCGACATCAGCCTCCAGCAGGGCCATCCTCACTTCACGGAGCGTGTCCTTGATATTGTCGTCAGTCAGGCGCGCCTGGCCCGAGATCTTGCGCAAGCTACCGGATAGCCGGTCCTGGAGATTCTCAAACATGTTGCTCTTCCGTACCCCCCCGGAGAATTTGTTCACACAGATCAAGAAGCCAGCTCGGCCTGCTTGATTCCTGTTGCATAATCGCGACATTATACCCAGACTACGGAGCCTCTGAACAACTCCGCGCCGATTTCACTTCATCAGGCAACACGATTAAGGATGTCATGGGAACGCTGATTCTCGCGGTTACCGCACTTTTCCTCTATAGCGTTGGAACCGCGCTTCAGGCCCTCCATTTACGTGGCAAGGTGCACAGCAATCTGGCGGTTACGACACTGATTGGCGTGCTTGCCTGATCGGCCATGGCCTGCTCATTGCCCAGACCGTGCACCTGGACGGCGGCTTCGACTTCAGTTTCTTCAAGAGCTCCGTTCTGATCTCCTGGCTCATTGTCTTTCTGCTTCTGGGACTTAATCTGAGCAAACCCGTACAAAGCCTGTTCATTGCGGCCTATCCGATTGCAGCACTGACCATTGTCATGGCGTTGATTACCCACACGCCGTCTCGCCTGGTGTCCGAAGAAAGCTACGGCATGCTGTCTCACATTGCCCTGTCAGTCACGGCATACAGCCTGTTTACCCTGGCAGCCATACAGGCGGTTTTACTTTACGTACAGAACCGGCAGCTCAAGCGCAACTACAACAGCCTGCTGGTAAGGAACCTGCCACCGCTGCAAACCATGGAGTCATTGTTGTTTGAAATGGTCTGGGCGGGCGTTGTGCTGCTGGTACTCGCCATTGTCACTGGCGCTGTTTTCATTGAAGACCTTTTTGCTCAGGATCTGGCCCACAAAACCATTTTTTTTCCCTGCTGTCCCTGCTGGTTTTTGTCGGACTGTTGGTAGGCCGCTACACCAAAGGCTGGCGCGGCATCACCGCCAGTCGCTGGACACTGGCAGGCTGCGCACTGCTGATGCTGGCCTTCTACGGCAGCAAGTTTGTTCTCGAGCTGGTTTTCCACCGGGGGGGCGTCTGAGACCCGCCCCCCCCTTACTGACCTAACCCGCTTGACACCTGTTACCTTCAAATCCTATTTTCGCAACTTATCCTCAATATAAGGGCTGCTCTCTTGAACGAAACATCGCTCACCGCGCTGTTTATTCTACTTGTCGGACTGATCATCCTCTCTGCGTTTTTCTCCAGCTCTGAAACCGGCATGATGTCCCTGAACCGCTACCGCCTGAAACACATGGCGAACACCGGCCACAAAGGGGGGCCCAGCGAGCGCAAGGCCTGCTTAACCGAACCGACCAGTTGATCGGCGTTATCCTGATCGGCAATAACTTCGTGAACATTCTTGCGTCATCGATCGCCACGGTCATCGCAATTCGCCTCTGGGGGGGCGACGCCGGTATCGCAATTGCCACCTTACTGCTGACGATCGTTATCCTCATTTTTGCCGAGGTCACCCCCCCGAAAACTCTCGCAGCCCTGTTCCCTGAAAAAAAATTGCCTTCCCGGCCAGTCATATTCTTGGGCCGTTGCTGAAACTTCTGTACCCGCTGGTATGGACGGTCAACCTATTTACGACCGGCATTCTTCGCGTTCTGGGCGTCTCCTCGGCCAGGCCTCGGAAGATCATCTCAGCCGTGAAGAACTCAGAACCGTGGTGAACGAGGCCGGCGCACTGATTCCGGCCCGGCACAAAGACATGCTGGTCAGCATCCTGGATCTGGAGAATGTCACCGTCAATGACATCATGGTGCCCCCCCGAAACGAAGTCGTCGGCATCGACCTGGAAGACGACACAGACACTATCCTGCGCCAGCTCAGAAGCAGCCAACACACGCGGCTGCCTATCTTCAAGGGTGACATCAACAACATTCAGGGCATTCTGCACCTTCGCAGCGCGGCCAGGCTGCTGCAGGAGACAGACATCAACAAGGCGATGATCATGCAGCTGTGCCAGGAACCCTACTTCATTCCGGAGAGCACTGCGCTCAATACCCAACTACTGAACTTCCAGAAAGGCAAACGCCGGTTCGGCATTGTGGTGGATGAATACGGCGATGTACTGGGCCTGGCTACGCTTGAGGATATTCTTGAGGAGATCGTCGGGGGGAATTTACCACCGATTATGCCGCCACCTCGCCCGACATCATTCCCCCCCAGGACAACGGCACCTTTATCATCGATGGCAGTGCCGCCGTGCGGACGATCAACAAGACCCTGGGCTGGCATCTGCCAACCGATGGCCCGAAAACCCTGAACGGACTGATCACCGAAACTCTGGAAAATATTCCGGACACCAACGTGTGTCTGAAAGTTGGCGGTCATCGTATTGAAGTCCTGCAAATCAAGGACAACGTGGTTAAAGCCGCCATTGTCCACCCCCCCAAACGCAAGAAAAAGCGTGGCCGGAGTTTATGAACCTGATCGCAGGTTAGCGTTTATTCATGTTAATGCAGATCAAAATGCGCTAAATTTATCCAATAATCAGAACAGACAAGAATCAGGCTCGGTCATGTATCCGGTTGAGGCGTAAACAGGAGTCGGCCATGAACAAGCAGTCCGGCATACATTACCTCCGCGAGCACAGGGAAGCGGCAAGCACCCGACCGGTTCCTGCGGAGGTAGCCCGCATCCGCGACACCGTTGTTGCGGGGGGGCTGGGTGATTTGTTGCAGGGGGGGGCTTTCGATGCCGTCGATGATTCACTCTTCGAACTGGCCAACAATGCCCGCAGCAACAATGAACAAAACCGCTACTTCGAAGCCATGCGCGAGATTCGCATCAAGCGCAAGGGCGTAGAGCGTCATTTTCAGAATACGGTTGCCCAGTTCTTTGCCAACCCGCCCCCCCACGCCGGCCAGCTTCCTTCAACCGAAGCCAGCCCGCAGGCCAGTGCCGACACTCTTTCGCTGGTTGGCAATGACGATCTGGAAGAACAGGTTGCCTTCAACGCCATGACCACCAAGGCCAAGGCGCACTTCCAAGGCCCTTTACTGCAATTGCAGGCCCGTTTTACCGAGATCTATCCGGACGCCACCGAGCAGGAGCCAGTCAACCCGATGGCACCGGAGCACCTGTGCAGCGCTTTTACCGAAGCGATCCAGGCCCTCGATATCCAGATTCGCGAACGGCTCATCCTGCTCAAGCAATTTGACCGTTACGTGATCTCCAACCTGGGCATGCTCCTGGATGAAGCCAATCGCATTCTGATCCAGGCCGGCGTTATCCCGAACTTCCGTTATCACGGCAAGAAGAGCCAGAACCAGAAGCCATCTGCAACAGCAGACAGCTCTGCCGAAAGCCCCCCCAGCGAGACGACTGCCGCTACGATCAACGCCCGGAAGACATCGTACTGTTTGACCAGATCCGTCAGATGCTGGCTCTGCAAAGGTCCAATGCCGGCATACCCCCCCCACGCAGCACCGATCCCTCTCTGAGAGTGGTCGGAGGCCGGGAACTGGCCGATATGCTCAACGCCATTCCGCTTCAGCAAAACTGGCCGGAAACCGACGACCTTAGCACGGGTGAGCCCGTAACCGTCGACCTGCGCCAGGTCGTTCAGCAACTGCTGGCTAAGGCCGACGCTCAAGATGGTCGCCAGCCCGCACTGAATGAAGTGGATGAAGATCTGATCAATCTGGTCTCCATGCTGTTCGAGTTCATCCTTGATGACTACAACCTGTCCGCCCCCCCGGTTCAGGTGCTGATCAGTCGCCTGCAGATTCCGATTCTGAAGGTTGTGATCAAGGACAAGAGTTTCTTCAGCAAGGCAACCCACCCGGCCCGCAAGCTGCTCAACTCCCTCGCCCGCGCGGGCATTGGCTGGAGCAGCAGCGATGAGAAAACCCGAGACAAGCTGTACGGTCAGATACACAACGTGGTGCAACGAATCCTCAATGAATTCGATGGCAACATTCAGTTGTTCGAAACCCTGAACGAAGAATTTGAGCAATTCCTGGAGCGAGAAAACCGTAAGGCCTCCCTGGTGGAACAGAGAACACGAGAATCGGAACGTGGTCGCATCAAATCCCAGAAGGCCCAGGAAGAGGTGGACCGGCTGTTACGGGAAAAAGTATCCCGTTACCGGCTTCCGGACTCGGTCAGCGATATTCTGATGAATGGCTGGAGCCGGGTTATGTTCCTGGCCTACCTGAAGGACGACACCGAACATCGCTGGCACGAAACAGCACGGGTCGTGGATGACCTGATCTGGTGCCTGCACCCCCCCCATGAAGAAGATGAAGAGCGTGACCAGTGGGTTCGGGTTGTGCCCGGTCTGTTGAAATCACTGCGGGCAGGACTCGAGGAAGTCTCCTACAACGCCACCCGGCTTGATCAGATGATGGGGGGGCACCTGAAGCATGAGCTGGCTGAGGCCTTCCGGACCAACGCCGCCATCGAAGCCCGTCAGGATGCACCGTCGGATGCCGAAGACGAAGCCCCCCCTACCGTGCACCAGACCGCCGTTGAACGGCAACAGGAACTGGAAGATGCCGCGATTGCCGAATATGTGGCCAAGCTCGACACTATCGAAATTGGCAACTGGGTGGAGTTCCGCCTGGTCAACGGCACCAGCTTCCGCTGCAAGCTCTCAGCCATTATTGATGAAGCGGACTGCTTTGTGTTCGTCAACCGTATGGGCCTGAAAGTCATTGAGAAAACCCGTGTTGAGCTGGCTCATGAGATGCGCCGTGGCCGCCTGACGCTGCTCGAACAGGGTGCCTTGATTGACCGGGCCCTGAATGCCGTCGTGGGCAACCTGCGCACAAAAACCGCCTGATATAGATGCCGGACACGGGTTTTCGTTCACCCTCAATGCCGGCATCCTATCGGCTCCTGCTGGCGGTTTCCCTGGCCATACTGGCTCACACTCTGGTGCTGGCCGGGCTTCCATCGCCTCTGAAGGAGGCCCGGGAACTGACTCACCAGCTGGTTTTACGCTGACAAGCCCGGCGGCCGTCCCGACACCAGAGAGCGTGGCAAGCCCGGAACCGCCAAAGCCCAGGCACTCCGAGTTCGAGATCCCGCCGGCCGAGCCGGTGGTAACCTCGACAGAATCTACGTTCAGTGCTCCGTCCGAATCGCAAACCGTCACTGCGACACAGCCAGATTCCCCCCCGAAGCGGACAACCGAAAGCACCCAAACCCGGGCAACATCCTTCGAATCCCCCCCTGCATCAGTTGCTACACCTGCATTGACTGCACGTGCAAGCGAGGCCGTAGAAACGCCGGAGCCAGTAAAGCAAAAGACTGAGACTCCCGATGAAAGAGACCCTTTTGTCGCAAAACTCTCAAGTCATTTGTCGGAATATCTCTTCCGAGAGACGATTAGGGTGCCTGTAGACTCGGAGGGATCAAAGACATGGATAGCAGAAATAGAACTCAGATTAATGGGAAACGGCGCGGTGACGGGCGCGAAAATCGTTAAATCAACGGACCTAAAGGATGTAGACGCCGCAATATACCGGGCGGCTTTAGAGGCAAGCCCCCCTATCCCGCTCCAGAGAGCGGGATAGGAGGTCGTTTTACGATAAAGCTTAAATACCGTTACGAGTAGCAGAATGATCAGGCTTCGGCCTGACCCGCAGCATCCTTGACCATCTTGGCCAGCTCGCCACTTTCTGACATTTCCAGAACGATGTCGCAACCACCCACCAGCTCACCGTTGATGTAGAGCTGCGGATAGGTTGGCCAGCTGGAATAGACTTTCAGGGCCTCACGCAGTTCCTGATTGTCGAGAATATTCACAAACGCAAAGCGCTCACCGCACGCCATCAGAGCCTGAACAGTACGTGCCGAGAAACCGCACTGCGGAGCTTGCGGGGGGGTGCCCTTCATGTAAAGAATAACCGGGTTCTCTTCAAGTTGGCTCTTGATGGTTTCATTGATGTCCATGAACTCATTCCTCTGGTTGGGAGTCAGCTTTGCCGCCAAACGGCCTTTGCGCTTATTGTACACGGGTGCCTCAGGCCTCAACAAACCGTCCGTTTTGACCCAGAACAACAGCACCGCGCCCGGCGTTGTTTTCAGGGTAGCGACGGGCTAGACTTGTTGGCTTTTCCGAACGGGCAGTTTGCTTGAAACAGGGGGGGCCTTTCATGGCAGCAAGACATTTTCTGACACTGAACGACATGACCACGGCGGAACTGGAAGATCTGCTCGATCATGCTTCCAAATTACGCAAAGAGTGGCGTTCAGGCCAGACCAGGGACACCCTTAAAAACCGGGTGCTGGCAATGATCTTCGAAAAATCGTCCACCCGGACCCGGGTTTCCTTCGAAGCCGGCATGACCCAGCTCGGGGGGGGTAGCGCCATGTTCCTCTCGCCCAAGGATACACAGCTTGGCCGCGGCGAACCGATCGAGGATTCTGCCATCGTGATCTCCAGCATGGTCGACGCGGTGATGATCCGTACCTTTGCCCACGAAACGGTCGAGCGCTTTGCCACTGCCTCCAGCAAGCCCGTGATCAACGCTCTAACCGACGAATTCCACCCCCCCTGCCAGCTGCTGGCCGACATGCAGACCTATCGGGAGCTTCGCGGCAGCATCCGTGGTGCCACCGTGGCCTGGATTGGTGACGGCAACAATATGTGCCACTCGTACATAAACGCTGCAGAGCGTTTCGATTTCCACCTGAACGTTGCCTGCCCAGAGGGTTACGAACCGGATCAACAGCTGATCGAACAGCATGCTGACAGGGTGACCGTTGTGCGCGCGCCAGAAGAGGCAGCACGGGGGGGCGCCCAACTGCTGGTCACCGATGTCTGGGCATCCATGGGCCAGGAAGACGAGCAGAAAGCCCGGGAAAAAGCCTTCCGCAGCTATCAGATCAACCCGGCTCTGATGGCTCAGGCCGACAAAGACGCCCTCTTCATGCACTGCCTGCCCGCCCACCGGGGGGGTGAAGAGATTTCGGCAGACATGATGGACCACGAAAGCTCGGCAGTCTGGCATGAGGCGGAAAACCGGCTGCATGCCCAGAAAGCCTTGCTGGAATTCCTGATTCTCAATCGTCTGGACTGATCCATGCCCGAAGCCCTGGTGCACCCCCCCGCAGACTGGCTGCTGGAAGTAAACAATCTGTCCTGTGGCTACGGCGGTGATTCCGTCGTCAAGGACGTCAGCTTTGCCCTCAGCCACGGTGATATTGGCTGCCTGCTGGGCCCCCCCAGCGGCTGTGGCAAGAGCACCATTCTCCGGGCGCTGGCTGGCTTCCTGCCGATTTCCCGAGGTGAAATCCGCCTGCAGTCACAGGCCATCAGCCTGCCCGGTCGGGCACTGCAACCGGAAAAGCGCAAGATTGGCATGGTGTTCCAGGACTACGCCCTTTTTCCGCACCTGAGCATTGCCGATAACGTCGGCTTCGGTCTCAAGTCATTAAGCAAAGCGGAACGTCGACAAAAGGTCATGGAGTTGCTGAACCTGGTGCACCTCCAGGACCTTGCAGACAACTATCCCCCCCACGAGCTGTCCGGCGGCCAGCAACAACGGGTGGCCCTGGCCCGGGCACTGGCACCAGAGCCAACACTGATCCTGCTGGATGAGCCTTTCTCCAACCTGGACACAGATCTGCGCCGCCGGCTGAGCCTGGATGTGCGGGAAATCCTCAAGACCCTCGGCATCAGTGCCATCCTGGTTACCCATGATCAGCAGGAAGCCTTTGCCATGTGTGATCAGGTGGCGGTTCTCCGGGACGGGCAGATTCAACAGTGGGATGTGCCTACAACCTCTACCATGAGCCGGCGAACCGGTTCGTGGCCAGTTTTGTCGGGCAAGGTGGGTTTATTCCCGGCAAGGCCCTGGGCCCTGACACCATAGAATCGGAACTGGGCGTCATCCATGGCAACCGGGCCTACAAATGGCAACCAGGCACCCTGCTGGACGTCCTGATCCGGCCGGACGACATTGTTTTCGATGAAGACTCAGAGCTGAAGCCAAAGGTGGTGGAAAAAACCTTTGCCGGAACCTCCACGCTCTATCGTTTCCGGTGTTCAGAAGACACTGAATTTGAGGCCCTGTTCCGGAGCCACCTGGACTTTAACCTGGGTGAGCAGGTACCGGTCCGGGTGGAGGCTGATCACCTGATCGCCTTCGAACGCACCGGCCATTGAACCTCAGTGATTACAGACTCGCTCAACAGCATCCAGCCAGCCGGCATAGAGTGATTCCCGCAGCCCCCCCGGCGCCATATCCGGCCGGAACTGGTGCTCGCATTCCCAAAGCGACGTAATCTGCTCCAGGCTATCGAAAACCCCCCCGGTCTGCAAACCCGCAAGATATGCGGCCCCCCCCAGCGCCGTGGTTTCGGTCACGCTCGGCCGGTCAACCGGCACATTGAGAATGTCCGATAAAAACTGCATCACCCAGTCGTTCACAGCCATGCCTCCGTCGACTCGCAGCGATTCCAGTCGGGCGCCATCGTTGCGAATGGCGCGCACCAGGTCTTTGGTCTGATAGCACACCGACTGCAAACCCGCCGTGACAATCTCGCAATGCCGGTATCCCGGGTCAGCCCCCCCAGGATTGCACCCCCCCGGGCGTTCGGGTCCCAGTGCGGGGGGGCTCCCAGGCCGGTGAACGCGGGCACCAGATACACCGGATTATTCACACCGACCGTCGCCGCATGCTCCGCCGATTCCCGGGCATGGGAAATCAACCGAAGCCCATCCCTGAGCCACTGCATGGCGGCACCGGCAACAAAAATACTGCCTTCAATGGCATAGCAGGGTTTGCCGTTGAGGCGGTAAGCTACCGTCGTCAATAACCGGTTTTCAGAGCGCAGGGCCTGCTGGCCGGTGTTGAGCATCAGGAAACAGCCTGTGCCATAGGTACTCTTGGCCATTCCCGGCTCAAAACAGGCCTGGCCGATCAAAGCGGCATGCTGATCACCGGCAATACCGGCAATCATCACCGAAGCGCCCAGACATTCGGGTTCCGTCAACCCGTACTCAGCTGCACTGTCGAATACCTCCGGCAACAGAGCAGCAGGCACCCGAAACAGCTTGAGCAGCTGCGGGTCCCATTGCTGTGTATGGATATTGAACAGTGCAGTGCGGGACGCATTGGTGGCATCGGTACGATGGTGCTTGCCGCCGGTCAGATTCCAGAGCAACCAGGTATCAATGGTGCCAAAGGCCAACTCACCGGCTTCCGCGCGCTGGCGGGCACCGTCAACGTTGTCCAGAATCCACGCTATCTTGGTGGCAGAGAAGTAGGGATCAATCAATAATCCGGTGCGGTCAACCACCAGGGATTCATGGCCATCCTGGCGCAACTTGGTACACCAGGACGCGGTACGGCGATCCTGCCAGACAATGGCGTGATGAATCGGCTGCCCCCCCGTCGCCCTGTCCCAGATCACAGTGGTTTCCCGCTGGTTGGTAATGCCGATGCCTGCGAGGTCAGATGCCTTAATCTTGCCGTTGTTCAGGGCTGAACAACAGACCGCCAGCGTACTGTCCCATATTTCCATAGCATCGTGCTCAACCCAGCCATCTTTGGGGGGGAAGTACTGGTGAAACTCCTGCTGGGCAACGGCCACCTGAGCGCCTTTGTCATCAAACACGATGGCGCGGGAACTGGTGGTACCCTGGTCTATGGCAAGCAGATATCGGGACATCAAAACCTCCTGTTGTTTTCAGGAGATTCTAACAGGACGGGGGGGATCGAGCGGTGTGACGCGGCACGGAAATAAAAAAAGGGCCGGAAAAACCGGCCCTCAAATGACGAATGAAACAAGGAAAGTTCGTAAGAACTACAACCTCAAAAGTCATCCCTTACGCTTTGAAGTATTACCCATGGCTGCGGAGGGTTCAGTTGTGGTTGTGTAGAGCTTTGTTACATCAGGTGAGGTACCGAGCACTGGTTCACAAATCCGGGTCTGCGGGCTTCAGGCGCGGCCAGACCAGGCTGAACCGGGCTCCGCCCAAGACATCACTGCGGCCCACAAACGCCTGCCCACCGTGCCAGTACAGAATCCTGCGAACAATGGACAGGCCCAACCCGTAGCCGCCTGAGGTGCGGGTACGACTGTCATCAAGCCGGGCAAAGGCGGTGAACACCTTCTCCCAATCTTGTTCCGGAATGCCCGGGCCATCGTCTTCCACATCAATCCGGCAATTATCTTCATCCAGATGGCAACTCACCCGCACACGGCCTGCGGCATAGCGCGCGGCATTGCCGACCAGGTTCTGAACCGCCCGGTGAATGTAACGAGGCTCCATATCGGCCTGTGCCCAGCGCTCCGAGGCTTCGTCAATCTGACACTCAAT
>JDSH01000081.1_pt1 | contig 34370 bp, 39 predicted proteins | sample 199451 | NCBI WGS metagenome assembly JDSH01 (sample SAMN02584198, study PRJNA231836) | bioreactor metagenome | isolation source: continuous culture bioreactor electron acceptor NO2- transfer2 day 38 after... | place: Germany: Bremen | reverse complement strand
CGGGGGGGTCTGGATTAGGGGGGGTGGTTTTTCATTGAGGGAATCAGGGCCGACTCAAGGAGTCCTCTGGCAGTGATCCATTTACCCGGCAACCCTTCGCATGAGCGCTTCGATTGGCCCGCGCTTGAAGAATCGATGCCATATCAAGGCATAGATTGTTGCGATCACACAGAACAATGCGGACGCGAAAAGCGCGGTTACAAGGCTTTGACCACCTAGCATACCGAGTCCCTCCAGCGTTCCCATTCCCACCAAAATGTGGGCGATGTAGAGCGATAAAGTCTGGCGCCCCCCCGCCGGCGTCAAGACATGCAGCAAACCGAGTTTTTCCAACTGGCCTGAAAACCGAAGACAAAGACCAATCACTGCACTCGCGGCTCCTGAACCTGCCAGCAGATAGAGCGGCATTGGCGGTACGGGCTCGGTGGTGGCGAGTATGCCAAGCTCTGGATCAATTGCGTTGAGAGCGCCCGTTAACGCCAGGCTCAATGCTTCAGCGACAACGAAGGCTGCGACCCCCCCGAACAGGATCAGACGATGCTGGACACCGCGTTCCGCAAGTTTGAGCCTGCTGAGTACAATACCGAGTAGCAGAAAACCTAGCCACGGAATCACCGGGTGCCAGCCGTTGAAAAACAAGTTACGGATAAATCCCGCCGGCGACCAGAAGTCGGAATAGGTATAGTCGTCCCAGTTCCAGCCTTTGTCGTAATCGAGCGACAACACCATGACCACGAACAGAGTACTCAATAGCACAATACTGGTGACCAGCCAGCGATTGCTGAGCGATAGCAGCAACACACCGAAGAGAAAGTAAAAGGCGTAGTAGTGAAGGATGTCCGCATCGAAAACAAGAGAATTCAACAGCCCGATAACGAACAGGAATATCGCTCGCTTGATTGTCACAGATACCGTCTGTCCCAGATCGCTGCGTAATGCTGCCAACCCCCCCAGGCCGATGCCCGCTAAAACGACAAAAGTTGCTGCAGCGCGCCCTTCGAGAGCGCGAGTCAGAAAACTGAGCACGCCAGTGTCGCTTTCGGCACCCATAGCAATTTTGAAATTAACGATCACCATCCCAAAAAAAACGCGACAAAGCGCGCAAGATCCAGGCCATCGAGGCGAGGGGGGGAGGCACTCCTGTCAGTCGTTGTTGGTCGCAAGATGGGCATCTCCAGAGCAGTCGTTTAACACCAGGGGGGGTTAATCAGAACTTGTAGTTCAGCCCCCCCACCGTAAATAATCAGCTTGTTCCCGGAACCTCAATTGTGAGATCTGGTCTGAAGCTGGGTGATTCAAACTCGTTGGGATAGCCGCCCGGATTTGCGACGATGCGGGTGCCACTGCATTTGATGTCCACCGCTTCATGTACATGCCCGTGAGCCCACAGCGCAGCTTTGCCCATCAGTCGCAACAGGTCCGACGCAAAGGCGGGTGATAGGGCGTCGCCGGTATACCGGGAAGGGATGCAGTCGGCCAACGGGGGGGCATGGTGACTGACGATCACTTTGGGACCGCTGAAAGGGGGGGCGGCCAGTTCTGCTTCGAGCCAGCGCACGGCTTCGTGGTGCAGCTGCTGGCTGGCTTCCGGAGTGAAAATGGCATCCTCTGGTTGTTCAATGATCCTGAAATCCGGCATAAACGAAAGGGCTTTCTCGTGGGTTGCGGCGGGATCGTGCTCAGATGATGCCGAATACAACGCAAAGTCGGTCCAGAGGGTGGTGCCAAGAAAACGGATACCGTCGATATCCACATGGGTATTGTCTAGCAGGTAGATTCCAAGCTGCCGAGCTTCAGCCTGAAGCGCCTTTCGTAGCTGGGGGGGCATGGAGTGGCCGTAGTACTCATGATTGCCCGGCACATAAATAACCGGCACATCGCGGAATTGTGCGGCCGCCCAGGCCAACCCCCCCTGACTGCCGGAGTGGATGTCTCCGGCCAGGATGACCACGTCGGCCGGCACATCCGGTAGCTCTCGCCCTTCATAGAAATGCTCAAGGTGGAGGTCGGAAAGGATTCTCAGTCGCACAAGTCAGCCCTCAACGTTTGTCATGTTTGTTGGAGCCTAGCAGGATAGAGGGTCTCTTTGCAGATAGATAAAAAAGCTGCCCGAAGGCAGCTCTTGATTTCAGGGCGTGCAGGGAAGGTGGCCTTAACGGCGGTTCTCCAGCTTGTAGTTGGTGGGTACCTCAAAGCGGCTTGCCCGCTCAGGCTGAACCTGTGCGCTGGTGACATCGTAGATGTAAGTGAAAACCGGCTTATCTTTGCCGTATCCCATGTAGTCTTTGGCTTTGTCTTCAGCCGCGTTTTGCAGCATGTTCCCGGCCAGTTTGCAAGGGAGCCGACAGGATCGCTCACGTCAAACCCGCCAGTGCCAGACGTCGCCTGTTTCTGTTGCTGACAGGCCTGGTTGTCGGCGAACCATTCCAGCTTAATGGATACCGGGTAACCCTCCAGCTGGCTCAGCCCTTTGAGAACTTCGGAATCTGAGTCCAGTTCCTGCTTTTCGATGTCACCTGAAATCATGGCGACGACTTTATACACGTTGTCCGTGAAGAACTTCGACAAGGGATTGTTGGCGTCGGCTACGGCCTTCAGGTAATTATCCTGAAACTGGCCATTGATGCCCCCCCAAACGTCTTGCATGGCGGGATCGGTCTGGGTCATCCAGAAATCCATGGTCATGACATGCTTATCTTCACGCCCCCCCAGTTCATCCTGTGACACCATCTTCCACTGGGCAACAAACTGGTCGGCTGAAAAGCCGTTGACGACCCGGCCTTTATCCTTCGGCGTCACCGAGAAGCTGAACTCAGACGTGGTCATCTGGCAGGCATCGCCGCCCGAGGGATCGTACACTTCCTCTTCTTCACTGGCTTCGCCGTCTTCCAGCTGTTCCCAGATGCTGAGGTCGTTGCAGCCCTTGAGGGGGGGGCATTCGACATAGTTCTTTCGGGTGTGATCGACCTGCCACTGGAGGTTTTTATCCAGGCGAGCGATATCCGCTTCGTGGGTTTCTCCAAAGATCTGCCGGGAAATCCAGGAATCAAACTCGACGGTATTTTCGATGGTGCGACGGTCGGCCAGGGTATAAGTAACCTGCTCTCCGTGGGAATCCGGAAGGATGTAACCACCAATGATGTACTTGGCTTTGACAACACTTGTGTCTACCAGCGGCGTATTATCAACCACTTTTGGGGGGGTGGAACACCCCCCCGCCAGCCCCCCCAGAGCCACAACGGCGGCAGACAGCAAGGACAATGAATACTTCACACAAAACTCCCTTTATGGATCTTCATTATAAGGCGATGAGACTGACGGAAGGCCTTGTCAGTCATATGGCGACCAGGAACCTGCCTGATGCGCCGGGGGGGTAGAATACCGGAGAGAGGTGTCTGATTGGTATGAATTTTTTTGAGTTTGGCTGGAGCTGAGAGGTCCGGCTATCGGGCACTCTCATTACCGAGTGTTGGAGAGGCTGCCGGGACAAGCTCACCGCGCGCCCCCCCGAAGGTGAAGGTGACCTCCAGTGGTTTGGCCGGGCAGCAGAGTGGGTCTTCAGCCGCATAGCCAAACCCGGACAGGACGAGGCCTGTTCCGGTTTCGCTAACGCCAGTGAACAGGCGGTCACCCTTGCCCCCCCCAACGTGACGAACAGAAAGCAAGCGGTAGGTTTTGAGCGGCGACATACCAGCGATACTGTCGTTGATAGCGTACAAGGCAAGGTACTGATTGTTGGTTGCTCCGCCTCCCCCCCAGCCCCCCCCAGAGTCATGAGCACGGCAACACCGTTGCTGTACCCGGGGGGGCCATTCAGCGATGAGAGGGAGAGGTAAGAGGCACTTTCGGGATAGAAAACCGCCCGCCCATCACTGAGTATGCTTCCCAGCATGCCGGCCTCCTCGGCAAGCTCGTCTGGCAGGGAGGCAGGGTCTGCCAGAGCAAAGCCGCTCCAGAGCAGAAATAGCAGCATTAGAAGGGGGGGATTCATGAACGGACGGACTCCTGCCAATAGTGATACAAATCGCGGATGTTACCAGAGCAGAGTAGTGGCATCGCAGCCTGAATGTCGTCCAGCGGTCAGTCCCACCAGGCCATCTCCAGAAGCCGCGCAATGTCTTCGTCGCAGAAGCGCTGTTTAATAGTTTTCGCTGGGTTGCCGCCCACGATCGTGTAGGGTTCGACATCCCGGGTGATCAGCGCACGGCTTCCAATAACGGCGCCATGACCGATGGTGATGCCGGGCATAATCATTGCCTCTGAGCCGATCCATACATCACTGCCAATCACCGTGTCGCCAGCCCGCTGAAATCCATCCAAGGCACTGGTGAAGGCGGCTTCATCTACCATATAAAAGAACGGAAACGCGGAAACCAGTCGTGCCGGTGGCCTTGATTGCCTGCCATGATGAATGATGCACCGGAGCCGATGGAACAGAAACTGCCGATAACGAGCCGATCAACGTCATCACGATCAGGCATGAGATACCGGGCGCAATCGTCGAATGAATGGCCATGGTAATAACCGGAATAGTAACTGTATCGCCCGACCCTGATGTTTGGGTTAGTCACCTGGTTTGCGAGAAACTCGCCTTTGATGGGGGGGCTCTCAAATGGTTGGTCATGGGGGGGTCTGGAAAGCTCCTGATTCCTTGTGTGTTTCCTGGCTGTGAGGGCTAGCCCATTCTGGTAAGTTTAGCGGGCCCAGGGCAAACAAAGTAGGGGGGGCTGCACTACTCACAGGTTCTATTTCGGAACCGGAACCCCCCCAGGGTATGCTGGACGATCACACAAGGTGCTAAATTCGTCGTCCGACTTGGCGTTCGGATGAATATCGCTGGAACCGCATGATTGGGAACGCGTAACAGGCATGAGTAGCAGGGGGGGGCGCTATTAAACAAAAGCGAACATTCGAGTCGGGCCCTCCCGCCAGAGTCTACAAGCTGATCATAGCTATCTGATGCTCATGGGTTGTGGAGCGAATAAAGCTCGATTCGGGCTTTATTAAGGCACACCACTCAGGAACGCCAAATGCCAATGCGGGTGCGCTTGAGTCTCGAAGGTTTTTACCTGACGAGCACTATTCGATATCGGGCTTTTCCTGATTCAAGGTGTTCGAAGGCCTGATTGATTTCCTCGAACTTGAAAGATTCTGTGACAGGCCTGATATCATGTCGAGCAGCAAACTCCATCATGGTGTTCAGCGTCGCAGGTGATCCGACTGGCGAGCCCGAGATTGAATTCTGCTGCATGATCATCGGTAAAGCTGCGACTTCCAGGGGGGGTTTTTCTACGATACCAACGAAATGCAGCCGTCCTTTAGGTTTAAGAGTGGCCACCAAAGCATTCCAGTCCATCGCCACGTTTACAGTAGATATAACAAGGTCGAAGTGGCCCTGAGCACCTGCAATTTCCTCTGGATTACGGGAATCGAGGCAATGGTGGGCGCCAAGATGCCTCGCTTCGTCCATCTTTGATTTGCTGGTGAGGGCGGTTACCTCACATCCCCCCCAGGCACGCGCGAATTGGAGTGCAAGGTGGCCAAGACCGCCGATACCAATTACAGCCACTCGGCTGGTAGGTTTGATTTCGTATTGGATCAGCGGATTAAATACTGTGATTCCTCCGCAGAGCAACGGTCCCACAAGATTCAGGTCAAAGGATTCAGGGATTTTGATTACGCTAGTGTCTTGCGCCCGCACACGCTCAGCGAAGCCCCCCCCAAAATGGCCAATGATAGTACCTTGTTGTTCTGTGCAAAGGTTGTGGTCACCACCAAGCATTGATTGCATGTGTTGCAATAGCCTTTTTGCCAACCTAGGCCAACTTTGTCCCCCCCCGCCTTGACGTTTTCGACGAGATTTCCAACAGAAGCGACGACGCCCGCGATCTCGTGTCCGCCGACAAACGGATATTCTGCTATGCCCCCCCATTCGTTTTGCCACATGGAAAGGTCACTGTGGCAAACTCCACAACTGCGAACTTCGATCTCGACTTCATGTGGTCCGATCTCACCGGGATCGTATGAAAAATGTTCGAACTGGCCGCCCGGTTCGAAGGCTGCGTAAGCGTTAATGACCATAACGTTCTCCTGACTATCGATTCATTCCTGCCATGTAAAATCCTTAAATCTGTCTCGTAGATCCTTTTTGCTCAGTTTTCCTGTTGCTGTGTGCGGCAGCTGATCGACGATGACGCAATCACTGGGAACCCACCATTTCGCGACTTTATCCTCGAACCAACTCAGCATGGCTTGGGGGGGCGTTAGCTGTGAGTCATCCCTGACCACCAGTAACAGCAGTGGCCGCTCAGTCCATTTCGGATGGGGGGGGAGACCTATGACAGCCGCTTCCACAATATCCGGGTGGGAGACAGCGAGGTTTTCCAGTTCAATAGAGCTTATCCATTCGCCCCCCCCGGACTTTATGACATCTTTGCTTCGATCGGTGATTTGCAGGTAACCGTCAGGATCAATCGTTCCGATGTCCCCCCCGGTGTCGAACCAACCGCTGTTATCGACCGCAGGTTGTTCCTGTCGGAAATACTGATGGATAACCCAGGGGGGGCCACGGACTTTGACCGCTCCGGAGGACTTGCCATCCCATGGAACTTCCCGCTCATGGTCATCAACGATTTTGATGTCGACTCCAAACAATGCCGGCCCCCCCTGTTTCAGTTTTTTGCTTGTTAATTCGGCTCCGCTCAAGTGACTCAGAGATGGTTTCTCTATGCCGTTGTAGGTTGCGATTGGGTTAAGTTCAGTCATGCCCCCCCAGCCTTGCTCGACCCGAACATCATGCAAGCTCTCGAATTCCTCATAGATGTTTTTTGAACAGGCCGCGCCGCCAACCCCCCCAACGCGAATGAGCGATGGGACTGTGATCTTGTGCTCCCTGAGGTAGCGGAGTAGGGCGCTCAGAACGGTCGGCACTCCGGCTGTAAACGTAACACTCTCGCTGTTGATCAGGTCAGAGAGTTCAGCACCGTCGCCGGCTTTGTTGCCTGCCAGCACCAGTTTGGCGCCGTTCATGGGACTGGAATATACAAGGGACCAACCGTTCGCATGGAACATGGGTACGATTGGAAGCACGACGTCTTGTGAGCTAACACCGAATGCATTCGGGGGGGCTGTGGTGGCGTAACACTGGAGGATCGTGGACCGATGGGTGTAAAGGACCCCCCCCTTGGGATTGCCCGTGGTTCCAGAGGTGTAACAAAGCGCCGAAGGGGGGGTCGTTTCGGGCAGCTCCGGCCAGTCGAATTCATCCCTTTCAGCCTCAAGCAACGCCTCATAACACAGGACGTTTGACAGACTTGTCACTGGCATTGCAGCTCCAGGGCAGAGAACGACAATACCATTTAGATGCGTCAGTCGAGGCGCAAGCTTTTCGATTAAAGGAATGAAATCCGGATCAACAAAAAGCCAGCGATCTTCGGCATGATTGATGATGTACTCAATCTGCTCGGAGAATAGTCTTGGGTTTATGGTGTGGCATACCATTCCGCTGCATGATATCGCGTAATAGAGTTCGAGGTGTCTGTAGTCGTTCCAGGCGAGAGTTCCGATGACATCACCGCTATGAATACCCAATCGATCAAGGGCATTTGCAAGCTGCCGAACGCGTCGGAATGCATCACGATAGGTGTAACGATGGCGGGGGGGGTTATCCGGCGCGATTGAGACAATCTCCTGGTCACCGAAATAACGTTCGGCATGTCGCATGATGTTTGTGATCGACAGGGGGGGCGCATCCTGCATCGGAATCATCGTGGCCTCCGCTTGTATTTGTTAGTTGGTGGGTGATGGAGAGAAAAAGCCGGCGATGGGAACCACCGCCGGAAACCCGATCGTCAGAGCTCAGTTTGGTTTTTGCCGACTCGACCTTTGTCGGTTTTGTCAGCAAATGCTTGGAGGAGCTTCATGACTGGCGGGTTGGCGGCGCCTGAGTAACCGGTAAATGCCTCATAGGCCAGCTGGTCATCCAGAGGGCGGCCAATGACGTTCAGGATCGTCTCTTTGGCAGAACGAACAGCCCACTGGTCATTACGCAAGATGGTTGCAGCGACCTTTTCTGCTGTCTCCATCAACTCGTTCTGGGGGGGAACGACCTTAGACACCATGTTGCACTGAAGAGCCCGCTGAGCACTGATAGGCTCTGCAGTAAGGTTCATCTCAAGTGCAATGCCGACACCACAAGTGTTCACCACGCGGACGATTCCGCCATCACCATGGTGGTAACCGCGACGGGGGGGCTCGAACGAACCAAACTGGGCGTTTTCGGATGCGATTCGGATGTCGCAGGCCATCGCAGTCTCAAGGCCGCCTGCCAGTGCCCATCCGTTTACAGCGGCAATCACAGGCTTGTACATGCGGTGCATGCCGCGAGTCAGACCACCAAGGCCATCACGGATTTTTCACGGGGGGGGAACAGGGCGTTATTCCTTTTAACCCAATCTGTGGCGTGGGTCTTCAAATCGGCTCCGGCACAGAATGACTCTTTGCCAGCACCGGTTACGATGGCCACATCGACGTCCTCGTCGACTTCAAATTGCTGCCAGATCTCCCAGAGCGCTTCGTGCATCTCTTCGTTAATGGCATTCATCGCTTCAGGGCGGTTGAGCGTTATGTACGCAATTCGATTGCGCTTTTCGTAGAGTACGGTAGGCATGGGTAATCTCCTGTTATCGGGTATTCACCGCTGGTGTGGAACCCATATTAGAATGCCCCCCCTGGCCCTGACTCTGCGGATAAAAGTGACAGATATGTGGAGAAAACGGCCATAAATACTTTTTTAGCTCAAACATTCAAGTAGCATGTGCTAAAAACCGAACTCATACAGGTCAAGTATTTTGCAAAAACACAATCGATCTGGAACGGTTGCTATTCTTGCGTTTGATGGCTCGATGGAAATGAGTGTCGCTTTGGCGCGCGATATCTTTTACGCCGGTGCGGTTGCGCTCCGGCACCAGGGCGTTCCTGGGCAATCAGAGAAACGGGTGTTGGTCGCCAGTGAAACCGGAAAGCCTGTGACCACTTTCAATGGATCTTTGTTGCAGCCCAACTGCAGCATTGATGAGCTCGATCAACCCGAACTCATCATTGTCTCTGGAATTTGGGACGGTGTGGAAACCGTCGTCGAGAAATACCGAAAAACCGTGGATTGGTTGAGGGGGGGTCAAGCCAAGGGCGGCGCCAGGATCGCGTGTTTGCATACTGGCACGTTTTTGATGGCAGAAACCGGATTGCTGGACGGAAAGTCTGCAACGATTTATTGGCGAATGGTGGATTTGTTTCGAAACCGATACCCAAGGGTAATTCTGCAGCCAGAGAAAAATCTCACTGTGGCAGAGAATCTGTATTGTTCCTCCGGTGTTTTCTCGGGATTTGAAATGGCGATGTACCTGATTGAAAAACTTTGGGGGGGAATGCACGCAGCTTCTCGTGTGTCACGCCATTTCATGATGGATGCGCCGAGGCCATCGGCGGAATTTGAGTTGCGATGACCGCCAAAAACAGCACGACGATAAGAAGGTGAAGCTGGCCCAGGAGTGGATCGAGAATAACTTCTCCTCCAATTTTCTTCTGGAAGAATTGGCCGACAGGCTTGGGTTGAGCCTGCGAAGTCTTCGCCGCCGCTTCAAGGAAGCAACCGGAGAGACGCCGATGCAGTACCTGCAGGATGTTCGTCTTGAAACGGCTAAGCAACTGTTAACGTCGGACATTTTGAGCGTGGATCAGGTGGGGGGGTATCGAGTTGGTTACGACGACCGGAGCTACTTCAGTCGTTTATTCAAACAAAAAACGAAATTGTCTCCGGGTGAATATCGGAAAGCTGCGTTCAAGGATGAGCAGGGCGCGTGATTGCTCTACCTAAAGGTGCTTTTGCAGTCTTTCGCGTAGTGCTCAGGTTGTTGGATGAGATCCAAGGTCAATATGTCTAACCAGTGCGGGTCCGGCGACGTAAATTGCGTCTTCGGCTACATTTAGTGGGCGCTTAGCTGCTGGCAGCGAACAGAAGTGGCAAGCCTAGTTTGCAAAAAAAACGAGATCTCGAAGTCCGCTTTTCAGGTGTTTGCGGGCCGACCGCAAGCCTAAAGCCATTTTTTTTATTGATCAATCGGTGTCCGGTTCGCGCGGCCGATATTTCCATTCGACCCCCCCATAATCAGCATTTGCGAGCCCCCCCGCGGGTATGGGGGGTTCTATCACGTCACTGGGGGGGGTACTTTGAAAAAGCGGCTGAATTTCTCCCAAGGAGAGTGTTGGCCTATCCGCCTGAACGTTCGCTTTGCGACCAAACTCAACTTCGCATTCAGGCATCAATGCATCCCCCCCAATAGCCATGAAATCTACGTTTGGTTGGCCAGATTGGGAATATGAGTCGTGATCTGGAGGGGGGGCAGGGCGGCTGTCGGTGTCCGGCGCTATCAACAAGACACATAACAAATGGGCTGAAAAATATTACCTGTCAGGTACGCAAACCAGAGTGCGTTTGATGTAGTTGAACAATCATAACAACTGCTCTTTAAAGTTGATTCGGTTGCCGTACTAACCAAGATATTTGTACCCGGCATCTTGCAACGCTTCCTTCAGTGACTCCTCGGGAGGTTCTTAGTAAATGAGCGTGGTTGACGGTGAGACATGCCCAGCGATTTTTCGCGCGACTTTAACTGACTTCTTTTGTTCATGAATGATATGCGTCATTAACGTCCTCCGGCCGCTGTGGGAGCTGGCTCGCTCAATACCTGCCCAATGCCTCTGCATGTGGGCAAAGTGTTCCTGGAGAGTACTGGGGGGGGAATAGAGGCTTTCTTCATTGGAAGATCACGCGATTTACCACGATGCTTTTTGACCTCAGGATAAAAATCCTTCGGTTTGATCTCGGCGCCGGCCTTGGCCATGATTTCAATTCGCTGAACAAGATGGTGGAAATCGTGAACACCAAAACCGATTCGACGCGGCTGATACGTGGATTTGGACCGCTTCAACGCATCGGCACACTTAGTGTAAGCCGAAGGCAACGCAAGGATTTCCGTAAGTTTGAAAGAGCGCTGACCAGAATCCGTACTCACAGGGCCAAGCTCGGCGACGTCTTTTATCTGGAGAAGCGCGATATCCTGGACTCGTAGTCCGAGCTTGAAGCTGATACGAGTCGGCGCCGTGTTCTTTTTCGGGTATCGATGCTTCTGGATAATGCCTAACAGGTGGGCGAACTGTTCGGGAGTAAGCGCGGGTGGCTGGCCGGTTTGCTCATCGGCTAAGCTCCTGGTAAGCCGCTAGGATGCAAGGAGAGAATGCAAAGATAGAATCCGTAATACTGTTATTTGAACGGATACCAGACTGCTCATAATGTATATTCAGGGGGGGTCTGTTTTTAAAGGGGGGGTTTTCGGGTCACACCCTGTGCGAAATATCGATCCCAAAAGTCGACAGTAGCTCCCGTTTATGGCGGTAGTAGGTTTCGCGGGACATCAGGAAGTAGGGGGGGTTATATCCCATCAGCCAAGTGACATAGGTGCCACGCAATTTGACCGGCAAACGCAGGAAGGTCAGTTGCTGATCTTTGGTCATTGAGAAATGTGCTGGCATGGCTCGAATGTCAGTGGGAATCCCGCCACGGCGTTTAATCGCCGTCCAGAGAAGGCCTACAGTGGAATCAGACCGGCATGGCCGGTCTCGATATTCCCCCCCCAGGTGGAGAATCCGCCTGGGCATACCAAGCAGGCTTTAAGAATGAGAAATCCCGCATCATCGGTGTTGGCGCACCTAGCGGGATAGAGGTTCACAAAATGACTACGGTAGAAGTTTACACCGAATTCTCGGGCACGGAAGATCTCGGCCAACCCCCCCCTCGCTCTAATAGGGGGGGGTCACGTACTCCAAAATCAGCTAACCCCCCCCATAGGCTTTGAGCCTTTGGAGGTTCACCGAAAACCCCCCCTGAAAGCCACGTGGCACAAGGGATAGCGGGCAACCAGAGGTGCTGAGGGTCAGGTTCTGAGTCAGGCGCTGCATAAGGGGGGGGCACCCACGTGCGGGGGGGGTTCCTTATGGGCCAAACGGGCAAAACAGCATCCAATCCCCCCCAGTATCAAACTGCGCATAATGTATATTATGTTAAATAGAATGCTCTGATGCGTAGAGCTCACGTTATGGAAGCTGTCACTCCCACCTCTTCGGTACAGACGTTGTGCGCATCCCTGCGTGCGCCAGCCAAACCTAAAAAACATAAATGAAGCCAACGCCTATTTCCGCCTCATAATCATTTCGAGTGATTGGGCTGTCGGATACATCACTCCCGAACGCTTCGTACAGAGCTTCTCCGAAGATCTGCCAGTTCTCGCCCAGGTAATTGCGGTAGCTGACATTAACGCCCGTCGATCTATACCCACTATCAACATCAGTTTCCGGCAGCCCCCCCGAATCGATGGATTGTTGTGTGGTCACACCAAAATCCCGGTTTGCGAGCTTACTATCGTGGAAAGTCACGGCAGCACCCACTTCCCAACCAGTACCATCAGCCTGGCACGCCAAGCACGTTCCTGCGCCGAAAATTCCGAGCGTACCAATTTCTCCTGCAGATACGCGCCCATCTAAAAAGTAACGCCAGTCGTCTGTAAGCGCGTAACGCGCTTCCAGCAGTACTGCTACGCCGGAATCCGACTCACCTAAACCCCCCCCGAGTCTTCCATCTTCAGAGTCACTCTCTTCCCGGCCTTCCTCATACCCTATAGATGTCTGAAATAACCAGGAATCCTTCACCAGCGTTCGCCACCCAACGGCTTCGCCGGCCCAGAAAAAGATATTTTCTCCGGTTCGCCACTGAACACCACCAGCTGGGTCGGCCTCAAACTCGAACTCATCCGAACCCTCGTAAGCGGTCTCATACTCAACGCTCACCCCCCCAAGACCAAAGCCCCCCCAGCCGTCACCATTGGTGAAATCGTCGATAGAAGGAAGTGGAACGAGAGGGACTCTATTCTCTGCCGCATTGACCATACAGAGAAAGGTCAAAGCGCCAACAAAGGTGGCGACTTGAAGGGCTGCTTTCTTCATGGTTCTTCCTCTATCAAACAGTCATCGATATTACGACTTACGCATCGCAATGGATGATTGTGCAGCGGTCAAGAGGAAGAAGGCCCGGTTTGATTGGTTTTCGGCGTTACTGGTTTCCTTGGCGCTGATTCTGAAGCATTTGTTCCATCATCAACTGCATCTGGTCCATGCGTTGTTCCATGCGCTGCAGCCGCTGATCTTCGGTCATGGCCGGGTTGCCTTGCCGCATTCCCTGTCCACTGTTGCCAGGCCCCCCCTGATTCTTCATCTGGCCCTGACCGGGATTTCGGTTGCCCATGCCGGGGGGCCCTGGCCGTTCATTCCCATGCCTTGCCCCCCCATCATTCCCGCGCCCTGGCCCATCATGCCTGGCCCCCCCATTCCGGACTCTCGCATTATCTGCAGGTGTTCCTGCATGTGCTCCATATGTTCCTGCCGCAGGCGTTGGCGTTCTTCTCTGGTCGTCGCATTCTGCATCTGCTGCATGGTCTGGTTCATTCGATCCATGTTCTGCTGCATTTGCTGAATCCGTTCCTGGTTCATCATTCCTGCCTGACTGCCCTGCCCGGATCCACTCTGGGCAAAGGTAGCGAGTGGCAGCGAAATCAGGCTGGCACAGACCAGTGTTCTCAAGCTGTGTTTCATGACTTTCTCTCCCCCCCATTGTGACCTTTCCATCAATAACAGAAAGAGCGAATGCCCTTTTGATGTGCGTCAGATTTGAGTATAGCCAGTGCCAGTAGTTTACTAACCTTGGAGGCTGCGACTAATGGGTTTAGAATCGCTGCCTTATCTCCCCCCCCGGTGTTCAGGTTCCAAAATGCCGATTCTTGAAGCTGTTCTGATTGCTGTTGCCATTTTGGCGCTGCTCGGCGTCATCTTTGAAGAAGTCATTCACGTCAACAAGGCGAAAACCACACTGTTCTTTGGTACGTTCAGCTGGGTTCTCCTGTTTCTGTTCAGTTCCGGTGTAGACGAAACCGCTGCAGTTTCCTCTGGCCTTTCGGAGAGCATTGCCGAGATCGCCGGGTTATGGCTGTTTCTGGTGGCGGCGATGACATTTGTGGCCTACCTGAACAAGAAAGGTATGATCGAAAACATGATCTACCTGATCATGCCTCGTCAGGTCACCGAGCGGCGATTACTGTTTCTGACCGGTCTGTTCTGCTTCGTATTTTCTTCCCTGGCCGATAACATCACAGCAACGCTGGTTTCGTGCTCTCTGATTCTCTCTTTAAACCTGGATCTTAAGAAGCGTTTGCAATTCATTGTTTTGGTTGTGTTTGCAGTGAACTCCGGCGGCGTTTCACTGATCACCGGCGATGTCACCACGCTGATGATCTTCCTGGCAGACAAAGTGGAAATCCTGACGCTGCTGACACTGGCCATTCCCGCTTCAATCACGGTGTTTTTGCTGGCTGTGCTTCTTTCTGGCGGTCTGTCCGGCACCGTTACCCTGAAAGCCAGTTCCAATGAAGTCCGAGCCGTGGACGCGGTAATCGCGGGCCTGTTTCTGGTTACAATCATTGCCACCATTACTGGCAACGCGTTATTCAGTATTCCTCCGGTGCTGACCTTCCTTTTTGGTCTTTCCATCATGTTCCTGGTGTCCCGCTTCATGAGCGACGACTCGGATCTGGACCCGATTCTCGAATACATCCGGGTTATCGAGTTTGAAACCCTGCTGTTCTTCCTGGGGGGGATCCTGCTTCTGGTGGGTATGCTAAAGGAAATTCATGCTCTGGATTCACTGGTGGCAATCTATGATGTCATGCCGCCGGTTTACGCCAACTATCTGATGGGCATTTTCTCCGCGGTCATCGATAACGTGCCTTTAACGGCCGCACTGCTGAAGTCCGGTATCGACATGAGCCCCCCCGGGGGGGAATGGATGGGGGGGCTAACCTATGCCGTTGGCGTCGGCGGTTCGTTGCTGGTAATCGGTTCTGCGGCGGGAATTGTAGCATGAGCAAAATTGAGGGGGGGCTTACTTTCGCGGCGTACCTGAAGTACGCGTTACACCTTCTGGCCGCGTACACAGTGGCTATGCCGGGGGGGTCATTCTACTTGGCTCTGTGATGAACGGCTAACGTCGAAAGCCTGCGAGGTCCCGCCCCCCCGCAGGCATTGGTTATCTCATCGTCAGAAGTTGACCTGAACGCCCAGGCCGATGCCATCTACGGTAATATCATCGTCATCGTAGTAACGCATGTATCGAGGTTGCCTGACAGGTTCTTGGCGAACTTAACATTCAGGCCAGCACCGTACGAAAAATCGGAATCATCGTCTTCCACTGAGCCTGCCTCAGCTTCAATACGAGTGAAACCGACAACAGCGTAGGGTGTTACCGGGCTCTCGTTCACCACGTTCACCGTGCCGTAACCACCGAAGAAGTTGTCGATTTTAACGTCAACGCCGGCAATCCGATCGTCATCCACACCAAAGCCCGCTCGGGCCTCAACACCGAAATAGTCCGTGGCCATAACGCCGACCTTGCCAGACAAGGTGCCAGTGTCGGCTTCCGCCAGGCCATCGAAATCGGTTTCCATGAAGGTGTAATTCAGGCCGGCGTAGAGCCCGCCAACACCGGATTTATACATATCCTGGGCAGAAGCAAGCCCAGCCAGGGCCAGCCCGGCGAAGGCAGTTGATGCAACAAGAACCTTTCTTGTGGTCTTCATAGTCTTTCTCCCTGTTCATACAGGCCTTCACGGCCTGACAGTAAACGTGCATCAGTCCGACGATTCCCGCCATAGGTGCGTTCCGTATTTACCCATTTTTTTACGTCGATTTAATTCCGGGTTAATACTTCTGTCCGGGGGGGCCTGTTTCCTTGCGGTTGAGCAAGCCCGCGGGTATGCTGACGCCGTCTTTTTGTCAGCTGGCTTGAGCGTGCCTTGAGAAACCTAGCCCCCCCTGTCGTCTTCATTGTCAGCGTCATGTTTATACTTCTGAGTGTTTTCATGACGTTACCGGTACTGCTGTTGGCTGCCACCCCCCCTTCCGGTGCACCCAATGCCATCGCGTTTGCCGAATCGGCGGCTATTGTTTGCGTGCTTGGTGTTCTGGGGGGGCTGTTACTGACCTACCGTGAACCCCCCCGCGAACTGAAACCTCGCTATATGTTCGTGCTCACCGTCTCCAGCTGGTTTGTCATCGCCCTTCTATCTGCCTTCCCTTTTACCTGAGCGATAACGACATCTCGGCGGCGGATGCGTTTTTTGAGGGCACTTCCGGTATCACCACCACGGGGGGGGCTACTGTGTTCACCGGCCTGGACACGATGGACAAGGATCTGCTGCTCTGGCGCTCCATCCTTCAGTGGCTGGGCGGTATCGGGATTATCGGCATGTTCGTTGCCGTACTGCCTTTCCTGCGAGTGGGCGGGATGCGCCTGTTCGCTACCGAATCGTCTGAGTGGACGGAAAAGGCTCTGCCACGCATGAAGACTCTCAGCCGGGGGGGCCTGCTGTTGGTGTATCTGGTGTTTTCCGTGGTTGCGGTTGTCACCTACTGGCTGTCCGGGATGTCTCTGTTTGACGCGTTCAACCATGGCCTGACCAGCATTGCCACAGGCGGCTTTTCAACCTCAGACCTGTCCATGGGTAAGTTCAGCGACCTTATCCTGCTGGAAGCCACCTTTTTCATGATCATCGGCAGCCTGCCGTTTTTCCTGTTTGTGCGGGAAATGCACGGCCAGCATGGGGGGGTTCTGTTCCGTGATCAGCAGGTTCGTCTGTTCCTGGGGGGGATTCTGTTCGCGGTGCCGGCCATGCTCACGCTCTATCGCTGGTGGGTATCCCCCCCGGTACCCTTCGACCCGATTCACAATTACGCAGCCACACTTTTTAATGTGACTTCCGTTGTTACGACCACGGGCTACGCGTCTGAAGATTACTCCGCCTGGGGGGGCCCCCCTGGCCTTTGTGGTGTTCTTCTTCCTCATGTTTGTGGGCGGCTGCTCAGGCTCAACCGCCGGTGGCATGAAAATCTTCCGGTTCCAGCTATCGCTGATCATTCTGCGAGAGCAGTTAATGCGGCTGTTGCACCCACGGGCCGTATTTACCCGTAACTACAACGGCCGTGCCGTCAGCGACGAAATCATCTCCTCGATGATTGCCTATACCTTTATCTTCCTGTTGTGTCTGCTGGTGATCACCGTGTTGCTGGCATCCCTTCAGCTCGACTTTGTCACTGCCCTTTCTGGCGCCCTCACCTCACTGACCAACGTTGGTCCCGGCCTTGGCGATATCATTGGCCCCCCCGCCGGGAACTTCTCGCCTCTGCCCGACGCCGCCAAGTGGATTCTGTCAGTGGGCATGCTGATGGGGGGGCGTCTGGAAATCCTGAGCGTGGTGATCGTGCTCTCACCGGGCTTCTGGCGCGGCTGATCAGCGTAGCCAGAGAATGTGAGCGTCTTCCAGGGGGGGCAGGTTTAGCCTGGGTTCATGAATGCGGATGCGCGGAGTGAAATGCTCTAGCGGGCGTGGTGGCACCGTGCAGTAATATCGGTACGTCTGTTCGGCTTCCTGTAGTGGCCCGCTGAACGCCATAGACTGCACCAGGCGTGGGCCGGAGTTTGAGGATTCTGCCACCAACTCTACGGCGACCAGTTCCGGGCTCAGGCCATCCAGATACACATCCAGATCGAAGCGCAGTTTTTGGCCTTCCTCCGTGCGTCCATTGTGCCAAACCTAAGGCGTGGCCAGTGTCGGGCTATGGTTTCTTTCACTGAAACAAGTTCGTCAGCACCTGCAGCGGTGCGCTCCGCGCCTTGGGCCACCATGGCAGATAGAAATCCGTGACATATTCCCGAACCATGCGGTTGGCCGAGTATCGTGCAGTTAATTCGTTCATGCTGGCCCGAATTCTCGCCAGCCAGTTGGCCGGTAAACCCTGTTTATTACGCAGGTAGAATTCCGGTACAACCTGATTCTCCAGCAACTGATAGAGTTCTTCGGCATCAGCCTCATCGTGTTTATCCGTCTGGCTCAACTCCTCGAAGGTGGCTCCCGGCCGAATGGCCCAGCCCAGCTCCGGCTGCCAGGCTTCCGCCCACCAGCCATCATACTGCGACAGGTTCAGACCGCCATTTACCAGCACCTTCATGCCGCTGGTACCACAGGCTTCCCAGGGGGGGTGGCGCGGGCAATTCAGCCAAACATCCACGCCCTGAATCAGTTCGCTGGCCACCGCCATGTCGTAGTCTTCAATGAATACCACGCGCCCCCCCTCTACTTCCGGCAGGCGGGTGAACTGCTTCCAGCGTTTGATGATGTCCTTGCCTTCGTTGTCGTGGGGGGGGTGGGCCTTCCCCCCGCCAATACAATCTGCAGGGCCGGTCCCGATTGCTGAGGAGTCGGATCAGTCGTTCCGGATCTGTCAGCAGCAAATCCGGGCGCTTGTAATCGGTAAAGCGGCGGGCAAAACCTAGCGTCAGAGACTCAGTATCCAGAAGCAGACCACACGCCGCTTCCTCGCTGTTGCCGTAGTTGTGCTCACAACGCTGGCTCTGCAGTCGCGCTCGCAGGTAATACACCAATCGATGTCGCTGGTTTCTGCGCATCTGCCAGAGATCATGGTCAGTAGTCTCTTTCAGCGGGCAAAGGTCCGTCATAGGCTGTCGCCAGCGGTCCTGGCCACAGGCCGACGTCCATAATTCGTCCGCCTCCGGAGAATCCCAGCTTGGGGGGGTATGCACGCCGTTGGTAACGTATTCTGCTGGCACATCGGCCGCCGGCCAGCGCCCGAACCAGGGCTGGAAAATGGATTGGGTGACCTGTTTGTGAATCTGGCTGACACCGTTAAACGCCCGCTCATACCCAGCGCAAGCCCCCCCGACATGTTCAAATCGCTTGAACCACCATTGGCAACGGTCAGTATGGTCTCCAGCGGCTGGCCGATTTCCTGCAACCAGGGCTCCAGGTACAATCGGGCAAGTTTCGCCGGGAACCGGTCAAAACCAGCAGCTACTGAAGTGTGGGTGGTAAAAAGGTTGGTGCTCTGGTTGCCAGCCGCGCCACTTCAAAACTGGTCTCATTCTGCTGTTGCCAGTGCACCGCGCGCTCAACCAACGCCAATGCGCTGTGGCCTTCGTTAATGTGGCACAAAGCAGGTTTGCGCCCCCCCAATTGTGCCAACAAGCGCCAGCCGCCAATTCCAAGCACCATTTCCTGTTGCAGGCGTTTTTCCGGATCGCCGCTGTAGAGCTCGCTGGTAATACCCCCCCGGTCGCCGGCTCATTCCGGGGGGGGTCATTACTGTCGAGCAGCAACAATTCACAGCGCCCCCCCACCTGTCCTTTCCAGGCCCTCAGGCGAACCGTACGGCCGGGAAAAGGTACGTTTACCCTTGCCCACTCTCCGTTGCTGTCCCGTAACGGAGTAACCGGGAGCATGGTCGGATCGTTATAGGGGGGGTGAAACTCAAGCTGTTCCCCCCCCTCAGCGTTCAGGGCCTGCCGGAAATAGCCCTGCTGGTAGAGCAAGCCCACGGCTGTGACCGGCACACCCAGATCGCTGGAAGCCTTCAGGAAATCCCCCCCGGCCAGAACGCCCAGGCCGCCGCTGTATAACGGCAGGGATTCCGACACCCCCCCATACTCCATGCAGAACCAGGCGACGCCAGTGGCCAGCTGGTTTCCGCAGTTTTCAGAATACCAGGTCGGGCACTGGTTGAAGGCCTCATGGCGATTCAGTTGTTGCTGGTACCGGGTCAGGAATTCCGGGTCTTCGGCCAGCTGTTGCAGCCGCTCTGCCGAAGCGCTGTTCAGCACCAGCCAGGCGTTGTGGGTTGCCTCCCAGATTTCTTCATCGAGCTGCCGCCACAACTGATCACATCCGTGGTGCCAGCTCCACTGCAGATCCAGTGCAATCGCCATCAGCCCAGACAACTGTGCTGGCAAGGCCCTCATAGTATACGCGGCCAGAGTCATGGGGGGGCTTCAGCCGTTAATGCGCGGTATAGCCGCCGTCGATAACCAGTTCGCTCCCGGTCATGAATTTGGACTCATCAGAGGCGAGGAAAACAATGCCCCCCCAGGCAATGTCGTCCGGCTCGCCCATATGGCCAAGAGGATGTAAGGCGGCGGTGGCCTGCTTGGCAGCTTCCAGATCCTGGCCGGTGGTTTTCAGGTGGTTTTCGACCATCGGGGGGGTCCAGATAAAGCCCGGATGCACGGAATTCACCCTTATGTTGTCCGGGGGGGCGTAGAGCATCGCATCGGTTTTGGTCATCAACCGGACAGCACCCTTGGACGCATGGTATGGAGGTGCGTCCGGCGCGCCGATCAGGCCGTAAATGGAAGACAGATTGATGATGCTGCCGCCGCCGGCCTTCTTCATGTGATGAATGGCGTGTTTGGTGCAGAAAAACACCCCCCCTTTTACGTTAACCGCCTGTACCTTGTCCCATTCTTCCTCGGTCACTTCGTGGGTCGGCTTGTTGGCGCCGGAAATGCCGGCATTGCTAACCACGACGTTTAGCGCTCCGAAGTGCCCGGCCACTCCGTCCAGAGCGGCTTTCACCTGCTGTTCATTGGTCACATCACAGTGCCAGTAACCAACCTTGTAGCCTTTGTCGCTGAGTGATTTTGCGAGGGTCTCGCCTTCGCTATCCAGGCAGTCAAGAATGCCAACGGCAGCGCCCTCTTCTGCCATCCGTTCAACCGTTGCTTTGCCAATGCCCAGTGCGCCGCCGGTTACCGCAGCTACTTTGCCTTCAAGTCGTGCCATGTCAGTCGTCCCTTACAGAATCAGTTGTTGTCATTATTGAAGTCAGTGCATTTGCTTGCGAACTCGCCCGGCAAGAAGGTCTGTAGAAGCCTGTTCCTGCAGGCAGGCAATCAGTTCAGAAATTGTCAGCGCATCGTTATCGACGCCGTCAAAATCAACCCCCCCCAGACCGCCATCATCAGTCCTAACCACATGGGCGCTCAGTGTGCAGTGCCCCCCCCGCTCCGAACGTTCCGGAAACCGGAAGGACAGCTCGATCGTCTGGTTCAGTCTCACATCCGAATAATCGGTCGCAATAAACAGACCACGTCGATGCATCCCGGATTATACCAGTCGCTACTGGCATGCCACGTTTGTAGACCAGAATGGGCAACCCGCCTTCTACCCGTTGGCTTAGCCGGTGTTCCATGCCGTTTCCTCCTGTCAGCTTGCCGAGTGGATACCGCAACTCCTCCACTTTACACCTGATCAAATATTAACCATCTTGATTCTGATCAAGAGGGTGACCACTCGGCTATCGACCGTATAGGTTCACAATATTTCTCAGCCCTGGCAGGTCGATCCTCGCTCGATAATCCTCGGGTAAGGTCCATTTCCAGTTACCCTGGATCGTGCCAGGCGTGTTGAAGCGTGCCTCGGATCCGAGAGCCAGAAGATCCTGTATCGGGACGATCACCAGTCGTGATACCGAGCCCATCGCAGCCTGTATCACGGGCCATGGCATATCCGGGCCGTTAATCCTCAGATACCGGTTAACATGCTCCCGGGTTCGCTCATCCAGGCTCTGGTACCAGCAGTGTGGTGTCATTGTCGTGGGTGCCGGTATACACCAGATCCCATTCCTTGTGGTTATGCAATAGATGGGGGGGGTTGGCGGCGCTGCCATCAAAACCGAATTGTATGACGGTCATACCCGGTAACCGGAAACGGTGTCGAAGGGCTTCCACATCTTCCCCCCCGATGATGCCCAGGTTCTCGGCAACCAGCGGCAAACGGGGGGGTAACTCCCGGAAGCAGGTTTCCAGAAAATCATCGGCCGGGCCCGGCACCCAGTAGCCATCGACCGGGCGCGGATTCTCCGCCGGAATCTCCCAGTAAGCCTGCAGCCCCCCCCGGAAATGGTCAATTCTAAGGAGATCGAACCGTTCCTGCTGGCTGGCCAGGCGCTGCACCCACCAGTGGTATCGGTCCTCCGCCATTCGCTGCCAGTCGAATAGCGGGTTTCCCCCCCAGTGCTGACCCTCGGGGGGGGAGAAATAGTCCGGGGGGGGCACCCCCCCGGCAACCACTCTGGGCTTACCTTCACCATCAAGCTTGTACAGGTGGGGGGGTGCGGCCCAGACATCGGCGCTGTCGTGAGCGACGAAAATGGGGGGGATGTCGCCAAATAGCCAGATGCCCCCCCGTTCGGCCGCATAATGACGCACCGCTGTCCATTGTATGAAAAACAGGTACTGCTCCAGGCACACCCGTTCCAGTGTACTTTGGTGGGATTCTCTCAGGGCCTCCAGGCTGTCGGCTTGTGATCGCGCAGGTCTTCCGGCCAGTCCAGCCAGTTCACGCCCGGAAACGCCTCTCTGGCTGTCATGAACAGCGCAAAATCATCCAGCCACTGATGGTGCTCCAGAAAATTCTGATAGGCCTGTGCGTTGAGGGCTTCTGACTCACGATAGCGACCGGCATGGAATCGCTGGCTGGCATGTTCCAGGGCTTCGGTACGGGTAAAGGCGGTAAGTTCCTGGCTATCGAGAAGACCGGGCGCCACCAGTTCCTCAAGGTCGATCAGAACGGGGGGGTTCCCGGCATGGGCCGAGAGCGACTGGTACGGCGAAAGGTCTGCATGAGTGGGCCCCCCCAATGGCAGTGTCTGCCACACCGTGATGCCTGCCTCGGCCAGAACATCCACAAACTGCCGGGCAGCGGCGCCCAGCTTGCCGGAAACGCCAGGTAATGCGGTCGGGTGCAACAGCACACCGGCACGCCGCCTTGCCAAAACCGGATTGGATGGCATTTCTACAGTCATGAATCAGCCTCATGCCCCCCCGGCCGCATGGCACCGCCCTTGGCGGGCTCCCCCCCTCCACCCTGGCTCAGGGGGGGCTGGAACAGGCTGGACGGCGCCGGGTAGCCAATACGCTCATAAAGGTTGGCCAGGTGCCGGCGATACAGCTGCTCGAAATCCCGAACCACCGCTGCCGGGTTGTAATCGCCAAACCACCAGAACCAGTCCGAGCCTTCACACAATCCGAGCTGATGTGTGGCCGCCTGCTTCTGATCCATGTTGAGGGAGCCATTATCAAGCGCCCGGTCAAAATGCTGCTTGGCCTCACACAGCAGGTCCCAGGCCCGGTTTTTGTCGGAGTCGCCTATCCAGGTGGAAAAGGTTCCATAAATCCAGCTTCCAGCCACCAGTTCCGGGAGTTGCACAGGCTCTGTGTAATGCTCTTCCTGAAGGGTCGAATAAGTGGTCAGCCGCAGTTTCGGGTGTTTCTCAAGCACCCGGTACAGCTCGTCAAGAAAATGGAAGCCGTTCTCCGGGTAGTACTCCCAGGCATTCTCGCCGTCCAGAATCACCGAGATCACCGGGTTCTTGTCTTCTCTGGCGATGTTTTCCATGTGATGCACCAGGTCGCCAACCGCGTCCCTGGCGTGCCAGTCGGCATAGGTAAAACCAATCAGATCCGATAACCCATCGTCACGAAAAAAAGCCGTTACATTGGCATCAGTAAACCGGTACGGCTGATGGATGCTGGCACCTTCAGGCAAGGCTTTATTCGCCCTGGCCTTGTTGATGCTGTTATTGATGACTGAATCGCCGGAAGCGGTCCATCGAAAGCCTTGCTCGCCAAGCAACAGCAGCGTGGCCTGGCTCAACCCACCTTCAGAGGCCCAACAACCCGCAGGTTCGGTGCCGAAAAAGCGTTTGAAGGCTCGCCTGCCCTCGGCCAGATGCCAGATGGCCCGCTCTTTCCCCCCCCTGGATAGTGGTCATGCTCCGGAAGCGCGATGTCTGGCATCGCTTCTCGGGCGGCACTGAAATCCAGCAGCAGAGGCACGATGGGATGGGCCCAGGGGGGGCTCATGGCCAGTTCCACCTGGCCTGTATGCGCCAGGTGACGGTAGCGAGGGCCTATGCTGGCCATCAATTCTGCGATCACGTCCAGCAATGCCTTGCGATCGTCCAGTGTGTACTGATGGGCCTTTTCCTGAAGCTTTGTACCACGCCATGTTTGCGGCGCACGGTTTCCGCCATCCAGCCCAAGTGGTACCACACCAGCAGATCGGCAAGAAACTGGGTAGAAAGATAGCGCTGAATGTCGGGCCGGGTTCGGTATAGTTCGGCCACTTCCGCCAACCTGGCATAGGCGGGAAAACGCTTGATAATCCGCTCGGCGTTTGCCCTCAGGCACTTTTCCATTAAATCCAGAAATGCCGGTGAGCCAGGTTCCGGCGGCGCCGGATCAACCAGAGCCGCAAGCAGAGGATCGCCGATGGTTTGCCCTCCATGGCGCCATCGCTCAATGTGGTACAGATAGGTCTCAATCTGTTCCAGCAGCACCGGCGCGAAGTTCACCACCGCACGGGCATCCGGGTGGGCTTCCAGGTGCGCAGCCATGTCCACATAATCCTTGATGCAGTGCAGATAGACCCAGGGGGGGAACAGGAACTGCCCATTGCTGTGATCCTGATAATCCGGCTGGTGCATATGCCAGCAAAGTACCACTGGCGTGCGGGGGGGGTCAGAGGCCATGGGATAATCCTGCCCGAGCATCTCGGGAGTGATCAGCACAACACCTTTAGACGACACGTGGAAGCGTTTTTCATCTGCTGTCCGATCAAAACCAACCCGGGTGCCTTCCGGAATCCGGCAGCCGCGGTCAATCACCGCTTTGCGAATGTGGCAATCGCGTCCAATGTCCACGTCCGGGAAGATTACAGAGTCCTCCACCTCACTGAAGGAATGCACCCGAACCTGGGAGAACAACAGCGAGTGTCGAACGTGAGCGCCAGAAACGATGCAGCCGCCGGCCACCATGGAATCGACGGCCGTGCCCCCCCGACGGTTGTCATCATCGAACACGAACTTGGCCGGCGGTAACTGCTCCTGGTAAGTCCAGATCGGCCAGTCCGAATCGTACAGATTCAGTTCCGGGCTGATACCGATCAGTTCCAGGTTGGCCTGCCACAGGGAATCGATGGTTCCGACATCGCGCCAGTATGCCACCTTGTTGTTGACTGGATCCCGGAACGGGAAAGCCGTAACCCGAAGGCGCTTGATCACCGAGGGAATAATATCCTTGCCGAAATCATGGGAAGAGTTACCGTCCATCTTGTGATCCCGCAGCAGTTCATCAAACAGAACTTTCGTGCTGAACACGTAAATACCCATCGACACCAGCGCTGTCCCCCCCGGTTTACCCGGCATGGCCTTGGGGGGGTGGGCCGGCTTTTCCTCGAATTCGGTAATGCGTAAATCTTCATCCACCGACATCACCCCCCCGAACGCCGAAGCTTCTTCGACGGGCACCTCAATACAGCCCACGGTAATATCCGCCTCCTGTTCCACGTGGGCAGCCAGCATGGTGCCGTAATCCATTTTGTAGACATGGTCACCTGCCAGAATCAACACGTACTCCGGCTGGTGGCTGCGAATGATGTCCAGGTTCTGCAGCACGGCGTCTGCTGTGCCCTCGTACCAGGAGGTCTCAATGCGCTGCTGGGCCGGCAACAGTTCCACAAACTCATCCAGCTCGCCCCCCCGCAGGAATCCCCCCCAGCCGCGCTGAATGTGACGGATCAGTGAGTGGGATTTGTACTGGGTGATGACGCCTACCTGACCAATGCCGGAGTTGATGCAGTTGGACAACGGGAAATCGATAATCCTGAATTTACCCCCCCCGAAGGGAACGGCAGGCTTGGCTCGCCATTTTGTGAGGTCGTGCAGTCGTGAGCCCCCCCTGCCGCCAGCCAGCACCAGGGCCAGGGTTTGACGAGTAAGGCGACTGACGAAACGCTTGGCGGTTTGCATAGCAGCTTCCCTGTTTAAACCGGATACTCGCCGACACAAATTTGACGTTTGTTCTTTCAGAAAAACACTATCATTGAATTATGACGTACAATTGTCTTAGGTCATATTTTGTACAAACGCAAAAACGATTCATGGTCTAACCTCTGATTTCCACTTTTGTTCAGGAATCTGTGGTCTATGGAAAGCCCTGCCCTGAGTGAGTTCGACCTGCACCTGTTTGCCGAAGGCAGGCACTGGCATATCTATAATGTTCTGGGTGCCCACCTCGGGAATCAGCGAGGAATCGAAGGCGCTCGTTTTGCCGTTTGGGCACCCAACGCCCAGGCCGTGAGTGTGATCGGCGACTTCAACGACTGGGACAGCGGCCGTCATCCCATGGCGGTTAACAAAGATTATGGTGTCTGGTCGGTATTCATTGGGGGGGGAGTAAAGCCGGGAGACCTTTACAAGTTTGCCATCACAACCCGAAACGGCCACGACATCACCAAAACCGATCCCTATGGTCAGGCCTTTGAGCACCGTCCTTCCAATGCCGCAGTGGTGACCGAGCGGGGGGGGCAATACGCCTGGGGGGGCGACGGCGACTGGCTTGAGTGCAGAAACCGGTTCGACTGGCAGCGGAGCCCTATTTCTGTCTATGAGGTACACCCTGGCTCCTGGCGCCATCACGGTTCCGGGCGCTGGCTGACCTATCGGGAGCTGGCCGATCAGTTGGTGCCCTACGTGTTGGAAACCGGCTTTACGCATATTGAGCTACTCCCGATTACCGAGCACCCGCTGGACGAATCCTGGGGGGGTTACCAGACTACCGGCTATTACGCCCCCCCCACCAGCCGTTATGGCAGCCCGGATGATCTTAGATATCTGGTCGACCTGTGCCATCAGAACAACATCGGCGTGATTCTCGATTGGGTGCCGGGGGGGCATTTCCCCCCCGATGACGACTTCGCCCTCGCCGAATTTGATGGCACGGCACTCTATGAACATGAAGATCCCCCCCGCCGCGGGCGTCACCAGGATTGGGGGGGCACACTCATCTACAACTACGGTCGCCACGAAGTCCGGAACTTTCTCATAGGCAGTGCGCTTTTCTGGCTGGATACCTTTCACATGGACGGGCTGCGGGTGGATGCGGTTGCTTCCATGCTGTACCTGAACTACTCCCGGAATGAGGGAGAATGGCTGCCGAACGAACATGGCGGCCATGAGAATCTGGACGCGATCCGGTTCCTTCAGGATCTGAACCGGGTATGCCAGAGCCGGTTTCCCGGCGTGCTGATGATGGCGGAAGAGTCCACGTCCTGGCCCCCCCGGGTGACGCGGCCGCCGGAGATTGGCGGTCTTGGATTCAATCTGAAATGGAACATGGGATGGATGCACGACACCCTGCACTACCTGCAACAGGACCCGGTGTATCGCCAGTATCACCACGACAAGCTCACCTTTGGTTTGCTTTATGCCTTTTCGGAAAATTTCGTGCTGCCGCTCTCCCACGACGAAGTCGTACACGGCAAATCCAGCCTGATTCAGAAAATGCCGGGGGGGGATGACTGGCAACAAAGAGCCTCCCTGCGCCTATTGTTCAGTTACATGTTCTCCTACCCCCCCGGTGCGAAGCTGCTGTTCATGGGGGGGGTGAATTTGGCCAGCGCCAGGAGTGGAGCGAACGTCGCGAACTGGACTGGTACCTGCTGCAATACCCCCCCGAGCACCAGGGGGGGCTGCGTAGACTTGTTCAGGATCTCAATGGGCTCTATCGCCGCTACCCGGCTCTGCACCGCAAGAGCTTCACCGGCGAAGGCTTCGAGTGGATTGATTGCCACGATTCCACCCAGTCTGTGATCAGTTTTCTGCGCAACCCGGGAACGCCCGAGCATGGGCCGCTGGTAATTGTTGCCAACTTTACTCCTATACCCAGGCATCTCTATCGCATTGGCGTGCCAACAGGAGGTAACTGGCAGGAAATTTTTAATTCAGACTCCACCTGGTATGGCGGCAGTAACCTCGGCAATCCTCTACTCTTGCAAGCTGAGCCCACACCCTGGATGGCCCGCCCGTGTTCCGTGGAGCTTACGGTACCGCCCCCCCTGGGCCTGGTTATGCTGAGGCCAGCGACATGACCCGGGTACTGTTTGCCACGAGCGAAGTCTTTCCTCTGGTAAAAACCGGAGGTCTTGCGGATGTTTCGGCAAGCCTTCCTGAAGCTCTCTGCCGCCTGGGCTACGACTGTCAGATCCTGCTCCCCCCGGCTACCCTGCAGCGCTGAAGGCTGCGCGAGAGTCCGGATCCCGCCGTAAAACCCGATTTCGCTACGGCCAGTACGATGTATCCCTGTGGCAAACCCGATTGCCGGGCACCGCCGTTACCCTCTGGCTGGTGGATTGCCCAGCCCTGTTCGACCGTGCTGGCGACAGCCCTATCAGAACGAAGAAGGCGAGGACTGGTGGGACAACGCTCACCGGTTTCACCTGTTCGGACGAATCGGTGCCATGTTGGCGCTCGGGCAACTGGGCCTGGCCTGGCGGCCGGACATCGTGCACTGTAACGACTGGCAATCCGCACTGATCCCGGTGTTTCTGGCAGATAGTCAGGACGCCCCCCCGAAAACTGTGTTCACCATCCACAATCTCGCTTACCAGGGGGGGCTGTTTTCCCACGAAACCTTTCGTGCCCTGGGCCTGCCGGACTCACTTTGGCGATACGAGTTCCTGGAGTTTCACGGCCAACTGTCCTTTATCAAAGGTGGACTGGTGTTCAGCGATGCCATCACCACCGTCAGCCCCCCCAGCTACGCAGATGAAATTCAGACACCCTGGTTCGGTAACGGTCTGGACGGTTTGCTGCGCCACAAGTCATCCAGGCTTCACGGCATTCTCAATGGTATTGATACCCGCCAATGGAACCCGGAAGCGGATCCACACCTGGAGTTCCACTATGGCGCGGACTATCCCGCCAACAAATCACAATGCCAGGCAAGGCTGCAGCAGGAACTCGGGCTGGAGGTTTGCGGGGGGGCTCCATTGCTGGGGGGGTTCGTCGGGCGCCTGGTGGAACAGAAAGGGCTGGACTGGCTGCTTGGGGGGGTCATCAAGCCGTTGCTGGAACGAGGATGTCAGTTTGCCCTGCTCGGCTCCGGCGAACACCACTACCAGGAAAGCCTGAAAGCCATGGTTCGTGAATGGCCCGGGCAATGTTCACTCACCCTCGGTTACAACGAAGGCCTGGCACACCGGATAACCGCCGGGGGGGCCGATATTTTCCTGATGCCTTCCCGGTTTGAACCCTGCGGACTGAACCAGATGTACAGCCTGAGATACGGCACCGTACCTGTGGTGCACGGCGTCGGCGGCCTTAACGATACGGTGTTTGACCCCCCCAATGAGGAAACACCGGAACAAGCCAATGGCTTTGTGTTTCGTGAGGCGACGCCAGATGCATTACATGCCGCCATTACCCGTGCGCTGGCAGCGCGGGAGGACCGGAAAACCTGGCGAAAACTGCAGGAAAACGGCATGAAAGGCGACTATTCCTGGAAGAACCGGGCCGGCGAATACGCGGCCCTGTACCGGAACCTCATTACCGTCAACGACCGGATATATGAAGACTGACACGGTGCCCCCCCTGGCCCAAGGAGGTCATCACCATGCACACCGCAACTGAATTCCGGCTGGAAGCCCGCCCCCCCAGACTACCAGAAGCACTGGAGCGACTTGATGCGCTGGCCAATGACCTGTTCTACAGCTGGGATCATGGTGTGCGCAGTCTGTTCGCGCGGATTGATCTCCGTCTCTGGACAAAAGTGGAGCACAACCCGAAACTGTTCCTGCGACGGGTGGCCCAGGCCCGGCTCGATCAGGCATCGGAAGACCGCGCCTTTCTCGCCGAATACCGTCGAGTATTATCCGCTTACGACGCTTATCTTGAATCCGAACCCGGCACCGAAGTGCTGGAGGCACTGAACCCTGAAGATAGCCTTGTGGCCTACTTTTGCGCCGAGTTCGGGTTTCACGAGAGTTTCCCGATCTACTCCGGGGGGGGCTTGGCATACTGGCTGGTGACCATTGCAAGGCGGCCAGTGACCTGGGGGGGTTACCCTTTGTCGCCGTCGGGCTACTGTATCAGCAGGGCTATTTCATTCAGACCATTGATGCCCAGGGGGGGCACCAGATTGCCCGTTATCAGTGCCATTCCAGCGATGAGCTGCCGATCACGCCGGTAGATGTAGATGGCAAGGCACTGACCGTCTCTGTGCCCTTCCCGGGGGGGCGCGAAGTGCATGCACGGGTCTGGCTGGCCAGGGTCGGGCATATTTCCCTGTACCTGCTGGACACCAACACCGCGGAAAACACAGATGAAGACCGGGAACTTACCTTACAGCTTTATGGCGGCGACTCCGCTACCCGCATCAGCCAGGAAATGCTGCTGGGCATTGGAGGCACCCGGTTCTGGCCGCACTGGGTGTTCAGCCTACGGTGTGGCATATCAACGAGGGCCACGCAGCCTTCCAGATACTGGAACGGTGCCGTATGGCCATGACCGAAGGGCTGTCTTTTGGTGCCGCCCTCGAGTCGGTAGCCGGATGCACCTTGTTTACCACCCATACTCCGGTGCCGGCGGGCCACGACATCTTCCCCCCCCGCGACCTTGTGGAGCACTTCCTGTCGCCTTTTCTGGACCACTCCGGGCTGGAATTCGATGCCGTTTTCGGGCTGGGTAGCAAAAACGGTGATCAAAGCTTCAACATGACGAGTCTGGGCCTTAAGGGCTCCCGGTTTCATAACGGCGTAAGCCGGATTCACGGCGGTGTAGCCGCTCGGATGGAAGGCGATATCTGGCCACAGATACCGGCGGCCGAGAACCCTCTTGGCTACATTACCAATGGTGTTCACGTGCCAACGTTCCTGGCGCCGGAATGGGCAAGTCTGTTCGATATCCAGGCGCGACCTGGAAAAGTGAACTGCGAAACCCGACATTCTGGCAGTTCATCGACAAGATCCCGGACTACCATTACTGGAGCGTTCACAAGGCCCTGAAACAGCAGATGACCGAGTTCATCGTGCGGCGCCTGAAACGCCAGCACAAGCGCAATGGCACGGGCCATTCGGTCACTGAGCGGATGGCCCGCAAGCTGGTGTCGCCGGAAAATGACGCGCTGGTGGTGGCTTCGCCCGCCGCTTTGCTACCTATAAGCGAGCTACGCTGATTTTCTCCGATCTGGCCCGCCTGGAACGGCTGCTCACCAATCCGGAGCAGCGGTTGTGCTGGTATTGCCGGCAAGGCCCATCCCCCCCAGGACAAACCCGGGCAACAACTGATCAAGGTCATACACGACCTCTCCATGCAGCCCAACCTGATGGGGGGGCACATTATCCTGTTGGAGGATTATGATCAGGCCATGGCGCGCCGGTTATTGAGCGGTGTTGATGTCTGGCTCAACACGCCGGAATACCCCCCCAAGGAAGCCAGCGGCACCTCTGGCGAAAAAGCGGCCGTTAATGGTGCCCTGAATCTGAGCGTGCTGGACGGCTGGTGGGGGGGTGAAGGCTATGACGAAACCAATGGCTGGGCGATTACGCCGCGGGACATCGAACTGGATGTGGAGTTTCGGAACCGCGAGGAAGCCCGGGACCTGTTGGACCTGTTGGAGCAGGAAGTCATTCCGCTCTATTACAACCGAGCCTCCCAGGGCTACTCGCAGGGCTGGGTAACGCGCTCGAAAGCGTCCATGAAAACTATTACGCCCCCCCGGTTCAACGCCCAGCGCATGGTAATGGACTATGTTCGCAACTATTATCAGCCAGCCACCCGGCAGGGCGCGCGGTTGAGAGTCAACAATGCCGCACTGGCGCAGGAGCTGGCAGAGTGGAAAGCCCGGGTGCAAGAGGCCTGGAGCGACGTGTCCATCCATGTGGACGGCTGCGTGTCAGATCGTTGTCACTGGGATGAATCCGTGGAGCTGAAAGTGTCGGTGGCTCTGAATGGTCTGGCGCCCGATGATGTACGGGTGGAATGCCTGGTTGAGCCTGAATGCACCGGCACTCACACTGGCCCCCCCGGGCCAGACGCATTTGTGCTGGAAGCCAGCGGAGAGAAAGACGGTAAAACCCTGTTCAAAACCCGGGTCCAGCCTCCCTACCCGGGGGGGTTACAAACGCTGCGATTGCGCATCTATCCGCACCACAAGGCGTTAACCCACCCGCTGGAGATGGGGGGGGCCATGCTCTGGGCATGACACTTAGTCGGTAGTCGGGTTCAGCGGTTGCTCGTGGTTATTCGCGGCCAGTGCGTTGACCACCGGGTTGGCATACATATCCAGCAAATAAGGGCGGATCGCCGGGTCACAGGCCTCCAGCCGGCGCTCCATTTCTGCCGTGGCAGCGTCCATATCGGCCGGAGACCAGGTCTCGGCGGTTACCACGCTCTCACTCACACTGCCCGGAGTCTCATGGGCGTCCGGATGAACTCCCCCCCGCATCTGGTACGCCACCAGATTGGAGGCGTGCAGGTGGTAATTGGCGTGCATTTCATGGTCAATGCGTGCGGCCAGTGCTTTCGGGTTGTCCGGTGAATCGGCAATCGGGGCCCCCCGAAATGGACATGAACGTGGCCTTTAAAGCCCGTCAGCCCTTTAACGATCTGGTCTGTGTCTTCGCCTTCGGTCTTCTGATAGGCGCCGGTCCGGCCCCCCCGCACTTCCAGTTCTTTGGCCTTGTCGGCATCGCAGGGGGGGTCGTATTCGTAGGCAATGGATACCGGCACGATGTGAAGACGGTTCATGCTTCATCGAACGCCAGCCCGGATTTTTTTCCGGCTCATGTAGAACATCTTGATGATCGCCGGGTCGGTAGCGTCAATGCCGTCTTTCGCGCGGCCTTCGCGCTGAGCAATCCAGATGCTGTGATTGGTATCAATGCTGTGATTGATGAAGCCGGAAAGCGTGAGGTAGGCATCACGCATTTCCCTTGGGCTGGTCATGTTACGGCGCACCACAAAACTCTTGTTCAGCCGCATCATTTCCGCAAACACCCGATTGGAGAGCAGGTTGTCGCCAATGGCAATCCGGGTTGTGTGGAAGCCGTTCTGGAACAGCAGGTAGTTGACCACCATCGGGTCAAAAACAATGTCCCGGTGATTGGAAATAAACAGATGGGCGCTGTTCTTGCTGAGATTTTCCAGGCCACTGTGGGTGACGCGGGTGGTGGTATTTTCCACCAGTTCTCCGACGTATTTCGAAACCCCCCCGGCCTGCATATCATCTACCCGGGTGTAATGCCCGAAATGGCCGACCAGCCAGCGGCGAATAAACATCCTCAGAACGCCCGGCGCCCATTTTGCAACGGTTGGCGACTTGAACCGCCCAACCATATCCAGGAATTCCCGGTCGTTAACCAACCTCTGGATGGTTGGCGCGGTTTCTTCATCCGAATAGGGACGGATTGCGTCAAATTCCTGCATGCAAGCCCTGTTGTTGTTCGCAGCGTTGATCACAGTGTACGAAAGGGGGGGCGCTATTGTATCCTTTCTCTTGCCGGTTTGCCTCCACCCGAATGGCCAGTTGACCAAACATCCGGAAGGATCTGGTAGAATCGCGCTGCTTAATCACTCCGCCACGGGCCGACCACTGAATGTACATGGACCAGGACTTCGACCAACTCGCCACTGAACCACCCACCGCTGCGGGCCGAAATCCGGAGCAGGTTCTGCACGAGGTCTTTGGTTACGAGAGTTTTCGGCCCCCTGCAGGGGGGGGATATTGTCCGGGAAGTGGTCAACGGCGGTGATGCCCTTGTATTGATGCCCACCGGGGGGGGCGGTAAATCCCTGTGTTACCAGGTGCCCGCTCTGGTCCGGCCCGGCACCGCCATTGTGATCTCACCGCTGATCGCGCTTATGCAGGATCAGGTGGCGGCGCTACGCGAGCTTGGAGTGAGAGCGGCGTTCCTGAATTCCACCATGGATTTCGAACAGGCCCGTGCCACCGAATACGCCCTGGCGACCGGCGAACTGGACCTGCTCTATTGCGCGCCGGAACGGCTGATTCAGCCGCGAACCATTGAGCTGCTGCATAACGCCTCCCTGTCGTTGTTTGCCATAGACGAGGCTCACTGCGTCTCCCAGTGGGGGGGGCACGATTTCCGGTCCGACTACCTTCAACTGAGCATGCTGGCCCAGGAATTTCCCGGCATCCCCCCCCGTATCGCACTGACAGCGACCGCTGATGAGCGCACGCGAAAAGAGATTGCTGAACGGCTGTCGCTGACAAAGGCCCGGCATTTCATCAGTGGCTTTGATCGCCCGAACATTCAGTATCGGATTACACCAAAGACCAACGCAAACAAACAGTTGTTGGATTTTATTAAAGCAGAGCATGAAGGTGATTGCGGTATTGTCTATTGCTTGTCCCGAAACAAGGTCGATGCCACCGCCCGATTACTGAGCAGCAAGGGCTATACCGCACTGCCCTACCATGCCGGGCTGAGCGCCGAAGACCGCGCCCGCAATCAGGAGCGCTTTCTCAGGGAAGACGGCGTTATTGTGGTGGCAACCATTGC
>JDSH01000080.1_pt1 | contig 34798 bp, 55 predicted proteins | sample 199451 | NCBI WGS metagenome assembly JDSH01 (sample SAMN02584198, study PRJNA231836) | bioreactor metagenome | isolation source: continuous culture bioreactor electron acceptor NO2- transfer2 day 38 after... | place: Germany: Bremen | reverse complement strand
CAATTCAGTGGGTTGAATTGCTGGCCATGGATAGTAACAAATCAGTGTATTGTGTAACGAAATGTATATTCGAGACGCGTGTTACATTCCGAGCCCGATTGAGCCCAGCCCGGCCGCCACTTTCATGTGATCAATGACCACGGTAATCACGTTCAGAATCAGGAACACGATGATTGGCGAAAGATCCAGACCGCCCATGGAGGGCATGATATTACGCACGGGTCGCATCACCGGTTCGGTGATCTGAGCCACCAGTTGAATGGCAGGGTGGCCACTCTGGGGGGGGCGATCCAGCTGACCACCACCACGGCAATGACCGACCAGAAGTAGATCTTCACGATCAGACTGAGCACGTTCAGTACGGCCCAAACCAGCAGAGTAACCGGATTGATGGCGGGAATGCCGCCGTTCAGCGCGACCAGAATGAGGAAGAAGGTAATGGCCTGGATTAAAACCGCCAATACCAGGGATGCGCCGTCAATGCCGCCCCCCCAGCCCGGAATGAAACGCCGCAGGGGGGGACGCAGCGGCGGGTTGGTGGCCTTGACTACAAATTGTGAAATGGGATTGTAGAAATCCGCCCGCGCCAGCTGCAACAGAAACCGCAGCAAAACGATGGTCATATAGAAAGTGGACGCAATCAGCAGGATCGTAATAACAATATCTGCCAGCATGAAGCTGAGTCTCCGTTATCGGTTACTGTTTATCGGCCAGTTCTCTGGACATCTCGCGTGAGCGCTCGAAGGCAGCGCTGTAGGCTTTTTTCACCAGATCGCGCAGGCCGCCTTCCTCGAAGGTGTTGATGGCGCGTTCAGTTGTGCCGCCAGGGGGGGACATCACGTTGCGTTTGAGCTGGCCGGGGGGGTCATCCTCGCTGCGCGCGGCCATCTCGGCGGCCCCCCCGGCCATGGTCTGAATGGCGAGGGCGCGAGCCGTTTCGGACTCAATGCCGGCTTCGGTTGCGGCGGACTCAAGTGCTTCCAGCATCAGGAAGAAATAAGCGGGGGGGCCGCTGCCGGAAAGGGCGGTGACACTGTGCAGAAGGTTTTCGTCGTCAACCCACAGTGCCGAGCCGATGCTCTCGAACACTTTCTGTACCGCCTTTCTCTGATCGTCTTTCACCTGGCTGTTGGCGAACAGACCGGCGGCACCTTTGCCCACCAGAGACGGAGTGTTGGGCATCACTCGAACCAGTGGCAGCCCGCCACCAAGCCAGGTATCCAGTGTGCCGGCCGTCAGCCCGGCCGCAATGGAAACCATCAGCGGGCGGGTGTTCTGAACTACCGGGGGGGCAATGTCCCGGCAGACGTCGCCCATCACCTGGGGGGGTTTGACCGCGAGCACCACAATGTCCGCCTGTTGGGCGCAATAGCGGTTGTCGGTTGTGACGCTGACGCCGAAACGTTTGCGAATTGACTGAAGATGGCCGTCATCCGGGGGGGCGCTCACCCAGATGTCGCCGGCCTGAAATCCGCTATCCAGCATACCGCCGATGATGGCGCTGGCCATGTTGCCGGCGCCGATGAAAGAGATGGTGGGTGATCTGCTCAAGGTTCACTCCCGGTCTTGATCGTTTGAATCGTTGGTTCGGATGATAGCAGGAACCGCAGCGTTCAGCTCTGGCTGTGTTTGGCCGGGCGGCGCCGAACAGGGCCGTACCGACACGAACCCAGGTGGCACCTTCGGCAATAGCCATTTCCAGATCATCTGACATGCCCATGGAGAGGGTGTCCAGTGGGCCGGCTTCAGGATGGTCCTGCCGCAGCTTTGTCAGGGTGGAGGCCAGCTTCCGGAAACTCAGCCGCAGCTCGGCCTCGGGTTGGTCCGGGTCCGGAATCGCCATTAATCCCCCCCTCAGGCGCAGATTGGGCAGTTCGCCAATGGCCTCGAGTAGCTCATCAAGCTCGTCCAGCGTGCAGCCGGACTTGCTGTCCTCATTGTTGATGTTCACCTGCAGACAGATATTGAGCGGCGGCAGGGTCTCTGGTCGTTGTTCGCTGAGCCTGCGAGCGATCTTCAATCGATCCACACTGTGAACCCAGGCAAAGGCTTCGGCAATCTGGCGGGTTTTGTTGGACTGGATCGGCCCAATGAAATGCCACTCTATACCCTCTATGCCGGAGAGCGCCTGCATTTTGTCCAGGGCTTCCTGCAGATAGTTCTCGCCAAACGCGACTTGGCCGGCCTCAAAAGCGGCCTTCAGATCCTCCGCCGGGCGGGTCTTGCCCACCGCCAGAAGGCGCACGCTGCCGGGCTCCCGGCCAGCCTGCAATGTTGCTTTTTGTATGCGTCGGGTTACGCTCCCGATGTTGTCTGCTATGCTGCTCATAATGTGAGTTTGCCGCTTCTGGACTAAAAGAAAAAGCCCTCCGAGGAATCCTATGGATATTACTGAACTGCTTGCCTTTTCGGCCAAACAGGGTGCGTCGGATTTGCACCTGTCTGCCGGTTTGCCCCCCCCAATGATTCGTGTCGACGGCGATGTGCGCCGGATCAACCTGCCCCCCCCATGGAGCACAAAGAAGTGCACGGGTTGATCTACGACATCATGAACGACAAGCAGCGTAAGGACTACGAAGAGTTCCTGGAAACCGACTTCTCGTTCGAAGTCCCCCCCGGCGTGGCCCGCTTCCGGGTTAACGCCTTTAACCAGAACCGCGGTGCTGGCGCGGTATTCCGTACGATCCCCCCCTCGAAGGTTCTGACCATGGAAGATCTGGCATGGGCCAGGTTTTCAAGGATATTTCTTCTGTGCCTCGTGGTCTGGTACTGGTAACCGGGCCTACCGGTTCCGGTAAGTCCACCACCCTGGCGGCGATGATGGATTACATCAACGATACTCGCTACGAGCACATCCTCACCATTGAGGATCCGATCGAATTCGTGCACGAATCCAAAAAGTGTCTGGTGAACCAGCGGGAAGTGCATCGGGATACCCTGGGTTTTAACGAAGCCTTGCGTTCGGCCCTGCGGGAAGACCCGGACATCATTCTGGTAGGTGAGCTCCGGGATCTGGAAACCATTCGTCTGGCACTGACCGCTGCTGAAACCGGCCACCTGGTATTCGGCACCCTGCACACCACCTCCGCCGCGAAAACCATCGACCGGGTAGTGGATGTATTTCCTGCGGAAGAAAAGTCCATGGTTCGCTCCATGCTGTCGGAATCACTGCAAGCGGTTATCTCCCAGACTCTGATGAAGAAAATGGGGGGGGTGGCCGTATTGCCGCCCATGAAATCATGATCGGCACCGCCGCCATCCGGAACCTGATCCGGGAAGACAAGATCGCCCAGATGTACTCGGCCATTCAGACCGGTGGTTCCCTGGGTATGCAGACGCTGGACCAGTGCCTGGAGCGCCTGTTGCAGAAAGGTCTGATCTCCCGCGAGGCTGCTCGGGCCAAGGCGAAGATGCCGGATAACTTCTGATACTGAAAACTGGGTAGAAAAATGGAATTCGAGAAACTGTTACGGCTCATGGTAGAAAAGGGTGGTTCAGACCTGTTTATCACAGCAGGGGGTGCCTCCCAGCATGAAGGTGAACGGTAAGGTGTTGCCCGTTACCAAGAATGCCCTGACGCCAGAACAGACGCGGGAGTTTGTCTACGGCGCCATGAATGACAAACAGCGCGCCGAGTTTGAAGAAACCCACGAATGCAACTTTGCCATCAGTGCCCGGGGGGGCATTGGCCGCTTCCGGGTGTCGGCCTTCTTCCAGCGCAACCTTTGCGGCATGGTGCTTCGCCGGATTGAGGTGAAAATCCCCCCCCAGATTGACGATCTGTCGCTGCCGGAGATCATCAAGGATCTGGCCATGACCAAGCGTGGCCTGATCATGTTTGTGGGTGCAACCGGTACCGGTAAGTCCACCTCGCTGGCGGCCATGCTTGGCCATCGCAACCGTAACAGTCGCGGCCATATCATCTCCATCGAAGACCCGATCGAATTCGTGCATCAACACCAGGGCTGTATCGTGACCCAGCGGGAAGTGGGTATTGATACCGAAAGCTTTGAGGTGGCTCTGAAGAACACTCTGCGGCAGGCGCCGGATGTCATTCTGATTGGTGAGGTGCGGACACGCCAGACCATGGAATACTCGGTTCAGTTCGCCGAAACCGGCCACCTGTGTCTGGCCACCCTGCACGCCAACAACGCAACCAGGCGCTGGACCGGATTATCCAGTTCTTTCCGCCGGAGCAGCACAACCAGATCTGGATGGATCTGTCTCTGAACCTGAAGGCCATTGTCGCCCAGCAACTGGTCCCGACGCCGGACGGCAAGGGGGGGCGTAAGGCGGTTATCGAGGTATTGATCAATACCCCCCCGCTGGTGGCAGACCTGATCCGCAAGGGCGAAGTGCACAAACTCAAAGAGCTGATGGCAAAATCGAACGAGTCTGGCATGCAGACCTTCGATCAGGCTCTGTACAAGCTGTATGCCGAGGGCTCCATCACCTACGAAGATGCCCTCGCGCACGCAGATTCCGCCAACGATCTGCGCCTGATGATCAAGCTGGGTGCTGACGCCCAAGGTGCAGACAAGCTGTCTTCCTCCGTCGACAAACTCACCATTCAGGACGACTGACGTCCTCGTCTTCCGCCCCCCCCGTTCACCGGGGGGGGCGGCATCTAATACCAAAGTTGTAATTGGTTAGCGGCGCGAACCAGTAGCTTTGGCATTTGAGGCAGTTGCCATGTGCTGCGTATACTCCGCGCGATTCTAAAAAAAGGAGACACCATGCACAAAAATACCAACGCACTCGTAAAAGCGATCCGTTTGGCGACGCTGGCAGCCATAGCAGCACCAGCCAGTGTTCTGGCCGGCGGTTTTTCCCTGAACGAGCAGAGCGCCAGCCAGATGGGCGTGGCCAATGCCGGCGCTGCCGCCAACCCTGAGAACGCCACCACTGTTCTGTTCAACCCGGCCGGTATGAGCCAGCTTTCCGGCACCAATATTTCGTTTGGTGCGGCGGTGTTGGATATTGATGCTGAGGCAAAGCGCGCTGAAGCGCGTCGCAATGTCCCCCCCGGTGTTGAGGTTATGGCCGACGGCGAGCTCGGCGGCGATATTGCGGATCCTGCTGTCCTTCCAAACTTTTACATGACCCATGAGGTTAACGACAGCATCGACGTGGGCTTTGGTATTCATGCTCCTTATGGCCTGGCGGCAGACTATGAGGATGATTTCGTCGGACGGTTTTTTTGCTGACAAGACCGAGCTGACGGCGATTGCTTTCACTCCGTCGCTCTCGGTGAACAACGGCAAAGGCCTTTCAATGGGCATTGGCCTCAACGTTATTTATGCCGAAGGACGTCTGACTCGTTCTCAGGACCTCGCCGGGCAAGTGTATCCGCAAGCTCTGCAAGCGGCGCTGGGTCAGGGCCTACCGATGGCTCAGGCTGACCAGTTCGCCCGCCAGACCGTGGCAGGGATGGACGATCCATATGCGGACATTGAAGGGGGGGACGATATTGGTGTTACCTTCCGTGTGGGTTTTCTCTACGAACTCGATGACAGAACACAGTTTGGTTTGAGTGCCCAGACAGGCACAGAGCTCGAACTCAAAGGCGACGCGGAAATCAGCGGTGTGCCGGTTCCCGGGCAGCCCGGTGTGACGACAACGCTGAGCGAAAAGGTAGAGGTACCGCTGGCGATTCCGGAGGCCATTACGGTTGGTGCTCGCCATCGTCTGACCGATGACATTACGCTGCTGGCTGGTGCCACTTATGCACGGTGGAGTCGCTTCGAGGAGCTTGACATAGTCAGCCGTGAATCCGGTGGTGCGGTAACCAATGCACCCCCCCAGGAAGGAGCTATCCTCAGCCACATCACCGAAGAGTGGAAGAACACCTGGCAGTTCAATGTGGGTGGCATCTGGCAGGCAACCCCCCCGGAATGGGCGCTGAAAGCTGGCTATGCCTGGGATGAGTCTCCGGTGGATGATTACCTGACCGCCAGGATTCCATCCAGTGATCGTCACTGGTTGACCCTGGGTGCGCAGTGGAAGGATGTCCAGAGCGGGTGGACTGTGGATGTCGCAGTAGGTACCTTGCTGTTCACGGACGATCCTTCGTTCACCGAGCGCAACTACCAGCACGCAAACCCGGATCAGGTCGCGAATCTGCCGGGAACCAATATCGAAGACCCGAGCTATTACAAGGCCAAGTATGAACTCAGCGCCTGGAGCGCCGCATTCGAAGTCAGCAAAGCCTTCTGATTCTCGAATAGCCCTCTGAGGCTGATTCCTTCCGGAATCAGCCACCACCTGGCCCCCCCGGTAGATCACCTTTTTCTGCCGGGGGGGCAGTCAGTTCCCGGCATTTCCGCCGCAGCTTTTTTGGCACCTTCCTCCGCTATGGGTTGTCCGCGGTACATCCGTGGCGCAATTTCCTCTTCGATATTGGCGGTATTCAGCTCCGGCACTCTCTGCTTAAGCGCTTCCCAGGTATGAACCAGATGCTTTGAACGGGTTTTACGGGCGTACTCGGCCAGGTGTTGCTCCAGGCCATCTTCGTTAAGGTGCAGTTTTACGCCGAATTCAGACTGGATAAGCCGGCGGCACTGATGCACGAGTTTCAGAAGACTGGGGGGGTCGAACAGCCAGTTGCGTTCGCTGGTTGCGGAATTCATCGCTTGGACCTCGCATTGGTGTCACTGCATGGGGGGGCGAAGGGCCCCCCCGAGACATCGGAGGACAATGCAGAATTCGTGCCTCTGTGCCGATAGCCGTCTTTGCTGGTGTCTGCGAGAGTGTGAGCGGAGAGTCTGCCCTGTTTCTGTGCCCGGAGGCGGGATGTTGTTCAGAAACAGGGCGTTATCCGAAGTTGCGGAGTGTTTAGTGAGCCTGGTCCCAGTTGTCACCCACACCGGCTTCCACCAGCAGTGGCACATCCAGGCTGGCGGCGGCGGACATGCGCTTGACCAGGCCTTCTTTGACTTTGTCTACGGCTTCTTCGCGAACTTCGATGATCAGTTCGTCGTGGACCTGCATGGTCATGCAGGCATCGCTCGCGTGTTCGCTGCGTAGCCAGTTGTCTACCTCGATCATGGCCCGCTTGATGATATCGGCGGCCGTGCCCTGCATGGGCGCATTGATGGCGGTGCGCTCGGCGGCCTGCTGCAGCTGCTTGTTACGTGCGTTGATCTCCGGCAGGTACAGGCGGCGGCCGTAGAGCGTTTCCACGTAGCCGTCGTCATGGGCCTGTTTGCGGATGTTGTCCATGTATTTGAGTACGCCGGGGGGGTAACGCTCGAAATACCGGTCGATGTATTCCTGGGCGGTTTTTCGGTCCACCTCCAGCTGGCGCGAAAGTCCGAATGCGACATGCCGTAGATCAGCCCGAAGTTGATCGCCTTGGCACTCCGACGCTGGTCGCCGGTTACCTCATCCACTGTCACGCCGAAGACTTCGGCTGCGGTGGCCTTGTGAATGTCTTCGCCGTGTTCGAACGCGGTCAGTAGACCTCTATCGCCAGACAGGTGAGCCATGATGCGAAGCTCAATCTGGGAGTAGTCAGCGGCCAGCAACTTGTAGCCTTTCGGGGGGGCAATAAATGCCTGGCGTATGCGTCGGCCTTCCCGGGTCCGAATCGGAATGTTCTGCAGGTTGGGTTCCGATGAAGACAAACGTCCTGTCGCTGTCACCGCCTGATGATAGGAAGTGTGCACTCGCCCGGTGCGGTGGTGGATAAGCTCGGGCAGGGTGTCAGTATAAGTGGACTTCAGCTTGCTCAGGCTGCGGTGCTCGACAATCAGCCGGGGGGGCAGTTCGTGCTCGTGGGCCAGCTCCTGCAGAACCGGCTCGGCCGTCGATGGCGCGCCCTTTGGTGTCTTCTTGATGACCCGCAGGCCAAGTTTGTCGTAAAGGATGGCCTGCAATTGTTTGGTGGAGCCCAGGTTGAAAGCTTCGCCGGCAACCTCGTGGGCTTCCTTCTCCAGTTCAGCCATGCGCTCTGCAAGTTCCTGGCTGTGCTGGCGTAGCGTGCTGGCACTGATCAGGGTGCCCCCCCGCTGTTCCATCCGGGACAGCACCGGCACCAGCGGCAGGTCGATTTCCCGGTAGACGGATTCCAGCTTGCCGGTGTCTTTCAGCCTCGGGGGGGCGAGAGTCTGGTGCAGGCGCAGGGTGATGTCAGCGTCTTCGGCGGCATAGGGCCCCCCCGCGCTTTCCAGATCGATTTGGTTGAACGTCAGTTGCTTGGCGCCTTTGCCCGCAATCGATTCGTAGGTGATGGTTTCTTCATCAAGATAGGTTCGGGCCAGGCTGTCCATGTCGTGGCGGGTGCCGACCGAATTCAGTACGTAGGACTCCACCATGGTGTCCTCGGCGATGCCCTCCAGCTGTATATCATGGTTGGCCAGCACGTTTTTGTCGTACTTGAGGTTCTGCCCGACCTTTTTGTGTTTCGGGTCTTCAAGCAACGGCTTCAGCTGTTCCAGCACAGAGTCGCGGTCCAGTTGCTCCGGCGCGCCCATATAATCATGGCCCAGTGGCACGTAAGCGGCCTTTCCCGGCTCAACAGCAAACGAAACGCCGACAATTTCGGCATCCATGTAGCGGAGGCTGGTGGTTTCGGTGTCGAAGGCGAACAGATCGGAATCTTTGAGTTTCTTCAGCCATTGGTCCAGGTCCGCCTGCTCGGTAATGACCTGATACTGCTTTTCCACCGAAGGTTTCGGCTGTGGTTGGCTGCTCTGGGAGCCGTCGTCTGATGAGGAGCCGTTTTCCAGTTCCGCGATCCAGGTGCGGAATTCGTACTCTTTGAAGAGCTCCAACAGACTGGCGTCGTCCTGCTGGCGTTCCTGAAGATCCTCCAGCCCGAATTCGAGTTCCACGTCGGTCCGGATGGTGGCCAGCTCCCGGCTCAGGGGGGGCAGGGTGTCGGTTGCTTCCCTCAGGTATTCGCCGATTTTGCCTTTGATCTCGTCGGCATGCTCAATGAGGTTGTCGAGGTTGTCGTAGCTCTGTAGCCATTTGACGGCGGTTTTCGGGCCGCATTTGTTTACACCGGGAATGTTGTCGACTTTGTCACCCACCAGGGCGAGGTAATCGATGATCTGCTCCGGGGGGGTAACACCAAACTTTTCAACGACCCCCCCGTCCCGGTCCATGGCGGTTTCGGTCATGGTGTTGATGAGGGTAACGTGGTCGCTGACCAGTTGAGCCATGTCTTTATCGCCGGTAGACACGACCACATCGATGCCCTTGCTGGTGGCTTCATGGGCCAGGGTGCCGATGACATCGTCGCCTCGACGCCGGGCACGATCAACAGTGGTAAGCCCATCGCCCTGACAATCTCGTGAATGGGTTCAATTTGTACCGCCAGATCATCCGGCATGGGGGGGGCGATTGGCTTTGTATTCCTCATACATGTCGTGCCGGAAAGTCTTACCCTTGGCATCAAATACCACCACGGTTTTTGAGCCCGGAAAGTCCTGTTCAATCCGCCGCAACATGCTGATTACGCCTTTGATGGCGCCAGTCGGGTGATTCTTGCTGGTAGTCAGTGGCGGCAGGGCATGGTAGGCACGGAACAGGTAAGACGATCCGTCCACCAGAACCACGGGAGGGTTGGTTTGTTCAGTCATATCAAAACAGGTCCGGATTCTGATTGAAGCGTGGATTGGCTTGTGCAACTCTAGCCAGAAAGATGAACCAAAGGGTACCACGAAAATGAAACGATTCGCCTGTTCCGCCCTGCTGTGGGGGGGCTGCTTCTCCGCGCCGTTGCTGGCCCAGGATGAAGGGGGGGCTCTGGATGCCACCCCCCCGGTGGTTACCCCCCCTCAGGAACCTGTGGTTATTTCCGATTACCAGCCGCCGGAGGGTGGTGCGGAGATTGTTATTCGCCCCCCCGGCGAGAAAGAAGTGTTTTATGAGTATCGGGTGAATGGCCAGCTGATGGAGATCAAAGTGGTGCCTGAAATTGGCCCGGAATACTACCTGGTGCCGGCCGACGGCGGTGGCTGGGTTCAGGATACCGAGTCCGACCTGCTTGTGCCCAGCTGGGTGATCTTCCGCTGGTAACCCGTCCTTCCGGTCAGATCAGGTTGACCTCAACCGGATCTGATCGCCTGCTTTCCAGGCCATCCACATCAATGGTTGTGATCGAGAACTCGTAGGCGCCGGGCTGCATCTCCGACAGGGTGTATCGGGTTTTGCTGCCATCGTTCAGCGGAATGACGCTGAAGCTCTCCTGATGTTTCAGTCGGTAATAGATGCGGTAACCGGCAATCTGACCAGGCGTCAGTGCTGAGCCGTCTTCACGGGTGAGCGGTGGATTCCAGACCAGGGTTTTCGGGATGTCGGCGCCAGGTGGCTGTGGCGTTTCCTGGTCGTCCGGCTGGCTTTGGCCGAGCGTGGCAAGCAGGTCGCCCTGCGCCTGTTTGAGGCGGCTGTCTGCCACCTCCGAAGCGCGTTTCGAATCCAGTTTACTGGCTCGCGTGTCTTCCTGGCAGCCGGCCAGAACTATGGCAAACAGGCAAAGGAGTGTGGCCGCGGTTCGTGACAGCGGACTGGGATAAAGCGTTCTCTTCATAACTACTCGCATACGGGGGGGCGTTGCAGGTGCGCCCTCTGGTATTCGTTCGTATGGAGCCTGAATACAACCGGGAGACGGGCTTCGTTAAAACAGTGTGCGATTATGCCAGCGAGTATTCTGTGATCAAGTGAATAATCGGTAAAAACCCCCCCTATCTGTGTTTAGTATGAACATTCTAATTTTTAGCCGTACTTTGGTAGGTGAAAGTTACCAAAGGCTCTGCAAAACGCGGTGCCGAAACGACTCGGAAAACAGGGAGAACCACCATGGGTAAACTGAAATCCTATCAGGAACAGCTGCAAGACATCGTTGAGAAAGGCATCAACGCGGCTGAAGAGCAGCAGAAGAAGCTGGCGTCCAAGCCGTTTGATTATGCAGAAAAGCTGGAAGCGGAAGCGCGTGAGTACAGCGTAAAGACCCTGCGCAAGCGTTACAACGGCTACTCCGAGAACCTGTTCGAGCAGCTGCGTTCGCTGAACTCCCGTTTTGGCAATTTCGCCGCTGAGCTGGTTGCGAAGCTGGAAAAAGAAGCTGCCGAAGGTGCGGACGCCGTTTCTGAAGCAGCCGACGATGTTTCAGAAGCCGCTCAGGATGCCAAGAAGTCCGTAACGGCCAAGAAGCCGGCTGCGCGCAAGACCACTGCCCGCAAGCCTGCGGCCAAGAAAACCACTGCCGCCACTGCGTGATTCGGCGAGTTGGTGAGTCATACGCAAAGGGCGCTCGGTTGAGCGCCCTTTGTCATTAGTGGAGCTTAGTTTTCTTCCGGCTCCAGGGGGGGGAGTATTCGTGTCTCCCCCCCGGTGATTTCTTCCAGGCGCTTGATGTCTTCTTCGTAAGCCCTTTTCATTTTGCCGATATCCTGCCGCTGAGCGGAAATCTCCCGCTCGATATCACGAATCTGGCTTCGAGCCTGCGGATTTTTCCAGCGTCGTTTCCGGGATTGTCCCGGCCGGCGCGCTCCATATCCGCCGCGCGGCTCTGCTCGCTGTCGAGCTGGCTGGAAATTACTGAAATGTTCCCGCGCTTCAGCTGGATAATGCCTTCCAGTTCGCGGATCTTGCGATGCATGGCGCGCACAGCCTGATCCGGATGGCTGAAGCGTTTCAGGAGCAGACGATCCTGCTCCTGCTGGATTTCCAGTTGCTTCTGGCGCTCTTTCTCGGCTTCCCGGGCGGCGATTTCTTCTGCGGTGGGGGGGGCGGGGGGGGCAACGGTTTCGACCACCCGGCCGTTGTTGCTCAGGATATCGTAACCACGTTTGGTCGCTTCCTGGGGGGGAATGGTGTTGCTGATAACCAGCCGTCCGTTTTCATCCGTGTAACGGTACATGGTTGCCTGGGCGCCGGCCGCAAACAGCAGTCCGAAGGCCGCAACGCCGGCAACAACAGGAGAAACGGTCAGATGGTGACGCATTCATCAGACTCCGTAGCGGTCCCGGTAGCTGGCCACGTTCTCCGCATGGCCGGCAAATTCCGGATTGGCCTTCAGGTAGTCCAGTACCTGTTCAAGACGAATGATGCTGACAACGGGGGGGATGCCGAACTCTTTCTCGACTTCCTGGATGGCGGACAGTTCACCGTTGCCCTTTTCCTGTCGGTCCAGGGCAATCAGCACGCCGGCCGGTTCGGCTCCGGCGGCCCGGATGATGTCGATAGATTCCCGGATGGCCGTGCCTGCGGTAATCACGTCGTCAACAATCAGTACCTTACCTTGTAGTGGGGGGGCGCCAACAATATTGCCACCCTCACCATGATCTTTCTTTTCTTTGCGGTTAAAGGCAAAAGGTTTGCTGTTACCGTCTGTTGCAAGTGCCATGGCGGTTACCGTGGCCAACGGAATGCCCTTATAGGCAGGCCCGAAAATGATGTCATAATCCAGCCCGCTGCGTGCTATCGCAGCGGCATAGGCCTTGCTTAACTCAAGCAGGTCGTTTCCGGTGTTGAACAGTCCGGCATTGAAGAAGTAGGGGGGCTGGTGCGCCCGGATTTGAGTGTGAATTCTCCAAAACGCAGCACATTCCGCTGGATGGCAAACTCAATGAATTTTTGCTGATAGTCATGCATGGCAAGGCTTCTGGCGGGGGGGTTTGATCTTTAATTAAAGCGTAAAAACGGTATCATACACACAAACCGAATCAGGGAACACGTATGCGGGTAGTAACAATCAGCGTCAATGGTCTTGAGCAGGCTGTTGAAAAGGGTTTTTTTGACTGGCTTGCCGAACAGGACGCTGATGTGGTCTGTGTGCAGGACCACCGCATGCGCGCCTACGAAATTGAAGACAGGAACCTGATTCCGGAAGCTACGAGGCCTATTTCATTGATGGTGAACTGAACGAGCACGGTGGTGTCGGCATCTACACCCGTCATTTCCCGAAAGCCATTATGTATGGCTTTGCCAATGAGCAGGCAGACCGGGAAGGCCGCTTTATACAGGCCGACTTCGACAAGGTTTCCGTTGCCTGCGTGCTCGCGCCCTGTGCCCTCGGCCGCGAGGAAGAACTGATCGGTGAAGACGATCTTACGGTTCTGGATCACAAAGACGAGTTCATGGAAGCCTTTGGCATCCATATGCAGAAAACCCTGCGCAAACGTCGTCAGTTTATTCTATGCGCGAATCTGCAGACCGCTCACCATGTAACCGACGCCAGCCCGCTTTATCACAAGACAGATTTCTCCGGTTTCCTGCCCCCCCATGAGCGTGCGTGGCTGGATCGTTTGTTTGATGAGATGGGCTGTATTGATGCGTTCCGCGAGATCAACAAGCAGAGCAATCAGTTCACCTGGTGGCCGGAGCAGACCGAAGGCTCCCGTAAGAAAGCGGGTATCCGGGTGGATTATCACCTGCTGACGCCGGGTATTCGCAAGACCATTCGCGATGGCTGGATTGATGACGAGACCCGGTTCTCTGATCATGCCCCCCCTGTAATCATGGATTACGATATCGAAATCGGCTTCTAAGCTTTGAGATAGTCGGTCGCGTGTCCGGAGGGGGGGGAAGCCTTTCCGGAACACGCTACAAGCACATCCCTGTGCGCTCGTCTCCGGCCATCCCTGGCCGGAGACGGTCCCGGAAAGGCTTCCCCCCCCTCCGAACCCGCTAGCTTTCAGTAGGCCGTCAGGCCTATGCGCTCAAAGCTTCTTTCTGCAGTTCAAACAACTGATCAATCGCTTTCCTTGCCAGCGCCAGCATGGCGTCCAGTTCTGCCTGCTCGAACGGCGCACCTTCCGCAGTTCCCTGGATTTCAATGAAGCCGCCCTGATCGGTCATGATCACGTTCATGTCAGTTTCAGCTTCGGAGTCTTCCGGGTAGTCCAGATCGGCTACCGGGGGGGTGCCCCCCCTGTAGACACCAACCGATACCGCCGCCACCATCTGTTTGAGAGGTGATTTCTTCAGGCGTTTCTCTTTTACCAGGTGATTCAGCGCGTCTACCAGGGCCACGCAGCCACCGGTGATCGCAGCAGTGCGGGTGCCGCCGTCGGCCTGGATCACGTCACAGTCTATGGTGATGGTGTGTTCGCCCAGCGCTTCGAGGTCCACTGCGGCGCGCAGGCTGCGGCCGATCAGGCGCTGGATTTCCACGGTGCGGCCACCCTGTTTTCCGCGGGCAGCTTCGCGGCCCATGCGGCTGCCGGTGGAGCGGGGGGGCAGCATGCCGTACTCGGCGGTGATCCAGCCTTGGCCTTCGCCGCGCAGGAACGGTGGTACTTTGTTCTCGACAGAGGCAGTACAGATCACCTTGGTGTCGCCGAATTCCACCAGCACCGAGCCTTCGGCGTGGCGCGTGTAGTTCCGGGTGATGCGGACGTCTCTGGGTTGCTCAGGCGTTCTGCCGCTTGGTCGCATAGTGTGTCCTGTTTCTGAATATGAATGTCCGGCTGGTGCCGGTCGGGCGTTTTGAAAGGGCAACGAGTATAGCACGTAGCAAGCGCCGGCGGGGGGGGAGGCTGCGTGCCCCCCCTTTGGTCGGGTTCGCCGCTCCGGGTGTTTGCCTGTTAAACTCGATGTTCCTTTGACGAACACTGGAGTCACTATGATCCGCAGCATGACTGCTTTTGCCCGCAAGGACGCCCAGGGTGACTGGGGGGGTACTCTTACTTGTGAGATTCGTACCGTGAATCACCGCTATCTGGAACCTTCGTTCCGATTGCCGGAGGCTTTTCGTGAGCTTGAGAACCGGTTTCGGGAGGAATTGCGCAAGCAGGGCTTGAAGCGGGGGGGCAAGGTCGATGTCTCCATGCGCCTGCAGTCGGCCGAGAGTGATGTCCAGGGCTTTGAAATCAGTGATGAGATGGCCCGGGCTGTGAACGAGGCGGCCAATCATATCAACCGTATGCTGGATAACCCGGCCCACATCAATGCGCTCGATATTCTGCGCTGGCCGGGGGGGGTGATGTCTCTGCCCGAAAAGGACTACAGCGCGGCGAAGGAGGCAGCGGCAGATCTGTTTGCCGATACCGTGGCTGAGTTGACGAGTGTGCGCGAACGGGAAGGCGAGCGCCTGAGGCCGTTGTTCGAGGATCGTCTGGCCACCATGGGTAAGCTGGTGGCTGAGGTGCGTGAGAAAATGCCGCAACTGCTGGCCGCCCAGGAGCGGAATCTGAAAGACCGGTTCGAGAAGGCGAAAGTGGAGCTGGATCCGGAGCGTGTGGCCCAGGAAATGGTCATGCTGGCCCAGAAAAGTGATGTGGCGGAGGAGCTGGACCGGCTGGATGCCACATCAGTGAGGTTGCCGACACCCTGAAGAACGACGATGCTATCGGCCGGCGCCTGGATTTTCTGATGCAGGAGCTGAACCGCGAAGCCAACACCCTCAGCAGCAAAAGCATTGATGCGGCGGTTACCCGTATTGCGGTGGATCTCAAGGTGTTGATCGAGCAGATGCGGGAACAGGTGCAGAATCTGGAATGAGGTATGAGCCGGGGGGGCGGTTGGTGCTACCCCCCCGGCGTTCTTGCGGTTTAATCCGCTGGCTTGATGGCGAGCAGGTCGGTCCGCAAATGCGTCAGCACCTTTTCGGCCGTGTTGCCGATGACACGGGCGGTCAGGCCGGTTTTGCCAGTCGTACCGATCACGACCATGTCGGCCTTGATCCGGTTGGCAACACTGGGAATGATCTTTTGAGCAGGGCCAGATTCGATGTGGACCTGTTCCGGCATCAGGTGCCAGGTGTTGCACAGGTGTTCAATCTGCGGTTTCAGGGCCGCTTCCCGTTTTCTGGCGTGGGCCAGAGGGTCGATGATGTCCAGGTCGGCCAGAACCACCGAGGTATGCAGTGCGTGCACCAGGTGCAGCTCTGTTTCCAGAGCCTTCGCCAGATGCCAGGCGCGATCAATGATGCGATTGTTCAGGGCTTTCTTCACGGGTTTGTCGGAGCTCAGGTCCACCGCCGCCAGGATTGGCCGAGCCTTGTTCCATTTGTTCTCCGCCACCAGCATCACCGGTGACGGGCACTCGCGAATCAGGTGCCAGTCGGTTGGGGGGGTATACAGGAAGGTTTCTGAGCGATGGCCCGTCTTTACCACGACACCAACGTTCTCTTTCTGGCACTGGGCAATTACCCACAGGTGAATGTGCTTTTCCCAGACCGTTCGGGCATGGATCTTCAGATCATTGCAATCGGCCAGCGCCAGCATCTGTTCCAGCCATTTCTGGCGATGTTCCATGAGCGCCTGTCGGGCCCGTTGTTGTACCTCCGGATCGCCCGGCAGTGCATCCAGATATTCATGCACAAACGCCACGACCTCCACCGCTGCGCCCGTTGCCCGGGCCAGTGCCACTCCACGGGCGAGGGCGGTTTGGTCTTTATGGTGGTGATCCATGATGATCAGGAGTTTTTCCATGGCGGTATCCGTTTACTGTGGGTGTTTGCGGTCATACTAACAGCTGAACCCGGGCCGGGATGCGGAGATAAGTCAAACCCCCCCGTATAATTTGCCGCTTTCTGGCCATGCGTGTTGGCCGCAAACTGTTGTTCAGGAGTCTTCAAGCCATGAAGCAGGTCGGTGGGCAGGGTACCCTGTTTGTGATTTCCGCTCCTTCCGGCGCGGGCAAGACCAGCCTCGTGTCGGAAATGCTCCGTCAGGTTCCCGGCTGGGGGGGGTGTCGGTATCCCACACCACTCGCCCGATGCGCGATGGAGAGCAGGATGGCGTGAACTATCACTTCACCAGCCGGGAAGAGTTCGAGGCCATGATTGCCCGGGGGGGTGATTTCCTGGAGCATGCGGATGTTTTCGGCAACTACTATGGCACCTCCCAGGTGTGGGTGCGGGAAACCCTCGCTACCGGGCAGGATGTGATCCTGGAGATTGACTGGCAGGGGGGGGCGGAACAGGTGCGCCGGCTGATTCCGGAATGTGTGAGCATTTTCATTGTGCCGCCCTCGGCTGAAATCTTGCGACAGCGGCTTGTTGGCCGTGGTACTGACGCACCGGAAGTCATCGAACGGCGGCTGTCGGAGGCAGAGGAAGAGTGCCGGCACGCGGTCGAGTTTGATTACCTGGTGGTCAACGATGACTTTGCGGTGGCATTAGCTGATCTGCTGGCCATTGTCCGCAGTCAGCGGCTGAAAATGGCCACCCAGCAGGTTCGCCACGGTGAATTGCTGCGGGACTTGTCCGCTCACGGGTGATGGTGGTTTTCACTGTATACAAATTGAGCCGGGGGGGTCAGTAAACTACGCGGTCTGCTAAATCAGTGATTCTTTTTGTTCGGGGGGGAAGATAATGGCACGAGTTACCGTTGAAGATTGCCTGGAAAACGTGGATAACCGATTCCAGCTGGTCATGCTGGCCACCAAACGCGCCCGCCAGATCGCCACCAAGGGTGCCGAGCCGATGGTTGCGGAAGAGAATGATAAGCCGACCGTTATTGCCCTGCGTGAAATTGCAGAAGGCAAGGTGACCCGCGATCTTCTGCTGGAAGAAGACGACGACTGAGTTCGTCCGGTTGCCGGCGATGCGTAAAAATACGTGCCGGTAATTGAGAAGCATTGAAATCTGCCTCCGCAGTTTTATAGTGTAACTATAGAACCTGCCAGGAAGGACAACGGAAGCCCGGATGCACGCATTCGGGCTTTTTTTTGTCCCCCCCGGTATACTGAGAACGATGGAGGCGCGGTGGTCGCAGCAGAGGCAACGGTAGAAGAACTGGCCAGAGAGCTCAGTTCCTACCTCGATACCAATCGCATCAATCAGGTGCGACGGGCTTACTATTACGCCGAGCAGGCCCACGAAGGCCAGATGCGTAAAAGCGGCGACCGTTATATTACCCACCCCCCCCTGGCTGTGGCCGGAATTCTTGCCGACCTCCGGCTCGACCATCAGAGCCTGATGGCAGCCATGCTTCACGATGTCATTGAAGATACCGGCATTCCAAAAGATGCGCTGGCGGAACAGTTCGGAGAGGATGTGGCCGAGCTGGTGGATGGTGTCTCCAAACTGACCCAGATTGAGTTCCGCTCCCGGGCGGAGGCCCAGGCGGAAAACTTCCAGAAGATGACCCTGCCATGGCCAAGGATATCCGGGTGATTCTGGTGAAGCTGGCGGATCGTCTGCACAACATGCGCACCCTTGGCCCAATGCCGTACGAGAAGCGCCTGCGTATTGCCACTGAAACCCTTGATATCTATGCGCCATTGCTAATCGCCTGGGCATGCATTCCATCTGTACCGAGCTTGAAGATCTGGGCTTTTCCTCGCTCTATCCATGCGCGCCAAGTACATTTCCAAGGCGGTGGAGAAGCTTCGTGGCAGTCACCGGGAGATCATTGAAGACATCCGGGGGGGAAAGCTGCAGGAAAAGCTGGAGGAGCGTGGGCTTCCGGGCCGCATTCTGGGGGGGCGGGAGAAACACCTGAACTCCATTTATAACAAGATGAAGTTCAAGCAGAAATCCTTCCATGAAATCATGGATGTATATGCGTTCAGGATCATTACGGATACCGAGGACAACTGTTATCGCATACTTGGCGCCGTACACAGTCTTTACAAACCCCCCTGCCCGGGCGTTTCAAAGATTACATTGCCATGCCCAAGTCGAATGGCTATCAGTCCATCCATACCACCCTGTTCGGCATGCACGTGAACATCGAGATCCAGATCCGGACCGAGGAAATGGAGCACATTGCCAACAATGGTATTGCTGCCCACTGGATGTACAAAAACGAAGCCTCCGGCGTGACCACCATCAATCAATCCCGGGTAGATCGGTGGGTGAAGGGGGGGCTCATGGAAATGCGCGAACGCGCGGATGATTCCATGGAGTTCATTGAACACGTCAAGGTTGACCTGTTCCCGGACGAGATCTATGTGTTTACGCCCAAGGGCCGGATCATGGAGCTGCCAAGCGGGGGGGCCACCCCCCCGGTGGACTTCGCCTATGCAATCCATACCGATATCGGCAATGCCTCTGTGGCGTGTCGGATCAATCGCAATCTGGCATCTCTGAGTCAACCGCTGCAAAGCGGGCAGACGGTGGAAATCATCACCGCGCCTGGCGCCCGCCCGAATCCTGCCTGGCTCAGCTTCGTGGTGACCGGCAAAGCCCGAAGCAGTATCCGGCATGTGCTGAAAACCCGTAAGCGGACCGAGTCCATGGAGCTGGGTCGCACCCTGCTCAAACGTTCGCTCAAGTTTTGGTGCCAAACTGTCGGATATCAGCGATGCCCAGAAACAGGCGGTGGTTAATCACAACCAGGTCAACAGCTTTGATGATCTGATCAGCGATATTGGTCTGGGTAACCGTATGGCCTATCTGGTGGCCCGTCAGTTGGTGTCCGGCAATGACGTGATGGACGCGCCGGCCAACCTGGAAAATGCCCCCCCGGACAGCAAGCAGGGCGCCGTCACCATACGCGGCACCGAAGGGCTCTTGGTACGCTTTGCCAATTGTTGCAAACCCATTCCCGGGGGGGACCCGGTGGTTGGTGTGATGGACTCTGGCAACGGCATGGTAATTCATTCAGATACCTGTTCCCGCCTGCCTGAGGACGATGAAGGCCGTGCCCGGCTGACCCACCTGAAGTGGGCCAAGGACATTACCGATGAATTCTCGGTGGAGCTTCGGGTTGAACTGGAGCGCCAGCGCGGGGGGGTGATTGCCGAAGTAGCGAACGCCGTTGCCATGGCAGACGGAAACATCGAGCGCATCAGTGTGGAAGACCAGAACGCGCGCTTCGGCATCGTCAGCCTCGTGGTGCATGTGAATGGCCGCAAGCATCTGGCGCGGGTGATGCGCAGGTCCGGAACATTCGTGCAGTGACCCATATCGGCCGGGTTCGGCACTGAGACCTTTGCGTGGTTGACAGTGGCTACGCCCAAAGGTGACGATTGGCGTTTTGGAAAAGAGGAAATTGCAGGTCATGACCAACAAATCTGTTATCCAGACCGAAAACGCCCCCCCTCAGGCGATTGGTACCTACTCTCAGGCTGTTAAAGCCGGGGGGGACACCGTGTATCTGTCTGGCCAGATTCCGCTGGACCCGGAAACCATGGAAGTGGTGGCGGGCGACTTTGCCGCCAAGACCCGTCAGGTGTTCGAGAACCTGAAAGCCGTGTGTGAAGCGGCCGGTGGCGAGCTGAAGGACATCGTCAAACTGAATATCTACATGACGGACCTGGCCAACTTCGCCACTGTCAACGAGATCATGGCCACCTATTTCCAGGAGCCGTATCCGGCACGCGCCGCCGTCGGTGTAGCCGCGCTGCCGAAAGGCGTTCCGGTGGAAATGGAAGCCGTTATGGTGCTCAGCTAAGCGTCAGAGCTTGCTGATCATCTCCCGGTACCCCCCCGCCCGATAGTCGGGGGGGTACCGGAATTCAAAGCCACTCTGAAGCAGTTTTCGATTACTGCAGCGCTTGCTACCGGCCCGCCCGCCTTACGGGCGCCTTCCACCGGGGGGGCTTTGCACGGCACCTGAGAACGCACCCAATCAACCACCTCATCCAGCCGAACCGGCTCGCAATCACTGGCGACGTACAGTGGCTCCAGGTCCTCACCGTTCAGGGCTTTTTGCGCAAGCCATGCCACAGCGTTGGCGCATCCACTTCGTGTATGCGATTGCTGAAAGGCGCGGGTGGTTGGGGGGGATTCATGCGGCCTTCCAGGACTTCCTCAAGAAAACGCTGACGGCTGGGGGGGCCATAAATGCCACTGAAGCGAACAACGGTGGCTGGATGCCCGCTGTTCAGGGCGGTACGTTCGCCTGGAGGATTTGTTGACCAGTGAACCGGTCCGGATCGGCAGGGCTGTTCTCATCGACCCAGCTGTCATCATTCTGCGCAAAGACGCTGGTACTGCTGATGAAGATCAGCCGTTTGAGGGATTGCTCACCGATGACGTTGAGCAGGTTCTTGAGACCAGTGACATAGGCTTGATGATAACCCTCTTCGTCGTAGCTGGATGGCGTCAGGCAATAGACGACGATGTCCAGGTGTTCCGGAAGCTTGCCGGCCATGGATTCCGGGCGGGTCAGATCTGCCCCCCCGATCCCGGTCACTCCCTGAGGGACTCGATCCGGGTTGCGGCGCAGCCGTATACGTCTCCGGCGCCCAGCAGAACCGTGGCAATGTCACCTCCGAGCTTGCCGCAGCCCGCCACCAGAATTTGTGCCTTTTGCTTGTCATCAGTCATTGCCATAGACAATTTCAATCCTTATCCTTTGGCTGATAAAGTAAGTGAAACTTCGACCTGAGTACGTCAACCGGAGCTCACCATGACCCTCACCGAGTTACGATACGTTGTTACGCTTGCCCGGGAAAGGCATTTTGGCCGTGCCGCAGAGCGCTGTCATGTCAGCCAGCCGACCCTTAGCGTTGCGGTTAAAAAGCTTGAGGATGAACTCGGTATCCCCCCCTTGTTCGAGCGCAGCAAAAGCAGTATTCGGGTGACCGAGGTTGGCCAGCGTATCATTGAGCAGGCCCAGCGGGTTCTGGACCAGGTGGGCGTGATCAAGGATATGGCGCAGGACGGCAAGAATCAGCTCAATTCGCCATTGAAGGTCGGCGCGATTTATACCATCGGACCCTACCTGTTCCCGCATTTATTACCGGAGCTGCGCAGAGCGGCGCCAGACATGCCCCCCCTGTACATAGAAGAGAACTACACCGCCAGCCTGCGCCAGAAGCTGCGGCACTCAGAGTTGGATGCCATCATCATTGCCCTGCCGTTTGAAGAGCCGGAAGTAGTAACCCTGCCGCTTTACGATGAGCCGTTTGTGGTGCTGCTGCCAGCGGATCATCCGCTGACAGAGAAGGAGCAGGTGACGGCCGAAGAGATGGCGAAAGAGCAATTGTTGCTGCTCGGGCCCGGCCACTGTTTCCGGGATCAGGTGCTGGAGTCATGTCCGCCCCCCCTGGTGGATGCCATCACCAAGCGGGCGGACAACGGCAGACCGGAGCTGGTGACCGAGGGCAGTTCGCTGGAAACCATCCGGCACATGGTGGCCTCCGGACTGGGAATCACGGTACTGCCGCTGTCGGCCGCCACTGCCATCAAATACCAGGAAGATATCCTTGCGGTGCGGCCTTTTGCGGCGCCGGTGCCTTTCCGAACCGTGGCGCTAGCCTGGCGTGTAACCTTCCCGCGGCCCAAAGCCATCGATGTACTGTCACTGGCGGCTAGCCAGTGCCGGGTGATAGAAAAAGCCAAAACCGACACACCGGCGGTTGCTGAAAGCGCCTGAGGGCCGTATGACGTCACTGGAGGACATCCCGGTAACCCAGCTCAAGGGCGTAGGAAGCGCCCTGGCGGAAATACTTGCCAGGCTGGGCATCCACTCCATTCAGGATCTCCTGTTCCATCTTCCCTACCGTTATGAAGACCGCACTCGCGTAGTGCCCATGGGCAGCCTGCGTATCGGCGATATTGCTGTGGTGGAAGGTGAGGTCATGAAGGCCGACCTGGTGATGGGCCGCCGGCGCAGCCTGCAGGTGACGTTGCGGGATGACACCGGGTTCTGGTGATGCGGTTTTTCACTTCAATGCCGCCCAGAAAACCAGCTTGCTGAAGGCACACGAGTGCGCTGTTTCGGCGAGGTGCGCCCAGGCCGGGCCGGCTACGAATTCTACCATCCGGAATACCAGACCAATCCTCCTGCGATGCCGCCGGCCGAACAGGCGACGCTCACGCCGGTGTATCCTCTGACCGAGGGCATTCAACAGCCCAGGGTCAGGGGGGGGCTGTGTCAGCAGGCCCTGAGCTATCTGGATCGCTACCCCCCCATCAAGGACTGGCTGCCCCCCCCGGCACTGCTGGCGGACTACCAGTTGCCCGGCATAACCGAGGCTGTTCGCCTGGTGCATTTGCCTCCGGCCGGCGCCCCCCCGGTGCATCTGCTGGTAGAGGGAAAGCACCCGGCTCAGCAGCGGCTGGTGATGGAGGAGTTGCTTGCGCATCAGCTTAGCCTGTTGCAGGTCCGGAAGCAGATACAGGCCCGGGAGGCCTTGCCGCTGCTACCAGCGGGAGACCGGGCAGAGCGATTTCTGGAGCAACTGCCGTTTAGTCTGACCGGTGCCCAGCGCCATGTGATTGCCGATATCCGGCAGGATCTGAGTCAGCCGGTGCCGATGTTACGCCTGGTTCAGGGAGATGTCGGCTCGGGTAAAACCGTGGTTGCTGCCTTATCTGCTCTGCAAACCATCGAAGCCGGCGCCCAGGTTGCCTTGATGGCACCTACCGAGATTCTGGCGGAGCAACACTATCAGAACTTCCGAAATTGGCTGGAGCCATTGGGTGTGGAGTTAGCCTGGTTGTCGGGGGGGAAGGTGAAAGGCAAAGCCCGACAGACAGCGTTGAGTGCGGTCGCCGAGGGTCGTGCGCAGATTGCCATTGGTACCCATGCCCTGTTTCAGGATGACGTGGTATTCCAGCGCCTGGCGCTGGTGATTGTCGACGAACAGCACCGGTTTGGCGTGCACCAGCGGCTGGCCCTGAGAGAGAAAGGGGGGGTTGGCGGAACGCTGGCACCGCACCAGTTGATCATGACGCGACGCCCATACCGCGAACCCTGGCCATGAGCGCCTATGCCGACCTCGATACCTCCGTGATTGATGAGCTGCCGCCGGGGGGGCGCAAGCCCATCGAAACGATTGTGCTGCCGGAGAGCCGCCGGGACGACATCATTGAGCGGGTACGCAAGGCCTGCAGGGAAGGTCGGCAGGCCTATTGGGTCTGCACTCTGATTGAGGAATCCGAGGCGCTTCAGTGCCAGGCGGCGGAAGTGACCGCCCAGGAGTTGGTTGAGCGGTTGCCGGATCTGGCCATTGGCCTTGTTCATGGCCGCCTGAAAGCCCAGGAAAAAGCCGCGGTAATGGAGCGCTTCAAAAACGGCGAACTGGATTTGCTGGTGGCCACCACGGTGATCGAGGTCGGCGTGGACGTGCCCAATGCCTCTCTGATTATTATCGAGAACCCGGAGCGGCTCGGGCTGGCGCAGTTGCATCAGTTGCGGGGGGGCCGGGTTGGCCGCGGTGAGCAAGCCAGTTTCTGCGTGCTGATGTATCACCCGCCCCCCCTGTCCAATAATGGCAAGGCCAGGTTACAGGCGCTGCGGGACAGTCAGGATGCTTCTTTATCGCCGAAAAGGATCTTGAGATTCGAGGTCCTGGAGAAGTGCTGGGTACTCGCCAGACTGGCTTGATGCAGTTTCGCCTGGCCGATTTTGAACGCGACAAGGGTTGGATTGCTCCCATTCGTGACATGGCGCCGAGCCTGATGAAGGAGCCTCGGGTAGTCTCAGCACTTATCCGACGGTGGCTGGGTGAGAAAATTCGTTATGGCGACGTATAGTGTTGGTCATGAATTTCATAACGCCTGTGCTCGTGGCCGATATTGGCCTGTTAATGTCGCGTTAATGACTGCAAAATGCATGAAAACTGATTGATAACCTTTGTCCGGAGAATGCTATGGAACTTCCTGTTGTGGTACAGCAGGCACTTGGTGATAACGCCCCCCCCGGTGTATCGTTCCGGAGCGTAAGCCAGATTGATACCGGCCATTTGCTCCGAATGGTACTGCTCAGCGACGATCAAGGTAATCTGCAGGCCATCTGCCGTCGCAACGATATGCTCGATCTGGAAGCCCTGAACAAGCGTCTGGGGGGGCGGGATCTGAGAATGATGCAGCGGCGCGAGCAGGTTCGGGTCCGCCAGAAAGCCGGGCTTCAGGAGTTGCCGGCGCTGCCATCACTCACCGGTTGGCCGACCGTAGTTGACCGGCGTGTGGATGAACTCGAGGCGGTCGCGCTGGAGTTGGGGGGGGAACAGGACCTGGGCCTGATGATGCCGGGCGAAGATTTCCGCCAGTTGACGGCAAAGGCCGCCCGACACGATTTTGCGGTGGATACCGCGAATATATCCGTCAATCTTGACAATCACGCCGCCGACCGTGACCAGCTGCATTCCGCCATCAAAAAGTTCACCGGCTTGCGTATTCAGCAGCGACTGGAGGATACGCTGGAGCTGCCGCCCTTGCCTGAGACTGCTCAGCGCATCATTCATCTGCGGGTAAACCCTAATGCGGTAATGGGGGGGGACCTGGTGGATGTGGTGGAGAGCGATCCGAGCCTGGCAGCCCAGGTCGTGAGTTGGGCATCATCATCGTTCTACGCCGCTGCAGGGCAGGTGCGTTCCGTCCACGATGCGGTGTCCCGGGTACTGGGTTTTGATCTTGTGATGAACCTGGCCATGGGCCTGGCGCTGGGGGGGCGTGCCCTGAAGCACCCGAAGGATCATCCGGACGGTTATGTGGATTACTGGCAGCAGGCCATCTGGCAGGCTCAGTCTGCGGGCATTCTCGCGAGCATGATGCCTCGAGGGCAGCGACCTCTGTTTGGCCTCGCCTACCTGGCTGGTTTGCTCCATAACTTCGGGCATTTGGTACTGGCTCAGGTGTTCCCGCCGCATTTCAGGCTGGTCTGCCGGTCGCTGGAGGTGAACCCGCACATTGATTCCAGTGTCATTGAGCATTACCTGCTGGGGGGGATCACCCGGGAGCAGATTGCAGCGCAGTTGATGGAAAACTGGGGGGGTATGCCGGACGAGGTGACACTGGCCATTCGTTACCAGAAGAATCCTTCCTATGACGGTCCCCCCCATAGTGTTTATGCTCGTTTATTGTGGCTGGGACGGCAGTTACTGACGGAACGTGGTGTTGCCTTGGGCGCAGGTGAGCCGGCAACTCAGGCCGTTTATGATGAGCTGGGTCTGGACAGGGAGCTGGTTCAGGAACAGTTTGATGAGCTGGTAAGCCGCAAAGACAGTATTATGGCCATGGCCGGGATGATGAGTCAGGGCGGATAAAAAAGGGCCGGCCATTGAGGCCGGCAAGTTCACCCGCTTGTTGCAGAGTCGTCCAAACTTGTCAGGAGAAAACAACGGGGGGGAGGCTGATCCAGTGTGGTGGGAGCGGCCTCCTGTTTTTAAATTTAGACAAGCTCCAGGAAAAGGAAAGGCGACTGCATGCAGATTACATAAATGAGCATGGTGTCAGCTTTCCTTGAGGCTTAAAGCTATTGATTTGCTTTGACATATTTTTGAGGCGGGCGTCCGGTCGGTAACAAAAAGTTACAAAACCCTGACGTCAGTCAAAACGATGATGCCGGATTGCGGTAGCGGCCCGACGGATTTCATCGGAATACTCCCTTTCCACCGCAAACCGTTCTTTGTCCATTTCCCGGATGGTCGCGGAGTCGGTATTCTTCCTCGCCCGATGGGTGGGCATATGCTGAATCTTGTCGTGCACCGTCTGGAACACCTGAAAGGGTGGCTTTTCCAGCAGTTCCGGGGGGGCCAGGTAATCCAGCAGACCCTTGAATCTCAGACAGGCCTCGGAATACTCAACCTGGTCTTCCTCTACCGCCATGGCGATAATCCGGATACTTTCAATCATTTCGTCCCGGCGCCGGCCTGAAACTCCTCAGTTTTCTTCTGGCGCAGCGCTGTTCGGACAGCAGCCTGGATTGGCGCCAGATATAAACCAGTAACACACCGATAATAACCAGCCCGATGGCAATAAAGACCAATTGCAGCCCTCTGGGCATGGTTACACTCCTGTTTGTTCAAGAGGCCACTATCAGGCCTGTTTCTGTTGAGGTTCGGGTTGCCAGACTCTGACATCAACCGCCTGGCCGTTCAAGACCGAGGTTCCCGAAACCGGATCCACCAGGGCATCATCCAACAGATCGTTGATGCTGACCCCCCCGGCGTGGGACGATGCCACTGATTGGCCGGTGCCTGATCGATGGTGACCCCCCCAACCGTGGGGGGGGATGGACACCACACCCGGCATAATGTCTTCGGTGATTTCCACCGGGATCACCACGTCTCGCCCCCCCTGAACCGAAACCTCGGCATGATCTCCGGGGGGGTTCAACGCTCGTTTGCTGGCGTCGTCCGGGTGGATAAGCAGGGTGCAGCGGCCTTTGCCTTTGACCAGACGCTGGCTGTTGTGCATCCACGAGTTGTTGCTGCGGACATGGCGACGGCCAATCAACAGCAGGCCGTCAGCGGGTGCAGATTCAAGGGTAGCCTGCATGCGCTCCACATCCGCGAGATAGCGGCGGGGGGGTGCCATCTGAATCAGACCATCGCGGGTGAACAGCCTTTCCGGTAACGCCGGTTGCAGGGGGGGACCGAGGTCGATACCATGCGGTGCGGCTTTCAGAGCAGAAAGTGATAGGCCTTTAGGTAATTCATCCCAACGTCGATTGAGTGGGCTCAGCCGGGCCAGGCCTTTGAGGGGGGGGTTACGCTCCGGAAGAATGTCCATCACCAGTTCGATGGCGGTTTGGGCGAATGGGCGCACCGGGCCGGCGTCGGCACCATAGGGGGGGCCTGTTCGCAAGAGCAGATCCAGAATAGGATCTGGTCCCAGTTTTTTTGAACGCCCTCCAGCCCATTTCCGAGCGTAGGGGGGGCAGGCGCCCGCCTTTGCGCTGTTGTTCCAGACGGTGTGCGAGCTCCAGCAGAATCTGCCAGTCGTGGCGGGCGTCGTCCGCTGCCGGAAACAGTGCTTCGCTGTACTTGGCTACGTTGCGTACGGCAAACTGGCTGAAGATCAGATCATAGTGACTGCGCTCCAGGGCCGCCGTTGGCGGCAGAATGACATCAGCATGGCGGGTGGTTTCGTTCAGGTAGTAATCCACGGACACCATGAAATCCAGCCCCCCCTCCAGGGCTGACTCCAGTCGCTGGCCGTTAGGGCTTGATAGCACAGGGTTGCCGGCCACGGTCACAAAGGCACGGATCTGACCTTCGCCCGGTGTAAGCATTTCATCGGCCATGGTGCTGGCCGGATACTCTCCCGCAAATTCCGGTAGACCGCGAACCCGGCTGTGGCGCTTACCGAAATGCCCTCGCTGCCCGGACATGGCGCCGAGTGCCACCAGATCCACCGCCGGTTGGGTGAACAGTACGCCACCGGGTACATCCAGCTTACCGGTCAGGATATTCAGGCAGTAGGCCAGCCACGTGGTGGTGCCGCCAAACGCCTGGGTGCTGGTGCCATTCGGGTATACAGGGCTGCCCGTGGCGTTTTGGCCAGCTGTCGCGCCAGCTGTCGGATGGCCTCAGCTCAATGCCGGTGTGCTTCGTTACCGCTTCCGGTGAGAAAGACAGGGCGGCCAGGCGCAGAAGATCCACGTCTTTCACCAGCCGCTCGGCCGCGCCGGGATCCACCAGATTCTCCTCGAACAGAGTATGGGCCATGGCCATCAGCAGGAAGGCATCGGTGCCGGGCCGGATAAAATGGAAGTTGTCGGCCAGGCGGGCGGTTTCGGTGCGTCGGGGGGGGTCAATAACGACGAGTTGCCCACCGCGTTGCCGCAGTGCTTTAAGGCGGCCCCCCCGGATGTCCGGTACGGTCATCAGGCTGCCGTTCGAGGCCATCGGGTTGCCGCCAATACAGATGAATAGGTCGGTATGGTCGATGTCGGGAATCGGAAACAGAATCTGGTGACCAAACATCTCCAGGCTGGCCAACATGTGAGGTAGCTGGTCGTTGGACGTGGCAGAGAAGCGATTCTGGGTGCCGATGGCCCGCAAAAACGGCATGGTGGTCATCAGCGCGCCGTGATTGTGAACATTGGGGGGGTTGCCCAGGTAGACCCCCCCGATACTGTTCCGGCCGTAGGTTCTGCGAATTCCATGAAGCTTCTCGGCAACCAGGTCAAAGGCGTCCTCCCAGGATAGCTCTTCCCAGCCCTGGGCAGTTTTGCGTATCGGCTTCTTCAGGCGCTCCGGGTCTTCATGCAGATCCTGAAGTGCGACGGCTTTGGGGGGGCAGATGTGGCCCAGGCTCAGAGGATCCTGATCGTCGCCCTTGATACTGGTGATTTTGCCGTTGTTGACCTCAATGGCAACGCCACACATGGCTTCGCAGAGGTGACAGGTGCGGTAGTGGACGCCGTTTTCCATGCAGGCTCTCCCGGAATTCTTGTTGTTGGGTTTCATATTGCAACCAGATTATCAGGAAAACGACCCGGAATGAAAAACCGATTGTGATTGTGGCCCCCCCAAAAGGCCCATAAAAAAGGCCAGTCCGGAGACTGGCCTGAGGAGGGTAGACCTGAGTAACCCGTGTTCTATTCGTACTGAGCCGGAATTTCCTTCACCGGATTGGATATAAAATTCAGGTAGACGCCTTGCTCGGGGGGGATGATCAATGGGATTTCCGTATTGATGATTCCGAGGGCGACAGCCTCTACGTCGATGTGGGGGGGGACATTGAAGTTCCGTTGTTCGATCTGCATCCGGCCGTCATCAAAGAACACCACACGCCCTTCCAGTTCCAGAGTGAAAGGATAGCCAAAGAGGTTGTGAGTCAGTGGCAAGTCTGTGGGAATTCCGAGGATGGACGCGGTTGCCTTCAACCCGGGGGGGGCATCAAGAAACAGCTCGGCTTTGGTTTTGAAAATCGTCTCACCCTGATCATTCTCGGTGATGTAACCCGGAATCAGGCTGTTTCTGGCGCAGGATGCTCCCGTACATTCAGGATCGTCCTTGGCGTAGCGCATTCTTAATACCTGGGGGGGCCCGGTGCTGGAAACCGTGCTCAGCAACGACAGGTGAACGTCGAGAGACGTGGTCGCCAGTTGGGTTGGGTAAAGCAGCACTTTGACGGCGTCTCGCCCGGTGTCGGGATCCACGGTAGGTCCAATAACCTCCGTATTCAGAGCGTAGGTCTGATAGATGAATTTTTGCGGGGGGGGCAATCGGCACCGTCAACCGCACAACCAACCCGGGCATCCTCGGCATGGTCCTGGGTTACGAGCAGTTTTGCGGCGTTGCCGAGGGCAAAAAGCCTTCACTATCGCTCCCCCCCTGGTGATTAAATGGCTCAAGACACGATTCGCTGCCGAGGTCATCGCAGTCAATCGCAAGATTCGAATTGGTGTCCCGAATCGGCAGATTCCGCAGCGGTGTGAAGACTGTGGAGCGCGCTTCTGAACCGGTAAATACGATCTCAAGATTATCAGGGCCATTGTTCCCGTCACCGTCATTGAGGCCTTCCAGCAGATCCGTTTTCAGTGGTATGCCGTCCTCGTCGCAAATCGACGTGTACTGTCCAGGAGTGCAAGTGCCGCTCTGCTCTGAGGAGGCCAGAATGTAGCGGTAATGCGCACCGACCTGCCACGGCTGCTCTGGGTAGAACCGGATGCGCTGGTTGTTTTTCTCTAATCGGCCTGCCACCTGTTGGTTCAGGACGGTAACGGTACCGTTTGCTTCCTGTGCAATTTCCTGAACGGTAAAGGTCTCACCGACGATGACTGAATCCAGATCGAGAGACTTGGAAAACACGACCGTGATTGGCCGGTCCGCCGGCATTTTGCTGACGGGTAACACGTCACCGGCGTTGTTGGCGTCGGCGGTCCAGCATTTCCCGAATACGCCGTTTTCCAGATCCAGGGTGTTTTCGTAGTCGGTTTCACATGGGTAGCCAGGGTAGGTCGTCAACGCCAGGGGGGGGAATCCTTTATTTCCCGGGCTACCGTTTTCTTCAATGCTATCGAGCTCAAAGCTTAACGGAGAAACCATCGCGCGGTTGCCCGCCAGGTCTGTAAGTCCGTCGACAGACACGGAATACGGTACGCCATGCTTCAAGCCACCCTGCGGATTAAGCACAAGCGCTGTTCCATCCAACCGAGCCTGAAGGTTAGTTACCGGTGAACCGTTTTCAATGAGTTCGACACCATTCTCGACAGATGCCGGATCAAGCGGCTCATCAAAGAACAGAATGATCGGGTCACCCGGGCGCTGCATGGACTGTCGGGTTGCCGGAACGGCATTCGCAGGGCCGGGCATCCAGCTCACCAGGCTGGGTGGTGTGGCATCCAGTTCCCGCAGGTTCTCGGCATCCAGTACCGAGTCGGCATCGGTTGCGGCCTGCAGATGGAAGGCAATGGTGGAATCGGTGAATTCCTGACCCAGCAGGTTTGGTTCCACCATGCCGATGGCGTCGATGGTCAGAACGCCGTCCCGAACCAGAGCAATGCCGCGCAGTTCAACCCCCCCCATCAGATCCTGGGACAGCGCGGCATTCGGCTGTGCTGCCTCCGTGTTCATGGATACGTCCATAAACAGGGTGATATGCCGCGGGGGGGCATTGATGTCATCGGTGTACTGGTTCGGGCTCATGTAGCCGGATGCATCCGAGAGCATGGTCACTTTGATGGTGCCGGTTTGCTGGTCTTCGCCGGTCGCGGCATCCAGAACCTGTACCTTGCCACCCACGAGTACGTTCAGGCTGGTGCTTTTCAGCACACTGCCCTTGGGAATGCGCAGCGGCAGTGCTTCGTCAGCATCAAACGCCGGGGGGGCGTATGCGAGCTCGGCAAACAGGTCCCCCCCGGTTTGTTGAGAGGGGGGGCCGCTTCGCCCTGGAGTACTGAGTTGAGCGTTACCGCATTGAGGGCCTGGCCGTTGAGCACAGAGCTCAGCTCACCGTTGCCGGAATCTACGGCGGTTTGTTGCAACACAACCGTTGGGCCGGTCTCTCTCGGGGGGGTAAAGGTGAATTCCCCCCCGGTGAAGCGGTTGTCCTCACTGCTGTCGGTCAGGCTGGCGAGGTTGGTCAAATGCAGGGTATAGGTTTCACCGGTGTCGAGAATATCCTGCTTGCTGCCGCACTGCGACAGTTCGGGGGGGGTTACGCAGGGGGGGTCAACCGTAATGCGGTTGCCTTTAACCAGTACCGTCGCCGGAACCTCTTCACCGCTGGCGTCCTTTAACTGAATACTGCCGCCGAGTGATTGCCATTCAGGATGGACCGGTTGCGTCATGGCAAACCGGAAGGTCGAAAAATTCATGGCCTGGAATGGGCTGTCGCTGGCGGGTACTTGCCAGGCAATGTCGAAAGTGTCTGCGATGTTGGCCAGCCCCCCCGCGAGACCCGCATAGGCGCCACGGGTTGCGAACTGGATGCCGTCATCACCAGTAGCGTTCGGAGGAGTGATTTGCCGGCCGCCCTCGGCGGCCAGCGGCTCCTGGAAGGTTACGGTGAATTCTTCGCCGGTCGCAAGCGGGTTAGCAGGCTCAAGCTTCAGACTTTTGCCATTATCGATCAAGGTCACGGTAAATGGCTGGGGGGGCTGGTCGTTACTCTGCAGGGTGATCTTGTTCTGCAGGGTTGCTTCATCATCGGTAATCGCATGAGAGAAGCGCAGCACGATGTCGGCTTTCGGGCTGATATCAGCCTGCCCATCCATCGGGAAGGAATAGACCATCGAGCCGGGTCTGGGTTTTTCGTCAATGGACTGTTTGTCGCCACCGCCGCAGGCGGCCAGCAAAATGGCCGGAATCAGTGCCAGGGTCTTGTTGTACTTCATGGCAAGCCTCCTCAGAACTTCAGGGTGATGGATCCGCTGAATACGTGGATATCACCATCGGCAGTGACACTGGTTTCGTCACCGTCGTAGTCCACCACGGTGAAGTCGCGCTCCTGCAGTTGCTGGTACTGATAGCCCAGGTCGAGCCGCACCGGGTAGGCGAGCAGGCGGGTTCGGTCGTAAGTGGCACTGATACCAAGGCCAACCACCAGTTTGTCGGTATCCAGGTAGTTGAGCTCCGGATTACGAGTGGTTTTAAGGGGGGGAGACTCTTCGTAGGCAACACCGCCACGAAGGGCGAAGTTCTTGTTCAACTGATATTCCGCACCAAGGCGGGGGGGAATCAGGATGTCGTCGAAACCGATCCGGTTTCCGGAGGCCACGGAACCTTGATCCTTGATGGAGTCGCCGCTGAATTCGTCTTCCAGTTCCGACCAGTTCTGTTGTTCGATACTGCCGCCGATGCGCCAGCCGTCACCGGAGTATTGTGTGCCGATGGCAATCGTTTCCGGCTGGAATGAGTCGATGGTTGTCACAGCCAGGCTGAGCCCGGGATCCGGGATGGTCTGGGTCACGATGATGTTGGAGTCGACTGTGGTTGAGGCCGATGACTTCGTCCGGTAGGTCAGCGCCGTTTCCCATCCGTTCAGGAAACAGTCAGATTCAGGACAAAATGTGCTGCCCAGATCGATGTTCGTGCCCAGAATCGTCTTCAGAGAAGGCTCGGCATTGACCGCAAGGCGCTCACGGCTGGTTTCGCCGCCCAGCGTCGAGACGGCATCAAGATTAGCGGTCGCTTCGAGCGTTACCCGAACCGAAGCACCGGCGGAAATACCGCGCCAGATCGGGGGGGTTGCACCACCGATGTTAAGGAACAAAGGTTCTTTCCCGTATTGAAGGAACTGTCCGCTCTCGCTGGTTTCAGAGCTGAAAGCCAGCATCTCCTTACCGTACTTTTCCACGCCCGCAATAAACCCGAGATAGATGGGGGGGTGCCCGAACCGGGTGAGTGACCCAAGGTTGGTCTTCATGCCGATCAAAACGTGTTGGCTCGGGGGGGAGTCGGAGACAATGTCCCCCCCGCTGGCGTTGGGATTATCGGAGCGCAGCTCCTGTTCAGAATGAAGGATACCCGCCGTAAGCTCGCCACGAGGATCTTTCGTCAGTGCTGCCGGATTGTAGTAGGTGGCAGAAACCTGCTCATTGAACATTGAAAGGGACTGGGCGGTGGCCACATCGACCGGCATTACACCATAGCTGGTACCCAGGTTGCCCATACTGGCACTGGTGGGCATGGACAGGGAGGCGGAAACTGCTGCAACGGCAAGGGATACCGCCCGTACTGAGAATCGGGGGGGGAAAGAACCATGTATACACTCCGTTCACTCATTGTTTTTGTGCTCAGTCCCGAGGGATTCCTTTCAGGACTGGTACGCTTGTTCAGGTTTTAGTGTATGAGGCTTGTCTGATCGGGACGTTGGCATTTTTGACACGACAGGGTGTCGGTAGAACCACGTACCTCAAGAATTGTCTAAAACGGCTGAAAACTCATGAGCTTAAAAGGTGGGCTTCTGTGTATTTCTGTTACTTAATGTTTGCGGTTTTGTGAACGGGCACAAAAAAAGCTCCCCCCCGAGGGAGCTTTAGTGGCATGTAAAGAATGTCGACACTCAGGCAGGTTTCTGTAACTTTCTTCTGATTGTGAGCATGCCCAGAATGCCAAGTCCCAGCAGGCCCAGTGTTCCTGGCTCAGGAACCTGTACAGGAACGGACTTGCCAAAGATCGCTACATGAGAAATGGCGCCTCTGTTCGGATAAAAGCCCTGAAGATCCAGTACGTCCTGGCCATTCCAGCTGCCGATGTTGAACAGGTATTGTGGCTCGTTGCCGTCTTTGACAACCAGATAGCACTCAGGGCACACAATGTAGTCCGGGCCATCCCAGCTGATCACCGCGTTGTTAGGGTCTCCGGTGAAACTGGTGGAGTAGAAGGATTGGTAGGAGCCTTCTTCCGGGCCTTCGTAGTTGGACTTGTAAAGCAAAGTGAGGTCGGACGTTCCAAAAAGGGCTGCAACGTCACCGGCGTCAAGCGCTGGATTTGGGGGGGGCCTACGTCGACAGTTTTGTCGGCGTCTGCGGGGGGGCCAAGGATCAGGGCCATAGCCCCCCCAGCAGACCAGGTTAATGCCAGAGCCGCAATAACGTGTGTTATCTGCTTTGTAATCTGTTTCATTTTTCACCTTCTCTCAGGGCAAGCCCTGAACGCAGTGCGGCGAAGCCGCGATCTGTACTTACGTCTGACTTTCAGCACAGTGCGTGCCATTAGGATTATTTGACGTTAAAACAGAGGCTTGGGCAGTGCTTAAGAGAAGGTTGGAGGCGTATGTGTAAATAAGTTGGACAGGAGTGAGTTGGGTGGCGGGTTGGGGGGG
>JDSH01000079.1_pt1 | contig 34933 bp, 43 predicted proteins | sample 199451 | NCBI WGS metagenome assembly JDSH01 (sample SAMN02584198, study PRJNA231836) | bioreactor metagenome | isolation source: continuous culture bioreactor electron acceptor NO2- transfer2 day 38 after... | place: Germany: Bremen | reverse complement strand
GGTATAGACCTTGTCGTCCAGCAGGATACGTGCCTGGCGCCCCCCCCTTCGGTCAGGGTGCGGGCATCATGGGTCGGTCGTCCCATGATCTGGGCGGGCGGCATATCCTGGTTCATCTCGGTCATCGGCCTAGTTCCATCGGTTTCTTGCAACCGCGCACGCGCCCATTCGACACGCGCCCCCCCATCGGGGGGGCTGTCCATGTCTCCGACCATCGCGCGCAGTTCATCAGGGTCGGCACAAAGCTCCCTGTTCTGACCTTCGGGCCATGTCTTGTCGGTTCGGCTCATAGGGTCGCCTTTCGGGGGGGTCACGCGCGGCTGCGTTCCTGTCGCCCGGCTTTTCTGACTGATTCACTCGGAATGTGCAAGCCTGAGTTTTTCAGTCAGACAAATTGACGCTGCACCCCCCCGGTGACCGGAGCGCTGCAAAAGGCGTCATTCAACCACAGCCTGGGAGGACCGGGTGCACCAGACCGCCGGGGGGGTGGCGTCTGTGGCTGGGGGGGTGCAGGACTCGCCATCTGCCAGAGGAGTAATCGTGTAGGTGCCTTCCCCCCCCGCGACCTCGACGCGGTAGAAGTTGTTTTCTTCCTCTGCCGTTGCCCCCCCGTGATTGAACGGGGGGGTGAGGGTCAGGTCGGTGGGTCCGCATTCCGCGGCCAGTACCGTATACCCACCCCCCCCTCAAGCACGGATGTCACCGCCAGCATGGCCCCCCCCTGGCATTCCTCCAGGTCTTCAGTTTCAGAGAGCGTCAACCTGACCGCCCCCCCGTCGGCGGTCAGGGTCAGCATCATCAAGCAATCTTCAGCATCTCGCCCCCCCCTCAGAACGTCGCGTTCAGGAAAACCGAGATATTGCGCCCGGCCCCCCCTTCATACTGTTCACGCGCTTGATACCCACGGTCCAGGATGTTGCCGATTTCGAACGTCAGATCCAGGTTGTCGGTCAACTGGGCCGACCCGCGCAGGTTCAGCGTGCCATAGCCGGTCGGGCTGTCAGCTTCTGCCGCGCCCAGTTCGTCCCTCAGAATCGAACCACTTTCGCCCGACAGGAACAGGTCCAGCTCTCCGGTCATGTTGCCCAGCGCCCAATCGCGGCGCACACCGACAGTACCCGACAGGCTGGGCGTGCCGCTGTCATAAGTCGCATAACCGTTGGAATAGGTGTATTCGCGGCGGACAAGCGCAAGGTTCGCGTAGGGTCGCAACCCCCCCCAGACACCGCTGTCGTATTCGACGCCAAGCTCGGCACCGAAACTCTTCACCGCATCGACGTTCATATAGGTGCCACCGCCCCCCCGCGCGATATAGTCCTTTGCCTCGGTGTAGAACAGCGTTCCGTCAACCGTGATCGCGCCACGATCCAGACGCGCGCCGATCTCGTAGCTGGTCGAGCTTTCGGGTTTCAGGTCCGGATTGCCGACCGTCGTCGTCCCCCCCCGCCGGTGGTGGTCAGGTACAGCTGCGCAAGTGACGGGTAGGTATATCCTTGGCTGATCGAGCGCGCCAGGTCACGTCCTCGGCCGGTTTGTAGGTCAGCCCGACCGAGCCAAGAAAACGTTGATCGCTGTTCGTTTGCACCGGTTGATCCAAGCCGCTGACGCGATAGAGATCCAGGTCGCTTTGCACGTCATAGTAACGCCCCCCCCAAGGGTCAGGGTCAGCGCCTGGGACAGGTCCTGTTCGTGCTGGACAAAGACCGAGGTGGTGCGGATCGTCGCATCGGAATAGCGCGGCGTGACAATCGGGAAGGGCACGAACGGGTTCGTTACCGTGCTGAGTTTGTCTGAGATCAGGCGTTCATCCTCAAACTCGAAACCGACAATGCTGCGGGAGTTTTCGCTGAACGACAGCTCTGCCTTCACAGCAAAGCCTGACGTGGTCTGCTCATCATCCGACGAAGATGCGACCGTAACCGGCCCCCCCGTCGCCACGTTGTTTTCGAACAGCCGGTCCACGGTCTGGGTGTAGGCGTCTATCTTGAGGCTGGTCATCCACGGGGGGGTCAGGTCCGTGCCCTCGTAGAAGACCGCATATTTGCGCAGATCCCGTTCAGGCAGCGAGATGGAGAAACCGGGGGGGATACCAACATAGACATCCGCCGCCAGATCGAAGTCCTGCGCGCGAAAGCCGAAATAGTGGTTGCCCAGCTCGTAGCCCAGGTGCAGCGACAGATCGCGATCTTTGATCCCCCCCGAAGGGGGGGTGAGCGTGCCGGAAACAGCCTCACGGTCTCCAAGGTCCGATTGCGAAAAGGTCAGGCGATAATCCATGTTGCCCATGGATCCCTGAAGATTTGCCGAGGCGCGCCAACCGTCGGTCGCGGACATGTAGCCGGTGCTGGTGGTCAACTGAAATGGCACATCCGCGCCGCGTTTCGTCACGATGTTCACAACCCCCCCGCCAATGGCGCGGTTGCCGGACACGACAGACGAAGGGCCGCGCACCACTTCGATACGTTCAATCGCAGCGGGCGAGATCAGGATCGGAGTGCCATAGGTCGTATGATCCGAAATGCGCTGCCCGTCGATCATGATCGCCACGCGCTGGCTGCTTTCACCGCGAATGGTGATGCGCTCGATCCCGCTTTCGCTGACCCGCACGCCAGGGATGTCGTTCAGAATACGTGCGACCGAGCTGGGCGGCACGCGCTTGATCTCTTCTTCGCCGACCACATTGACCGAGGCCGGGCTGTCCATCACCTCGGTCGGCAGACCGGTGCCGACCAGGATGATCTCGTCCAGGTAAGTGGCCTCTTGCGCCATCGCGCTTGTCGCACCGGTTGCAACCAACACCAGGGCAGAAACCGTGCCCCCCCGCAATCCCATGATTTTTCCCATTTTTTTTCCCTGCGCCTCGCGCGCGAATGGCCCCCCCGGCCGGACCGGGGGGGCGGTGTCTTGGCTATCGTACCTGGCGAGAAGCTGGGTTCCCCCCCTGGCGGGCCATCGCTTTGTGCGACTTGGCTGGGGGGGGCGAGTTACGGCTGCAGATGTGTCACCATACAGGCGCAACATCAATTCCGACAAATTTACTTGGATTCGATTGTGTCGCCCTTGACACAGGTCAAGTCGCACCCGGTTTCCACTGCCCCCCCGCCCCCCCTAGTCGGAGGCGCGTTGTTTTGTCCGCAGGGCATTGGGCGGCATGCCGAAGGCCTGTCGAAAGGCCTTGGACATTGAGGAGACACTGGCAAAGCCGCTTGCCAAGGCCACGTCGATCATCGGCATGCGGGTTTCCGTCAGCAAGGAACGCGCGCGTTTCAGCCGGATCATCTTGTAGGTCTTGGCCGGGCTACTGCCCAGCTGGATGCGAAACAGCCGTTCCAGCTGGCGCGAAGAAACACCGATGCGCTTGACCAGTTCCGAGATCGACAGAGGCTCTTCGATGGTTTCCTCCATCAGGTGAATTGCCCGTTTCACAGGCCCCCCCTCAAGGAACGTATTGCCCTGCGCGTGCCCCCCCCTGGCTGATCGCGGTGAAACCCGCGAATGCCATCCAGGATCAGCAATGCCGCCATTTCGGCCCGTTCGTGTGGTCCCAGAAGGTCGGACACCAGCGCGAAGACGGCTTCCATCGCGTGGCCCCCCCGCCCAGCACAGGTCAAAGTGCCATTGCCAAATTCCCCCCCCAGATGGGTCGTCAAGGTGGAGAAATCACCGATCTCATTCAACACCGGGATGTCGCGCCAATGGGTGGTCGCGGGTTGCGCGCCATGCCCACCCGCCTTCACGAACGCCGTCGCCGCGTCCGAGAACAGCACCACCGGCCGGGTCAACCGCTGCATCGCGCGCACGCGTTTCATCCAGGCGCGGGCATCGCTTTCCATCCCACCAATGATGATCATGCAGTCTTTCAGGAACTCCGCCTCGATCGCCGGTTCGGCCCGCACCATGAAGTTGCCATTGGCCACCAGGCCGGGCATGTCCGACACAAAGCTCCATTCAAACCGAACCCGGTCCTGCACCTCATTGGCGACTTCCAGCACGGCGTTGACCGATGACAGTTCAAGCTGCGAGAAACGCGGCTGCACGAAGATCTCGACGGTCAGCACGCGCGGCGTATCACCGGCATCCTTGTCAAAGGTCTGGAAAGGGCGAAACTGTGCGGTGACCAAGGGACGGGTGCGCTCCGTGCAGATAGGGTGTTTAGCCAAGTATCAACGTCACCCCCCCCAGGGTGCAATAGCTGGACGAGTGGTCTTTCAAATTGAAGGTGCAGTCAGCCGGACTGCCAGGCGGTCACGCCTGCCACGCCACGTCAGTTCCGGCAGATCTCCAGGCAGGCACGTAACCCGTGGCTGCCGGTTTCAAAACGCAAACTGCCGCCATGCTGTTCGGCCACGGTCGCCACGATGGTCAGGCCCAGACCGAAACCGTCGATGGCGCGGGTGTTCTCCCCCCCCGTTTGAAGGGAGCCACGACCGCCTCAATCTCCTCTGCCGACATGCCCGATCCCTCATCCTCGACCACGATAATGGCATGGTCCGGCGTTGCGGTCAGTTCGACCGAGGCACGGCGACCATATTTCAGCGCATTTTCGATCAGGTTCGAGATTGCGCGTTTCAACGATACCGGTCGGGCGATGACCAGCATGCGCTGCACTTCGGGCAGGGTTCCGTGTCCCTGGCTTGCTGCAAAGACCGATCGCCCCCCCCTCGACGGTCACCCGCTCTGGTGCGCGGAGTGTCACCGGGCGGTCCAGGTCCTGATAATCCGCCACCAGAGCGTCAACCAGCGAGGTCAGTGACAGGCTGCGCGGGGGGGTCTCTTCGTTCAGCTCGGCACGGGTATAGGTCAGCACGCTTTCGATCATCTCGGTCATGCTGTCGATATCGGCTTCCAGCTTCTCGCGCAGGTCAGCTTCCTTGATCAGGGCGGCACGCAGGCGCAGGCGGGTCGCGGGCGTACCCAGATCATGGCTGACCCCCCCGGACAGGACGGTGGCCCGTTTCGAAAGCTGCGCGCGCTCATGTTCAAGGTAGCTGTTTACCGCCTGAACGATGTCACGCAGCTCTTCGGGGGGGCCCTGCACCTCATAGCTCTGCGGCCCACCCAGACGCCGGTGATTGTTGAGCGCACGGGCGAAACGGTCGAAATGGGCCGAGGTGTCGCGCACCAGTGTTGCGAAGATCGCTAACGCCACGACCGCCACAAGCACGGCGACCAGCCGCATATCGCGCGGGGGGGCCAAACCGCAGCCCCCCCAGACCGCGCGCCCGTCAATGCGCACCCACGGTTGCCCGCCCATGCGGGCAAACAACACCGGCTCGCTGCAATAGGTGGCGAGCAACCGGGTGACATTGGCAAATTTCTGCGCCGCCGGTTGGCCCTCGTTCGACACAAGCTCGGACACCGCATATTGCAGGTTGTTCGATACGATCCCCCCCAGAGTCAGGCTTTCCCCCCCGGACACCGGATCACGCCCAGGCCCCCCCTTGCCCGGCCCCCCCTTGATCGAAACGTTGGTGACAAAGGCGGGTGCGGGAATGTCCGGCAAGCGCACGAAAGCGCCCTGGCTGGCCAGCACGGCGTTTTCGGCAGTCAGCGAGGTCACCGAGACTCCCTCGGGCGGGGGGGCAGTCCCCCCCAGGCGCAGCGTTTCATACAGCGCGACACCTGTGACATAGCTGCGCGTCAGGTGCGCCTGCCAGGCGCGGGTCGACGAAAACCAAAGCCAGGTCGCGCCCAGCGCCGTGACGAAACAGGCGAGGATCAGAACCACACCCAGGGTCTGCAGGCGCAGGCCGCGTCTCATGTGCTTTCCTCAACCGCAACATCCACGGCCAGCACATAGCCGGTGCCGCGTTCCGTGCGCAGAAGTTCAGGGGGGGCCTTGGGGGGGTCCGTCTCGATCTTGCCGCGCAACCGCCCGACCAGCACATCAATGGCGCGTCCGGACCCTTCGCCTGAGGTCCCCCCTGCCCTTCACCGGTCACATCCAGCGCGGCGGCAATTTCCTCGCGCGTCAACGGGATATGCGGATTGGCCAGAAATACCTTCAGCAAAGCGGTCTCCTTGCGCGACAGCGCCACCTGATAGCCCTGGGGGGGCGAGGTCACCTCGTCCCGCTTGGCGTCGTAGAGCCATCCGGCAAAGCGAAAGATCGACACACTACGACGATACACAAGCGACGAGCTGCGCTTGGCGCGGTGCAGCACCGCCCGCACACGGGCCAGCAGAAGCTCCGGGTTGAACGGCTTGGCGATATAGTCATCCGCCCCCCCGACCTCATAGCCCGCCATGCGGTGGTGATCCGCCGACAGGGCCGACACCAGAATCACCGGCACGTCCTGTTCGCGCCTGAGACGCGCACAGATATCGACCCCCCCGTTTTCATCCCCCCCCAGCATGACATCCAGCAGGATCAGATCCACCCGCCCGGCGGTCAGCTGGGTGCGAATCGTCTCTTCACTGTCGCAGGGCAGCGCAATGAAGCCGCTTTGACGCAGGAACTGGGTCATCATGCCCCCCCGCGTCTCGACATCGTCATCGACCACCAACAGCCGTGGAATCGCCATTTACCGTGTCTCCCCCCCTGGGGGGGCGCTGGCCCCCCCGTCTCCTCACAGTCGGTGTGTTTGTAACAGCGTGCAACAAAATCAAGCCTTGCGTAACATCACGTAACAAAACAGCCAAATTTCCGGCACGGCAGCCTGTCCCGGTCTGTTTCAGCCATTGCGCAAACCGGGTCCGGATCGGCAGGCTGAACACAGCGCCACAAGACTGCGTGGCGATCTATGGGAGGAAAATCTTATGAAGACATCCGTTTACGCGGCCGTTTCGGCCATTGCCGTGACCTGCGCGATGCCCGCGCTGGCCGATCCGCAGGCAGAAGTGCTGCACTGGTGGACATCCGGTGGTGAAGCCAAATCCGTGGCCGTGCTGCAGCAGGAGTTCGCGGACAATGGCGGCACCTGGACCGACATGCCGGTGGCCGGTGGCGGCGGTGACGCGGCGATGACCGCGCTGCGCGCTCGGGTTCTGTCGGGCAATGCGCCCACCGCCGTTCAGCTGAAAGGCCCGGCAATTCAGGAATGGTATGAGGAAGGCGTTCTGGCCGATATCTCGGCCGTGGCCGAAGCCGAAGGCTGGGCCGATGTCCTGCCCGCCTCGATCGCGGGCCACATGATGTGCGAAGGCACCTGGTGTGCCGCCCCCCCCGTGAACGTGCACCGGATCGACTGGATCTGGGGGGGCAATGCTGCCGTTCTGGAAGCCAATGGCATCGCCATGCCCACCACCTGGGACGAGTTCAACGCCGCCGCCGAGAAACTGCAGGCCGCGGGCATCACACCCCCCCTGGCCCACGGCGGTCAGGCCTGGCAGGACGCCACGGTCTTTGAGGCGGTCGCCTTGGGCATCCTGGGGGGGGCAGAAGGCTTCCGCAAGGCCTTTGTCGAGCTGGACATGGACACCCTGAGATCCGACGAGATGGTCGCGGTGTTCGACCAGATGCGCAAGATGCGCGGCTATGTCGATGACAACTTCTCGGGCCGCGACTGGAACCTGGCCACCGCCATGGTGATGAATGGCGAGGCCGCCTTCCAGATCATGGGCGACTGGGCCAAGGGTGAATTCCTGGCCGCCGGCAAGGTCCCCCCCGGCGAGGATTTCCTCTGCGCGTCCGTGCCGGGTGACGGGTTCCTTTACAACGTGGACAGCTTCGCCATGTTCAACGTCGATGGCGACGACAAGCAGGCCGGTCAGGCGCTGTTGGCCAAGCTGATCGTCGGAAAGAACTTCCAGAAGGTGTTCAACCTGAACAAGGGCTCTATCCCCCCCGCCCGTGTCGACGTGGCGTTGGACGAGTTCGACAGCTGCGCCCACACCTCAGCGGCCGATATGACCGCAAGTTCGGAGAACGGCTCGCTCCTGCCCAGCTATGCCCACGGCATGGCCCTGCGCGGGGGGGCGCAGGCCGGTGCGATCACCGATGTGGTGACGGCGCATTTCAACTCGGACATGTCCTCGGCGGATGCCGTGCAGATGCTGGCCGACGCCGTCGCCAACTCGCTCTGAGCTGATCCCTACTCCCAGGCCTCGCGCTCGCTCCGGGCGCGGGGGGGCCACTTTATAAAAGGGCCGTCGCCATGACCAAATGGCTTGAACGTCACATCCCGAAGATGGTGCTTGCACCTTCTTTCGCGGCAATCCTCGTCTTCGTCTACGGTTTCATCGCCTGGACCGCCTGGGTGTCGCTGACCCGCTCAAAGCTTCTGCCGAAATACGACATCCACGGGCTGATCCAGTATGATCGCCTGTTCTCCTCCCCCCCGCGCTGGGACACGGCGATGACCAACCTGTTCCTGTTCGGAACGCTGTTCATCGTGATCTCGATGGTGCTGGGGGGGCTGCTGCTGGCCATCCTGCTGGACCAGAAGATCCGCACCGAGGGCGTCTTGCGCACGATCTACCTCTACCCGATGGCCCTGTCGATGATCGTCACCGGCACCGCCTGGAAATGGATCATGAACCCCCCCGGCCTGGGGGGGATCGAAAACATGGTGCGCGGCTGGGGGGGGTTCGAGAGTTTCTCGTTCGACTGGGTGATCGACCCGAACATGGCGATCTATGCCGTGGTCATCGCCGGGGGGGTCTGGCAGGCGTCAGGCTTCGTCATGGCGCTGTTCCTCGCCGGTCTGCGGTCGGTGGATGGCGAGATCATCAAGGCCGCGCAAGTCGACGGCATCCCGAATTATCGCATCTACTCCGCGATCATCATCCCCCCTCGATGGCCCCCCCGATCTTCCTGTCCGCCTTCATCGTGCTCGCGCATCTGGCGATCAAGAGCTTTGACCTGGTCATCGCGCTGACCGGTGGGGGGGGCCCCCCCGGCTATTCCACCGACCTGCCCGCGACCTACATGTACGCGATGGCGTTTTCGCGCGGTGACATCGGCCAGGCGGCAAGCTCGGCCATGGTCATGATGGCGGTCGTCTTTGCGATCATCGTTCCCTATCTCTACTCTGAACTGAGGGCGAAACATGACTGACATGACGCTGTCCGCACCCGCCCGTCCTGCCAGCCGCAACTGGGGGGGCCGTATCGCCCTGCGCTGGCTCCTCTTCACCCTTCTGGGCCTCTTTGCCCTGTTCTACCTGATGCCGCTTTTCGTGATGGTCACCACCTCGTTGAAAAGCCTGGAGGAAATCCGCACGGGGGGGTCCCTGGTGGCCTTCCCGCGTGAAGTGACCTTCGAGGCCTGGCGCACCGCCTGGTCGGGGGGGGCCTGTACCGGCATCCAATGCGAAGGTCTGCGGCCTTACTTCTGGAACTCGGTGATCCTGGCCATTCCGGCCGTCGCGATCTCGACCATGCTGGGGGGGGCGGTGAACGGCTATGTCATTGCCCAATGGAAGTTCCGGGGGGGCGCGAACCTGATCTTCTCGCTGATGTTGTTCGGCTGCTTCATCCCGTTTCAGGTCGTGCTGCTGCCGATGGCGCGCATGTTGGGCCTGATGGGGGGGCTGGCAGGCACCATCCCCCCCGGCTGATCTTCGTGCACGTGATCTATGGCATCGGCTTCACCACGCTCTTTTTCCGCAACTACTATGTCACCATTCCGCAGGAGCTGGTGAAAGCGGCCAAAGTGGATGGCGCGGGGGGGTTCTTCCGGATCTTCTGGTCGATCTTCCTGCCGCTGTCGCTGCCGATCATCGTTGTCACCGTCATCTGGCAGTTCACCCAGATCTGGAACGATTTCCTGTTCGGTGTCTCGTTCAGCCAGGCGGGCACGCAGCCCGTGACGGTGGCTCTGAACAACATCGTCAACTCGACCACCGGCGTGAAGGAATACAACGTGGACATGGCCGCCGCGATCATCGCAGCCCTGCCCACCCTGCTTGTCTATGTCGTCGCCGGCAAATACTTCATCCGCGGGCTGACCGCGGGTTCCGTGAAAGGTTAATCCCATGGCCCCCCCCATTCTGAACATCCAGAACCTCTACAAGAACTATGGGTCGACCGAGATCCTGAAAGACATCAATGTCGCGATCGAACCGGGGGGGGATTTCCTGGTGCTGGTCGGCCCTTCGGGCTGCGGCAAGTCCACGCTTCTGAACTGCATCGCCGGGTTGGAACCGATCACCGGCGGATCGGTAGAGATCGGCGAGCGCGACATGACCGAGGTCAGCCCCCCCAAGGACCGCGACATTGCCATGGTGTTCCAGAGCTATGCTCTGTACCCCCCCACCATGTCGGTGGCCAAGAACATCACCTTCGGCATGAAGGTGCGCGGCGTCGATCAGGCCACGCAGGAGCGCAAGCTGCAGGAAGTGGCCCAGCAGCTGCAGATCGAACAGCTGTTGAACCGCCGTCCCGGCCAGCTTTCGGGCGGGCAACGCCAGCGTGTCGCCATGGGCCGCGCCCTGGTGCGCGATCCGAAACTGTTCCTGTTCGACGAGCCCCCCCTGTCCAACCTCGACGCCAAGCTGCGCGTGGAAATGCGCACCGAGATCAAGAAGCTACACCAGAACCTGGGGGGGGCCACGATGGTCTATGTGACCCATGACCAGATCGAGGCGATGACGCTGGCCACCAAGATCGTCGTGCTGAAAGGTGGGGGGGTCGTACAGCAGATCGGCTCTCCGGCCGAAATCTATAACCGCCCCCCCGCCAACCTTTTCGTGGCGGATTTCATGGGCAGCCCGGCGATGAACCTGATCCCGGCGCGGGCCAAGGCGAACGGCTCCGGCACCAAGATCGAAATCGCCCGCGAGGGTGCCGCGCCCCCCCTGGTCCTGACCGACACCCATGCCCGCGACCTGCCCGAGGACGTCATCCTGGGCCTGCGCCCCCCCGAAGATATTGCCGAGGCGGGCTTTCGCGCGGGCGAGGACGTGCAGGAGGCCGACTGTTTGATCGAGATGGTCGAACCCGCCGGGGGGGCCGACACCTTTGTCGTGTCACATCTGGGCGGCAAACAGGTGACCGCGCGCCTACATGCGGAAACCAGCGCACAGTCGGGGGGGGAAAGCCTGTCGCTGGCCTTCGATCTTAGCAAGGTCTCCTACTTTGCGCCGGGCACGGGTGAACGCCTGAACTAAAGAGTTTCGGCTTTAACCTGAGACGCGAAAGGCGGAAACGCGGTCAGAGCTATCAAGGGGGGGGTGGGCGTTTTGCGACAAGCCTGTGTGTCAGGTTTATCCCGAAACGCTTGAAAGACTTCCGAGGCTGCCGGGCTCAATGCGCAATGCGCGGACGCCCGGCGGCTTCGACATCGACACGCGCGTCAATGAACATCTCGGCCCCCCCCTCGATCACGGTCATGCGTATGTCACGGTCGGCATGCACGCGAATGCCTTCGGCCCCCCCGGCCATGCGCGCCTCATCCTCTGCCAGAGCCCGCAAAGCTGTCTCCAGCCGGTCCAACGCCGGGTCCAGCGCCGGAAAATCCTCTGGCCCCCCCTCCTCCAGATGCACGCGGTAGACCCCCCCATTCGACGGGCTGGTCACAGAGCCCGAATGGCGGATCGTGACCCTTCCGACCACCGCGCCAATGGCATTGGCCACACCGGCATGTTCCGGCAGCTCCATCGCACAGTGCAACCGTTCGCCCACCGCCGGGTAATAGGTCGGCGCGGATGCGCCCAGTCCGATGACCGGCAGGTTCAGCCCCCCCGCCTCCAGACGCAATATTCCCCCCCGATGGCCGGACAGCCCGCGCCAGGTCAATACATGGCGGGCAAGTTCTTCGGGCGGCAGGTCAAAGCTGCCTTCGACCTCTTCCGCGAAGGCGGTTTCCAACAGGGCCACGGCGGTCTGATCGGTCAGTTGGTCGATTACTTTGTGCGCCATTTCCTCGGCACTGTTCGCCATGCGCTGCCCTGCCCCCCCGGTTCGCTGGAGGGCGAACAGATCCAATGCCTTGCGGGAGGCCTCCGCGTCCCAGCTGTCGCTGAGACCCAGGGCATGCGCCGCGTCCGAAGGGGGGGTCACGCCTGACACCTGCACCAATCCGCGGTCCACCAGCCGCGCCAGCGCAAGCCGATCCAGTCGCGTGGTCAGCACCGCCCCCCCCAACGGCCGCACGTCCTCCCCCCCGATCCGGTCCAGCACGGCCAGGTCCCGCCCACTTACCCCCCCATGGCGTGCCAACCCCCCCGGCACGGCCTGCACAAAGCGCGCGTGGTTTTCGTCCCACACCCCCCCGGTGCGCAGCTGGTGGTCCAGAACGTCATGCACCAGGTCGGGGGGGGCTTGCGTCGCGACCAGAGACACCGGCAACACCCGGCGCGGGCCCAGATGAAGGCCACCGGCCAGCCCCCCCGCCGCCTTGAAATGCAACTCGCTGTCGCCGCCCAAACCGGTGGTGCGCATCGCCACCGCCTCGACCATGGTGCGGAAAGGGCCGACGCGCGCGCCTTCGGGGGGGTCAATCGCAGGCCGCCCGTCGCGCAGCACCGCCACGTCCGTGGTGGTGCCGCCAATATCACTGACCAGCGCGTCACTGGCCCCCCCGGTCATCCAGCGCGCGCCAACGATCGACGCCGCAGGACCGCTGAGGATGGTCTCGATCGGGCGCTCCAGCGCGAAATCGGCCGAGATCAGTGCACCATCTCCACGCACGACCATCAGCGGCGCATGCACGCCAAGCTCGCCCAACCGGATCTGCGCGCGGGTGATCAGCCGGTTGATCATACCAATGAGTCGCGCGTTCAGAATCGCGGTAATGGCTCGTTTCGGCCCGTTGAGCTTGGCCGACAGGTGATGCGAAGCGCTGATCGGGAGGCCGGTCGCATCATGGATGACCTCAGCCACGCGGCGTTCGTGGGCGGGGGGGTTGCGGGTGGCGAACTGCGCGGCGACCGCAAAGCCGGAAACCTCGCCGCCATGGGCATTCAGCCAGGTGCGCAGGCTGTCCTCGTCCAACGGGTGTTTCTGCTGGCCCGCGTGGTCATGGCCCCCCCCTCGATGCACAGAACCGGATCGCCCGCCATCGCCTCGTCCAGCCCATGTTTCGCAAGATCCGCGCCCGAGAACCCCCCCACCAACACCAGGGCGACACGCTCGCCCTGCCCCCCCTCGATCAGCGCATTGGTGGCCAGCGTGGTCGAAAGAGAGGCAAGCGTGACCTCACCCGGATCGACCTGAGCCTGGTTCAAGACGGCTTCGACGGCGCGACCGATGCCCAGCGCCAGATCCTGACGGGTTGTCAGGGACTTGGCCGAGGCGATCACGTGTTCCTCATCCCGGATCAACACCGCATCGGTGTAAGTCCCGCCGGTGTCTACCCCCCCAAGCGAAAGCGTCATCTGTCATCCTCCTGTCGCGCCCGTTCGGGGGGGTAACGGCCCGACACAGGATGCGCACACCCGTTTTCGACTTGCCCATGTCGCTTTCACGCAAACCTACCCGCCACCGCCCACGTCCCCCCCCGGCGCGATTGACACGGTCTTGACGATGGCGTGACACGCCAGTCCCGGACGCAGGTCCAGCGCGGCAACCGACCGGCGGGTCACCCGCGCCAGGACCCGGCCCGCGGGCGTGGTCAGGGCCACCACCGCACCTGGCCCCCCCTCCCCCCCAGCCTGAACTTCGTCCACGGTTCCCGACAGGATATTCAACGCGGATATCCGTCCGGGCGCATCCAGTGACAGGGTCACATCCTGAGCTGCAATACGTACCCGAACGGGATGGCCGTGGGGGGGCTCGGCAACATGGGGGGGCAGAAACAGCGACACGCCGCCTGCGTCCAGCTCGGTCAGACCGTCGTCATGGTGGGCTGCTATCCGCGCCTCAAGGACTGCACCAATCGCGCGCGGTCCGGCGGGGGGGCGAAAGCCCGGATCGCTGAACAGCTCGCCGGGCGGGGGGGCCATCCGCGCGACCTTTCCACGCTCCAGCGCAACCACGGTTGTCGCCAGCCGCGCGACCTCGGCAGGGGGGGAGTGGCTGACATAGAGGATCGGAATGCCCGCCTCGTCCCGAAGCCTTTCGAAATATGGCAGAATTTCCGCCTTACGCGCCTCGTCCAGAGCCGCCAGAGGTTCATCCGCCAGGATCAGGCGTGGCTTGGCCAGCAGGGCGCGGCCAATGGCAACGCGCTGCTTCTCGCCGCCCGACAGCGCGCCGGGGGGGCGACGGTCGAGCAGTGGGCCAATGCCCAGCATCTCAACCACGCGACCCATATCGTCGCCCGGACCATGCTGGCGGGTGAACCAGGCCCCCCCATAGCGCAGGTTCTGACGCACGGTCAGGTGCGGAAACAGGCGGCCTTCCTGGAAAATATAGCCCAGCCGGCGCTTGTGTGGTGGGAGGTGGTAGTGGCGCGTAGTATCACACAGCGTCCAGTCGCCCACCGCAATCCGCGCCTGATCGGGCCGCGACAACCCGGCCACCGCGTTGACCACCGATGTTTTGCCGGTCCCGGAGGCCCCCCCAAACAGCGCGGTCAGGCCGGAGGGCGCGTCGAAATCGACCTCCAAATCAAAACCCTCCAGACGGTGGCGGATGTGGACCGACAGGCTCATGCGCCACCCATGCGTTTCGCCAGCCGCCGGGCCAGAAGTTCCGAAGCCAGCAGCGCCCCCCCCATCGCCACGGTGACCGAGATCAGCACGAGGCGCAGCGCGGCCCCCCCTTCCCCCCCGCCGGGCACCTGCAGGAAAGCGTAGATCGCGGATGGCAGGGTTTGCGTCTGACCGGGGGGGATGTTGGATACGAAGGTGATCGTTGCGCCGAATTCGCCCATCGCCTTGGCAAAGCCCAGGATCGCGCCTGCCAGCACGCCGGGCAGGATCAGCGGCAAGGTCACGGTCAGAAAAACCCAAAGGCGCGAGGCCCCCCCGAGGGTGGCGGCGGCCTGTTCCAGCTTCGGGTCCACCGCCTCGATCGACAGGCGCATGGCGCGCACCATCAGGGGGGGAAAGCCCATGACGCCCGCCGCCAGGGCCGCACCGGTCCAGCGAAAGGCGAAGCTGATGCCGAGGGCCTCCAATGCGCCGCCCAGGGGGGGCGCGGTCGGGTTGAACGTGAGCAGAAGCAGGTACCCCCCCGTGACCACCGGCGGCAGCACCAGCGGCAGGTGCACGAGCCCGTTCAGAATCTGTTTGCCGGGAAACTGCCAGCGCGCCAGTGCGTGGGCGACAAAAATCCCCCCCAGCGGCAGCGCGGCAAGCGTCGCCCAGGTCGCGACCTTCAGGACAGGGCCAGCGCCTGCCATTCTTCCGGGCCTAACAGGCTGCTCATCGGGCCACCTCGACAAAGCCTTCGTCTGACAGGATTTTTCGCGCTTCGGCGGTTTGCAGCCAGGCCAGAAACTCAGCCGCTTCGGGGGGGCCCGCCCCCCCGGCTGTAAGCGCCACCGTAGGTGATCGGCGGATGGCTGTCTGCGGGAAAGACGCCCACGACATTCACCCGCGGGTCGGCAGCGGCGTCGGTCGCGTAAACGACGCCCAGCGGGGGGGCCGCCCCCCCGACCGCCACCAAAGCCAGCACCGTGCGGGCGTTGTCGCTTTGCGCCACCTGCGGGGGGGCTGCGTCCTTCCAGAGCCCCCCCAGGGTTTCCAGCGCCGCTTTGCCGTAGATGCCAACCGGCACGGCGTCGACCAGGGCCATGGCGAGGCGACCATCGCCCAAACGGGCGGCCAGGTCGAAATCGGAGGAGATCTCAACAGGCTCCGCCGCATCGCGCCCGATCAGGACCAGCCGGTTGCCCACCAGATCAAAGCGGCTGTCCGCAACGACTAACCCGTCCGCCTCCAGCGCATCCATCCAGCCGGGATTGGCCGAGATAAAGACATCCGCTGGCGCGCCCAGTTGAATTTGCCGCGCCAGAGCCGAACTGCCCGCGTGGGATCGGGTCACACGGTGGCCGGTCGCCGCCTCAAACCCGTCTGAAATGCGATCCAAAGCGGTTTTCATCGAGGCAGCGGCAAAGACCGTGACCTCCCCCCCCGCGCAAAGCGGCGTGGCAAGCAGGATCAGCAGGAGGGCAAGCAATTGGCGCATGGCGGGTCCGTTATTCCCCCCCCGGACATAACGAATGTCAGGCGCGGAAGGCAAGCGTTATTCCCCCCCATCGGACATATCGCCCAACATCTGTTGCAACCGCGCAATATGCGCGGCACCTGCCTCCTGCGCGACCTCTTCCAGCGCGCGGAACTCGGCCAGCACAACCTGGCCGTCCTCGGTCACCACGGCGCCGCCGCCCTTGGCCCCCCCACCCCCCCGGCTGGACACCACCAGGGGGGGCGCGCGGAACATGGCATTCATCGCCTCGACCAGCTGCCAGGCGCGTTTGTAGCTCATGCCCATCTCGCGCCCGGCTGCCGCAATCGACCCGGTGCGGTCGATCCGTTCCAGAAGCTCGGCCTTGCCCGGCCCCCCCATCCAGTCATCAGGGTAAAGACCAGGCGCAGGCGGAAACGGGGGGGGTCAGGAGACGTGTTCATGGGCCGACTGTGCACCGCGCCTCCATCAAGCTCAAGCGTCCCCCCCTCGCAAGCGTTCACCATGGGTTTACCACCTGTTGCGATCCCTCACCCGCGCCACATTTCTGCCGGGAGGGGGGGACCGCATTCCTCGACCATCCTGAGCGCCCTCCCCCCCGCAAGAGGGAGCCACAAGACGGGACGGATATACACCCACGCCGGGAGGCCCGGCATAATGAAAGGAACGGACTCATGGCGTCCCAGAACGATCCCCCCCGCAAACCGGCCACTCAGCCGAAACAGACGCGCAAGCTGCACACTGACAAAGCGCCGCAGGACAAGGCCAAGCAACCCGCCCCCCCGAAAAAGGACGCCCCCCCCGTGGTGTTCCAGGACTGGGCGAGCATCTGAGCCTGCGTTAAACTCGGGACATGAGCGCCCCCCCCGTTTCCTCCATCCGCAATCTTGGCCCCCCCGCCTCGGACGCAGCCTTTGCCCGCGCGGTATCCACACCGCCGACGAGCTGCGTGCGCTGGGATCGGACAAGGCTTATGCGATGCTGTTGGAGACGGGCACAAAGCCGCATTTCATCGGCTATTACGTGCTGGTCATGGGGGGGCTGCAAGGGCGGCCCTGGAACGACTGCAAGGGCAAGGAGAAGGCCGATCTGAGGGCAAAATTTGACGCCCTCAAGGCCGCGCACCGCGCTGCGCAAAAGACTGATTTTGAACGTGTTCTGGATGAAATTGGCATTCGCCCAGCCGAATAGACACTGCGTATCCCTTCACATTTCCGCGAGCGACCCCCCCATATCAATGTTGTGGATATTAACATTGAAACCCGTCTGAAAAGGCTCGAAAAACTGGCCTACCGGCTTGAAAATCTGTTGCCCATTCCCGGCACGGACTTGCGGTTCGGTGTGGATGCCGTCCTGGGTCTGGTGCCCGTGGTGGGGGGGGATTTCGCGGCGGTGATCCCCCCCGGCGCTTATATCATGATCGAGGCCTATGACATGGGGGGGGCCTCGCGCCGGTTGCTTTTCCGCATGGCGCTGAACCTGGGGGGGGTCGACGTGGTGATCGGCCTGGTCCCCCCCGGTATCGGTGACCTGTTTGACGTGGCCTGGAACGCCAACACGCGCAACGTAGCCCTGTTGCGCCACCACCTTGAAACGCAAACCGCCCACGCCGAATGGGCGCGGGCGGCTGTCAACTTCGATCCGGCCCCCCCCGTTCAGGATGCCGAAGGGGGGGCGGTTTAGCCGACCAGTTCGAGGCCGGAGAAGAAGAAGGCGATTTCCACGGCGGCGGTTTCCGGGGGGGCGTCCGAACCGTGCACCGAGTTTTCGCCGATCGACAGGGCGAACTCCTTGCGGATGGTGCCTTCGGCGGCTTCAGCCGGGTTGGTCGCGCCCATCACTTCGCGGTTCTTCGCGATGGCGTCTTCACCTTCCAGAACCTGAACCACGATCGGCTCCGAGATCATGAACTCGCACAGTTCGTCGAAGAAGGGGGGGCGTTCCTTGTGCACGCCGTAGAACTCCTGCGCCTGGGCCAGGGTCAGCTGGATGCGCTTGGAGGCGACGATGCGCAGGCCGGCCTCTTCGAATTTCGACGCGATGACGCCGGTCAGGTTGCGCTTGGTGGCGTCGGGTTTGATGATCGAGAAGGTGCGTTGAATGGCCATGATAGGCTCCTGTGTCTGGTGGTCGAATTTGGCGCGCTGGTAGCACGGGTCGGGGGGGCGTTTGAAAAGCGTGGATTACGCGGCGGCTGCATGGGCATCCATACGCTGCACGAACAGGGCGGCGATCAGGCCCACGGCGCTGATGCCGGACATCAGGCACAACAGCACAACCGGCCCCCCCATCACCCCCCCGCCTGACACCGCCGCCGCGACCGAGGTAAAGGTCGCCCCCCCGCCCACCAGCGTCAGCGCGCCCGACAGGCCCGAGGCGCTGCCCGCCAACCTCGGGTTGACGCTCATCACTCCGGCATTGGCACCCGGCAAGGTCAACCCGTTGCCAAGCCCCCCCACGAAAATCGCCCCCCCGCCGAACAGAACCAGCGGATGCATGGCACCGGACCACAACAACGCTGCCCCCCCCGCCAAAGGGCCCAACGTGGCGCACCAACGCCCCCCCAGTACAACCAGACGCATCCGCCCCCCCAGCCGGGTGGCGTAACGGCCGGTCAGGTAGTTGCCCAGCATGAAGCCGCCGGAAATCGACCCCCCCATGCCCAAACCCAAAAGCGCCGAAGTCAGGCCGAACGCCCCCCCTTCGCCCACCAAGGGTGCGCCGCCCATGAAGGCGTAGAACCCACCGATCGAACAGACCAGACAGGTGGTCCAGGCCCAGAAGACCGGCTCGCGCATCAGCGTCGGGTAGGTGCGGAACTGCGCGGTGAACGAGGCAGAAGGTTCCACGAGTGTCTCACCCCCCACCCACGCCAGGCGATGACAAGCATCACCGCGCCCATGATGACATAGGCCACGAAGTTGGCGCGCCAGCCGAAGAGCTGGTCCAGAGCGCCGCCCAGCATCGGCCCCCCCAGGAGCGGGGGGGCCAGCGCCATCGCCATACCCATGATGCCCAACTGCCGCGCGGCCTCGTCGGCTCATGCAGGTCCCGCACCACCGCACGCGACAGGACCATACCCGACACGATCCCACCCTGAAGCATGCGAAAGCCCAGAAAGATCCAGACATTCGTCGCCAGCAGGCACCCGGCCGAGGCCAGCGTGAACATCACCACCCCCCCCACCAGGATCACCGGCCGCCGCCCGATCAGATCGGCAAGCGGCCCCCCCATGATCAGCTGCAACACCGCCGAAACCGCCAGGTAGCCGCCGATCGACAGCGACACGAGCGCATAGTCCGCCTCCAGCCCGACGGCGATCTGACGCAAGGAGGGCAGAAACATGTTCAAGGACAGCACCGACAGGCCGGTCAGCAGGACAAGCGTGGTCATGGTGGGTGGGGGGGTTCTGGTCATGAGGGCCTCCCGGACCCACAAGCGGTAGCGGCTGGGGGGGCATGGGATGGCAATGGGATGATCCCAGGACAACGTCCATCGAGCGGCAGCGAAGATGCCACCGTTGGAGCGGCATAGCCGCGACGCGCCTGCATTGACCCGGCAGGCGAATGCGCTGGCGCATTCTGCTAAGAGGGGGGGCCCTCCCCCCCCTTGGGAGGGTGCATTTCTGATGTGTCAACCAGAGCTTAGGGAACGTCTGTGACAACACGACCGCCCTACAATACCGCCCCCCCACAATGATGTCACACTTGCGCCCAGCCAGGGTCGGGTGCATCACGGCGACGCCCTGCCTATCCCCCCCCTCTGGCGCGCCCTTGCCCCCCCCTCTGCTAGACCGCCCGCATGTTGCGCATTTCCGATATCACCTACGCGGTCGAAGGCCGCCCGTTGTTCGAAGGGGGGGCTTCGACCACCATCCCGGACGGCCACAAGGTCGGGCTGGTCGGTCGCAACGGCACCGGAAAGACCACCCTGTTTCGCCTGATCCGAAATGAACTCAGCCTTGAAGCTGGCGATATCTCGGTGCCCAAGGGCGCGCGGATCGGTGGGGGGGTGGCGCAGGAGGTGCCGGCCTCGGAAACCTCGCTTCTGGACACGGTGCTGGCCGCCGACACGGAACGCGCCAGCCTGATGGCGGAGGCCGAAACGGCCACCGACCCCCCCACCCGCATTGCCGAGATTCAGACACGCCTGGCCGATATCGACGCCTGGTCGGCCGAGGCCCGCGCCTCCTCGATCCTCAAGGGGGGGCTTGGGTTCGACGATCATCAGCACGCCATGCCCTGTTCCGCTTTCTCGGGCGGATGGCGCATGCGCGTGGCCCTGGCGGCGGTGCTGTTCGCCCAGCCCGACCTGTTGCTGCTGGATGAGCCGACCAACTACCTCGACCTTGAAGGGGGGGCGGTCTGGTTGGAACAATACCTGGTGCGCTACCCGCATACGGTCATCATCATCTCGCACGACCGCGGCCTTCTGAACCGCTCTGTCGGCGCAATCCTGCACCTGGAAGACCGCCAGTTGACGCTCTACCAGGGCGGTTACGATACATTCGCGGAAACCCGCGCGGCCCGCCTGGCCGTGGCTGAGGCGGAAAACAAGCGCATCGAAGCCCGGCGCGCCCATCTGCAAAGCTTCGTCGACCGGTTCCGTTACAAGGCCTCGAAGGCGGTGCAGGCGCAGTCGCGGCTGAAGATGATCGAACGTCTGAAGCCGATTACCACCCCCCCGCAAGAGGCTGCGCTGCGGGCGTTTTCTTTCCCCCCCACCCCCCCCGAGGAGCTGTCGCCGCCGATCATCGCCATCGAAAGCGCGGCGACCGGGTATGACGGCGCGCCGGTCCTGTCGCACCTCAACCTGCGTATCGACCAGGACGACCGCATCGCGCTTCTGGGCAAGAACGGTCAGGGAAAATCCACTCTTTCCAAGATGTTGTCCAGCCGCCTTGAAGTTCTTTCAGGAAGGATGACAACCGCATCGAAGCTGCGCATCGGCTATTTCGCCCAGCACCAGATGGACGAACTTTACCCAGACGAGACACCCATCGACCACCTGCGCCGATTGCGCCCCCCCGGCGAGACCCCCCCGGCACAGTTGCGGTCACGCCTGTCGGGCTTCGGGCTGAACGCGGACCAGGCCGAAACGCTGGTGGCGAAACTGTCCGGTGGGCAGAAGGCCCGGCTGACCCTGTTGATCGCCACGATCGACGCGCCGCATCTGCTGATCCTCGACGAGCCGACCAACCACCTGGACATGGAAAGCCGCGAGGCCCTGGTCGAGGCGCTGACCGCCTATTCCGGCGCAGTGGTTCTGGTCAGCCACGACATGCACCTTCTGTCGCTGGTGGCCGACCGGCTCTGGCTGGTGAACAAGGGACGTGTGACGCCTTATGAGCAGGACCTGGACGCCTACCGCGCCGAGCTTCTGGCCAAGGACCCGGCGCAGAAACCGGTCAAACCGGCCTCCGCCAAGCCCAAACGCCCCCCCGACCGCGACAAGATCCTCGCTCTGCGCGCGGAGCTGCGCAAATGCGAGGCACGGGTCGAGAAGCTGACCGAAATGCGCGAGAAGCTGGATGCAAAACTGGCCGATCCGGCGCTTTATGAACCGGCAAGGCAGGCGAGATTACTCAGTGGCAGAAGAAACATGCCGAGGTGATGGAGGGGGGGCTGGACCGGGCCGAGGCCCTGTGCTGGACGCCCAGGAGAAGTTGGACGCTGCGCAGGCCTGAGAGTACGGAGCGAAGCGACGCCCGGCGCAGCCGGGCACCACCGCCAACCGGGCGCCTGCACCCTCGTCCAATGCCGCAGGTGAAAATTCTTCGAAGAATTTTGCTAGTGCGTTTCGGAACAAACATGTACCGCAAGTTTGTTCCGAAACGCTTTGCCGGTGGCGCGCGCTGCGCGCGCGATCATCGCGCCTGTCGACCAACTGCCCCCCCCGGTATCCTCGCGGGGGGGTACCTTGCGCGTCCCCCCCCGCACTACCCCCCCGTGTCTACCCCCCCCTTGCCCTGCCCCCCCAAAGTTACCGCTAACCAGCGCCCATGACCGACTTGCCCGCCCTTATCTCGGCCTTCGCCACGCTTTTCGTCATCATCGACCCGATCGGTCTGATGCCGATCTTCGTTGCGCTGACCAAGGGTGCCACCCCCCCCGGCAACGCCGCACCATTGCAATCCGTTCGCTGGGCATTGCCGCCCTGCTGCTCACACTCTTCGGCCTGCTGGGCGAGGCGGTACTGGGCTTCCTTGGCATCTCCATGGCCGCCTTCCGCATCGCAGGCGGGATGCTTCTGTTCCTCACCGCGCTGGACATGCTGTTCGAACGGCGCACCCAGCGCCGCAAGGACCAGTCCGAAACCGCCCTTGATCCGGCTGACGACCCTTCGGTCTTCCCGCTCTCGACCCCCCCGCTGATCGCCGGGCCGGGGGGGGCGATTGCCGCGATGATCCTCCTGACCGGCCAGGCTGATGGCACGCTTGGGCTGGTGGCGGTACTGGGCGTCATGCTCGCCGTGCTGGCTGTCGTCATGATCTTCTTCCTCGCCGCCGGTGCGCTGGAACGGCTCCTGCGTGAGACCGGCATCAACGTGCTGACCCGCCTGCTGGGCATGCTGCTGGCCGCATTGGCGGTGCAATTCGTATTGGACGGTCTGGCGGATTTCGGGTTTCTGACCGGCTAAGCCCGTGACAAGCCACCGCATTGTGGCATTCCCACGCACAACGCCTATATCCTTGTCACGGCGAAGGAGGCCCCCCCATGAGCGGCGACGATATCGGACAACTGACCTACCTGGTGCTGCTGGGCGCGGCCATCGCGGCTTATTTCATCGCGGACAACCGGCAGTCATTGGGCAAGAACCTGCGTGCCGCGATCGTCTGGGGGGGGCTGCTGTTTCTGGGCGTTATCGCAGCCTACGGGCTGTGGGAGGGTATCCGGTCGGACATCCTGCCACGCCAGGCGCTGACATCTTCGGGGGGGCAGATCGAGGTTCCGCGTGGCTTCGGCGGCCATTTCCACCTGGTTCTGCGCCTGAACGGGGGGGAACCGGTCGAATTCATCGTCGATACCGGTGCCTCGGACGTGGTGCTCAGCCGCCAGGACGCCCAGCGCGTCGGTATCGACCTGGACAGCCTCACGTACCTCGGCCGTGCCTTTACCGCCAATGGCGAGGTGCGCACGGCCCCCCCCGCTCGGATCGACACCGTCGAACTGGGCGATATTGTCGACCAGGGCCTGCGCGTGGTGGTCAACGAGGGCGAGATGGAAGGGTCTTTGCTTGGTATGACTTACCTGCGCCGCTTCGAAAGCTTGGAAATCCGAGGCGACAAGCTCATCCTGACCCGTTAGAATTGGGGGGGGCCAGCCCCCCCCAAACCCCCCCCGGGATATTTTTCGAAAGATGAAAGCCCAGGTTTGAGACCACACGGCACCGGCCCGGTTACAAGTTCCGCTTTCAGCTTTCCACAAGTATCCTGGGGGGGAGTTTGAGGGGGGGCAGAGCCCCCCCTCATTCTGACCATCAAGCGTCGCGCAGCGACCCTGCTTGGTAACGCCCAAGGGCTACTTGCTTTCGGCCTTCATCTCCCAGCGCCCGCTCTCCTGGCTCCAGTACTTGGCCTTGACCCCCCCGGCCCCCCCGGTCAGCGCCTTCCACTGACCGCGCGCCTGGTTCACCGCGTCCGGGTCATTGCCATCGAACAGGATCATCGCGCGGGTCAGGCCGGCGACTTCTTCGGCACTCACATCCGCCCCCCCGTCGATCGACACCAGCGCTGCCGCGCCATTGGGCAATGCGTCCTCGGTGGTCAGCAGGATCGGTTGATCCGCGTCATGCGGCCCGCCCGCACGACCGTGCGGCAGGAACCCTTCCTCGGGCCCCCCCAGCCACAGCTTGTCATCCAGCCAGGCAATGCGCCGCGCCTCCCGCCCCCCCCGCACGACCACGCGCCATCCCGCCTCCAACGACTTGCCCAGAAGAAAGGGCAAGGTCGCCTCCAGCGGCGCGTGGGTCATATGGTAGAAGTAGACTTCGCTCATCGCCTGCTAAAACCCCCCCCTGCCTCAGCCTTCCTGCAGGTCGGCGATCAGGCGGTTCAGCGCCAGAACACCCCCCCAGCCAGTCGCGCCCTTCGGGGGGGCCAGCGGTGTGCCCGAGGAGGCCGTCGCGGTGCCGGCAATATCCAGGTGAATCCAGGGCGTGCCTTCCTTGACGAAACGTTGCAGGAACTGCGCTGCGGTGATCGAGCCCGCAGCCCGCCCGCCGACGTTTTTCATATCCGCCTTGTCCGACTTCAAAAGCTTGTCATAAGCCGCGCCCAAGGGCATGCGCCACGCACCTTCGCCCTCAACCTCGGCGGCTTTCAGGAAGCTCTTGCACAGCGCATCGTCGTTCGAGAAGACGCCGGTGTTTTCATTCCCGAGCCCAATGATGATCGCGCCGGTCAGCGTGGCGAGGTCGATCATGCCGGTCGGGTTATATTTCTCCTGCGCGTACCACATGATGTCACACAGCACCAAGCGGCCTTCAGCATCTGTGTTGATCACCTCGATCGTATCGCCCTTCATCGAGCGACGATGTCGCCGGGACGCTGCGCGCGGCCGTCGGGCATGTTTTCCACCAGGCCGACAATGCCGACACATTGGCCTTGGCCTTGCGCAGGGCCAGCGCCTTCATCGCGCCGGCACGGTGCCCGCACCGCCCATGTCCATGGTCATGTCTTCCATACCGCCGGCCGGTTTCAGGCTGATGCCGCCAGTGTCGAAGACCACGCCCTTGCCGATCAGCGCGAAGGGGGGGCGCGCGTCCTTCGCGCCGCCCTTCCATTCCATCACCACGACCTTCGACGGGCTTTCCGAGCCCTGCCCCCCCACGCCCAGAAGCGCGCGCATGCCCAAGCTTTCCAGCTCGGCTTCTTCCAGCACGGTAACCTCAAGCCCGATTGCTTCCATCTCCTTCAGACGATTGGCAAATTCCGTGGTGGTCAAGACGTTCGACGGCTCGTTGACCAGATCGCGGGTCATGAACACACCTTCGGCAAGGGCGGCCAGGGTTTCGGCCTTGGCGCTGGCCTCTTCGGGTTTGTTCACGGTGAAGGTCAGGCTGCCTTCCTTCACTTCGCCCGCCTCGCCGGTGCGGTGCGGGTTGAACTTGTAGGCGCGCAGCATGGCGCCCAGCGCCAGGTCCTCACCGTGACGAATGGTATTGGCGACGACCAGAACCGGCTTGCCCGCGCCCGCTTTGCCGATCACGCCCCCCCCGGCCTTGCGCGCGTCCAGCACCGACGCGCGGCGATCCAGACGCACCACCTGCACCGCTTCGGCCGCCATGCCCGAGGGCCAGGGCAGTTCGACCGCGTCACCCGCTTTCATCTTGGCAAAGCCCTCGCTGTCCCGCACACGTTCAACTGCGCCACGGGTCAGCCGGTTCACCCGGCGCGCGCCCTTGTCCAGAGGGCCATCGCCCGACAGGAACACCACCACACGCCCGGGGGGGGACGCGGCCAGTGCCTCCAGATCCAGGTCTACAAACTTGGCTTGGGTCACGGTCGTCATGAAATCTCTCCTGTCAGACGGGTTCGCCGGTATTGGTAGCGGTCACGGGCGGATTTGGCCAGATGCCGCAGAGCGCAACTGGTCGGCAATTTGTCGCCCAGTACGCGACCTGTCGGCACCCCCCTGTTTTGCACGTTCCACCGACCCTTTGGCAAAATGCCTGTCATATCATGGGAAATCCGGGCAAAAGCAGTTTTCCCCCCCGCCCCCCCCTGATCCGCTAGAACCGAACCACTGAAAAAGCGCTTTGGGGGGGGAAGCATTGGCAAGATTCGACAGATACCTGCTGTCTCAGCTGACGGTGCTGTTCGGCTTCTTCGCCCTTGTGCTGGTGTTGATCTATTGGGTGAACCGCGCCGTGCGCCTGTTCGACCAACTGGTCGCCAATGGCGAAAGCATCCTTGTTTTTCTTGAGTTTACCGCGCTGACCCTGCCGTCGATGATTGCCGCCGTGGTGCCCTTTGCCGCCCTGGCTGCCGCGATCTTCGTCACCAACCGCTTGAGTTCGGAAAGCGAGCTGGTGGTGGCCGAAGCTGCGGGCTATTCCCCCCCGTTCCGTCTGGCCCGCCCGGTGCTGGCCTTTGGCCTGATCGCCGGGCTGTTCGTGGCACTTCTGACCCATGTTCTGGTGCCCACCAGCCAGAAACGCCTGGCCGAACGGCAGGCCGAGATCGCCCAGAACATCACCGCACGCTTTCTGGCCCAGGGCTCGTTTGAACATCCGGCGGACGGCATCACGCTCTATATCCGTGAAATCACCCCCCCGGAAGGCGAGCTGCGCGACCTGTTTCTGACCGATACACGCGACCCGGCCCGGCAGGTAACCTATACCGCCCAGCGCGCCCTTGTCGTGCGCGCCGAGACGGGGGGGCCGAAACTGGTCATGTTCGAGGGGGGGCTGGCACAGATCCTGTCCACCCGCGACGGCGGGCTGGCCACCACCACGTTCAAGGATTTCACCTATGACCTTGGCGCGCTGATCCAGCAGGGCATGATCCCGGCGGTAAGCTGCGCACCCTGTCGACCGCCGACCTGCTGGCCGCGCCCGAGGCCCTGCAACGCGCGTTGCAGACACCGCGCGCCTATTTTCTGGCCGAAGCACATGAGCGCACAGGCCGGGCCGCCATGACGCTGGTCGCCGCGCTGGTCGGGTTTTCGGTTCTGATGCTGGGCAGTTTCAGCCGCTTCGGCCTTTGGAGGCAGATGCTGGGCGCTGCGGTTCTGTTCATCCTTTTGCTGATCCTGAACAATTCAATGTCGGATGCGGCGCGCAGCGATGACATGGGGGGGTGGGTACTGGTCTATCTGACACCGCTGGTCGGGCTTGCGGCCTGCGGCGCGATCTTGTGGGTATCGGCCCGTCCGGCGCTGTTTGCCCGGCGTCCCAAGCCCCCCCCAGGCCAGCAGGGGGGGAGCTGCCCGTATGACACTGCATTTCTACATTGCGCGCCGCTTCCTGCGTTCCTTCGTGATCACCGCCCTGATCCTGGCCTGCATCTTCATGCTGATGGATATGCTGGAACAGGTGCGCAAGTATGACAGCACTCAGGTGGCTTTGGAGACCTTCTGCAGCTGGTCGGCACCAATATGCCCGAATGGATGTACCGCATCCTGCCCCCCCTGGTTGTGATCCTGTCGACCCTGTCGATGTTTCTGGGCCTGGCGCGCAGTTCGGAAATGGTGGTCACCCGCGCCGCCGGGCGGTCCGCCCTTGTCACGCTGGTTGCCCCCCCGGTCCTGACGGTGCTGGCAATCGGGCTTCTGTCCCTGGCGGTATTCAATCCGCTCGCGGCCGCTACGGCGAAGAAGTATGACCTGCTGGAGGCGCGATACGCAGGTGACACCAATCAGATCCTGTCGATCTCGAAAGAGGGGGGGTTGTGGCTCAGGCAAGGCAGCGAGTCGGGTCAAACAGTGATCCACGCCCAGCGCTCTGGCGTGACCGGGACGCAGCTGTTTGACGTGACTTTCTTCGACTTCAATACCGAAGGTCGCCCGACCACCCGCATTGCCGCGACCGAGGCGCGGCTGGACGTGGGCCGCTGGGCCCTGCGCGATGCAAAAGTCTGGAATCTGACTGCGGAGAACCCGGAAAATCGCGCCATGACCCACCGCGTCTATTGGGTTGCCTCGAACCTGACCCAGACGCAGATCGAAGATAGTTTTGGCAAACCCGCGACCATTTCCATCTGGGAACTGCCAGGCTTTGTCGCCCAGCTGGAACAGGCGGGGGGGTTTTCGGCGCGGGCGCATAAGGTCTGGCTGCAGATGGAGCTGGCCACACCCCCCCTATTCCTGATCGCCATGGTATTGATCGGCGCGGGCTTTACCATGCGCCACACCCGTTTTGGTCATACCGGGATGATGGTGTTGATGGCACTGATCTTTGGTTTCGGCATCTATTTCATCCGCAACTTCGCGCAGATTCTGGGTGAAAACGGGCAGATCCCTGTCATGATTGCCGCCTGGACCCCCCCGCCAGTGGCCGCAATCCTGATGTCCCTGGGCATCCTTTTGCATCTGGAGGACGGATGATGGTGATCCGCCGCAAGATGCGCCTGCGCAGCGCTTGGCCGCCCTGGCCCTGAGCGTCACCTTGCCCTTCACGCCGCCCGCAGCGCTGGCGCAGTCCGCCCCCCCGGCCACCCTGGTGGCAGACAGCGTGCGCGCGGATGGCCCAGGCCGGATCGTGGCGTCGGGCAATGTGGTGGTGGTGTATGAAGGTGTGCGGCTCAGCGCCAGCCGGGTCAGCTATGATCGCGCCAGCGACCGGCTGGACATCGAAGGACCGATTACCCTGACCCAGGCCAATGGGTCGGTGATCGTTCTGGCGGATGCGGCCGAACTGTCCACCGACCTGTCCGAAGGTCTGATGCAAAGCGCCCGCGTGGTCCTGGACCAGCAGATGCAGATTGCTGCGGCCGAACTGAACCGGGTTGGCGGGCGTTATACGCAAGCCGCCAGGGTCGTCGCCTCCTCCTGCGAGGTCTGCCTGGCCCGCCCGACCCCCCCCTGTGGGAAATCCGCGCGCAGGAAATGGTGCATGACGCCGAGGAGCAGCAGCTTTATTTCACCAATGCGCAGTTTCGCATCATGGGCATGCCGGTATTCTGGCTGCCCCCCCGCCTGCGCATGCCGGACCCAACGCTTGATCGGGCCACCGGGTTCCTGGCCCCCCCGCGCCTGTCGACCTCGACCCGTCTGGGCAAGGGGGGGTTGCGCGCACCATATTTCATCCGCTTGGGCGACCACGCGGATGTGACCGTGACCCCCCCTTTCGTGACCTCCAATACACGGACGCTCGAACTGCGATACCGACAGGCCTTTACCAAGGGGGGGCGGATCAACTTCAGCGGAGCGATCAGCGATGATGACCTTCTGCCCGGCAGCGCCCGCTGGTACCTGTTCGGCGACGGGCAGTTCGAGGTGGGCCGAGACTTCAAGCTCGATTTCGGGATCGAGCAGGTCTCGGACGCAAGTTACCTGACCGACTATAACTACAGTGACGCCGACCGGCTGGAAAGCTACATCGCCCTGTCACGCACCCGCCGGGACGAGTTCATCCTGGCCGGCCTGACCCAATATGAAACCCTACGCGCGGATGAGCTTGCTTCCTCCGGCGAGCTGCCTTTCGGCCAGGCAGAGTTCGTCTATGAGAAACGCTTTGATACCGGGTTCGGCGGCGGGTTTTGGCAGGTCTCGGGCGATGGCTATTGGCGCGAGAGCGACGATCCGGTGGCGGCGCGGGCCGGGATGGTGCCCGGTTGAGCTTTGCCGGGGGGGAATGGCGACACGATTGGATTCTGGCCGGCGGGATCGAGGCCGAGCTGCGCGGTCGCGTCGATGCCGACAGCTACTGGGTCTGGCAGGACGACGGCGTCTTTGACACCAACAGCGCCCATGTCACGCCCGCCGCGGGGGGGTTGACCCTGCGTTACCCAATGTCACGCACCACTGCCTCCGGTGCGCTGGAGGTGTTGGAATCGGTGGCGCAACTGGCCTGGTCGGACCGTATGGGGGGGGCCGATGTCCCCCCCAATGAAGACAGCACCCTGGTCGAGTTCGACGAAACCAACCTTTTCTCGCTGGACCGGTTTCCCGGACAGGACGCGATCGAATCCGGGTCACGGGCCGCCCTGGGTCTGACCTGGACCCGGTTCAATCCCGAAGGCTGGACCTATTCGCTGGCAGCCGGGCGGGTCTGGTACAATCAGGACCTGGATCAGTTCAGCACCGTGTCAGGCCTGTCGGGCAGCACATCGGACTGGCTGCTGGCCGGTCAGGTTCAACTGGCCGACCGTTTCGCGCTGCAAGCCCGCACGCTGGTCAGTTCCGAAGACGCAGTCAACAAGTCCGAAATCCTGGCGATGTTCCAGAACGACCGCTTTGCCTTTGCCACCGGCCATGTCTGGGTCGATGCCGACCCGGACGAGGGGGGGCGCACCGATCCGGTGCATGAATGGAGCTGGGATTCGACCTTTCAGATCAATGACAACTGGCAAGCCAGGGCCGACTGGCGGTACGATCTGGACCTTGACAACCTGACCAAGGCGGGGGGGTTCGGGCTGGAATACAGCAATGAATGCGTGACCGTCGACCTTTCCCTCTCGCGTCGCTTCACCTCATCGACTAGTGTGAAGCCGACCACGAATATCGGGCTCGGCGTTTCGCTGAATGGTATTGGTGGCCGTCGCGGGTCGCGAGGGGGGGCGACATGTGCGCGGTAGAGGACGGACAGATAACGTGGGTAGATTGACGATGAAGGCCATTGTTTCTTCGCTGATGCACCGGGCTGGGACCCGGTTCCATGGGCTGGTGCCGGTTTTGGGCCTGGCCGCCGGGCTGGGATTGAGCCTTGGGGGGGCGGCCCTGCCGACCCCCCCGCTACAGGCGCAAAACCTGTTTGCCCCCCCGGTCGTCAAGGTGAACGACCAGGTTGTGACCGCCTATGAACTGTCCCAACGTATTGCTTTCATGCGGCTTTTACGGGCTCCTGGCGACCTGGAAGAACTGTCCATGGATCGCCTGATCGAGGAACGGCTGCAACTGGATGCCGCCCGCCAGATGGGCATCCAGCTGAACGAAGAGGCGCTTGAGGCGGCCATGGCCGAATTTGCCGGTCGGGCGAATCTTGAGGTCGACGCCTTCCTGACCGCCATTGCCCAGCAAGGGGGGGTCGCCGCCGAGACCTTCCGCGATTTCGTCGGTGTGGGCGTGTTGTGGCGCGAAGTCGTGCGCGCGCGTTTTGTGTCACGCGTGCAGATCACCGAGCCGAGATCGACCGCGCCATCGCCCTGACCCAACCGGGGGGGGCCGGGGGGGTGCGGGTGCTGTTGTCCGAAATCATCCTGCCCGCCGACACGCCGGAAAATCAGCGCGCCAGCATGGCCCGCGCCGAACGCCTGTCACAAATCACCACCCTGCCCGCCTTTGCGCAGGCTGCACGCAACTTCTCGGCCTCGCCATCCAAGGCGCGTTCCGGCCGTCTGGACTGGGTCGACCTGTCCGACCTGCCACCACAGGTGGCCGCCAAGGTGCTGCCGCTCAGCCCCCCCGGCCAGGTGTCCGAACCGATCCCGGTGCGCAATGCCATTGCCCTGTTCCAGATGCGCGACATCCTGGAAACCGAAAGCGCCGCGCCCGACGATGTGTCGATCGAATATGCGGCCTATTTCCTGCCCGCGGGCGATCAAGCTCAGGCCGAAAAAAATCCGCCGTCAGGTTGATACCTGCGACGACCTCTATGGCGTGGCCAAGGGCCAGCCCGAGGAGCAACTGGTGGTCGAAGTGCTGCCGGTGGCCAATATCCCTGCCGACTATGCCGTTGAACTGGCCCAGTTGGACGAGGGCGAGGTGTCGACCGCTCTGACCACCGCCGATGGGCAGCACATGGTCTTTCTCATGCTCTGTGGCCGCACGCGCGTGCTGCCCGAAGAGGTCTCGCGCGAGGAAATCGTCTCCCAGCTGCGCAACCAGCGCATCGTGGCCTATGCCGAAAGCTACCTGGAAGAACTGAAGGCGGACGCGCATATCGAGTATCTGGACAACGAATGACCAGCCCCCCCGCAAAGGCTGCGCCCATTGCGCTGACCATTGGTGAGCCAGCCGGGGGGGTCGGGCCCGATCTTGTGTCCATGGCGTGGGAGGCGCTGCGCGAGGAGCTGGATTTCGTCCTGCTGGGCGATCCCGGCCACCTGCCCAGGGGGGGCACCGCCTTCGAATGCATTGAAACCGCAGCCGAGGCGGCCCGTGTCATGCCCAAGGCCGTGCCGGTCCTGCCGATGGACTTCGACGCGCCACGCGTGCCGGGCCAGGCAGTTGCCGCCCACGCCGCCCATGTGATCGACGCCATTGCGCGCGCCGTGGCCCTTGTGCAGGCGGGTGAAGCATCGGCCTCTGCACCGCCCCCCCGATTCACAAGAAAGCGCTAAAAGACGGGGGGGCGGGCTTCGCCTTTCCCGGCCATACCGAATACCTGGCCCATCTGGCCGGGGGGGCCTCAGACGTGGTGATGATGCTGGCCTGCGAGGCGCTGCGCGTGGTCCCCCCCGCAACCATCCACATTCCGCTGTCCGAGGTGCCGGCCCGCCTGACGCGCAGCGGTCTGGAGCAGACGATCCGGCTGACCCATGCCGACCTGCAATCCCGCTTCGGCATCGCCGACCCGCGCATCGCAGTGGCCGGTCTCAACCCACACGCCGGTGAAGGCGGCGCGATGGGGGGGAGGGAAGAGATCGACATGATCGCCCCCCCCTGCTGGACGATCTGCGTGCGCAGGGCTTTGATATCCAGGGCCCCCCCCTGTCCGCAGACACCATGTTCCACCCGGCCGCCCGCGCGCGCTATGACGTGGCGATCTGCATGTATCATGACCAGGCGCTGATCCCGATCAAGACACTGGATTTCGACCGGGGGGGCGTGAACGTGACCCTTGGCCTGCCCTTCATCCGCACCTCCCCCCCCGACCATGGTACCGCTTTTGACATCGCGGGCACTGGCTGGGCCAACTCCTCTTCCCTGATCGCGGCCCTGCGCATGGCCGCTCAGATGGCAAACTCCGTGGCAAAGGCCCGCACATGAGCACGATCGACACCCTGCCCCCCCCGCTTCGCCAGGTGATCGAGACCCACGGGCTCGTCGCGAAGAAATCGCTGGGCCAGAACTTCCTGCTGGACCTGAACCTGACCTCCAAGATTGCACGCCAGGCAGGCGACCTGTCCGACTGTGACGTGCTGGAGGTCGGCCCCCCCGGCCCCCCCGGCGGGCTGACCCGTGGCCTTTTGGCTGAAGGCGCGCGCAAGGTGCTGGCGGTCGAAAAGGACAGCCGCGCCATGGGGGGGGCGTTGGCCGAGATCGCGGCGGCCTACCCCCCCGGCAAGCTTGAGGTCATCAATGCCGATGCGCTGGACCTCAATCCGCTCGATCACCTGACCCCCCCACCGATCCGCATCGTCGCCAACCTGCCGTATAATGTGGGTACAGAGCTTCTGGTGCGCTGCTGACGCCGAAAGACTGGCCGCCCGTCTGGGACAGTCTTACGCTGATGTTCCAGCGCGAAGTGGCCCAACGCATCACCGCCCGACCCGGCTCGAAAGCCTACGGACGCCTGGCGATCCTCGCCCAATGGCGCACCGACACCGCGATCACCATGGAACTGCCGCCCGAAGCCTTCTCGCCGCCGCCCAAGGTGCACAGCGCCGTGGTGCATCTGAAGGCGCTGCCCCCCCAACCGCGTTTTCCGGCCGATGCGACCAAGCTGCAATCGGTGGTCGCCACCGCCTTCAACCAGCGCCGCAAGATGCTACGCGCCTCGTTGAAAGGCCTGCACCCGGAGATTGAAGACGTGCTGACCTCGGTCGGCATCAAACCGACCGCGCGGGCTGAAACCATCGAACTGGAGGCCTGGTGCGCCCTGACCCGCGCCCTCACTGCCTGAGGGGGGGCGCTTGGATGCCTCCGGCGGGGGGGATATTTGGAGAAAGATGAAAGGGCGTATGCCCAGCTTTCACCTTTCTCCAAGTATCCTGGGGGGGGTTTGGGCGTTTCCCGACAGTGGCCCTTGCGGCCGCGAGAGGGGGGGCTGGCCGCCAATCAACCAATCAAGCGCGCCGCAGGCGCTCCATTTGGCAGCGCTCAGGAATGTTCTTCGGCGGCGGTGGCCGACAGCGCCCGGTTGAAGGCCTTCAGCGCATCAACCTGGAAGACCGAGCCCCCCCAAAGCTCCGGCGGATCGCCCTCGCCCTTGAGCGTCACCACCGGGATGAACAGCGCACCGGAGGTCTCGAAGATTGGCATCACCGTCTCCAGCGTTGCGTTGCCGTCGACGTAAACGCCCTGTTCGATCAGTTCCCAACAGATCTCCTCCGGCGCGCCATTGGGCGCATCGGCGGGGGGGCGCATGATCCTGGCCACGCGCACCGTGGCCAGCAGATAGGCCTGCGGCCCTGCGGCAAGGTGGATGTTGCGTCGTTCCAGTTGGGTCAGGAAAAAGCTGCGGTCGACCAGGCGGCTGGCCAGGGCCGACGACAGGCTGACCGCCGCCATCACCGCGATCCCGGTCTGCCAGTCGCCTGTCAGCTCAAAGATGATCAACGTGGTCGAGATCGGCGCGCCCAGCACGGCCGCCGCCACCGCGCCCATGCCCGCCAGGGCATAGATCGTCTCGGATCCCGACACATCCGGGAAGATCGCCGTGGCGATGATGCCAAAAGCCAGGCCAGTCAGGGCACCGATCATCAGGCCGGTGAAAACACCCCCCCGCCGCCCATACGCCCCCCCGCCATGGTGATGGCAACGGCAATGACCTTGAGCACTGCAAAGATCACCGTGTTCCACAGCAGAAGCTCGCCGGTCAACGCAAGGGAGGTCGTCTCATACCCCCCCACCCCCCCGATGATATGCGGAAACCAGATCGCGATCGCGCCCAGAAGCAGGCCGGTCAGCGCGGGTCGGAGGATGCCCGGCAGACGCAGACGCGTCGCCACTGCCGTGCCCAGGTCGTCAGCGAAGAAGATTGCCTTCATCAAGATCACCGCCACCACGCCGGACACCAGGCCCAGGATCAGGAAGGCGGGCAGTTCGACGTAAAAGGCCAATGACCCCCCCTCGGCGGGCAGCATGAATTCGGTCACATCGCCATATTCGATCCGGTTGATCACCGTGCCCGCCACGCTGGCGATGGCGATAGGCGCAAAGGCATGGACGGCGAAATGACGCAGCACCACCTCCAGCGCGAACAGCGCGCCGGCAATGGGCGCGTTGAAACTGGCCGACACCGCCGCGGCCACGGCACAGCCCAGCAGGTCGCGCCCGGTAATGCCGTCGGCGTTGATCCGGGCCGAAACCCAGGCCGACATGACGGCAGCCATGTGCACCACCGGCCCTTCCCGCCCGGTCGAACCACCGGTCGACAGGGTGATGAAAGACGCCAGTGCCGAGCCCACGCCCGCGCGCCGCTCCACCCG
>JDSH01000078.1_pt1 | contig 35086 bp, 57 predicted proteins | sample 199451 | NCBI WGS metagenome assembly JDSH01 (sample SAMN02584198, study PRJNA231836) | bioreactor metagenome | isolation source: continuous culture bioreactor electron acceptor NO2- transfer2 day 38 after... | place: Germany: Bremen | reverse complement strand
TATGAGCAAAGAGGGGGGGAGACCCGGATGTGCACCCCCCCGCCCCCCCTCAGCCGTTTTCGGTCCTGTCGAGTTATGTCAGACATGACCATGTCCGCGCCGCTCTCATCCAACGCGGCGGCGGGATGGTTCGCCCAAGCCCGATCGGCACGACCGCGATCGTCTGCCTCAAACTCGACTTCCCCCCCGTCGCAGTCTCGCGATCCGGGAGGTGATGCATCCGCGGGCCTGGCAGCAGCGTTGCCCGCCCGGACGGGTCGCCGCCATCGGGCGGCGCAGTCGATGCGCTGCGCCCGCCCCCCCAGCGATCTGCACCCGCACGGCCGGATCGCGGGGGGGTTTCAGGCGCGCATGAGGGCAACCCCCCCGCCGGCAGGGGGGGCCCGTCTTGACCGAACCAGTCACGGATCATCGTGTGATCAGACCGCAGTATTTTGTCCAGTTGGAAGGGCGAGCTGTCCAGCCGGGCCTCGGTTTGGCGGGGGGGCTGACGAGATCATCTTATCGACTTGTTGCTCGACACTCATTTTGCGTCCAACTCGCCGAACTTTTCCAAATCGATGATCCGTTCGGGCGGAGTGGCGACCCGTTGCATCATGCAACAGTCAGTTCGCAGCTTGGCAATATCGAAGCTGGGGGGGTTCGCTACCTTGAATGCCCAGCTGTTCAGGAAGACGCGTGCAATCCCAGGAATTTCGCCCATGCCGGTGATGTCAGAATAGCTGAAGTGCGGATGAGCACCTCGCACGAGTTCTTCGCCACCAATGCGGACATGTACGATGATGGGAACGGTTTCCGAGTGGAGCAGGTGAAGGCCCGATTGATCGCCGAACAACCGCTGCACGACATGCTGATCAAACTCAGAGCCGTGACTCAAATAGTGGTCGAAACCATTCGCGAGACCCGATCGAGATAGACTGAAATGAACTTGTCCTTCCCGTCGGCCTTGCTTGTTTTTCGGGCCGACATCTTCAAGTACCTCGGCAAGTTGGTGTTCTAGATGATGCCACTGAGGATGGGTCTTGAGAATTTCTGTGAGTCTTTGCCTGCGGTCTGCGGCCACCAATGGACGCAGACCAAGTTGCTGCACAGATAGGATTTCGTCCGGCAGCAAACGTGTACCATGGAAGACGCAGAATTCATGTGCTTGCAGCCAATCGTAAATCGCGTCTGACGCCGTTTCGATGTCCGTATGCCGAACCACGGAGTCGCCCGCATCCTCGATGAATTCAAAATTCGATGAAGCGAGGGTTTCGATCGCTTCCTTGCCTACCAGATCAACTGCCAGTTCGCGGAAAGACCCCCCCTCCCAGGTCTCAAACTGATCGTAGTAAATAGTCATTTCTCTGGGGGGGACCTGTGACAGTTGCCAACTGGCTTACCCGTCTAGCGTCTCAGGGGGGGAATCTTGCAAACGGTGTCATCGGCGAAAAGCTGCATCTAGTGAGTTCGATACGTCCGCTTGGTCGCATTTAGAGGCCGACGTGAAAACGACAAAAGGGCCGCCCAAAGGCGACCCTCTCTCATTCACGCGTCTGCCGACTTCTTCGCCGGATCGGCGACCCGCATGACGGTGAGCCCCCCTTCGCCTCGGCCTTCTGCCGAGGTTCAGCGCGACCCCCCCGTTGCCACCGAAGAGCACAACTCCCGTCGCAGCAAACTTGTCGTCCAGCATCTCATCGTTGCATTTGAAGGGTGCCGCCCGCCCATGCGCGGACCAGCGCGGATCGAAGCGCGCCTGCGCGACGCCGCGCGCCCGAGCCCACCGGGCGGCGATCATCTCGGCCCCCCCGTGCTTGCCACCCTTATGGCAGAGGAAGATCTCCTGGTTGCGGTTCTGCCGGATGCGTTCGCGAACCTTGTCGAGTGTCGAGAAGATGACGTCGATATCGGTCCAGTCGGTCGCCCCCCCCGACACGATCAGGGGGGGAACCCCCCCCTCGACCTTCGACTTCGCGGCCGTTTCGCGATCATGCTGTTCCAGCAACTGCCGGGCCTCGAAGACCGCTCCGGTCTCCTGAGCGCGAGCGCTGGCGCGCGATCCCGCGGCCGGGATGAAGGCATGGCCGGTCTCGACCTCGTAGCATTCCGCCGCCGCCTCGCTCATCACCTCGATGGCCGCGACAATCTCGCGGACCTGCAGGAAGCGGGCCTGCGCCTCTTCGAGCGCGGTCTCGGCGATCTCCGATCCGTCGTGGGATTTTGCCAGGGCGCCGATCTTGTCGGCGGTGCGGTCGAGCTCCTTGCCGAGAGCGATCTTGCGGCGCTGCAGGATTGTGGCGAGCCCGTGCGCGAGCGGTTCGATCTCGGTCTCGAGACCGGTGCCGCGCAGCTGGCCGAGCAGGGCCTCGAAAGTCTCGCGGACGACGCTGTCGGTCAGGATGTGATCCTCGGGGGGGATGGGCAGCTCCGCGTCTTTCTCCGTCAGGCCGAAAAGTTCGATGGTCTCGTAGGCGTTCGCGTTCTCGTAAGTCATGTTGGTGTCTCCAGATGTTCGGGGGGGAACCACCACGGGAGTGTGGTGGCATGGCCGTACGTCTGGTTCACCGAATCTGTCCGGGTCAGGGACGGCGAAGCCGCCGGCGTGCCGGGCGCAAAAGTTTTCCGGGCGCATCGCCCACCACGGGCGCGTCATCGAAAACTGGACCGCCCTTTCGACCCGCGCCGCCTTCGCCGAAAAGTTTTGCGATCCTTGACGCGGGCTGATTTGGGGGGGGCCATCCGGAGGATATGCTTCCGCACTCATGTGTGTGTTGTTGACGGTAGGTTTGCCCGACGCGAGCAGGCAAAGGGCGCGACCGGACGCGGGAGACGGATGGAGCGGCGGGATCGTTTTGCCCCCCCGCAAAACAGACCGGAGCGCAATCCGGCGGAGCGGCCGGGGGGGCGCGGCCTGCTCGCGAGACGGGCAAACCGGGATGCCAAGTGCTGCGCCGCGGTGAGGCCGCATGGCCGAATGCGCGACGGACCGCAGGGCCGTTCTCGCCTGCGACACGCGAAGCCGAGCGGGGGGGGAGGCCGTCAGGCAGTGGGCGCTTCGGGCCAATTAATGCGATAAGGGTCTGAGAGTGTTACGCCCGGAAGAATGTGAACCCACCTGCAGAGGAGGCGGAAGTTGAAATATCTGATCCCGATCGTCGTGATCCTGCTGACATCACCAGCCATCGCGCAGGTGCAGATCCGGGACGCCGACACCATCGTCGTCTCCGGCACACCTGTGCGTCTGAATGGCGTCGATGCTCCCGAGCTCCGAACGCGGGCGGGCCGGGATGCCCGGCGCTGGATGGTGAACTACCTCGATGGCCGTTCGATAGAATGCGAGCTCAACGGCGAGCGGACCCATGACCGATGGGTGGGCATTTGTTACGCCGATGGTGAGGACATAGGCGCCGCGCTGATCGCGGCCGGTCACGCGCTCGATTGTCGGAGATATTCCGGAGGTCGGTATGCCCATCTGGAGACGCCGGCGGCGCGGTCGCGGATCAGGCGGGCGAGATACTGCTAGCGATACGACTGCCAGGGAGCTGCGCGACGTTCAGTGCGCGAATTTAATCCGACAACATCCCTGCCGCCCGCATGCTGAAGGCGTTCTTCTCCCGCCCGAAGCCGACGATGATGTGATCGTGGACCACGATCTCCATCACCTTGCAGGCCTCCACGATCTTGCGGGTGAGCTCGATGTCGGTCTGGCTCGGATGCGGATCGCCGGAGGGGGGGTGGTTGTGGCAGAGGATGAGGGCAGAGGCATCGAGAACGAGGGCGGCGCGGAGCACCTCGCTGACATAGACCGGGACGTGATCGATGCTGCCGCGAGTCATGACCCTGTCGCGGATCAGCCTGTTCTTCCGGTCCAGAAGCAGCACCCGAAACACCTCGACCCGTTCATGAACGGCGTTCAGAGCCAGGTAGTCGGTCAGCATGGTCCAGGACTGCAGTGCGGAGGTCGAGCGGGCATGCCTGCGCAGGATGATGCGGGCGGCGTCGATGGTCGCGATCTCGGCTTCGGAGAAACCGGATGCGCCTCGTTCGGCGATCTTTTTGGGATCGTGCTGTATCATGTCGTTTCCAATCTTTTGAGAGGATCGCGGCCAGCGCCGCTCAGTTCATGCCTGCGATGACGAGGCCGGATTTCATGGTGGGGGGGCGGCCACAGGCCTCGCAGAAGCCGGCGCGCTGGTCGGGTTCGAGATCGGCGGTGTGGTCGCAATCGGGTGCCATGCAGATCGCGGGCACGATGCTGCCCTGCGCATAGTCCTCCAGGAAGTCCACGACCTCTGCGTAGCCTTCGGCCTCGGCGAGCGTGACCAGCTTGGGATGGGTGAGATTGAACATGCGTCTAGTCCTACTGATGAGGTGATACGAAAAGAGGGGGGGAGCCGCGTCACTGCGGCTCCCCCCCTCGCGGGACCTGCCTCTTGGGGGGGACAGGAGGCGCGGGCCGGTCGGAGACAGGACCGGCACCACCCCCCCGTCAGGCCGTTTTGGGAGGAGGATCAGGCCTGCACGGGCGAAAGCGCCCCCCCGGTTGCCCGGGGGGGCGCCAGTTCTGTAGCAGTCGCTGCCTGTCAGCCGACCAGGGCGAGCCCGGCGTTGTCCGACCGGTCCTGGCCTGCACTCTCGACGAAGGGAATGATCGAGAAGGTCTGGCCGCCGCGCTGCTCCTCGTTCTGCACGGCGTTCACCCGCAGATCGCCATCGGGCGTGTTGATGAGGAGCGAGACATAGTCGTTGCCGGTCCGGTTGCTCTTCGCCATCCAGGCCGAGCCGACGCGGATCGGGTGGCCCTTGGGCGAGCTGACCTCGATCCGGTAGTCGGGATGGGTCTCCTCGGTCTTGAACTCGTTCTCGATGAGCATGAAGTCGAGGTCAAACATCATGTTGGCGATGTAACCGGCAAAGGCGTTGTCTGCATCCATCGCCGTCAACTCGCCCGAGATCGAACCGGACTTCATCGCACCGTTCGAGACCAGCGGGATGATCTCGAATTCACCGGTCATCGCTTCGCGTGCTTCCTTGGTCTGCACGGCGTTGACCCGGAAGGGCCCGAGGCCGACATCGATCTGCATCGAGATGTAATGGTTACCGGTGGTGTTGCCGGTCTCGTTCCAGGCCGTGCCGATGCGCACCTTGCGGCCCGACTTGTTCACCGCCGTCACATCATAGTCCGGGCTTCGCTCGGACATCTTCGTCCGAGTCTCGAGCTGGATGGCGATGTCAAACCGGGTCGAATGGATCATGCCGGAATAGGCGGTGGCTGCGGTTTCGGCATTCTTGGTCAGGGTTCCTGCGAACATAGGTCTTCTCCTTGGGTTTGCCGCTGCCCGGCACTTGGCCAGAGCACGCGGGATTGCTTTTCGACCCCCCTCATGGGATCGCAAAACCACAAAGCCCTCTTTCCTTTCTCTCCTGCCCGTCAGCCCGGCCCGGCGGTAGACGAGGTGTCCGACGTCGCCCCCCCGCGCACCACCCTCCCCCCCTGCGCTGTCGCGCCATCATGGCCCGGCTCCGATATGAAGAAGTCGGCCTCGGCTCCGTTCAGCTACGGCCGCTCCGGTCGGTCAACCCGATCGTGCTGCCGTTCGGCACAAAGGTTATGAGGTATTGGCCAAGGCCGTCCCGATGCACCCGATACCCCCCCTCATTCGCCCAGTGGACGGATTTGCCGGCATCCACGGCGAGCTTTATCTCCGCGACGTTCATCCGGATCTCCATTTCAGTATTGGTGTTGGAAACAAGAGAGGCCCGATCCGTGGATCGGGCCTCTGTGCAACCGCGATTGACCTACCAGTCGAAGACCTCGAGATAGGGGGGGGCTGGCGGGACGTCTCGATCGAAGAGGACGTAGTCACACCCGGCATCCATCGCCAACGCCATGACCGCCTTGAAGGCGTCGCAGTCGACGCCTTCCGGCATGTCGGCGAGGGTTACAGGGACGGAGAACAGCCAGCCATACTCATTCTGCATGCTCGGCGATTTGGCAAAGAGCCCGTTCTCGATAGCCTGGACGGTTTATTCAGGCAGATGTGCGGTGCTGCAATCGTAGAACCTGCGAACGTTGCGCATCATGATCCCCCCCTCGCCTCCATCCAGTCCTTGAGGCCGAGGATCGTCTTGCCCCCCCCAGCCACCTCGGCCAGCCATTTCGTGCGCGGATCGCCGACGGGCTCATGCGCTTGCCGGTCGATCTGCCCGTTGGCCATCCAGGCTCGGGCTGGATCCGTCCGAGCCAGTCGGCGAGGCTCGGAATGCGGCCCTGACAGTCTTCGCGGACATGCTGCTCGCCGATCCAGCGGATGGGAATCTCGCGCCCCCCCGCCCCCCCGTTGGTGAGGGAGAGCCCGAAGACACGTTCGGCCTCGAAGATGCCTTGCGTGTGATGGCGCAGAGCACGGTGGGTGAAGATGGCGAGATGCTCCTTTGAGGCATCGAACCAGTCGTGAACGGCCTGATAGTCGGATGGCGTTCCGCCATACTTCCGGGCGGAACTTTCGGCATGATGGAGGGGGGGATGGGCCATGTCACAGGCCCTCATCGAAACTGTGGGAGCATTCAACGTAGCGGTCGGCATGATCGAGGGTGATGCTGTCGGCGATGACATCCCAGGTCAGCGTGCCGTAGCCGCCCTCGTTGTTCTCGAAGCCGGGATGCTGGTGATAGGCGACGGACCAGGCGAAGTCGCCAACCTTCGTGCAGAGTTCGTCAGGGAGCGCAATGCCTGCGGGCTGCACCGTTACGTCTTCGATATTGCCGGAATCGCCGTAGCCTTCGTATTCGGCGGTGACCTCGGTGATGCCGAGGCCTCGCAATTGCGGGAGCAGCTCGTTTCGGGTGGCCTTGTTGGCGGCTTCGCGCTCGGCCTGCCACTTTGCCATCGTCTCGGCAAAGGTGGTCTCGGAGTTGGTCATGGGTCTCGTCCTCTTGTCTGGGATTGGGGGGGAAGGCGCCGAGGGGGGGTCTGGAGACACGCCACGGCGGCGGAACGCGAGGGGGGGGCAAAGCACCCTTCCGCGTTCCCCCCCCGACCCAAGGCCCGCTTTTCCTTTCAGGCGGCGCGATCAGCCTGGAGGCTGATCCGTCCGCCACGATCCGGCCGAGGATCGCAGCGGTATCGACGCCCTCCCCCCCGTGGGGGGGCACGAAGACCCGAAGCTGGAAGGCGATGATCTCGGTGAAACACCCCCCCAGGGCCTTCAACCCGTCGATCGTGCCCCCCCGGTCGGCCCCCCCGTCGATCTCGAGACGGGCCGCGCCCGCGACCCGGCGGCGGGTGAGCGTGAGGCCGCGTCCCAGATCGACCGGCGCGGTGGATCCGAGCGCGGCCGTCAGCATGTCCCGCGGGGGGGTTTTCGGGGGGGTGCCGACCATGAACCGCGCACGCAGGGCCGCGGCGCCGTCCTCGCTGACGGTCCGGCCGATCATCGCTGTCTGTGCCTCAGGTGTGACGCGGTAGATGCGTTCGTTGCCCGAGGGGGGGATATCCTTCCAGATCGGCAACAGCAGCCCGGTCAGCAGGTATAGCTTCGTCGTGGTCACCTTCGGCAGGCTGTTGGCCTCCTCGTCCCAGAGGCGGCGGAACTCGGGCTTTTCGATCTCTTCCCAGGCGGAGGCCTGGAACTTCCCTTCCTCGACATAGGTGGACCCGCTTGGCCGGGTCACCTTGCGCATGAGCGTGACGATCTCTTCGTCATACATCTGCATCGGACGCGAGGAGATCAGCGCCGCACGTCCCGAGGCACTGTTGATCATTGGCAGCTTGTCGGGGGGGTTCCGGTCCAAAGCTTCTTCTGCGGAGAGGATATGGACGGGGGGGTCCGTCACCTCCAGTCCGATGATCCGTGTCACCGCTCCGGAGCGCGGACAGGTCCAGAGATCCTCGGTCGAGACCTGCTCGATCCTCTCGCCGCGCAATGTCTCGACGCCGAGATCGAGTGTGCCTGCAGCCCGCGCCCGCTCGGTCTGATCGGCAATCCGGCTCATGAACTCGACAAAAAGTGCATTCTGCATGTGGATCGGCAGCGCCAGGACACGGTTGAGGAAGCGCTGGATCGGCGGCAACTCTTCCAGGAGCACGCCGTCCTGGTCGATCAGTCGAAGAGCTGTCCAATCGCTGAACTGTTCGTAGCTCATGGCCGCCGCGCGCCCGGCGGCGAGATCGGCGTAATAGCCTCGCAGCGCACCCCCCCTTGCGATCGGGCTTTCGAGATTGTCCTCCTCGCGGAACATGCCCTGGGAGCCGGTCTCGCGCTGGCCCTTGGTGAGGGCGCCCAGCTGATCAAGCCGTCGGGCGATCGTGGAGGTGAAGCGTTTCTCGCCGTGCACATCCGAGGTGCAGACCCGGAAGAAAGGCGCGCTGACCTGAGCCGAACGATGCGTGCGGCCGAGCCCCCCCTGGATCGCGGCATCGGCCCGCCAACCGGGCTCCAGCAGGTAGTGCCGTCGCCGTTTCTGGTTCTTGGCCGTTTGAGCGGCATGATAGGACCGGCCCGTCCCGCCGGCATCGGAGAAGATCAGGATGTCCTTCTCGCCATCCATGAAGGCCCGGGTTTCAGAAGAATTACTGCTGGCGGACCGCTTCTCGATGAAGAGGGCACCTTCGCTGGCTTTCAGGGGGGGGCGGATGGAGCGCCCTGTCACCTCGGCCACGACCTCATCCCCCCCGAAGGCCCAGAGGATCTGGTCCAGCGCCGAAGGATCGGCGCCAGGGACATCAGCTCTATCATTGCCTCATCGCGCAAGGCCTCGGCCTCGCGGGAGACAACCAGGGCGCCATTCGCATCCCGCAGCGGCTCCGCGACCATGTTCCCGTCGATCTCCACGATCTTCTGGGCATGGATCGGGAAGGCCTGTTCGAGGTAGGAGAGCACATAATCCCGAGGCGTCAACGCCCCCCCCTCGACCAGCTCGTCTTCGGGGGGGTCCATCGCCTCGAGCCGTCGCTTCAACAGGCTCTCGCCCGTCGAGACCACCTGGATGACGCAGGCAAATCCCTCGGCCAAATCATCTTCAATGGCACGGATGACGGTCGGGGGGGCTTTCATGCCCATCAGAAGGTGGTTGAAGAAGCGCTGCTTGGTGCTCTCGAAGCGGGATTTGGCCGAGGCCTTCGCGGCAGAGGCGTTCGTCTGACCGGAGGCATCATTGACCCCCCCGGTCGCGGTCAGCGCCGCCTCGAGATTATGGTGGATCGTCCGGAATGCCCCCCCGGCATAGGCGTCATAGATCTCGATCTGCGCCGGTGTCAGCGCATGTTCGAGCACGTCATATTCCACACCATCGAAGCTGAGCGCCCGCGCGGTGTAGAATCCGAGCGTTTTGAGGTCGCGCGCCACGACTTCCATCGCGGCAACGCCTCCGGCCTCCATTGCCGAGACAAAGCTCTCCCGGCTCGGGAAGGGATAGTCCGGACCCTGACCCCCCCAGAGTCCGAGGCGGGAGGCATAGGCCAGGTTCTGCACGCTGGTGGCCCCCCCGGTCGCCGAGACATAAAAGACCCGCGCCCGGGGGGGCGTGGCGAGCTGCAGACGCAGCCCGGCGAGACCCTGCTGGGAGGGTTTGACCCCCCCCTGCCCGCGTCGGACCCCCCCGCGGCGTTCTGCATGGCGTGGGCCTCATCAAAAGCCAGCACGCCGTCGAACCCGTCGCCCATCCAGCCCAGAACCTGGCTCAACCGGGTCATCCCGCATTTGCCTGCGGACCGGAGTGTCGCGTAGGTCACAAAAAGGATGCCATCGCCCATGGAGATAGGCTGGTCAGGCTTCCATTTGGAGAGCGGCTGGATGTCGGCGGGCGAGCCGCCGAGGTCGGTCCAGTCGCGGACTGCGTCCTCGATGAGCGTGGCGGATTTGGAGATCCAGACCGCCTTGCGCCGACCCGCGAGCCAGTTCGCCAGGATGAGCCCGGCGCATTCGCGGCCCTTGCCGCAGCCGGTGCCGTCGCCGAGGAAGTAACCGAGCCGATAGGCGTACGCCTCTGGATTATCATCGGCGCGGGTCATCCGGGACTGGTCTTCGTCGATCGTGAACCTGCCCGGCAGGTCGCGCCCGTGGGCGTCGTTTGCCATCAGGATGGTCTCGAGCTGGGCCTCGGAAAGATGACCCCCCCCTCGATCAGATGGCCAGGCAGCCGCAGGTCCGAGGCGGCTTCATTCGACGGAACCGGGGGGGGCGCGACCGAGGCCATGGCAATACTCTCGACGAGCGGCGTGGGATGTTCCTGAGCCCCCCCGTGATCTCAATCCGCTGCGGGCGGTAGCGAGCGTAGATGTCCGAGACCGGGGGGGTGTTTTCGCGGGGGGGTGTGTCGAGGCAGGTGAAGGCCAGCGGGATGGCGGCATGCGATTTGGGTTTGGCAGACGCCGCTTGGGCGATTGGGCGCTGACGTGCAACAGGGACACCGACCCGGCGCGACCCAGTCCGAAACTGCGCACCGGTTTGGATCGAGGGAGTGGCAGTGCGGGTTGCGGCGATGTCATCGATGATTTGGCGCGCCGCGTCCAGATCGTCGACCATGGCACGGACGATCTCGATCTCCTCCTGCACCTTGTCGAAGACCATGAGCTGGGTTTCCACCGTGGTGCCGAGTTTGCGGTAAACGTGGACAGGGATCGTGAGCGCTAGGCGCGGCTTTGCGATGGCCGAGGCCCGTGACCAATGGGCCGCGTCCCGTTCCGGCGAAAATCCCATCGGCATGATTGCCACGAGACGCCCGCCCGGCGCGAGGCGCTTAGCCGCGGAGATCAGATGTTTCGCCGCGATGTGCCTGTCCCGCGAGCGATCGACCGAAGAGGCGAAGGTGGGTTCATCACGATGACACCGGGAAGGTCGGGCACCGTCAGGAGATCATCAATATGTTCCGCGTCGAAGCCGGTCACCTGCGTGTCAATGGTCGCCTCGAGAAGCGCCCTGCGGAAGGGATCGATCTCGTTCAGCATCGGTTTGCCACCCGCGCGCACGGCAAAACCAGCCAGCGCGCCGGTCCCGGCGGAAGGTTCGAGGACGGTTTCGCCGGGGGGGCGAATGGCGGCTGCGCGTATTACCAGTGCCGCAAAGGGCAGCGGCGTCGAGAACTGTTGCAGACGGATTTGCTGCTCGGAGCGCCGGGTCTCCGTCAGGAGCCGTGAGGCGAGCAATCTGGCCGTCGCGAGCACGTCCGAACCGCTGTCCTGCATGATCGTCGTCACCGTGGCGGCCTGCATCAGGTCATAGGCCATGCGCCAGGACCACGCGCCGCCGGCATCGCTGCCACCGAAAGTCTCGCGCATGATCCGAGCGAGCGATGAGCTCTTGAGCGGTTGCTTCTCAATCTCGCTGCCGATCAGGCGAATGGCCTGCAGAAGGTGAGGTTTCGATGGGAAATCGCGTGCGAGTGCCAGGCTTCGGTTGTCCATATCGTCTGTCCTTTGAGTCAGGTTGTGGGTCCGACAGGACAGAAAGCCGCCTCTGCGCTTTCAAACGCGCGGAGGCGGCTCAAGGCCGGACAGATGACGTCGCTGCCGGCGGTCAGGACCCCCCCTTCCCGGCGAAAAATTCGGCCAGAACCGGACTCGCCGCACTCTTCGCCGAGCTGAGGAGTTCGGACCCGGCGAGCGAGGCTTTCGACAGACGCACGAGGTCGCCTGTCTCCTCGATGCGGTAGCAGCGACGCTTTTGCCCTCCGCGCCGGTAATGGGTGGCGGTCACGATCTGGCAGGTGCTGCCATCGGTCAGCGTTACCGGTGAGGCCAGTTTGATCTTGTCACCCTCGTCGTAGTCCGGGATTGCCGCCCAATCGCGGCAGCGCTGACGCCAAGCATGGGCATAGCTGTCGGGATCCTTCAACTCGGAGAGCAACACCAGAAGGCTGAGCGGCGCGCGGGACTCGACCGGGCCGACGCTCTCCTCCATGTCCTTGTAGCCCCCCCAGCAGCCCTCGTCATAGCGGGTGAGGAAGACGGCGCCGAAGGTGATCGACCCGTCGGCATCGGTCACGTAGGTTCTGTCTTCAACCGGTCCGCCATCGATGTTGGTGAGCCTCAAAGCTGCATACCAGGTCGAGCCGACCTTGCAGGCCTTGAGCAACAATGTCTTGCGGGTATCCGTCTCGAAGGTGCAGAGCCGGGCGATTTCTGCCTTCTCCTCCGCGTAGGTTTTGACGCGGCGGTCGGTGTAGAAGAGCAACCCACTATGCCGCCCTCCGGTCATCGATTTCGATGAGCGCATCGAGCGGCACGCGGTAAGGCAGCATATCGTCGAAATCCTCGCAATTGCCGCTATTCTGCACGAGGGCGTGGGTGTCGGTGGCGTCCTTCAGGATCACCCGGAACGTCCCGCCGAGACCGGAGGGCACGTCGTAGGTGCCGCCGATCAGGTAGTCAGCGGCGCGGCGCAGGAAAACGCAGATCGTGTGGCCATCGGTTGCCAGCCGGATAGTGTCGTGACCGCGGTCGATCAGCATCTGCACGTCATCGAGAATGTCGGTGTAGAACTGGCCCGTCAAATCGCGAAACGCCGCCTGCCGCGCCGCCATCCAATCCGGATCGCGGAACGGGTTGATGCCCTTGGCGAAGGCATATGTGGGATCGGCGCGTTCGGTGGTGACGATCCGCGTGGTCGAACCGTCGATGCCATTGGAGCGCAGATGCACACCAGTGCCGACGATCAGGATCAGGGCGGGTTTGCCCACCGGCCCGTTCCAGTTGGGAAGGAAGGTGGAGCAGCCGCGCGCATGCGCGATCTGCGCCGCGACGCTCGCGGCAGTGAAGCTAAGAAGGGACATGGGATTTACCTGTAAGATGGAGGGAAGGGTGCGACCCGCGCCGGACATGCCGAGCGGGCCGCCTGCTCGATCAGGCCGCTTTGGCGACCCCCCCGGTTGCGTCTACGGGTGTCTCGGACTCGCCAGCATCAACCGGCTCGACACCTGCCGTCTGCATCATCGGAGGACACCAGGCCGCGACCGCCGCGCGCTGCGCCTCCGTCAGCGTGGCGAAAGGCTCCGCAAAGAGCTTTTCGCAGAATTCGACGACTTGCTTCTTGGTCGAAGAGGCCAATGTCACCGCCTCTTGTGCGAGCCCCCCCAGCTCCTCGCCGAGAATCTTCAGAAGCCAGGCCTTCTTGAAGCGGTTGAAAAGCGCCGCATTCGGCGTCCAATGCGCCCGTATGTCCGGCATGATCTCGACTTCGAAGTCATGCATCAAGCTGTCGCGCTGCCTGTCCCGTGCGAAACAGGATTGCGTGGTCGCGGCCGTAGCGTAGGCGACGAGTTTCGCCTTCTCGCCCGCGTCAAGGGCCCGGAAGAGCGCAAACTGGTCGGCAGGGGGGGACTTCGCGTCATCGGCCCAGGAGAGGTTGAGCGCGTCATGCGCTGCCGCCACCTGTTCGAGCGATGTGCCGTCGATCTCGTCCATCTTCGCGTGGGTGCGATACTCCTGTCGCGCGTCGACCTTGATCGCCTGGGTGACGCCCAAACCGCTGGTAAGCACATCCGTAACCAGCTTGAAGAGCGTGAGATCAAGCGTCGCCTCCGGGTGCTTGGCCATGGCCGCGCCGAGCGCCATTGCCCGTTCGGTCTTGAGATCCTCGGTGAGCGAGGCGGGATAGGTGATCTCATCGCCGTCTGCGGCGCCCTTGTCACTCGGTGCGCCGGTGCCTTTGCCAGACCGCTCTGTCTTGTCTTCAGGGCGCACCATCCCGACATGCAGGGAGATCTTGCCATGCGACCAGGACGCGATCACGCCGGAGCTGGCAAGATCCTCGGTGCTATAGGCCTCCCGGGGGGGGTCCCGCGCCTCGGCTTCCAGCGCGTCCACGCGTTCGTAGAGTTCATTGTACGCCTCGTCCTCGAGTTCTTCGTTCTCCATCTCGTGTTCGAGTTTCTCAAGCTCGGCGGTGATCTCGTCGACGCGCCTCGAACCCTTCTCGTCGGGCTCGACCGGACCCGGATAGACCCGACCATAATCCGCCATGGCGCATAGTCGTACTGAATGACCGCGTCGGCCCAGGCAAAGCCGATCTCTGCCCGAGCCTCTTCGGCGGCGGCGGCGAGTTTTTCCAGCAGGATCGTTTCGACCAGCGCGGAATCCTCGAGCACGGAATGCTCGTCCAGCAGATCGGCCGCGATGGCACCGCCGCGCGCCTCGTAGTCTTTACGCACGAAGGCCCCCCCGATATCGTCGCTGACCTGGACACCGCGGGACTTCAGCGCGTTCCGCACGGTGTAGGCCTGGACATGGTTGTCCTCCTTGGTGAGCGCCTCGAAGACCTCGCGTTGCACCTCCTGGCTGGGATGATCGGCGAAAGTTCATCGTATCGAGCGTGATCGATTTGGCGCGGGCCGCGGCGCGGATGTCGGGATGGATGAGCCATAGCGCAGACGGCCTTTGACAGCGGCGACCGTGGTACCGAAGGTCTTGGCGATGGTTTCCGGCGTCTGACCATCGACCTCCATCATCCGGGCGAAGGCCTCGAACTCGTCGATCGCGTTCATCGGGGGGGCCTGGGTGATGTTTTCGGCGAGCGAGAGCGCGGTGGTCACATCACAATCTTCGGAGACCAGTCGGCAATCGATCTTCGTGCTGTTGGTGAAGCCCTTGGCGGCCTTGTCCGCAGCAAGTTCCAGCAGGGCCGCGTGTCGACGGCCACCGGCGAGCACCCCCCCGAACTTGCCGTCGATCTTCTGGACGAGCAGCGGTTGCAGGAGGCCCAATACGGCGATGCTGGCCTTGAGATGCGCGATATTCTCGGAGGCGTAGGTCTCGGGGGGGGAATTGGTCCGTACGTTTGCGGGATGGGCGACAAGATCGCCGATGGCGACGGTGGTGGGTTTGAACGACTGAGTCATGGCATGTCCTTCTCGACGTGATTGAGAGGGCCGCGAGTTTCCGTGCGACCGATCCCCCCCGGATCCGGGAACCAACAGGACAAGAGGCCCACTTTCCCTTTCGGAGGGTCAGCGGGCCTGTCGGTGATGTAAGGTTGGGGGGGTGCGGCCTGCCCTACCAGTCGCGCGCCATCATGATGGTAAGAACGCGCATGGTGGTTTCTGGATTGTCGGGAGCCTCGGCGCCGTAGCGGAAGTCGGAACCGGCCTCGTAGAGGTCAATTTTCCAGAACACAGTCTCGCCGCGGATCGTCACCGCCCCCCCGAAATCGTGCCAGCCGTCAGGGTCATTGTCGGGCTCGAATGTATCGAACGCACCGGTGGCCTTCACGGCTTCCGTCACGAAACCATCGCCGGCCTCGATCAGGGACTGGGTCACGACGAGGCGGCCCTGGATCGCCTGATCCGGGGGGGCGATGCCCAGACAGGCAAACCTGCGGAAGGCATCGTTATGGGCGGCGATGACGGTGGCGTTCGGTCGGGGGGGATACTCTGCGGGTTCGGCATGGCTCATGGGGGGGCTGTCCTTTCGGGATGTGTTGAAACCACCAGACCCAAAGCCAGCTTTTCCTTTCACACGCCCTACCAGCCCGGACAGCCTCGGACGTCATGCGGCCTGTTCCCCCCCCTGCCCCCCCGCCTCCGACACGGCGACGAGATAGTCGCAGGCGCGCTGCGCGTCCGCCGCATGTTTGAAGATCGCCCGCTTGTCTGAGCGGAGCACCCGGACCCAGTTGCTGAGATAGGCCGCATTCAGCTCCAGCGTATGCGCCGAAAACCCCCCCAGCTTCTGACCCAAAAACACCGTACAGAGCTCGGCCACAATCTCTTCGCGGGCATATGCCGTGTTCCCGAACCGAGCGTCGCCATAGCTTCGGTTCAACCGATGCCGGGGGGGTTTCGTCCAGTGACCCAGCTCATGACCCCCCCAGACGGCGTAGAAATTCCGCGGGTTCTCGAAGAGCTCGATCGGGGGGGGCATGTAAATCTTGTCGAGGTTCGGGACATAACATGCTTCCCGACCAGAGAAGCTGACATTGGCACCGATTGCCTCGAAGAAGCTCTGCATATGCGGGATCGGTGCGCGTTCGGGATGAACTTCCGGTTCGGCCGCAGCGGGATGGAAGCGAGGGTCCAACCCCCCCTCGATCTGATCGGCGTTGAAGACGCGGTAGGATTTCATGAAGGGGGGGATGGTTTGGGGGGGTCTTCGGTTTCCGCCTCCCCCCCGCCGTGGGCGCTTTCGACCTGTTCGCGCTCGGCCGTTCCGTAGTAGACGACCACCGACGATTTCGAGCCCTTGATGACTTTCGCATCGAGCTCGTTCGCCTGCCTCAACGTCATCCAGTAAGGCGAGGCGTATCCGGCCATCATGGTGCGCATGGTCAGCAGGAAGTTGTTGACGCCCTGATAGGGTTCGCCGTTCTGACGGAGCGGCACGGAACTGCCGCCGACGGTCCAGGGCTTGCGCCAGGGCAGCACGCCCCCCCGGTCGATGATCTTAATGAGTTCGTTGGTGATCGATGCCGCGGCGTCGAACTTTGGCTTGCTGGATTTGGCCATGATGATCTCCGATGTCTGGTAAGTGTGCAGACCCGGAGGTACCGTTGGGGGGGAAACACCCTTGGTGGGGGGGACGGCAGGGTCCGTCCAGAACCCTGCCAGACCCCCCCCACCCCCCCGTGACTCTGGATCCGGCAAAACCCAAAGCTTGCTTTTACTTTTTTCATATCACTGACACGAAGTGCCTTTCGGCATCCGTCCAGCGGAAGCCCAGAAATCTCGCCAAGCTGACGCTAAGACCCTTGAGCAAGACACCGAATTCGCTCATTCAGTGATCCCCCCCACGTGCCTCGGTAGCTCAGCGGTTAGAGCTGACCGCTCATAACGGTTAGGTCGCAGGTTCGAATCCTGCCCGAGCACCACGCGGACATGGTGGAATGGTAGACACCGGAGACTTAAAATCTCCTGCACAATCGAGCGTGCGGGTTTGAGTCCCGCTGTCCGCACCAGAATCGGCCCCCCCGCAACGCTGCAGCACTTTTCGAACCCTCAAAAAGGCTGGCCAACAGGCGGCCTGCAAAGACGTTCAGGTCAATAGGAGGAGCCATTTTCGTTACCGTGCTCGGAGTAGTCCACGAGCATTGAGACTAAGGAAAGCAAGTATCCGTCGGGCTCTCAGACGAAGTAGCGAAATGAGGTCTCGCCCGGCTCAGCGTCTCCGAACTCGTCAAGGATGCCGCCGACTCGACGCGCGAACGACAAAGTCACGGGCCACTTCCCACGAATATCAGCCGTATTCCAATTCATGCGAGTGAGATTCAATACGTCTTGAGCAGCCTCAGTCTTACTACCACCTGACTGCATTCGGATTTCAAACGGCTGCGGAACATGAGGGCCAGGATACGTACCCAACTCGGGCATGAAGCCTGACGTGAATAAGAAGGAGGTACCAGAATTGATAGTGCAAAGTGTTCCGACATTCGGAGGATAGACCCCCCCCAGCCTCAACAGACGCAAACTGCTCGGAACCAGCGTCACGAGATCAACAATGGGGGGGATGTCAGTTAGTGCCGCCTTAATACCCGCAAGTTCGGCGGCATCGAAATATGTGGTCTTGTGCATTACCACTCGTACCGGTGGACCACCCGCACGCGTTGCATATTCCGCCACGATATCTTTTGAGAGATCGTATGCTTGCTCTTCGGAAAGGTGAACATTGCGGCTCTGATCGGGTGTGGCTGGTACGCCATCACCCCCCCGGATTGCAAATCCTTCTCCCTCGCTCGAAAAAGCCTGCGCCAAACTGGATTGAACAATGTGGCGCTTGGTTGTTCTCAGGTGATGGAAAGATATTCCAACAAAGCACGTCTCAGGCCCCCCCGTTTGGGGGGGCAATCGCCATGGAACTCCACCCGCTTTGTAGTAGACACCAACTGAAAAGTTCCATGCTCTGGTTGCAGCATCTTGACCACGAGGCGTGTCCTCAAGAAGGTTCCGGGTGACCATTTGTATCGGAAGCTTGGCTCTGAGCGCACGCGCTTTAAGTGCATGGCGCAAGTCTCTCTTCAGAAAGTCCTCTTCCGTCTGCTCGACTTCTTCAAATAGATCAAACAAATCAAGTTGACCATTGGCCCGAGACTTTCGAATTATAGCTGCAGCTTTCTTTTCCTCGGTTGTCGCGCTTCGCTCTACAGAGTGGGACTTCTTTAGAACCTCGTCTGGCATCGCATTATGACCAAGTCAGGTCGATTGGAGTCGCGAGCGGCAAGGCTATCCAATGCATCAGCGTAAGCGTCCAGCACCTGCTCGAAGCGGCGGAATGGATCACTGATTGCGAGCGCAGTGCCGAGTTTGTCGCCTACCCCCCCGCCCTCGTCTAGCCGAACAGTCCAACTGTCTTTAGTCACCAGTGCGCTGTGGAACGTCTCTTCGAAACCAGGAAACATCCGTCTCAGTTGTGTTTCGCCTTCCAAAACTGGGATCGGGTTCATGCAGCGCTCTAACCAAGCCCTAGTGAGATCGATCATCCATTGCGGGCCAATTATTCCGACGCCAATCTTCTGCTTCCTTGAAGCCGACCCAAAATGGAGGTCGAATGGCCCCCCCGCCTGTGCCAGTCCTACCTTGGGATCCGAAACCGAAAGAGCACCACCAAATTGAAGGTTTGGGGGGGGCGCCAACTCTTTGACTGACAGCTCTAGCGTCATTGGCCATCGTCCCCCCCACTATCATCATCGGGAACATCTTGTGCTGCATCAACGTCGTCAATCGCTGCAAGATCTTCCAACTCTTGATCAGCCTCCAAAACCCTCCGTTCCAGTTCGTCCTCAAGGGTTCGACCATCACCAAATGCTGTCGACTTATAAGCAATTCCGGGGGGGAACGCACTGTTGAGTAGTACTGTTGGCGCATAATCCGAAAGCGTGTTCCTCGTATCAGGTTTCAAGGCAAACACACCTTCAGCCTCCTCGGACAAACATGCCATCCAGAAAGTCACATCGTGCATCACACTTGGATTAAAGTCTCGGGCAGCCCTTTTTGTCGAAAGAATATTTATTCTATCTCTTCCTAAGTACCGGCGATTGCGTCGCGAGTGAAGACGTAACCCGGGTTGATAAAGAGACCCCCCCAGTCAATCCCAAAGGCCATCAAGGAGTATGTGAAGGCCTTATGTTCGTAGTAGAGAAGATCGTCAGAATCTCGCCTTGTACGAGCCTTCACAATGGTTCTCGTAGCGCGCTTCACGCGTCCCTGATAAGTGATTTTTCTTTCAGGCTCGTCGGTTTTGGGGGGGAAGTGCGCCCGGCGACGATCCTCGTCAACAACCAGGCCGATTGCCCTTAGGTGTTCGTTCAACAGCTCATGCAGTAGCCTACGCATGATGTTCAAACCATTTCCCTGCTCAAAGAGCTCTGGGATTGTCAGTTCTTCGATGTCTCCATCGTCAAATGGCGTTACATAGTCACTTGTGATCCGCTCCAGATCGTAAAAACTAAAGAAGCGCCCATCTTGGACATATCCTGGAGGAACTGGAAGATCTCCGGCGCTTTTCCGAAGCCTGATGCTGATCGCGCGGATGTACCGGCGTGCCAAATCTTTTCCGGCAAACCAACAAATTCCAAAAGATTTGTCGTGAACCGTACTGTTTCAGACTGATCTGCTACCGCCGTGCGAGTAATTTCATCTACTGCTTCTGGTCGGGCAAAAATCAGTACCTTAAACGCAGAATTCTGCTCCATCGGATAGAAATGCACATCACCATTATTGTCGATTGTGTATTGAAGCATGTCGGCTAGGCTGAGCCGCGCCTTTCCATTTCGTTGCTACCGTAAAAGAAACTCGAAATGACTGGGTTTCGATAGCCCTTCAAAACACCCCCCCGCGAACCTCCGCGTACAAGGCTCTCAATCGACTCTGCGCCGGTCCGTAGCGCGACTTCATCTATGAGACCCCCCCCTGGACTTACCGTTTCAATCTCAGTCGGTGAAATCCTGATTTCTATTGGCGCTTCAACCGCATAATCCCGATGCACTAGTGCATTCACAATCATTTCATGGATAGCCAACGGATGATAGGGAGTTACTTGGCGGGATTTTCCATCTTTCAAGAGAAACGGCGAATTGAGGAGAGCGATCGTCTCCTCAAGTGTGTTTAGCTGGTTCCAAAGAGTACCACCAATTTCTCGCTCAACCAAAAAAAACGTCAGCCTCGCCGGTGTCGATGAGATCAGCGTCATCGCCGAAGGCTCCGCGCAGCCATGATTCCGGACCTACAATGGTTAATTTGACCATTGCCTGGGCGAGGCGCTTGTTAGGAGTTCGAGCGAACATGACCCAAGCAGCGAGCGTAGGCGCCGAACTTTCCGGATCACCTTCAGTTTGATGCAGGAGCTTCTTAACAACCGCGCGTTCTTTGACCCAATCAGAGTTAAAGCGCTCAGGATAAGGTTCGTAGTGCTTGTCGGCGTACTGCTTCAACCGCTGGAAAAGAACCTGTTCATCCAGATCTTCGAACCGCCCGGATTGAAAAGGGCGCATGTCCAAAGGAAGAGAACTCGGGGGGGCGCTGACCGGCCCAAGTTGTTTCAAGGGAGTCTGCCGAGCAACGAGTTGCTCCAGCAGGTCCGTCTTCAATAGTTGATCGAAGCCATCAATTGGAACCCGATTGAAGTTTGAACCAATCTTGTCCGCAAAAGATTGTACCAGAGGCGAGAGGGATTCGCCTATGCTGCGCTTCATATCGCACCAGAAGACCCCCCCGTTTTTGAACCCATTTGCATAGTCAATTTGGTTTTCAAGAAGGTCTTTCATGACCGATGGCTCCATTCCGCGATACCCAACTACAATCAATGGGTGATCACGCAAAAGAGGCTTGATATGCTCGACGGTCTCTTGGTCCAACTTCAATACATCTTCGGCCAAATTCTTGTCGGAGTAGTGCTCAACCGATCCATGGATGTGGATTAACTGCGGGTTTGCTGGCGACGTTTTGAACTGGACCCAATCCGACGCAGTGCGGATCTTGACCAAGAAGGGCGGCACTGCTTCAAGAACGGCCGCTCGATCAATGCAATGATCAAAGTTTGTCGTTAGAACCGTTGCAACCCAACCGTTGTCTAAAATCCGTGCTAGCGCCCGATACCCCCCCTGTCCGGGCTTCACACCACGGCTGATAAGTTGCTCGAAGAACTCTCTTCGATCCTGTCCAATTCCCAAAAGGTTGTCGATCGCAACAGGGTATTGGTCGGGGGGGAGACCAACCCCCCCCGTTTGAACCAAGACTGCTGTTCAAGCCAAGGTATCCAATCAGAATCAACGACGCTGGGTCCATCGGAGACCGACCATGCGACTTACAGTATGCCCACTTCGCTGCGCGGTTCACTGTTTCACCGGCCGCTGGCACACCGGATGTAACGGAAGCCCCCCCTGCTCCTAGCAACAGAACCGGCTGGCGGTGCTCGGCGAGCAGTGTTTGCAGGCGTCCAACCTCTGCATGTCTAATTGATGATAGAACCTTGCTGTCCATCTGCTCGAATCGTGTTGTTTTGGTTTTGTTAGTTTATTATGCGGAACAAATTCAGAACATGCTAGACTGTTCACTGTCGCAAACCATAGGGTCAGAATGTCTTAGTCACTTTCCTTTGAGTTCAGATTTTTTTGCATTCGCGTCATGCACATGACTTTCGGCGCCCAATGAGCGATCAACCGGACAGCGCCCGCACTGTCTGGATCGGCATGAACAGGCGCAACGGCTGATCTGGCAACGGGGGGGTAAAACCGAACGCCTCGTAGTATGCTTTTCGGCGCGCCACGATTTCGGGGGGGTTTCCGCAGTCGAACACATCGAGAAGGACGGCACAGGTTCCAATTTCGTCTGAGACGCGCCCAATCCGGTTGAGCGCATCGGCAAGCAATGCGCTGCCCAAGCCCTTTACCTGCATCGTTTGATCGACGCCGATCATGGAAATGAATGCAGCTGGCAGCATGCCATGCCTTGGCGCCTTCCTGGCCAGCTCATCAGGCATGTCTTCCGCAACAACCGCATGCATGTTGATCCCGTAGAACCCAAGGGTTCTACGGTCATCGTCTAGCACGACCCAGATCCGGACGACATCAGCCTTGGACCCCCTTCTTGGCCGTCAACTTCAGGTAATTGTCGATCTGGGGGGGGACACCACAGGAAAAAGCCGTTCGATCCTGGCTCTTGGCATCGAACGGCTCGATTGTGAACTTGGCGTCTACGGCGGCGTCAGTCGGCATTCGCGATCAGCGTCTCGCGCAATGCAAAAGCCTGCTTCAGCCGATTATTCGGCTTCGGAGGATTTTCGAGCGCGCCAAAGAACGCAGCACGATCCGCCTCGCTCTCCAACGCCGTCAACTTATGAGCTTCAATCGTCGTCTGCGCGGCCTTGTATGCAGCGCTCACAACAAAGGAGCTTACCTCAACACCGCTCAAGGTTGCTGCGCGACTGATCGCATCCTTCACCGAAGGCTGTGTACGCGCTTCCAGCCGAGCGCTCTTGGGCTCGTCGACAGCGACAGTGCTATCCTCAAACGCCAACATGGTTGCCTCCTTGATCCGAAACGACGTCAAGCGGCAAGATGCCACTCACACGCAGCTATGTACGGCATATCGTCGTACATGTCAAGTGTACGGCGAATTTCCGTACGCTAAAACAAAGCCTGACTAACACGTTCTCTGGGCGAGAGGCAAACTCACTTTTCTCGAACGGTCGTACCCGGGTTCGCCTTGCCATGCTTTGCCGTCACGAAGCGCCCGGAAATTGCGCTCCGATAGCTGCCACCGGTAGAACCACTCTTGCCAGGCGCTTCTTTTACCGTCGTGCGCGGATGTGACTTCCCATAAGCCTTTGTCACGTACCGCCCCCCCGATTTCGCGCCGCGATAGCTCCCGCCGTTGCCTTTGCCTGCCATCTGAATTCTCCTTCTCAAGTCTGGCGTGTTATTGGGTCCCTCCGAGGCGGAGGCTGGTTGGGTTCCAAACAAACCGAAGAACCTCCGCTGGAGGCCTGCGGGTCTTCATTGCAAAATCCAGTAGCTCAGAACCGGAGGTGTTCTTCTGGTCAGATGACCGACAGCACTGGGCGTATTTCCCGAATGGATGTTCACATCCGCAAAACTCATCGTCGCCGAGTTCGAGCAGTCTCTCAGCTGCAATCGGCACAGATTGCCGGCCGGGCCATTTTCCGTATTTCTCGAGGTAGAGATGCCGCACGGCCCAGAGGCTATATAGGTCGAGCAGTCCGGTCACCGAACCGCCGGGAAGCCATGTCTTGTCTCGCGGCTCGAATGCGCAAATCGAGCCATCGGGAAAATTCGTATGCCTCGGCCCGATCCATGTTTTACTGACAGCAGTGGTCCAAAAGCCCCCCCAGGCTTGAACCGGCCTTCTGGTGGTATAGGGAAGTTGAATGGCAAATGCGGCTCTTCTACCTAGGCCTTCGATCAGATCGCTCTCAGCGAAGAGCCACATCTGCCTTTCTTGAGGAAACGCGAGCAGACCCGGGTACGCGTCCCGGCATTCCCCCCCTATGCCTTCCGCATAGCGAGACCGTAGTCCTGGCTGGACGAACGGTGCTCCGGAATCGGGCGCCCGGGATTGTCCGGTCGTCCCTTGCCTCCGGCGGTCCGTTCCCACGGTCGGGTTGCGGATCGTGTCGATTGGTGCCGTGCATCAGCTATCTCCTGGCCCGAAGGTTTCAAGACAACCGAGGAGCTGTCGGGCCGAATGACCCCCCCCGATTGAACACGGTCGGCAGGATGCCAGCGTCGAGGCCCAAGCCGATGGCCTTCAGGTCGTCCTCGATGCTCTTCCTCATATTGAACCGCCCCCCCATTTGCCGCAGTGTCTGTGCTTTACGGATTCGCAACAGCGTTGCTATAATGAAATCCTGAAACAACACATACGGGGGGGCCAAAATGAAAATTGCAAGAGTCGAACACCATGCCTAGTGTGCAATTCGACGGGAACGGCTTCTACGCCGCGTTGGACGCGGTACGGGAGGAACGGAAGCTCACCTGGAGAAAGGTTGCAGAACAGTCGGGGGGGGTGAGCGCTTCATGCTCACGCGGATCTCGCAAGGGAAGAGACCGGATGTAGACAGCCTAGCATCTCTGTGCTCATGGGCGAAACTGAGCGCCGACGATTTCATGCGCGCGCACGACAGCAGTCAGAATGGCGAGCCCTCGTCGTTGACCAAAGCACTGATGTTGTTCCGCGCAGACCCAAACTTAGGAAAAGAACAGGCAGACGCTCTCGAGCGCATCATTCAATCCGCATATGAGGGCCTGAGGACGCACTGATGGCACTAAGGCGGGGGGGCTTCAAGACCGATGCGGAATGGTACGCTCAGGATGTTCGACGCGAACTCGGCATCCCTGAAACCGGAAAACTGTGCCCATGGAGCCTCGCAAAACACCTTGAGCACATCGTTGTTGATCTTTCGTCATTCCAGAAAGAGCACCCACTCGACGTCGCACGCCTTCGGCAATGCACAGGCGCAAAGGGATTTCTGCAGTCACCATTCACAAGGGTACTGCACGGCTTGTGATCTTGAACGATGGCCACGAGAAGCCACGTCAAACGGCGGATCTTGCTCACGAACTGGCACACGGACTCCTTCATCACGTCCCGCTGCCTTTGAGTGATGAAACTGGTGTACGCATGTTCAATGCCCGAGATGAAGAGGAGGCGCATTGGCTGGGACCAACCCTGTTGGTTCCAGGTCCCTCCGCCCACGCGATTGCGAGACAACGCCTTTCGATTGAAATGGCGGCAGCGCAGTATGGTGTGAGTAAGGAGTTAATGCGTATGCGGTTGAACATATCTGGCGCGTTTAAGCGTGCTAAAGCGGCAGGCTGGCGTTGACGTCTTATCACGTCCTCGCATAAACCTCCGCCTAGCTCGAGCTGTCTCGATCGAGCTTTCAAATGCCTCGTATAAGGATAGGGATCGCCTGGGCAGGGTAGCCAACATCTCATCGACATCGAGCGCATATCGGTTCAGTAGGAAGGTGTCAGGTTTTCGGCGGATCTCGTAAAATTTCACCGTCGTGGGCCGATCTTCCAACGCCCTAACGACAGCATATTTGACTGCCAGCGGGCACCTCATCCCGAAGACAACCTCCTCCAATTCGATCGGAGAGTCCTGTGCACCACGTCGACCGATAAGCCGCCATTCTTTCTCGTAGCGCCAGTCCTGAGCTTTCTTCAGAAGCACAGCGTCGTCGACGACCTGGCGGGCGCCGCGATCACCATCTAACATCGCGAGAACCATACTGGCCGCGACCATACTGCTGCCACCGTACTTGATCTTGAAGACCTTGTTGGCGGCTTGTTCGGGCAGCGAGTACCCTATGGCGAGGCCTCGGTGCTGATCGCCGTAGTGGCTCCACATCAATGGACAATTATTGCGTTCGGCAAGGGACACGATGCCACCATCGTATCGACGGAGCAGTTCTTGCTGGATGGCTTGACCGAGAAGGAAGGCAACCGGGTTCTCCAATCGCAGATCGGGATCTGTCGCGTTGTACCGGATATTAGAAATGATCTGCTCCGCCTGACGCCGGCTAAGCTTTAAGATGTGATCACGTGTCTTCGGCCCCCCCCTGTATCGTATCGTCGAAGCTGCCGCACTCAACTCGCCGTGCACGCGATGCTCGATCAGTTTGATCAGCATGGTTTCCAACTGATCTTCAGCCAAATCGATCTCGATGCTTGGCTTCGTGTCCAAAGGATCGTTGAAGGTACTGGGGGGGTCAGCGAAATAGAGTTGGTCTTCGACCAAGCCGCTGAGCGTTCTGTCCGAAAACGCCCGATACTTGTAGAGTCGACGGGGGGGGTTTTCAACTACTTTCACCTCCTAGTTCGAGCTCCGGCAGGTCCCGTAAACTCTGCAGGTCGAACGTCACCAGAAACGTTTCGGTCGTCACGAAGGTATGCGGCGCTCCGGGACGCGGCGACCTGGGTCCGCTCGTAATCAGATCCTTGTAGCGCAGCCGGGCCAGCAGATCGCGGCTCACCTCCTTGCCGAAGATATCCGCCAGGCCCGCCCGGTCGATCGGCTGGTGATAGGCGATGGCGCAGAGCACCCCCCCCATTTCCATCTCGGTGAAGGCCAGCGACTGCTCGCCGAGATCGGCCGCCGCCTTGATCGCCTCGGCGAACTGCGGTCGCGTCCGGAACATCCAGCCACCGGCTACCTGCGTGAGTTCATAGGGGGGGCGGCCTCCCAACTCGGCCTGAATATCCTCGATCAACAACTCGACCGAGGCCCCCCCCTGCCCCCCCACCACGCGCGCCAGATCCTCGCGCCCGACCGGCGACGCACTTGCGAACAGAACCGCTCGATCCGCCCCCCCATCCATTCGCGCCAGCGCAACTCCGGCGGCAAGTCGTCCAGCTCCCGGTCAAAGGCAGCGCCGCCCTCATCCGCCGGTTTCCGTTTCCTGGTCGCTGTCGTCATGATGCGATCCCGTAGAGTCGGAAACTCGGCCGTCCGGTCAATTCCCGGGCCACGCCCAGCTCGACCAGCCGGTCGCAAAACCGCCGCGCGGCGCGATCGGTCATCGGAATCGAGGTCCCGCGAATTCTTGGAGACAGCACCGACGCCGGGGGGGCCACGGCATCCTCGGTCAGGAACAGGTCAACCGCTGCATCTGACCCTTTCGCCCGCAGCTTCGGCGCAACGGTGCGAAGCGTGTACGCACGACGGGCAAGGTCCCGCGCCAACCGGATCGACTCTTCGATAGCCTCGAGGATTCGCACCTCGACTGCCAGATCGGCCCCCCCCTGCCCTTCTGCAACTAGGTCTCGCAGCGCCGCCTTTGTCATCCGCTGCGCTAACACCGGCAGCAGGGTTCTCCGGTTTAGCGCCCGCGCCAGTACCAAATCCGACAGAAGGCAGGCGGTCCGTTCAGCCCGGTCGTCGACCTCGAGCACGGCGCGCAGAGTTGCGACGCAACCCGACAACGGACCATGGGTCCGTGCGCGTTCCAATCCCACGTCAAGCCATGCACCCACCTCGCCCGCGAAGTCCAGACCAACTAGGTCGACGATCTCACCAGTCCCGCTCACCCGAAGCCGCACGGCCTCGCGCCAGAAGGCCAGCAGATCGCCATCCGGGCCCCCCCGCGCCTCGCCTGGCGGTGCTAGGTGATAGGCATCGCGGATGTCCGCCTCCCTCGCCAGCCGCCCTTCCAGTTTCGAGGTGACCGTCGCCGCACTCAGTGCCAGCCGGTTGGCGAGCAGTTTCACGGGCACACCATGCCTGGGATCACTGATCAGCTGATCGAGCACCGTCAGCGCCGCCCCCCCCGACCGAAAGGCCACAGTTTCAAGGGTTTCGGCACGCCTGGAGGTGACCCAGCCCGGCAGCTGCGGTAGGGTGTTCAGGTCGTCAGAGATGGTGGCGGGCTGATATGTCATGCCACAACACTAGTCTCTCGCGGCGCTTTCGTCCACAATATGATGCGCAAACCGCCCCCCCGCTATGTCGCGCGCAATTACGTCCAATAAGTTTGCATTATCGGACCTCAAAAGATATGCTCAGCGACATGTCAAAAATGAATGAGAAATCGATCTCAGACGCACCAATCGGGTCTTCCATCAACGAAGACGACGCGAGAGACCCGACATCCAGCGAGGCTCTGACCCTGCCCTCCCATGTGGCCGGCTCAGGTACGCTGGATCGACTGGCCGAGAACGCACGTGATTACGCCAAGGCCTCGACCGCCGAAAACACCAACAAGGCCTACGCCGCCGACTGGAAGCACTTTGCGCGTTGGTGCAGATTGAAAGGCGCGGAGCCCCCCCTACCCCCCCCGTCTCCAGAGATGATTGGTCTCTATCTGACGGACCTGGCCGCGCCGACCAATGGGTCCCCCCCTGCCCTCTCGGTGAGCACCTTAGATCGCCGCCTTTCTGGGCTTGCCTGGAACTACGCGCAACGTGGGTTCGCGCTGGACCGCAAGGATCGCCACATCGCCACCGTCCTGGCCGGCATCAAGCGCAAACATGCGCGGCCACCGGTACAGAAAGAAGCGATCCTGCCGGAAGACATCCTCGCAATGGTGGCCACCCTGCCCTACGACCTGCGCGGCCTGCGTGACCGAGCCATCCTGCTCTTGGGATATGCTGGCGGGTTGCGCCGTTCTGAAATCATCAGCCTCGATGTCGGTAAAGACGATACGCATGATTCAGGCGGTTGGATCGAGATCCTCGGTGACGGTGCTGTGCTGACTCTGAATGCCAAAGCCGGTTGGCGCGAGGTGGAGATTGGCCGCGGTTCTTCGAACCAAACCTGCCCCCCCGTTCATGCGCTGGAACAATGGCTGCATTTCGCGAAGATCGACTTCGGACCGGTCTTCGTCCGCACATCCCGCGACGGAAAGAAGGCCTTGGAAAAACGCCTCAACGACAAGCATGTCGCCCGCCTCATCAAATCCACCGTCCTGAAATCCGGCATTCGCGCCGAGCTGCCGGAAAAAGACCGCTTAGCGCTGTTTTCAGGCCATTCCTTGCGCGCCGGTCTCGCCAGCAGCGCGGAAGTCGACGAACGCTATGTCCAGAAGCAGCTCGGACACGCATCGGCCGAGATGACCCGCCGGTATCAACGCCGTCGCGACAGATTCCGGGTGAACCTGACCAAGGCCGCGGGGGGGCTTTGATCCGCTGCCCCCCCATTACGCCGCCTGCCCGCTGAGCCTACCGTAGAAGCTACGCTCGAGGTGCAACTCCCCCCCTGCCCCCCCGGCCTTCTGGACAATACCACGGAGATAGCCGCCCGGAGACGCGACTTCGCCGGCGCAATGCTTATCGAAGGTCAGAACCAGCGCGGCGGTTGCAATTTGAGGCCCAAGACGAACCTGCGCGAGGTTCCAGGCATGCTCCGAGACGCCAATCATTGGCCTCAACTGGCCAGCAACCCGGTGCAGATCGCCCCCCCAATCTTTGAGATACCCGCCCATATTGCGCGCCCAGGACGCGAATTCGGGACAAGCCTGCATCACAGTCGGCAAATCAAGCGCTGCTCCACGTTTTTTGCGGGTCTCAGCAACCCACTCTTCCAACTCCCTATCAACCTGCTCTTCCGGTGGCGCATTTGGCACCACGCCCGCCGCTTGCTCAGTTTCTGAGCGATTACAGGTTACAGGATTTAGTTGGGTTGTAATTAGTATATGGGGGGGGTCAGAAATGACCTCCCTGGGGGGGTTCATTTTTTTTGAGTCTTTTCGAAGACTTGTGCCTTGGTTGCAGGCGTGTTTTCCACAGGTTGGACAGCCTCAGTTGCCTTAAGGTAAGCTGCCTCGACACGCTCCTGAAGCTCTTTGAACCAGGTCAAGAGCCGGACAAGCTGTTCGGAAGCTTCGTGGCGGCGCGGAAGCCGGTCCAAAAGCTCTTCGAAGAGCCCCCCCGTGAACTGCGCCCAGGGCCCGCGCAGCGCGTTGCTGACGGCAGCCTCGATCCGCGCCCTGATCATCCGTCGTGCACCGTGATCTGGCGCTTCAGGCGCTGACAGAGCTCACGTTCGGCCTGTAAATCGGCATGCAACTCCTCGAACTCCTCGACACGGGCCGACAGCGGCGACAGATCGAAGCCGTAGGCTCGATAATGCGCCCATCGGCGTCCCTGCGCCCCCCCCACCGCTTGCCGTTCGGGCTGTCCTGGAAGGAGATCACGCCGATCTCGGCCAGCCGTCGCGCATGGCGTTTGAGAGCCGAGAGCGAGAAGCCCGTCTGCTCCATCAGATAGGCGTTTGATGCCCAGACGATCGGGCGCTGCCCCCCCTCCTCCCAGTCCTGGGCCTGAGTAAAGGCCCCCCCGAGCGTGTCGAGGAGCATCATGTCTCCGGCCTTGAGGCCAATGTATGCACCGACCCGCTTTACGGCCACGAAGGCCCGCGTCTTGGGTACAGCTAACTGTTCACCGGCTTGGGCAAGCTGCTCTGCAATGCCAAGACCCGGTGTCGCTTGCGCCAACCTGTATGTTTCATGCCTGTTTCTCACCTCCAGTTATGTGGAGGCAAAAGAAAGCCGTTCGCCGAAGTGGCGTTCTTGTTGACAGTGATTCGCGGGAGAGATATCTTCTAAGCGACCAAACTTTTCAGATTAGCTCTCAGGCCACGCTGCTTGGGGGGGGCTTTTCTTTTGCCTAGATCATTGTTCTGACTGCTCCTCTTTCGTCGCGAGGAATTCACTGTACAGCTGATCAAGCCGGCCCGAGAGAAAATCCCCCCCGAACTCGGTCGAGTCTTGCGCCGTGAGTGAAATGCTGAATGCCTTTCCGGATCGGCCGATGACGCCTTTGATGCGGCCTTTGCCGGCGGTCCAAGTACGTTTCTTGGGCGCGGCACGCGCTTTTCGGCTTTTCGGCGCCCTGCCCGCTTCTGCTAGCTTGCTGTGCAGGAACTCGAAGCGTGCATCGCTGTCGAGACCCTGAAAACCGTCGAACTCCAAAGCTCCTTTGAGGATCTTCTCATTCTTGGGCTCCGAGGCCAACTTCTTGAAATCCTCCCAACGATCGCGCCCGATCTGCTTGGCTGGGCCAATCTGTTCGATGACGTGCCGCGGGACGTTCTGCGCCACTGACAGCATGCGCGAAAGCAAAGTACCGTCAATGGTCAGGGCGGACTGGATCACGTCCTTTGCTTGCCCCCCCATATCCAAAAGGCTCTTCGCAAATAGGGCCTTCTCAATAAATGAGAGATCTGCGCGCGCAGTGTTCTCCTGCCCTTGAGCAAGAATGTGGGCCACGTCGTCCATCGGCTTTACAACTGCGCGAACCTTACGGCCGAGCGCCGATGCAACTCGCACACGGCGATGCCCGAAGACGATCATGTAACGACCATCTGCTTCTGGATGCGGTCGAAGTAAAACCGGTGTGTCCTGGCGACCGGCCGCGATCGATGCTTTCAGTTCGTTGAAAGCAACATCGTCATCACTAAGCCGATCCGAAACGAATGACACATCGATCAATTGCGGATCAATCTCGACTATTGTTTCGCCTTCAAGGAGACGCTTCGAGTTCTCCGCAAGGCTATCAATCGAAACCTTCATCGACTTCGAAGCTCCGCGCATTGCGTATCCGGAGCGCCCGGAATCCTTGGGCTGCTCCGGCGAACCAGCCATGACGCTCTTCAGGAGGTCTTTGCGAGCCATCAAGTCATCTCCACTTCGTTAGATCCAACCGGCGCGCAGTCTGCATTTCGACAGTTGCACGGCTGTCAAAATTGGCGCTCTGCACGGCTGTCAAAACCACAGTCATTCTCGCCCCCCCCAAGCCTTGTGGATCAATTCGGCGATTTCGTCGTTGACGTCGTTCAGGGAGGTCACTGCACGGTCATAAGTGGTTCGAACGAACTGAGAGCGCTCAACTTCGTAAAGCGTCTGTTTGGTGATCCCAGCGTCGGAGATCGCCGTCGATTTCAGTACAGGAGCCGAAAGCATCTGGTTTGGAAACATCGCCTGGAGGAACCCGACCATCTGCTTTTGAGGACCATCTGTTGGCTCAAACCGCGTTACGAGGTAGCGGAACCACTTCAGGCGCATGTTTGCTCCGGCGTCACGGATCGTCTTCATGATCCCGCCCAGCATCAAAAGAAACTGGCTCATCGACATGACGTCCAGCATCTGAGGATGGACCGTCACAATTACCGAGGAAGAAGCCGTCAGAGCAGTGAGCGTGAGGTAGCCCAGCTGAGGAGGGCAATCGATTACGACCACGTCATAGCGGTCATCAACTTCACTGAGCGCCTTGGATATCCGAGTGAAGAAGGTGCGGCCCTCATGGGGGGATCGCTGCTCGTCAAAGCAACCGGCGTATCGTATTCGTACTCCTGAAGTTCGAGGCTTGCCGGAACGATGTCTAGGTTTGGGAAGTTTGTCGGCCGGATTACTTCAGAGATGGGCTTGCGCTCATCGTCATACCGGAGCGTCTCATAAAGCGAGGGCACGTTGTCGAGCTCAGGCTGGATACCGTGCAAAGCTGTTAGTGAGGCTTGAGGATCCAAGTCGATCGCAAGAACACGATGGCCCTTCAGCGCTAAATGCTGAGCGAGATGAGCTGCGGTAGTGGTCTTTCCGCTGCCCCCCCCTTTGAAGTTTACGACAGAAACAACGTGCAGTTCTTCGCCAGGCTGTCGATAGGGGGGGACATAACGGCGCCTTCCGGGACGGCCATGCTTGTCCAGATAGGCTCTCAATTCCAGCATTTGCTCAGCCGAGTAGCTGCGCCTGCCGGAAGACGACGTTTCGGGCTCGGGGGGGCCTTTGCCCTCGAGGTGAAGCTTCTTGATCGTCGATTGGGTCACGCCGAGATAGTAGGCAACCTCTGCCAGAGAGAACTGACGTAGACCTTTCTGGGCGTCTGGAGGATACTGTTCCTGTCGCAACATGTTGAGACGGTCAGAAATCAGCTCTCCCTGCTGAAGGATGATCTCGTCGAAGGGTTGATCCTTCGTATCAGCCTCAAAAGACCGTTGTCGCATCTGACTGCCCTCTAAATATCGCTTTTTCAGCGATTTCGCTCATTAAAGTGTCATCTACACGGAAAAATGAGTCTTAACAATGATTTTCGCCCGGCGGCTCGACCCCCCCACCCAATCTGCCAGCGGGCCTAGATGCCTCGACAAACTGTAGTGATCACGGATGGCTCCTACCCAATATCTTGGGATGACCTGTCGCAAGCTCTGACTTCCAGCCAATTAGCGCGTCACATGACCACGACCGCAACCTTATGTTATTATTTATTTTTCCTCCATTGCACGGCTGTCAAAATGCAAGAGGTACTAAGCCTTAAAGTGCGTGGGGGGGGACGACGGAAAAGTCTTCTCCGAAACGGATTGCGTCATCATCTCCCTTATGCCCGATCAGCTTTCAGTTGCTTCCACCAAGCACACCAACCAGTGCGCGCCAACATGCAGGCAATGCATGTCAATGCGAAGGGGGGGACGCGGGGGGGGAATGCGGGCTGGGTTGCCCCCCCGGCCGATTCTTTGCGTCACGCGGCGTCTTTGGCCCAGGGGGGGATGACGGCCTGCAGGGACAGATCGTCCTGGTTCGCGGCCTTGCCGAGGTTGGCGTTGAAGCCGTGGTCGCGGATGGTCAGCGTGTAGTAGTCGGCGCCGGTCTCCTTGCTCTGCTTTTTCCAGATACCGCCGCACTCGACCAGCTTGCCGCGCGGGGGGGAACGGCCGAGGACGCGGTGCGTGGGGGGGGCCATCGGGTTCGCGCTCGCGACGGGTTCGACCGTGATGTCGAGGTCGAAGGTCAGGGTCGAGATGGAGCCGACGCCCTTGGCGGTTTCGATGTCGGCGCTGGTGAATTTGATGCAGTTCGTGGTCATTGCTCTTCTCCTTGTTTGCGTTGCAATGATGGTCACTTTGCAGCTGGCCAAGGCCCGGCCACACCGAAGGCGAAGCGTGAGCTGGAGAGGGGGGGCAGGCGCCGGTCTTTTTGCTGCGCGAGGAAAGACCCGCAGGGTCAGGGGGGGAAAAAGATCGGCGACAACCTTTGTGGACGGGACGACAGCTGCGACCAGCATGTCATGCAACTCAGACATTGGGAGAAGTGCGGTGGCCGCGAAGGAAGGTGGGTGAACTGCCGACAACTAAGAACGCCGAAACGATCCTTTCACAGTCACACCTGATCTTTCGATACATACCACGACCCGTCGCAACGCAACGCCGGCCCGTCTTGAGGTCCTCGGTCGAGTTACCAATGGCCTAGAGCAGAAAGTGATCTCACAGGCTGGAGAAGTTGAAATGCCCAGGCGAGGACGCGCACATCTTTTCCCGACAGCTTCAATCCCGGCCGCGTTGCGAACTTCGAAGATGTCCCGTATGGCAGCGCAAAACTGAGCAAACGACGTGTGCGACTCGGAAGATCAGGCAAACGCCCGAGCCCGCTCCAATCCCGACACGTGTCGGGATGAGTGAAGAGGATAAGCAGTTGGACGGCGCAACACAGAATGTGGTCACCGAGGATGGCCTGCGCGATCTGCTCTCAGATGGCTACCTCATCGAGGTGATCTGCAACCAGACTGCCGAGAAGCGCCATAACAGTTGGTATGGCGCGTGGATCGTGCACGCGGTGACGAAGGACGGCCAGGACGCGAAGATGCTTGTCACGAGCCGCAGCGTCTTCAAATTGCGCGAGTTCAAGACGATCGTCGGATTGGTCAGTTTCCTGGCCGAAATGGGGGGGCGCCTTTCGGCGAACATCCCGCTGATCCCGGGACGACGTGAGCGTCACGAGGCTTTTGGAAGTCCCGCGACAGCGACAAACTAGAAATACTCATCCACACACTCAGCAGTCTGACAGACCAAATCCTGCAATACTGCGCACCTCCGCGAACTCAAAGTGCGAACCGCACTGGGCGCTCTGACTGATGTCATTGTAGAACCGGGGGGGCCTAAGCCCCCCGATCCTCTTGATGCGGATCCCGAGCTTGCGGGCCTTGTCGACGATGTTCTCTGTGATACCCGAACCTGGGGGGGTGGCGATCAGCCTTGGGGGGGCATGGTCTCCAGCATCTTGTCATTGCGCTTGAAGGGGGGGGCGGCCTTCCCGTGGCTCTTCCAGTCGGGCCTGAAGACCACCTGGGTGACACCTCGGGTATCTGCCAGCGGGCCGCGATCATCTCGGCGCCTTTGGGCGTGCCACCGTGCAAGAGCACCATGTCGGGGGGGTATTTCGCAAGGGTGGCATCGAGGACGGACCAGATCAGGTCGTAGGCCTGATAGTCGCCGCCCGAAAAAGCGATCCGTGTGCCTTCGGGGGGGCAGTGCACCTCGGTCTCCTTGCGGCGCTTGGCCGAGAGATAGGCCCGACTGTCCACCACGGCGGAGATCAGACCCCCCGATGCGAGACCTTGGATCCGGTGCGGGGGGGCAGCCAGGGCGAACCGGTGGCGGCCGAGAAATGGTCCACGGCCAGATCGCGCATCTGCTCGAAAGCGTCGCGATGGTCCCAGAGCTTCAGCCCGATCATCTGGAGGCGTTCCAGCTCGACCGAGGCGACCTCAGAGCCGTCCTGGATCGCGAGGCTTTCCCGGACCTCGAATTCGTTGTCGTCGAGAAGCTTCTGGATATGGGTCAGCCGGCGATGGAAGATCGAGGTGAGGGACCAGAGCATCTCTTCAATATTGTCCTCCAACTGGCTGCCGGTGAGGAGGCCGATGGTGGTCTCAAAGAGGGTCGCCATGGCGAG
>JDSH01000077.1_pt1 | contig 36034 bp, 56 predicted proteins | sample 199451 | NCBI WGS metagenome assembly JDSH01 (sample SAMN02584198, study PRJNA231836) | bioreactor metagenome | isolation source: continuous culture bioreactor electron acceptor NO2- transfer2 day 38 after... | place: Germany: Bremen | reverse complement strand
GTACAGGGATGTACTAGCAGCGGTTTTCGGAAGCAAGTCCGCCGACACACCCGTGCACTCAAGTTAGCGGATTTCAGGAAAAGGAGCACCACAGTGTCAGGCAAAACCGTCAACAGCGCCATTCTGCTGCTGGTCATCGGCAACGCCATGGCCATACTCTCAGACGTCTTCATCAAGCTCCTGGACCCCCCCGGCGCCCCCCCCGTCTTCCAGTTCGCCTTCCTGCGCTGCGTCCTCACCCTGGCGTTCCTGCTCCCGCTCGCCCGCAAACTCGACCGCAACAACCTCTTCGGCGGCCTGAAAATCCACGCCATCCGCGCCCACATCCATCTGGTCGGTATCGTCTGCATGGTGGTGGCACTGACCAACCTGCCACTGGCCACCGCCAACGCCCTGTTCTACGCCGCGCCCATCCTGGTGATGGTACTGTCCGCCGTATTCTTCAGCGAAAAACTGACTCCGCTCAGTGTGACTGCTGTGTTCAGCGGCTTTGCCGGCATCATCGTCATCCTGCGACCGGTGGACTTCAACTGGGCCGTCATCGCCGCCCTCGGCTCTGCCTTCGCCCTGGCCATCAACGCCGTCATGGTGCGCCAGTTGCCCAAGGAACAAACCACCGTCCACAAACTGTTTCTGAACTACCTGCTGATCGTCCCGGCGGCCGCCGCCCTGGCACTCTGGAAGGCGCGGCCTGGAACCCGCAAATCCTGATCAGCGCCGCCGGTTCCGCCCTTTTCATCCTGGGCTACAACATCACCGTGTTGCTGGCCTACCGGCAGGTAGATGCCAACCAGGTCACCAGCGCCGAATACACCGGGCTGATCTGGGCGGTCGCCATTGGCTGGATCTGGTTTGGTGAGGTACCCGACCTGTGGTTCCTGGCGGGCAGCCTGATGATTGTCGTGCCGCTGGTACTGATTGGCCTGCGGCACCGGAAGCGGTCACCCGCCCGGGGGGGATTCAACCCGGCGGAGCGGGAGACCGCCGGGGGGGAGACAAATCAACGGGGGGGTAGCCGTTCTTCCGCCCGAAGACAGGCCTCGATGGCAAAGGTGTGTGAACAATCATCACCCAGCTGACGCAGCGAATCGGCCAGCCTGAGCAAATACTCCGAATTGGGGGGCCGCTAGGCCCCCCCGTGGCGAGGGCAATCTGCCGCGCAATGTCCGCTTCCGGTGCCTCGCCCAGAAAGGCCTCATTGTCTTCCGTAGCGATGTACACCAGCCCCCCCTCGGCATGACTGCCATCGTCAAAGGTCATGGTGGTACTGAAGCGCAGATAGCCGTTCTTTTCCCGCACATCCAGATACTCGAAGACGTTGGGTGACACCCGATAGGCTACGCCCTTGCATACGGCATCGGGCTGCTCAATCAGCGTGACCACCCGCCCGGGCGCTTCGGGGGGGGTGCCACGGTGATCATGAGAACCCTGCCAGAACCGACGAGCCCAACCGCGAATGGCTGCCGGGCGCTGCTCCAGGAACGGGAAATCCACTTTGTAGATCAGCGAGCCATAGCCGAAGAGCCAGATGGCCTCGATGCCATCAAAATTGAACCGGCTGCGATTATGCTCAATGGTGTTCGCGGGCATGACTCATCCCATCCAGAAATAACGACCGGATTGTCTCAGGCGCCCGAGGTACTGGCAATGAAGCCGGCAATACCGGTCAGCACGATTTCTGCCGCCATCGCGGAAAGAATCAGGCCGCTGATCTTCGACATAATGTTCAGGCCGGTCTTGCCCAACGCTTTCTCCAGATAACCGGACAAGCGAAGCAATCCCGCCAGAATCATCAAGCCCGACACCAGGCCCAGCAGACCACCGGCCACTTCTGGCACCGCTTTAAGCTCGGCGCCGTAAACCATGATGGCACCAATGGTCGCCGGGCCAATCATGACAGGAATGGCCAGGGGGGGCACCACCGCGATGTCATCCCGATCCTCTTCGGCAACCCGGTGGCGTGGTTACGGGTGCCACTGTTCACCAGACTGATGGCGGTGAGGAACAGCAGGCTGCCGGCACCGATGCGGAAGGAGTTCAGGGTGATGCCAATGGCGTTGAACAACAGCGGGCCGGCGAAGAACAGGATCACACCCAGAATAAAGGCCGAGACACAGGCCCGACGAATGATGGAGGTTTTCTCCGCCATCGAGAGCCCCCCCCGAGTGAGGGCCAGGAACATGGTGACCACGAAAAATGGCGCCAGCAGGAACAGGAATCGGATGGTGCTGCTGAGATAGGTAGAGAAAAACGTTTCAAACATTCGGGCAAATCCGGCACAGGGTTAAAGCCGGTAAGCATAGCGTCCGAAAGGCTTTTTTTTGCCGTAAGGAAGAGAACCTATGGGTACTCAACGTTTCTTGATGGACGGCTTGCGGGGGGGCTTGCCCGGTTTCGATGGCTTACCCTTGGACCCCCCCGGACCACGACCACCCGGCTTTGGGCCGCCACCGGGTTTACCAGAGGGCCGTTTACCGGGCCCGGAACCGGGGGGGCCTTTTCGCCCTTTACCAGCCGGTGACTTCCCGCCAGCTTTTGCGCCAGCCCGCGCCGGTTTGCCTCCGGGCCCCCCCGGGCGAGCGCCCCCCCTCGCACCCGCCGGCTTCTTCCGGGGGGGCTTGCTGCCAGCAGGCTCCGTGGCCTCGGACGAGGAATCCCGGATGGCATCGAACAGTACCGCCAGTTCCTTCTCCGTCAGATCCCGCCAGGCACCCACCGGCAACCCCCCCTGCAGACTGACGTTCATGATGCGCACCCGCTCCAGCCTGGCCACCTCGTAGCCAAAGTACTCCGCCATACGGCGAATCTGGCGATTCAGGCCCTGAACCAGGGTAATGCGGAACACAAACCGGGACACCTTTTCGACCTTGCAGCGCTTGGTCATGGTCCCCCCCAGAATCGGCACACCGTTGCTCATTCCCTCTACGAATTCCCGGGTGACCGGCTTGTCGACCGTGACCAAGTATTCCTTCTCGTGATTATTGCCGGCGCGCAGGATCTTGTTCACCAGATCGCCATTGCTGGTCAGGAAAATCAGCCCCCCCTGGGAATCCTTGTCGAGCCGGCCAATGGGAAAAATCCGTTCACTGTGGCCGACAAAACGCTGGATGTTGTCTTTCTCCGCGCTGTCGGTGGTGCTGACAATACCCACCGGTTTATTCAGGGCAATGAACACCAGATCTTCTTCGTCTCTCGGCTCCACCACCTGGCCATTGACCTTCACCACATCTCCGGGCAACACCTGATCGCCCACCTGGCCCGGCGACCGTTGATGTGCACGTTGCCCTGCTCGATGAACCGGTCGGCATCCCGACGGGAGCACATACCGCTCTCGCTGATGTATTTGTTCAGTCGGGTTGAAGTTCGGTTGGCCATGACATCCTGCCGGTTTCAGATGATGGGTGAATGCGTGCCGGGCAGCACGCAACCCGCGCATCATCCCATTGCATCACCGTGACGGCAACTGCCGGTCACCGCCTGCGGAACGGGTAGAACAGCTGCCCCCCAGATAGGAACCCGGCAGTTTCTGGGTTGTGCCATACTCCGCTGGCCAGTGCGCTTTCGGGAAATGATAGGTGCCGAACAGTCGGTCAAAGAGCACCGTGTGTGCTGAATAATTGGTATCGATGGCCGGCTTCTCTGAGCTGTGGTGCCAGTGGTGGAACTGCGGCGTTACCAACAGGTACTTGAGCGGCCCCCCCCAGGGCACATTGAGATTGCTGTGAATGATGATGGCCTGCAACGCGGCAAACGTGACGTAGATATCCAGCGCTTCCTTGCTGGCGCCGAGCAGATACAGGGCCAGCATAACCAACCCACGCTCAATAAATATCTGAACCACATGCGCACGGGAACCGGCCAGCCAGTCCATGGTTTCCACCGAATGGTGGACGGCATGGAACAGCCACAGCCGCCGGACTTCATGGAATACCCGATGCTCCCAATACAGCACGAAGTCGGCCACCAGAATCAGCAGAACCACCTGCAGCCATAGCGGCGTGCTCTGGATAGCCGCCTGAAGACTGTCGCTGGCCACCCATTCAAAGCGCGTTACCAGGAAGTTGCCAAACAGCAGAACCGCTGAGATCAGCAGGTGATTCAGGCAGAAGTAAAAGAAATCCAGCCCCCCCCACTGATCCCGCAAGATGACCTGCTCCCGATACTTCGGAAAGAGCTTCTCCAGGCTGGTAAAGACAATGGTGGAACCCAGAAAGGCCAGAATCAGCCAGTCCACGCCGAGCGACAATGGTTTCGGCTCCACCGGCCCGACCGGGACGTTGTAGCCACCCAGCCAAACGCGATCAGCGTCATGGCAATACCTGCAGCGCCAAGCCGTTTGCGCCGATCAAGAATGAAGGTGGTAATGCCGAAAAACAGGGAGAACCACATACCGTACTTCAGGACATCCTGAAGCGCCTCGGCATCATACGCGGCACGAAGATCAGTGGTGGTCAGATAGGAAGGGAACAGGTAGGCGAGCACCGCCGCCAGGCTCAAGCCACCGAGAAATATCGAAAAATACCCGGGGGGGATTCGTCCATTCCGAAAGCGAAGTTCTTTTTCCGGGCGGGGGGGCACTACCACCCGCTCGCGGTACTGGTAATCGGTATCCTGTTCCGTGTTCATGCGTTCCCTGCTGAAATTTCAGGTTTAGCAACAAGCGCCGAATAACCAAGGGCGCCAGTTCATGATCCGTGTTCCAGTGGATCGGGGGGGTGCTTATGGTATTTCAGGAATGCGAAAACTACCAACCACTCGTTGGGATTCCGTGTTGATCCAGGAAATCCCCCCCATGTTGTTCCAGATACTCTTTGGTGTTTACACGGTAGATGTCGGGGGGGTCCCGATCCAACTCGTTCGCCTGGAATCGGGCCAGCTCTACTTCATTGCCGATCTGGTTCATCATCCAAACCACCACTTCACCGCCGGGAGCGAGGCCAAACACAATGAAATTTCTTGGCTTCATTACGTCACCGTGCAGCTCAGTTTGTAATAGTGCAGGCTCCCGCATTCTGTCCTGCCAGGCTCGGGGGGGAACCTTAATGATTCGCTGATAGAACTTTTGCTCTGCAAATGAAAACCACTGGATGGCTACATAATCAGGAAACAGATCCATTCGACCGGCTATTCCGGCTGGGCCGGACGGTCCTTTCCAGCAGCAGCTCATTGAGCCAGCTGGGTGATACCAACTACGTTCACCTGATCGCTCGAACTGGAGATGCTCAACCCAGACATCGTAGTGTTTCGGTGTGGCGAGTGAGAAATACCAAAGAGGCTCGCTCTCCAATGATCTAGAAGAGCAACCGTAAAGAGTCAGCAATAACAGAACGAGCAATAGCTTTTGGGACATGACGAGAACTTCCTTTTCTTGTCTAGAGAATATCGTCCATTTCCCGCTCTGGGCTGAGCGCATCGGATGTCGTTCCTGAGATCGATACTTTATAGAAATTTTCTGCCATCAATTGGAAGCTCAACCAGATTACAGTGACGAGGATGGAGCATCTCTCTTCATCGGAGCGGACTTGCTAGCTAGCCCGCTCCGAAAAAGTCGGCAGTTCATTAATCGGCGTTACAGTGGACCGGGGGGGAACTTGAGGTATTTCAGCAGAGCGACAACTACCAACCGCTCGTTGGGACTCCATTTTGTTTCAGGAAGTCCCCCCCATGTTGTTCCAAATACTCTTCGGTATTTACACGGTAGATGTCGGGATCCCGATCAAGCTCGTTCGCCTGGAAACGGGCCAGCTCTACTTCATTGCCGATCTGACTTTTCATCCAGGCAACAATTTCACCGCCAGGAGCCAAGCCAAAAGTAAGAGTACGTCGCGGAACCATTCTGACGTCTATATTCGTTATAACTTGCGCCGGCTCTCTCATTTTCTCTTTCCAGCCAGGAGGAATGACGATCAAACGTTGATAGTACTTTTGCTCCGCAAAGAGAACCACTGAAGTGCCACATAGTCAGGAAACAAATCCAGTCGTCCGGAGACTCCGGCTGGACCATCAGGCCCCCCCTGCCAGCAGCATCCTAGATGCCCAACAGGATGGCTCCAATGACGCTCACCAGAGCGTTCAAATCGCAGATGCTCAACCCATACGTCGTAGTGTTTGGGTGCTGCCACCTGAAACCTCCACGCCTCAGTTTGGACATGCACTGATATCGAAGAGCAACCGACAAGAGACAGGAGTATTAGAACAATCGCTAGTTTTTTTTGAACGCGACTGCGGCAAAGAATGGACTCTCCAATCGCAACAGATCCTGCGGTTGGAGATCATAGTGATACTTAAGAAACATGACCGTCCTTGTCCTAGACGATAGCGGTTAACGCTACCTGAAAAAAAAGTGAGCGCAATCCCTGGCTCACGACGCTGTACAAAATTAAGTCATTGGATTTCGCTGAACAAGGTATTCTGTCTCAATTCAACTTTATAGCGCCCGAAGCATCCTGACTCGGGCGCATCATTATCTACCGTTTTAACCAGCCAATGCCGGCTCCCCCCCACCCTGCTCCATCACCTCCGCCGATTCACACACATACTGCTCGGCATCAAACCGCCGGGTCTGCTGTCGGAACTGCCAGGTGAAGCCCGGCCACAAGGTGGTGTTCTTGCCGTTCTCGTTCACATACCAGCTCTTGCAACCGGTCTGCCACACGGAGTCGCCCAGTTTGGCGTGTATAGAGGCGTTGTACTGGCTGTAGGCATCCTCTTTCACTTCCACGCTCTTCCAGCCTCGGTGGTCCATCTTCTTGATGCGTCCAGCACGTACTGCACCTGGGACTCGATCATGTACACCATGGAGCTGTGGCCCAGCCCGGTGTTGGGACCCATCAGCATGAAGAAGTTTGGAAAGCCGGCCACGGTGGTGCCTTTGTAGGCTTCCGCACCCTCGCGCCAGGCGTCGAGCAGATCCTGGCCACCACGGCCGAAGATCATGCCCCCCCGGGGGGGGATGGGTTCCTGGGCCTTGAAGCCGGTGCCATAGACAATGCAATCCACCGGGCGCTCGGTGCCATTGTTGTCGATGATGGTGTTACCTTTCACTTCGCGAACGCCGTCTGTCAGTACGTCCACGTGTTCCTGGTCCAGGGCCGGGTAGTAGTTGTTGGAGATCAGCACCCGCTTGCAGCCGAAGTGGAAATCCGGCGTCACTTTCTTGCGCAGTTCCTTGTCCTTGATCTGGTTGCGGATGTGTCGACGGGCCTGCAACTCACCGACTTTCAGAATGCGCGGGTTACCCACGAAGCCAAGCACCCGGCTTCCAGCATCCAGTAAATGCTCTGGCGGAACGCATTCAGAGTTTGCGGGAACCTGCGGAACATGGCCCGCTCCAGTGGCCGGATTTCCCGGTCAGGCTTGGGCATGATCCAGGGCGGCGTACGCTGGTAAAGGTCCAGATGGGCGGCGTCTTTGGCAATTTCCGGCACGAACTGGATGGCCGAGGCACCGGTGCCGATAACCGCCACCCGCTTGCCACGAAAATCGTAGTCATGGTCCCAGTTCTGGGAATGGAAACTGGCCCCCCCTGTGAACGTGTCTATGCCCTTGATCTCCGGATACGCGGGGGGGGTGCTCAGGCCGCCCATGCCGGACACCAGAATCCCACTTCGCAGCTTGCGGATTGGCGGCAGGGCCTTGTCGCTGCGATCCAGTTCATCCCCCCCGGGCTTCAAACCTTTCTTTTCCATGTAGTCCCAGAGTTTTGCACTGTTGCAGGTTTCCACAACCCAGCCCGAGGTGGCCTCATCCCAACGCACCCGCCACGTGGGTATTGAAACGAATGTGATCCATCAGGCCGTATTTCTCGGCGCAATGCCGCAGGTACGCCTGAATCTCCGGCTGGGGGGGAGCAAACATGCGGGTCCAGTTCGGATTCTGCTCAAAAGAGAAGGAATACAGCGCAGATTGAACATCGCAGGCGCAACCCGGGTAGTGGTTATCGTGCCAGGTGCCCCCCCCGACATTGTCGCTCTGCTCCAGAATCACGAAGTCGTCAAAGCCGGCCTCTTTCAACTTGATGGCCATGCCCAGGCCGGAAAATCCGGTGCCGATAATGGCGATCTTGGCGGTTTGTTTCATTGCTGCACTCCTGTGTGGCCTGAAGGGCCTTGCCTGTTGTTGTCGGTGTGGTCATCATGACCAGTAGACACATGTATACCGGTCAAAGTAGACACCTGTATACCCACTCGCACAGGAATGGCCCTGAGTGACAGGTTGTTGGCCCAACGCCCAAAGGAAACACGACTCGATGCAACGACTTGCCGGCGGAAAACTGAAACTGGTCCAGGCCGCTCTAAGGCTGATTACCCAAAGCCGCAGCCTGACCTCTCTGGGCCTGCGGGAACTGGCACGGGAGGCGGGGGGGCTGAACCCGAATACCTTTTACCGGCACTTCCGCAATCTGGACGAATTCGGTTTGCAGGTGCTGGGGGGGTATATCGCCGAGGACATGAAAGCCGGCGTGCGGCAGTTGCGGCAGATGGCGGATTCCTCGGAACAGGCCTCCCACGACACCGTCACCTTTGTGTACCACTACTTTCTGGCCAACCCGGCGGCAACCACGGTGGCGGTCAGGGAACTGCACGGCCCGTCGCCCGTGTTACGCCGGGCTCTCGAAGCACAGCTGGACGCCAGTGCCCGGGAAATGGCCGAGGATATTTTGGAACGCGGGCTGGTGCCCGGTGTCGATGAGGTGGTGGTACAGGAGATTTCCAACATGACCATCCGCTACATCCTGTTCCGGGCCATGGACTATATCGAGAAGCCCGAGCAGCGGGAGCGGATTCAGGTGGAAACGGAGCGGTTCATCAACCGGCAGTTCCGGGGGGGGCATTAATTGAGGAACTGGATTCCGGGCAGATTCTGGCGCTGAAACAGGCGCCGGCCGCTGACTGAGGTCAGGCCGGCGCCGGGAGCTTTTATTCGGTGGTGTTGTATACGTAAGAGGATACCGTGCCGTCGTTATTGAAACGGACCACCAGATCCGTGGTTTCATCGTCACCAAAGGCGGACCAACGATACTTGCCGTAAGTCCAGGTGCGCTTGCCGTCTTCAATACCGGTGCGCCAGGGCTCACCAAACATCTCCTGTATCTCGGCGCGGGTCGTCTCACCGATCGTTATCTGGTCGACATTATGAGTCGCAAAATCCCGGCCAACGCTGGCGCAACCCACCAGGGTGACCAATACCGCAGCCAGCCCAGCAGTTTAAGATGACGCATCAAAGCCATATCCAACTCCTTGTCTGGTGAATAGCAACAATCTGCCTACAGCATAGCGTTTCTGGCGATTGCTGCGATTACGAACCGGACAGATTTCAGACCCAAAAAAGCCGCGGGCCCGAGGGCGCGCGGCAGGCACGATCGAAGGGGGGGTAAGTTCGATCAGTAGAGTTTGGCCAGAGACTTCCTGGCGAAGGCTTCCACTTCGTTCAGGCGGCCTTCTTTCACTTTCACCAGCCACTCAGGGTCTTGCAGCAGGGCACGGCCAACGGCGATCAGATCGAATTCACCGTTGTTCATGCGCTCAACCAGCTCATCGATGCCAGACTGCTCGACCGACTCTTTCTTGCTGGCGAAGGTGCCGCTGATGAAGTCTTCGGTCAGGCCCACACTGCCAACCGACATGGTCGGTTTACCAGTGATCTTCTGGGTCCAGCCGGCCAGGTTCAGATTGGAACCTTCGAACTCCGGTTCCCAGAAGCGGCGGGTGGAAGCGTGGAAGATGTCGACACCGGCCTCCGCCAGAGGCTTCAGGAAGCGCTCCAGTTCCTCGGGGGGGCTATTCACCAGTTTTGCTTCGTAGTCCTGCTGCTTCCACTGAGAGAAGCGCAGCATGATCGGGTAATCCGGGCCCACGCGGTGGCGCACTTCCTCGACGATTTCCACCACAAAGCGCAGGCGGTTTTCCAGCTGCCGCCGTACTCATCGTCGCGCTGGTTGGTGCCTTCCCACAGGAATTGATCCAGCAGATAGCCGTGGGCGCCGTGGATTTCCACACCGTCGAAGCCAGAGCCTTGGCATCCTGGGCGGCATCACCGAAAGCTTTGATCACGTCCTGGATGTCTTCCCTGGTCATGGCCTTGCCGTTGGGCTTGCCAGGCGCAAACAGGCCTGAAGGGCTGTAACCGGGAACAGAGGGATCCGGCTCGATACCTTCCTTGCGTACCGCGCCCACGTGCCACAGTTGCGGGAAAATGGCGCCGCCGGCTTCGTGCACGGCATCCACCACTTTCTTCCAGCCCGCCAGGCTTCGTCGCCATAGAAGGCCGGTACGTTCGGGTAACCGTTGGCAGCCGCGTGGTTCACGACAGTGCCTTCGGTAATGATCAGCCAACACCGGCCTCGGCGCGGCGGCGATAGTAGTCCACCACATCCTGACCGGGTACACCCTTAGGCGAGAAATTGCGGGTCATCGGCGCCATGGCTACGCGGTTGCGCAGCTTGAGGTTATGAAGTTCAAACGGCTCGAACAAAGGACCAAGATTCATACTCATGTGATGTGCAACCTCATCAATTTGGTTTCGTAAAGCAACCCTATTAAATCCGGTTTCAAAATGCAACCCTATTCGGTACACTCCCCCCCTACATGGCCAGAAAACGTTTTGATGACTCCAACTGCTCCGTCGCCCGCGCCCTGAATGAAGTGGGGGGGGACTGGTGGTCGCTGCTGATTGTGCTGCACGCCATGTACGGCACCCGCCGGTTTGTGGATTTTCAGCAGCAACTGGGGGGGATTGCCAAGAACATTCTGTGCGACCGACTGGCCAAACTGGTCGACAACGAGGTCTGCGCAAAGTGGATGTTGGCGAGCACGGCTCACGCTTTGAGTACCGGCTCACTGAGAAAGGCCGCGACCTGTTCCCGGTGGTGGTGGCTCTGCGCCAGTGGGGGGGCGACAAGTGGAACCCGTCTCCGGACGGCCAGCCCCCCCTGGACCTCCGGGACCGCGATAGCGGCCAGCCAATACAGCCAGTCACCGTGCAGAATACCCAGGGTCAGCCCCCCCTGTCCATTCGGGACGTATTTGTGCCCAGCGATGAAGACAATCCCCCCCTCGACGAAGCCCAGGGCTGACCATCCGCAATAGCCGCATTCCCACCTTTTCTTGAGTTGAATCAAGACTTATTGGCCAGTCGCGCTGCCTTCCGCCATTTCTTGCGCTAAATCAAGATTGCCTGTCCGGATGTCATTACATTTAAGCCATCGATCTTTCATGGATAAGGAGATGGCTATGTCTCGTGGTTTTAAACTCAGTGTTCTGGCTGCGGCCGTAATGGCAGTGGCTCCTGCAGCTCAGGCTTTTGAAGCGGGTGATTTTGTTCTGCGTGCGGGTGCGGTTCATGTCGCGCCGGATGACTCCAGTGATTCCATCACCGTAGGCGGCGCACCGCTGCTGGGAGCTGGCGTGGATTCCAAGGTCAGCGTTGACACCAACACCCAGCTGGGCCTGCGTGCAACATACATGGTGACCAATCACCTGGGCCTGGGCGTACTGGGTGCAACCCCCCCGTTCAAACACAACATTAACGGTGGCGGCGACCTGCCCGGCGACCTCAAGCTTGGTGAGACCAAGCATCTGCCACCTACCCTCACGCTGCAGTATTTCCCGATGGCGAGCTCTTCCGCTTTCCAGCCGTACGCAGGCGTGGGTGTGAACTACACCGTGTTCTTCGAAGAGAAAACCAGCAGCAATCTGGATAACGCGTTGGGTGTGGCATCCAGCGAACTGGAACTGGACGACAGCGTTGGCGTCGCCGTTGAAGTAGGCATGGATTACATGCTGAGCGAGAACTTCGGTCTGAACGCCGCGATCTGGTGGGCCGACATCAACACCGACGCCAGAGTCGATGTGTTTGATGCCAACGGAACCAAACTGGCAGAAACCGATGAATTCGAAGTCGAAATCGACCCCCCCATGGTCTACATGGTAGGTTTCACCTACAAGTTCTGATCCGCACTCCCGGTAGCTCCCACGGTCTGTCGGCTACCGATGGTGCGTTCTCCTGCGCGGGGGGGCTTCGGCCCCCCGCCTTTTTATGTCAGGAGAAACGGTTTTCAGGCGCTCTGGCGTTGAGCCGGGCGACCACTTCTACCCTGGCCCTGGCCACGGCCTTGTCCTTCGCCCTGACCACCACGGCCACGACCGCCGCTACGACCAGCCGGCTTCGGGCCAAAGCTCTTACCATTGCCACCCTGAGGGCGACGATTCCGCGCCTTGCTCGGGTCTGCTTTGGCCTTGGGCTTCAGCGGCAGGTTGTTTTTCGGCTCGAAGCTTCCACTTCCTTGCGCGGAAGCTGCTTCTTGATCAGCTTCTCGATACCCGCCAGCAGCTTGCCTTCGTCAGCACTGACCAGTGACAGGGCATGGCCACTTTCACCGGCACGGCCGGTACGACCAATGCGGTGCACGTAATCTTCCGGCACGTTCGGCAGTTCAAAGTTCACCACTTGCGGCAGCTGTTTGATATCCAGGCCACGGGCAGCAATGTCGGTGGCGACCAGTACGCGCACTTCACCGGCTTTGAAATCCGCCAGGGCACGGGTACGGGCACCCTGGGACTTGTTGCCGTGAATGGCGGCAGCGTGATACCGTCTCTCTCCAGCTTCTGGGTCAGGCGGTTGGCGCCGTGCTTGGTACGGGTGAAAACCAGTACCTGATCCCAGTCGTTGTCACGCACCAGCTTGCTCAGCAAGGCTGTCTTCTGGCTCTGGTCAACCGGGTAGACGGACTGCTTCACTTTCTCGGCGGTGGTGTTACGGGCCGCCACTTCCACCTGCACCGGGTTATCCAGCAGGCCCTGGGCCAGGGTGCGGATTTCGTTGGAGAAGGTGGCGGAGAACAGCAGGTTCTGGCGCTTGGCCGGCAGCAACGCCAGGATCTTGCGAATGTCGCGGATAAAGCCCATGTCCAGCATGCGGTCGGCTTCGTCCAGCACCAGGATTTCCACTTCGTTGAAGCGCACCGCGTTCTGCTGGTACAGGTCCATCAAACGGCCCGGTGTGGCCACCAGTACGTCCAGGCCCTTGCGCAGCTTCATCATCTGCGGGTTGATCTTTACACCACCAAAAACCACAGCCGCCTTGGTGGGTACGTATTTGCTGTAAAGGTTCACGCTATCGTGTACCTGAGCGGCCAGCTCACGGGTGGGTGTGAGAATCAGGGCGCGGGGGGGGCCTTTGCCAGTGCGGGGGGGGTTTTCCGCCAGGCGCTGCAACAAAGGCAGGGTAAAACCAGCGGTTTTACCGGTGCCGGTCTGGGCCGCGGCCATTACGTCTTTGCCAGACAGCACCGCGGGAATCGCCTGCTGCTGGATGGGAGACGGGGGGGTTTCATAACCCTGATCGGCGGTGGCACGGACCAGCTGCTCGGACAAACCGAGAGAAGAAAAACTCATATACGATGTACTCTTGATTGATTCTGCCTCCACGAACACCGTCGTCGGCGAATGCGGGCAGATGCATGAAAGTCATGGAATAAAAGACGACTACGGTCACGCGCCGGGTTCGGGGGGGTGACGTCCTCTGACAGGTCGTATGAAATGGTTCGCAAGGCGGCTTTAAGCCGGAAACTGCGGAATCCCTAGAGGCAGGATGCAGGCACGGTAACAGAGCACCCGGCAAATAGCTATAGGTGGTTTTATTGGCCGGCTTTCATTTTCAGGGTGAAAAATGGAACTCTGACAGGGCCCGGCGGTCATTAGCCGCCGTATGCTACTAAAAACTCACCGATTTCCGGAGATTCCATGCTCAGCGTAGGCATCGGCCCCCCCCTCAGCCTGTCCATCGGACACCTGCTTCTCGTTCTGGCCTTCGTGGTTGCCTGGTGGTTGGCGCCCTGATCGGCCGGAAAGAGAAAACGCCGGTGGCCGGTACCCTGGCCGATATCTTTCTGGTGGCCATGGTCAGTGCCCGCATCGGTTTTGTGGTGCGCTACTTCAGCGAGTATCAGGGCGACTGGCTGGGCATGATCGACATCCGCGACGGCGGGTTCGACCTGGTGACCGGCCTGATTGCTGCGTTGGCCTTCACCGGTTACCTGATGTGGAAACGGGCGGCCATACGCCGGGCGCTGGGCTCGGCGGTCGCGGCTGGCCTCATCATCTGGGGGGGCGGTATGTCTGGCATTATTGCGCTGATCAACCAGCAAACCCGGGGGGGCCTGCCGGAAGTGGCCCTGACCGATCTGAACGAACGCCCGGTAGACCTGGCCAGCCTGGCCGGTGACAAGCCCACGGTGGTCAATCTCTGGGCCACCTGGTGCCCGCCATGTATCCGCGAGATGCCGGTGCTGGAAGACGCCCAGCAACGCTATCCGAACGTGAACTTTGTGTTCGCCAATCAGGGCGAACATCCGGAAACCATCCGCAAGTTCCTGATGGCACAGAACCTGAACCTGAGCCACGTACTGAGCGACAGGCAGAACCGGTTTGGCCGGGTAGTCGGCAGCCACGGCCTGCCCACCACCCTGTTCTACAACGTCGAGGGCCACCTCGTGGATACCCATATGGGCGAACTGTCCCGCGCCAGCCTGGCCCGAAGCCTCGAGCGCTTCGACCCGGCTTACCTCAGGCCAGCCACAGGGTCAGACTGAAGCCCAGAAGACTGGCTGCGCAAAGCCCCCCCGACAGCGACAACGCCAGGCTCCAGCGAAACGAGGCATCCCTTGTCCGGTATCCGGTCAGCCGTTCCATAATTAACGCATTGGCCGCAAAGGGCGTGCCGAAGGCGGTAATACCCCCCCAGCCAGTAACCATGGCGATGGCCAGGCCGAGCTGAGCTGCGCCTGGCCACAGCGAACCCAGAATACCGCCAATGAGGGTAGCAATAATAATCGGGTTCATACCCGCCAGTCCGGCAGCAAAAAAAACACCCAGGGTACACCGGCCGCCAGCAGCGCCCAGAGCCACACCGGTAATTCCGGCTGACCGCTGATCTGGCCCAGTACCACACCACTGAGCACCGCCCCCCCGATAAACGCCGAGCCACCAACAATGGCCAGCTCATTGCTGACATTGGCCATGCTGGCCAGGGGGGGCGGATTTTCCCGCTTTAACCAACCCAGAATCCGGTACAAGAGCACCGCTGCCAGACAGCTCAAGGCCACCGCATGGGCATAACTCAACCCGAACCGGTGGCTGAGCCAGAGTACACCCACGCAGATTGCCAGAATCAGCCCACCAAAACGCAACCAGCTACCCGCGCCGGCACGGTTAACGCTCCGCTCTGTGCTTTGCAACGGTTCCGGTTCTCGCCAGTGCAGCCCCCCCGCCAGCACCATCAGCACGGAAAACGGTACCGCCAGTAACAACAGCGAAAGCAGACTCACCTGCGGCAACAGCGTCAGGGTCAGCACCACCGAAATGGACAGGGGGGGCGAAAACATGGGGGGGGCGACACCAAACCCTCGCAAAACAGCCCGGGTGGCATTGCGGTAGATTCGGAATCGCCATTGCGACGGATACGCTCGCCCACCAGGCTGCCCACCACCGCCACCGATCCAAAGTTCAGGGGGGGAACAGACACCAGCGAAGTGCCGAAGGCGAGGCTGAGGTATCGGGCCAGTGGCTTACCACCAAACAGACTGACGGAAATCTGTTGCAGGTCCTCAGTGCGGGCCAACACATTCGACAGCAGCATCACCGCCAGCATCAGGCCGGCCAGCCGGGTCATGTTGCCGGATGCGGTCTCAATCAGCTCCGGGTCATAGCCCAGGGCGAAACCAGCATGGCCAGCGCCACGACAAACACCGCCCGGGGGGGCACATTGCGCATGTCCTGCCAGCCCAGCAAGACGGTCGCACCCGCGGCGGCAGCCCCCCCCAGATAGGTCATACCCGGCAGGCTCGCCAGAATGGCAGAGAGTAAGGCAACGTAGGCTAACGCGGAGCGAAGTGGCAGCAAGACCGTTTCCCGGACAGATCAAAGGAACCCGAATAGACCACCTATGTTAAGGAAGCTACTTTTACCGCGCCATCAGCAATTATGAGGATGGCCATCAAACCAGTCCGTGCTCCCTGGCACTGGCTTCCAGGCGGGCCTGCTCCTGTTTCAATAACGTGCTGACGGCCTTCAGTTCGCGAATCCGGGCATCCACCAGGGCCCTCTTGCGGGCCATCACCGCCGCACCCTGCAGGCAATCAATCCGGTCCGAGCGAACCGCATCCAGCAACTCGCGGATTTCGTTCAGCGAAAAACCCAGGCTCTTGAGTTGCCGCACCATCGCCACACGCGCGACGGCCTGCTCCGGGTAGTCCCGATAGTTGTTTCCGCTGCGGCCCACCTCCGGATCAGCCCCCCCTGTTTTTCGTAGTAGCGCAGGGTATCCCGGGTCACCCCCCCGGTGCGCCTTTCCAGTTCCGATATCCTCATGCCAAGCACCCTCCTGTTGACCTTCGAGCATACTCCATACTTTAGGCTGCGTTCGACTCAATGAACAAGGAACGCACCATGACCATCCTGATCACCGGCGCCACCGGTTTTATTGGTAAATATCTTTGCCTCACCCTGTTGCAGCAGGGGGGGCATGATGTGAAGGCACTGACCCGCTCCAAGTCCAGCCTGACCCAGCTCACCGGCTTTCTCGAACAGCAGGGCGTCGCCATGGAGCGGTTTTCCGCCCTGGAAGGCGATCTGGAAAAGCCGGATCTGGGGGGGCTCGTCACCTTACCGAACGGCATCGAATGCATCGTGCATCTGGCCGCCCGGTTCGCCTGGAACCTGCCCGAGCACGAGGCCCGTCACACCAACGTTACCGGCAGTCTTCGGGTGGCGGAACTGGCCCGCCACCTGAACCGCCGGCTGGTGTTTATTACGGGGGGGTTCATGCTCGCCAACGAGGCACACCTGTCACGCCAGGGCATTCAACTGAGTCACCCGGAGCAGACCGACTGGAGCCAGGTGTACCGGCGGGCCGGTGGCTATGAGGCGAGCAAACTGGAATCCGCATTCCGCTTGCGGGAATTCGTGGCAAGGCACGGGCTGAATGCGGTCGAAGTACAGCCAGCGACGGTGGCGGGCCACGGATCAACGGGGGGGGACCTGGACCCGGCCCAACCGCTGTACAGCTTGCTCGACAACCTCTACCACGGGCGACTGGCCATGATTCCGGGGGGGTCGCCAGAGCACTGGTTGCCATTGATTCCGGTGGATAGCCTGGCCCAACTAATTGCAGCTGCCTGCACGGCCACTCACGTACCCGATACGCTGTTGGCGCTGGACCAGAACACGCCCAATCTGGCGGGGGGGCTGTTACAGGCCGCGGCGCAACTCCTGGGCAAGCCTGGTCCGCGCAGGCATCTTCCTATCGGCGTGATGAAAGCTCTGCTGGCCATACCTGGCTTGCCCGGGCTGCTGAAGGTGGCCCCCCCGGAGTCCCTGGCATTTATTCAGACCTGCCGTTTCGACACCTCCCGCACAGAGCAGTTTCTGGCGCAGCAGAACGTGCAATTACCGCTATTCGCTCAGTACCTGGAGGCAAGCTGCCGACACTACTGCCAACGTCTCGGTGTCGGCGGAGGAGCAGTAACGATCGGGGGGGCCTGACTCAGGCCCCCCCGAACAGCGCCGAGCGAAGCGGGCGAAGGAAACCGGATGAACGGCCTTCGCTCGCGCGACTGGGTTGGCCATCAAACTCAAGATAGCCGTCTTCAATGGGATCGAAACGCAGGATCTTCACATCCTGCAGATAGTTCTGGGAGGCTTTCCACGGGCCGTGGGTGCCCTGACGCGGCAACCGGTCTTCTGCCCGCTTGATGTAACCCGCGTCGAGGGAACCGAGAATGGTATCGTCTCCTTTACTGTTCTCGGTATCTCGTGCCACGGCCACCTGATGGCCGTTACGATCCATGTGATTGATCAGCCGGCACAGGTACTCACTGGCAATATCGGCTTTCAGGGTCCAGGAAATGTTGGTGTAGCCAAAGATCATGCCCGCGTTGGGTAAGCCTTCCACCATCACATTCTTGTAGATCACCTTGTCCTTGAGCGCCACCTCCTGGCCATCCACCCGGGGGGGCGTGATGCCGCCCAGCATCTGGATGTCCAGGCCGGTAGCCGGAATGATGATGTCGGCTTCCAGCTCTTCACCGGACTTCAGGCGAATGCCGTTTTTGGTGAAGCGTTCGATATGATCAGTCTTGATGGAGGCAGTGCCGGCTTTAATGGCCTCAAACAGATCGCCATCTTTCACCACACACAGGCGCTGGTCCCAGGGGGGGTTGTAGTCCGGCTGAAGTGACGCATGTCGGCCTTGCCCTTGAGCTGCCGTTTGATCACCGACAGAAAGAGCCGGCGCATGGCTTTCGGGCTCTTGCGCGAACGCTCATAGAGCAGCCGGGAAATCGAAATGTTGCGGGCGCGGGTTAACCGGTAGGCCGTCTTTTCCGGCAGGACTTTCTGCAGCGCCAGGGTGACTTTATCGGTTGACGGCAACGGCATCAGATAGGTGGGCGAACGCTGCAGCATGGTAACGTGTGCGGCCTTCTCTGCCATAGTGGGCACCAGGGTAATTGCCGTGGCACCGCTGCCAATCACCACCACCTTCTTGCCCGAGTAATCCAGATTCTCCGGCCAGTGTTGGGGGGGATGGACGATCTGTCCTTTGAAGTCAGCTTCGCCCGGGAAATCCGGTTTGTAGCCCTGATCATAATTGTAGTAACCGGTGCAGCCCACCAAAAAGCTGGCGGTGTAGGTTTCCTGATCGCCGGTCTGCTCGTTCTCAGCGGTCAGGGTCCAGCATTTGTCGGTGCTGGACCAGTCCGCAGTCTTCACGGCCACGCCGTAACGAATGTGGCGCTCGACATCGTTCTCTTTCGCGGTTTCCGCCACGTAGTTTTTGATCGACGCGCCATCCGCCAGCACCTTGCCGCCGGTCCAGGGCCGAAAGTTATAACCAAAGGTGAACATGTCGGAATCCGAGCGGATACCCGGGTAACGGAACAGATCCCAGGTGCCACCAAGGGACTGGCGGCGCTCCAGTATGGCGAAACGCTTGCCGGGGGGGCATTCCCGTTTCAGGTGACAGGCCATGCCAATGCCGGATACTCCGGCGCCAATGATCAATACATCATAATGCTGTTTAGCCATATCCTGCCCTCTCGGAATCCGATCCGTTTCTTGTCATCACGTGTAGAGAATCACGATAGCGCAGGCCGACAGCTCCGGGAATTGGCCAATCTGCGCTCAGGATATGGCTGTTTGAGTCAGTCGTGGTGACCGATTGGCCCCCCCTCTTTGAACAGGAATTCCCGAAGGTACTTGTCCATGGTCGGGTCCTTCCGCCGAATCCACTCAAGCACCATGCCGCGTGTTCTTTCTCCTCGTCGCGATTGTGTTCAAGAATCGCTTTGAGTTCCGGATCCTTGCAGGCATCCACCCGCTGGTTGTACCAGTCAACGGCTTCAAACTCTTCCATCAGCGAACTGACGGCCCGGTGCATATCACGGGTGTCGTCTGTCAGTTCACCCACCGGCTCATGATAACTGTCGTTTGCCATGCATCACTCCTGATTGGCGGTTACGAGGTGCCCGTTGGCACCCTTAGACCATAGCCAAAGCCAGCGGCGACGACAAACTTACCCGCGCTCTTCTCCCGACCTTGGCGCCTGCAGATCAAGCCCGGGATATTGTTTCTGCAGCCGGTACAGCCGGATGATGGTAATGACGTTGGTAACCAGCACCATACCCTCAGCCAGAGTACCGCCGACGGATCCGATCACCAGGTTATTGAGCATCCAGGCCAGCGCCGCCAGCCCCCCCAGAACAATACGAAGGGGGGGAATACCCCCCCGGAGCATGAACATGCCTACGGTGCCGAGAACGGCGGCGGTAAGGGGGGGGAACACATCGGTAGCAGACGTCCAGGTTGCCCAGGCCACCAGCAGATTGACCACCAGCATGGCCGCCATGATCAACCCGTTGCCCTGGTACCGGCGCGCCAGGGCGATGCGCAGGATCACCAGTACCGTCAGGGCCGCCGCCGTCCAGCTCTGAAAGAATGCGAACATCAGGGCGAAAGCCACATTGGCCGAAATCAGCAGGACCAGCAGGCGGTCGTCGTTCTTGTTGGCAAAACCGGCAATACAGAACCCCCCCAGGGCCACCAACCCACACAGCTGCCCCCCCAGCCCCCCCTGGCTGAGCGTAAGTCCGGCAACCAGTTCTGTCATAGCGGTAATCCCCCCCTCTCCCGATGCTGCGCCCCCCCAGCCTGCCACACTTACCGGGTTTGAGCCATGCACAAACCTGTGCCAGAGTGCTTCCACGTTAATATCAAGGATTCGCGCCCTATGAAAACCGTCTTCTCCCCCCCGTTGCACAGCCGGCGCCATGTGCGCACCGAACTTGATGGCGGCCTGCTGATCGAACCCCCCCATGAAAAACCCTCAAGGGCCGAGACCATCCTGGCCAGGGTGAAAGACCAGGCCCTGGGCGAGATTCTGGAGCCGGAAGAATTCGGGCTGGCACCGATCCAGCGCGTGCACACACCGGATTACGTGGCGTTTCTGGAGACCTGCTGGCAGGACTGGCTGGCTGCGGGCAAGCCCGGCGAAGCCATTCCCGCAGTATGGGCTGGCCGGGGGGGCATGCGCCACCGGGTTCCCAAGGACATTGATGGCCGCCTGGGCTATTACAGCTTTGCCGCCGAAACCTCGATCTCGGAGGGCACCTGGGAAGCCGCCCGTGCTTCCGCCAACGTGGCCCTGACCGCCCAGAAACTGGTGGCCGATGGTGAGCGCGCTGCCTTTGCCCTGTGCCGACCACCCGGGCACCACGCCCACGCCGACCTGTTCGGCGGCTACTGCTTCTTCAACAACGCAGCTATCGTGGCTCAGGCGTTCCGGGACCAGGGCTACGGCAAGGTTGCTATCCTGGATGTGGACTTCCATCACGGCAATGGCACCCAGGCCATTTTCTATGACCGGGCCGATGTCCTCACCATCAGCCTGCACGGCGACCCGGATCTGGTGTTCCCGCACTTCCTCGGGTTTGAAGACGAGCTCGGAGAAGGTACCGGCGAAGGCTACAACCTGAACATCGTCTATCCGCCTGGCACACCCTACAGCACCTGGAGCCAGGGCCTGGAAACCGCTTGCGAACGCATTGAAGTGTTCAAGCCCGATGCCCTGGTGGTGGCGCTGGGCGTGGACACCTTCGAGCACGACCCCCCCATCTCGTTCTTCAAGCTGGCCTCGGGCGACTACCTCAGCCTGGGGGGGCAGCGCCTGGCGCAGCTGGGTTTGCCCACCGTGTTTACCATGGAAGGCGGCTACGATGTGGACGCCATTGGCGTAAATGCGGTCAATGTCATGCAGGGCTTTGAGGGAAAATCCTGAGTAACACTGGCGACCGGAGGGAGCCCCCCCTTCCTCCGGTGCGCTATCTGCCACCCTGCTGCATCAACGCCGCCGAAAAACTGTCCATTAATCGCTCGGCACTCACAGGCACCTCGCGGAGCTGCGAATTGAACACCCGACTGAACGCCCGGAAATCGACAGCTTTCCAGTTTTCCGGCGCAAGCATGTGGGCGATGTCGTCCACGTTGTCGGCAGTCGCTGCCTGAAACTGGTAGTGCATCGAGGCCGATTGTCCGCTATCTGCAAAATCGTATCCCCCCCGGTGATAGTCGTGCACCAGCAACAACGCCAGCCCTCCACCCATGAAATGCCGGCCAAGACTGACATACAGATCGCCCGCGCGAATCGCCGCAAGCGCTTCCGGCTCCCAGTCAATGCCACCCACTACCAAGTCATTGCCAGGACGTAAGCCCGCGCGCCTGGCAGCATCCATGGCCCCCCCGAACGCCATGCCATCGCTGGCGCTCCAGATTGCAGCCGTATTCGGATACCGCCGCAACAGCACCGATGTTTTGTCTCTCGCCTCCTGCTCACTCCAGTCGCACGAACAGACTGCAACAGTTCCGAGCCTGCCCCCCCATCCGTCGCCTCAAGCAGCCCGAGACTGCGATCACGAGCCGCAGAGGAATCCAGGGTGCCAGTCAGTGCAACAACAGGCACCGGCTCATCAGACCTGACCAGGTTGAGCGCCCGTGCGCGCTGGTCGAGCATCCTGGCCAGTAGTTGACCACCGGAGACATTATCGACCCCCCCCAGATGGCCAATCCAGTTCTCCAGTTTTTCTCTGGGCGCAGAACCCACCTTCTCTCGCGCGGCCTCTGGCACCGCAGTGTTAAACGAGAACACCTTAACGCTTTGCCGGCGCGCATAATCCAGGATCTGCGCGGTTACCTGCTCCTTCCACATGATGATCAGGTAATCGGGTTTCTCCTCCCGACTGAGAACTTGCTGGACCAGCTTCAGATAACTGAGCCGATGCCGCCCCCCCTCATCGAACAGGACGTCAAACTCAACCTCCAGGTCCGCAGCCACCTGCTCCATGAAACCTGCAACCATGTGCCAGAAACGGGATGTATCCGGTGACAGGAACACCACATTCGGGAGCGTGTCCGACGCACTCGGGTTTGGGAGCGTATCCGCATCCGCCACCCGACTAACGGTGCCCAGAAACAGGCTGATCATCAGTACAACACGTAAAACCATGCAGCTCCTTAGCCGTCGGCAAATCTTGCCGGTCAGTATAACGAACAATACGGTATCCGCATCGACCTCTCCCCCCCAGCCGATCGAACCCGGTGCCTCTGGTCACCCGGATTGGTGGAAAATGTCATTGCCTGTAGCTTGCTAATCGGGAGATCATCAGCCAACCATGCGCAAACTCTGGATGCCCGGAATGGAAAACTACCTGAGAGCCACCCCCCCCTTCTTCGACTACGACCATCCCGCCGTCGAGGCCTGGGTTCAGCAGCACCTGGCCGGCGTAGCGGACGACCCGGTGGCACAGATCAAGGCGCTGTATCTGGCGGTGCGTGACAGCATCCAGTACAACCCCCCCTACGTGTTCAGAACCGAGCCACGCACGCTCTCGGCCAGTTACGCGCTGGAATCGGGCGAAACCTACTGCATTCCCAAAGCCGTGCTGCTGGGTGCCGCAGCCCGCTCCATCGGCATTCCCAGCCGGCTGGGCCTGGCGGATGTACGTAACCATCTGTCCAGCCCGAAGCTGATTGAGTGGCTGCGTTCCGACATTTTCCGCATGCACGGCTTTATCGAGCTGTATCTCAATGGTCGCTGGGTGAAAGCCACACCGGCCTTCAACCGACAGTTATGCGAGCTGATGAAGGTAGAGCCCCCCCTGCCGTTTGATGGGGGGGTGAACGACTCGGTCTTCCAGGAATTCACGGAAGACGGCCAGGCGCATATGGAATACATCAATGATCACGGCGTGTTCGACGATGTGCCCTTCGATTTCATCGTTGACGGCGTTCGCCGGGCCTATGGCCACCTGTTTGAAGCGGATGGCCAGCCCCCCCAAACCATGACGGGCAGCTGGAACAGGACATCTCGGACCGTTCCTGAAGCCATAAAAAAAACCGGCAGCCACTTCCCGTGGGCGCCGGTTTCAGGGGGGTCAGCCTGAATTCAGCTTGTGTGAACAACTTACTCAGCAGAATTACGGATCAGGAAATCGAAGGCGCTCAGGGCAGCCTTGGAACCTTCACCCATAGAGATCACGATCTGCTTGTAGGGCACGGTGGTGGCATCGCCTGCCGCGAACACACCCGGGATCGAGGTCTCGTTACGATCATTTACGATGATCTCGCCGTGCTGGCTCAGTTCGATGTCGCCTTTCAGCCACTCGGTGTTCGGCACCAGGCCGATCTGAACAAACACGCCTTCCAGTTCAACGTGATGCGACTCACCGGTGGTACGGTCGGTGTAGTTCAGGCCGCTGACCTTGCCATCGGTACCCACCACTTCCGTGGTCTGGCCAGACGTAATGATCTTCACGTTGTTCAGGCTACGCAGTTTCTTCTGCAGCACTTCATCGGCACGCATCTGCTCGCCAAACTCGATCAGCGTCACGTGGCCGACAATACCTGCCAGGTCGATGGCCGCTTCCACGCCGGAGTTACCACCGCCAATCACGCTACGCGCTTGCCTTTGAACAGCGGGCCGTCGCAATGCGGGCAGTAGGCCACGCCCTTGTTGCGGTACTCTTCCTCACCCGGCACACCCATCTGACGCCAGCGGGCGCCGGTGGACAGAATCACCGTGCGAGCTTTCAGAGAGCCGCCGTTGGCCAGGCGTACCTCGTGCAGGCCTCCGGTCTGCTCGGCCGGAATCAGCTTCTCGGCACGCTGCATGTTCATGATGTCGACTTCGTATTCGTTGACGTGCTGCTCCATGGCCGCCACCAGTTTCGGGCCTTCGGTGTAAGGCACAGAAATCAGGTTTTCGATGCCCATGGTGTCGGCCACCTGGCCACCAAAACGCTCAGCCGCGATACCGGTCGCAATGCCCTTTCGTGCGGCATAGATAGCCGCAGCAGAGCCTGCCGGGCCACCACCGATCACCAGAACGTCAAACGCATCTTTCTGGTTGATCTTACGAGCTTCTTTTTCAGCCGAGTTGGTGTCCAGCTTGGCCGCAATCTCTTCCAGCGTCATCCGGCCCTGGCCCCCCCAGGGCTGGCCATTCAGGTAAACACTGGGTACCGCCATCACTTCACGCTGCTCGACTTCGTCCTGGAACAGGGCGCCGTCAATGGAGGTGTGCTTGATGTTCGGGTTCAGCACGCTCATCAGGTTCAGCGCCTGAACCACGTCCGGGCAGTTCTGGCAGGACAGCGAGAAGTAGGTTTCAAACTCGAACTCACCTTCCAGCTCCTGAACCTGCTGGATCACTTCCTGAGACGCTTGGATGGATGGCCACCCACCTGCAGCAGGGCCAGCACCAGCGAAGTGAATTCGTGGCCCATGGGAATACCGGCAAAGCGAACGCCAATGTCGGTGCCTACACGATTGATGGCGAAGGACGGACGACGCACCTCAGTCGATTCCTCGGTCCGCAGGCTGATCTTCTCGGACATCGGCTCGATTTCTTCCAGCAGCTGCTTGAGCTCCTCGGACTTCTTGCTGTCGTCATAGGCTGCCACCAGCTCAATCGGCTGCTGCAGCTTTTCCATGTAGGCCTTCAACTGTCCTTTGATATTGGCATCCAACATGTTTGGTATTCCCCCCCTTTATGTCGTGAAACTAAGTTTCTGAATTCAGTAATGAATCGTTATCTGAAGTTGTGATTAAGATACGGCCAGACGGTTCGTTGCTCAAATTGATTGACCCAAACCATCTGATAGGCCATACCTATAAAATTCAGTTGGAACGATTGATAGATACAAAAAAGGCCCGCAGAGCGGGCCTTTCTGTAAGTTTCACCGAATCGGGGGGGAAACTTAGATCTTGCCAACCAGGTCCAGAGACGGAGCCAGAGTTTCTTCGCCTTCTTTCCACTTGGCCGGGCAAACTTCGCCAGGATGGTTGCGAACGTACTGGGCAGCTTTAACCTTGCGCAGCAGGTCGTCGGCGTCACGGCCGATGCCTTCGGCAGTGATTTCAACAGCCTGGATGATACCGTCCGGATCGATCAGGAAGGTAGCGCGGTCTGCCAGGCCCTGGCCTTCACGCATAACACCGAAGTTGTTGGTGATGGTGCCAGTCTGGTCGCCAACCATGTAGTAGTTGATCTTGCCGATGGTCTCGGAAGTGTCGTGCCATGCTTTGTGGGTGAAGTGAGTATCAGTAGATACAGAGAACACTTCTACGCCCAGCTTCTGCAGCTCTTCGTACTTGTCAGCCACGTCGCCCAGCTCGGTCGGGCACACGAAGGTGAAGTCGGCCGGGTAGAAGAAGAAGATGGCCCACTTGCCTTTAACGTCGGCTTCAGAAATTTCTACGAACTCGCCCTGCTTGAATGCGGTGGCGTTGAACGGTTTGATTTCGCTGTTAACGATACCCATCTCAGAATAACTCCTGTCGGTTCATTTAACTGATGGTTTGGAAACGATGCACAAGATACGGGTTTGACCATCTGAGTGAAAATTGATTATTTCCAATCTCAGCATAGGCATAGCTATATACAGCCATCAACTTCGGCTAAACATGGCGGCCAAAAGCCTTCCGGGCCTTCAGCCACCTGCCATTGATATGGGGGGGCCTTAACCTGCAAGTTCAATCTTGCGGAAGTCCAGAATATTTTCTTTTGGTGACGTTTGGATGGCAGCCACCTCTGAACGTTTCCTGAGCAGTATATAACCAAAGCAACCAAAGTAGAGTGCAATGACCAGCGCACCCACCACTGAATCCGCAGGAATCCAGCTTGAACAACATGGTCAGCCCGACCATGGCCACCAGGTTGAAGAGCACATAATTCACCCGCCCCCCCAGGCGTTGCGCCGTCAGGTTCAGGTTATCGGTGTAGAGCCGGATCAGGGAATCCAGGGAGTTGATGACCATCAACACGCCCACCGAGATCATGGCGATGTTGGTGAAGGCGGCAATCTTAAGCCCCCCCTCCGCGTGATAGTAATAGAGCACGCTGAACCACACGCCAATGGCAACGGACGGCACAACCAGCATGGCAATCAGCAACTGCCAGGTTTTGATCCCACTCACGAAACGCGCGGTGAACTGACCAATCATGATGCTCCAGGCAAACCACCAGAACAGGTAGAACTCGTGGTAGTCGTTGATGGGCAGGACAAAGTGATGGATGTTGGCAAAGTACTCACCGAGCATGCCGGCGGTGCCAAAGAAATCTGCCGGCGAGCCTTTACCCAGAACAAATGCCCGGAACCACATACCCGCAATCAGGGTAATGAACAGCACACTGGAACCAACACTCAGAATTCGGATGTATTTGACCTTGGAGCTGGAATACACCGCCAGCGCAATGGACAGGAACACGATGAGGTAGAACGCCGGCACCACCGATTCGCCGTCGCCCAGCATCGGCAGGTACCAGGGCAGATTCACCAGCAACAGGTAGGCGGTGAACGCGCAGGTACCGATAATCACCACGTTGTTGACCAGCTTCACCATCGGGATCTCGAAGAACTTCACCCGCGGCTCAATGATGGCGAAGTAAAAGCAGGTCAGGAAATAGAAGCCCCCCCAGATCAGAAAGGCCCAGAACCCGAACTCAATGGCCAACGGGTTGGCAAAGGCGTATTCCGGGTTTTCAGAGACATTGCCGTAACCACCGAACTCGGTGAGCGGGAACATGATCAGCCCCCCCACATCCAGACCGGAGGTGAACAGGATGGCAATGAAGGTCAGCGTGCGAACCGGCGTAACACCGATGCACTGCATGTCCCACCACCGATACAGAATCAGGGCGATGGCGGCGAAGGTAAAGATCAGGCCTGTGGATAACCAGAGTGTCATGCGATCTCCCTCCGGTTGTTCCTTGTCATTGTAGTGCACAGCATGGGTGTTCCTCCTCTACTTTTAGGAGCCTCTGATCAACTCCAGATCGACTCTGCGTGCCCTGAGAGCTTCAGATGTAAGGCGCAGTTCGCAGCCAATGGCCGTAGCCCTTGGCAAGAGCTGCAACACAGCAGATGAAGCTCTCAGGCTCGCCCTACGGGGGGCCTGCAGAGCGATCCACACTCCGCGTTGCGACTTTTTGAAAGGCAACCAGCCTTCCTGCAAAGTCGCGTCTTGATTGTGAACCGCTCTGAAGGCCAGAGACGATTTGGAGTTAATCAGAGGCTCCTTTTGCGTTGCTTCTTTCGAATCGGACACAAACCCAGGACTTGCCTATCAGTCGCCCGAAAACGGCGGGATGCCGTCGCGCTGATAGGGAAATCCTGAGGGCTTGCTACCCGGGCACCTTGCGTACCCGGGCCGGGACTGCGGTCGCTAGGCCAGCGACCGTTTCGCTTGTCCCGGACGTTGGCGCGCCTGCCATTGGTCATCCATGAAGACCGGCGCGTCCGAAGGTTGCAGGGGGGGCTCCCTGCCCCCCCGGATAAGGTCGCTGCCCTCTCGGCCACCATGATGGTGGGCGCGTTCAGGTTGCCATTGGGTATGGTCGGGAAGATGGACGAATCCACCACCCGCAAATTCTGGATACCGCGCACGCGGGTTTCCGGGTCTACCACCGCCAGCGCGTCAGTGCCCATCTTGCAGGAACAGGACGGGTGATAAGCGCTCTCCACCGCCTGGCGCACGAAGGCATCGATCTGCTCATCGCTCTGCACATCCACACCGGCTGGATTTCTGCACCGCGGTACTCGTCCATGGCCGGCTGGTTGATGATCTCCCGGGTCAGGCGCACGCAGTCGCGGAAGCTTCGCGGTCGGCCTCGTGTTCCAGGTAGTTGAAACGGATGCGCGGGGGGGCCTGTTTGGGGGGGTCGGCAGATTGCACATGCACAAAACCCCCCCGGCTCTTCGGCTTGTTGTGACCGATGTGGAGCTGGAACCCGTCGCCATCAAAGGCTTCGCGACCGTCGTAGCGCATGGCCGCCGGCAGGAAATGGTATTGCAGGTCCGGCCATTCAACGCCGGCTTTGGAGCGAATAAAACCACAGGATTCAAAATGGTTGGTGGCCCCCCCCAGGCCATCCTTGCGCAGAATCCAGCGCACCCCCCGATCTTGAGCTTGTTCCACCAGTCCAGTTTGCCATTCAGGGAGACCGGCTTCTGGCAGCGGAACTGGAAGTAGAACTCCAGGTGATCCTGCAGGTTCTCACCCACGCCCGGCAGCTCATGCTTAACCTCAACACCGGCCTGCTCCAGTACTTCGCGCTTGCCAATACCCGAAAGCTGCAACAAATGTGGCGAGCCAATAGAACCGGCCGACAGAATCACTTCCTTGGCGGCTTTGGCCTCATGCACCTGACCACCCTGTTCATAGCGCACGCCGGTGGCGGTTTTGCCCTCCAGAAGGACCTTATGCACCAGGGCGTGGGTGACCACGGTCAGGTTCGGACGGTCCATGGCCGGGCGCAGGTAGGCGTTGGCGGTGGACCAGCGGCGACCGTTCTTCACGGTCATGTGCATGGCACCAAAACCTTCCTGGCGGGCACCGTTGTAATCATCCGTCTCCAGGTAACCGGCGTCGACGCGGCCCGGATGAACGCCGTATACAGCGGGTTGCGCATGTTGTTGCCGTTGTTCACACCCAGGGGGGGGCCGGACTCCCCCCCCGGTAGGCATCGCCGCCGAAGGCCCAGGTTTCGGCCTTCTTGAAATAGGGCAGCACGTTGCGATAGTTCCAGCCGTCGGCACCTTCAGACTGCCACTCGTCGAAATCCCGGGCATGGCCACGGACATAGACCATGCCATTGATGGATGACGAACCACCCAACACCTTGCCCCCCCGGGGGGGGCAATGCATGCGGCGATTGTCCAGATACGGCTCCGGCTCGGTCTCGAACTGCCAGGCGTACTTTTTGGTGTTCATGGGAATGGATAGCGCGGTGGGCATCTGGATGAAGATGCTCTTGTCACTGCCACCGGTTTCCAGCAGCAGCACCCGGTTTTCACTGTCCTCGGTCAGACGGTTAGCCAGCACACAACCGGCTGAGCCCGCACCCACAATGATGTAGTCGTATTGGTTTTCTTTCATACGCGTTCTCCTCGGTGGCCTGCGGGGGGGTTAAAACGGGGGGGCGTCCAGATCCTGCATTCCGATGTAGACGGACTTGATCTGGGTGTAGTGCGCAATGGTCTCGCGCCCGTTCTCACGGCCGATACCGGAGAGTTTGTAGCCACCCACCGGCATTTCCGCCGGTGAAGCACCGTAGCTGTTGATCCAGCAGATGCCGGCCTGGATCTGGTGAATCACCCGGTGTGCCCGGCGGATATCATTGGTGAACACGCCGGCGGCAAGTCCGGTATCGGTATTGTTGGCCCGGGCAATCACCTCGTCTTCATCGCGGAAGGTGAGCACAGACATCACCGGTCCGAAGATCTCTTCCTTCACGATGGTCATGTCGTCGGTGCAGTCGGTGAAAATGGTCGGTTCCACGAAATAGCCGCCCGGAGAATCCTCCGGCTCAAAGGCCCGACCGCCGTGGCTGAGCGTGGCGCCTTCGGCCAGCCCTTTGCTGATGTAACCCAACACCAGTTCCTGATGCTTTTTCGAGATCAGCGCGCCGAAGTTGGTGTCCGGTTCATCGGGTCACCGGCCTTGATGTTCTTGCGCGTGCGGTCCAGCAGGCGCTCGATAAAGCGCGGGTAAAGGTCCTCGTGCACAAACACCCGGGTACCGTTGGTACAGATCTCGCCCTGGGTGTAGAAGTTACCCACCATGCCGCGGAGATGGCGTTCTCCAGGTCCGCGTCGTCAAAAATGATCAGCGGCGACTTGCCACCCAGTTCCATGGTCACGTCTTTCAGCGACGACGCGGCGGCGGCCATCACCTTCTTGCCGGTGCCCACCTCGCCGGTGAACGACACCTTGGCAATCTCCGGGTGATGAGTCAGCCACTGGCCCACTTCGGCAGCGCCCTGCACCACGTTGAACACGCCCGCCGGCACACCGGCTTCGATAAAGATTTCCGCCAGCTTCACCGCGCCCATGGGGGGGGTTTCTTCGGATGGCTTGAAGATCATGGCGTTGCCGCAGGCCAGGGCCGGGGGGGCCGACTTCCAGCAGGCGATCTGGATCGGATAGTTCCAGGCACCAATGCCCGCACAGATGCCCAGCGGCTCCCGGCGGGTGTAATAGAAATCGCCCCCCCCAGATCCTGCTGGTTACCTTCGATGGACGGCGCCAGGCCGGCAAAGAACTCAATGGCATCGGCGCCGGTCACCACATCCACAGCTTCCGCTTCCTGCCAGGGTTTACCGGTGTCACGCACTTCCACTGCCGCCAGCTCGTCGTTGCGCTCGCGGAGCAAGGCCACCGCTTTCAGCAGAATACGGCTGCGCTCAATGGCGGGTGTGGCGGCCCACTGGGCAAAACCGGCGCGGGCGCTCTCGATGGCGGCCTGTTGCACAGACTCATCCGCCACTTCCACTTCATAGATCACCTGGCCCGTGGCCGGATTCACCACCGGGAAGGTCTCGCCGGTGCTGTTGGCCAGAAACCGGCCGTGGACAAAGTTCTGAACCACAGGAAGAGATGCAGACATAGCGCGTTGGTAACCTCTGTTCGGTGTCTTCAGGCCTTGTGGGCCGTGGAATTCAAATTGGCTCAGGCGCCAGCCCGGGCCAGTGTCTCGTGGACAAACTGCTTGCACAGCCGCTCGCCGGCTTCAAAGCTCTCGGCCGGGTCCAGGCTCAGGGCACTGCGCAACCAGAACCCGTCGATCATCGCCGCCGTTTGCCGGGCCGCCGCTGTCGCCTCGGCCTGCGGCAGCACCTGCGCGAAGGAATAACGCAGGTTGCTGTACAGCCGGGCGTTGTTGATCTGCTGCAAACGCTTCAGCCCCCCCGGCTCGTGCATCGAGCGGGCCCAGAAGCTTAGCCAGGTTTTCGCCGCCAGCGCCGAACGCTGGAACTCGGAAAAGTTGGACTCGATGATGCAGTCCAGCCTCTGGGCCGGGGGGGAGCGATCGGTTTTCGCCATGCGCTCCCGCAGCTCCTTGCCTAACTGGTCCAGCAGGTAGCGCAAGGCGGCCTCAATCAGCCCCCCTGCTTGCCCCCCCCGAAATAGTGGCTGATGATGCCGGACGACATTCCCGCCCGCTTGCTGATGCTCACGATCGTGGTGTTCTGCATCCCCCCCAGTTCAGCGATGGACTCCATGGTGGCGTCGATCAGTTGCTGGCGGCGGGTGTCTTTCATTCCGACTTTCGGCATGGGCTTTCCATCCAATCTTTATTAATTGAACGTTCAATTAAATTAAAGGCTACAGAAACGTGACAGGGATTTCAAATTTGATCAGAAAATCACCACACCCCCCCCTCATTACACTGGATGCGTCTTCCACCAAAGGTTGCTGGCAACCGCCGGCCAGTCAGGACACAATCGGGGGGGCAACCGCGAACAACAAGGAGCCACTATGAGTACCCTGCCCCCCCAACTCACCGATGCCCTGCTGACTCTGGAAAACCGAGTGGCCACGCTCACCATGAACCGCCACGACCTGCGCAACGCGCTCACCGGCTCCCATCTGATCGACGATATTGTTGCCACCGCCGAGTGGGTGAACAGCTGCGAGGAGGTATCCGTGCTGGTGATCACCGGTGCAGGCTCGGCCTTCAGTGCCGGGGGGGGTAATATTCGCGATATGGCCGAACGGGGGGGCGGGGGGGACTTCGCAGGCGATCCGGCGGAATGCGCCGAGCGCTACCGAAAGGGCATCCAGCGTATTCCCCCCCTGGCACTGGACGCCGTGGAAGTGCCAGTGATTGCGGCGGTGAACGGCCCCCCCGCCATCGGCGCAGGATTTGATCTGGCCAACATGGCGGATCTTCGCCTGGCCGCAGACAACGCGAAGTTTGGCGAAACCTTCCTGAATCTGGGCATTATTCCCGGTGACGGCGGGGGGGCCTGGTTCCTGCAACGCCTGATCGGCTACCAGAAAGCGTTTGAGCTGACCCTGACCGGCCGCGTGATCGACGCCAACGAAGCCAGACAGCTTGGTATCGTGATGGACGTGGTGCCTGCCGATCAGCTAATGGACGCGGCCATGACACTCGCCGGAAGTATCGCCCAGCAGCCCGCCAAGGCACCCGGCTGACCAAGCGCCTGATGAAAATGGCCCAGCGCACGGAACTGCGGGATTTCCTGGATATCTGCGCCTGTTTCCAGGGCATGAGCCACAACGAACCGGAACACCTGGAAGCCGTCAACCGCATGATGGAGGCGCTCAGCCGGAAGAAGTAGTAAAACCGCAAGACGCATCAATTACTTAGCAATATGACACATTTTGCTACATTAAAAACCGCACGTGGCGCTTCCCTCGCGGCCCAGCATTGCTAGACTGACGGGGGGGTAGACATAACAATAAACAATGTCAGAGTTGGCTAGCGAGGTCGGCTTTTGGTGAACCTGCAACACGCATGTCGCACGGTCCTGGTTGTACTGCTCGTTCTGTGCAGCCAAGCCGCCTATGCCAATTCACCAACCGTTGTTATCAGCGCCGAACAACCCATTGCCAGCCAGTTCCAGTATTGGGAAGATCCTGATGCGTCCGCCTCCCTCCAGCACGTGCTGGCACTGCCAGACGCCCGCTGGAGCCGCCAGCCGGATGGCAAAGCCACCCTGGGCATTACCTCCTCCGCATACTGGCTCCGAATCCCTGTCAAAAATGCGGCCGACACCCGGCTCAACCTGGTGGCAGAACTCGGCTACTCGCAGCTGGACGATGTCCGGTTTTATCTGCTGGATGGCCGCACCGTCACACGGACACTGGAAACCGGCGATACCCGGCCCTTTTACCCCCCCAGGGATGTAAACCACCCCCCCAACAACCTGTTGCGCTTTGCGCTGGAACCCGGTGAGACCGCCACGCTGATGATTCGGGTGGCCACCCAGGGGGGGACCATGGTGCTGCCCCCCCTGACCATCTGGCGCGAACACGAGTTTTTCGAGTCGGTCGCCGATGAACAGAAGCTGCATTTTTTTTCTACTACGGCTGCCTGTCCGTCATCATTCTGATCAACCTGGCGGTCTTCCTGACGCTCCGGGAAAAGCTCTACCTGTTCTATGCGCTCGCCATTTTCGGCTACCTGGCGTTTTTTGCGTCCATCCGCGGGTTTTCGTTCCAGCATCTCTATCCCAACGCGCCCGACCTGCATGCCCATGTACTGATGCTGTCCATGCCATTCCTGGCCATGTTTTCCATTCTGTTCTGCATGGAATTCCTGAAGGTGCGACAGCACAGCCCCCCCCGGTTACGGAAGGCGCTCATTGCCATGCTGGTGTTTGAAATCAGCTATTTTGTGTCGGTTCCTTTCATGAGTTACAACACCGGGATCCAGCTCGCCTCGGTGTCTGCGCTGGTGTTCTTTTCCCTGCTGCTGGTCGCCGGCCCGATTGCCTGGGCCGCCGGCGTACGCGCCGGCATATTCTTTACCCTCGCCTGGACCCCCCCATTAACCATTGGCGTGCTCGCCACCTCCGGGCGTGCGCTGGGCCTGTTTCCGGAAACGTTTTTTTTACCGAATACGCCATGCAGATTGGCTCCGGGCTAGAAGCGTTCATTCTCACGCTGGCCCTGGCCGACCGACTGTACCGGGAGCGGGAACAGAAAATACGGGCCCAGGCCGACAGCCTGCGACAGGAAAAAGCCCACAGCGAAGCCCAGGACCGCCTGAACGACGTCATGAGCCACGACCCGGTTACCGGCCTGCCCAACCGGAACCGGTTTGAATGGATGATCGATGAAGAGCTTCGGGCCCACCCGGAGCGCCGCTACATGGTCGGCGTCGCCCGTATTACCCGCCTGAAAGACATCAACCGCACCCTGGGCCTGGAGCGCAGTGAGCGGTTGTTACGGTCCATCGCCGAGCATATGTCCGCACTGGCCGAACAGCTCCCCCCCTTGCTGCACACCAGTGTCGACCAACAGGGCCGTGTGGAACGGGTCTACCAGCTCTCCGGCGACAGCTTTGGCCTGTTGGTCGACGTGGAACGGGCTGGCGACAATTTTCAGCCCCCCCTGGACCAGGCCCTCAAACAACTGGCCGAGCCGGTACTGCTGGACCACCTGGCCATTGAACCGCACCCACGATTTGGGGGGGCCGCCAGTTATCCCGAGCACGGCCGCAAAGCCAGTGAACTGATCCGCAACGCCCATGTCGGCATGGAAATGGCGCCCCCCCACGGCCCCCCCTTTGAAACCGGCTTTTACTCACGCAGCAACGATATCTACGATGAGCGCCGGCTTACCCTGATGTCGGACCTCAAGGAAGCCCTGACCAACGGCACCACCGAGCTTCACTATCAACCCAAAATGGATCTCCGCAGCGGGCAGATCATCGGCTTTGAAGCCTTATCCGCTGGCAGCACCCGGAGCGTGGCTGGGTACCTCCGATTGATTTCATTCCGCTGGCAGAGAAAACCGGGGGGGTGATCACCCAGCTCACTCACTGGGTCATCGACCAGGCCCTGAGCGATCTCCGTACCCTGCAGAAGATACAGCCAGGCCTGGGGGGGATGGCCATCAATGTCTCGGCGCGGGATCTGCTCTCGGCGGGGGGGCTGGAAGAACAATTCGCCCAGAGCCTGGCGCGGCATCAACTGGAGGCCGGCCATGTCACCGTGGAACTCACCGAGACGGCCGCCATGGACGACCCAGAGAAAGGACTGGAAGCACTGGCAGACTGTCTGCCCTGGGCCTGCGTATCTCCATCGACGATTTCGGGGGGGCCGGCTATTCGTCATTGTCGTACCTGAAGCAGATCCCCCCCGCCTCGGAACTCAAGCTCGACCGCACCCTGGTACACGACATCCAGGCCAGCGACAGCGCCCGGGTGATTGTCGAGACCGCCATCACCATGGGCCACACCCTGGGCTATCAGGTAGTGGCCGAAGGCGTGGAGAGCGGCCAGGACGCCGCCCGCCTGAAAGCCATGGGCGCGGACCTGTTGCAGGGCTTCTGCCTGTGCCGCCCGCAATCGCTGACACACACCGTCGACTGGCTGGAAAAACAACGGCAGCCTGAAGAAAGTCGCAACGCGAGCTGGTCGGATTAACCAGCCGCATCCCGCTTGCCCAGCCGGACGTTCATACGGGTATAGCCGCGCACAAAATTGGACTGCACGTATTCCGGCTCATCCACCACCTCAATCCGGTCAAACCGGGCGAGCAGTTCCTCCCAGAGAATCCGCAGCTGCATCTCCGCCAGCCGGTTGCCCATGCAGCGGTGCACCCCCCCGAAGCCGAAGGCCAGATGCTTGCGGGCGTCTTTCCGGTCAATCCGGAACTGGTCCGGGTCTTCGATGGCCCGCTCATCCCGGTTGCCGGAGGCGTACCACATCACCACTTTGTCGCCCTTGCGGATGGTCTGGCCCCCCCGGAGTTCCACGTCCTGGGTCGCAACCCGGCGCATGTAGCCAACGGGGGGGTTTGCCAGCGGATAATTTCCGACACCATGGACGGGATCAGGGAGGGGGGGTCCTGCTTCAGGCGATCGAACTCCTGAGGGAACCGGTTCAGGGCCAGCACCCCCCCACCAGTCATGGAATTGCGGGTCGTGTCGTTGCCGCCCACAATCAACAGC
>JDSH01000076.1_pt1 | contig 36182 bp, 52 predicted proteins | sample 199451 | NCBI WGS metagenome assembly JDSH01 (sample SAMN02584198, study PRJNA231836) | bioreactor metagenome | isolation source: continuous culture bioreactor electron acceptor NO2- transfer2 day 38 after... | place: Germany: Bremen | reverse complement strand
ACGTCGCCCCCCCCACGCCCCCCCAATCCCGAGCCGGGCCACGCCCGGCGAGACATCAGGCGAAGGGCGGCCTGCCGCCCTTCTCCGCCAACCAACGCCTATCGCAACCGCCCCCCCTCCGTCACATGACCCCCCCGCGCGCTGATGAACTGGATCACATCGCCATCGCGTGCCATATCGTAACAGTCCCACTGCGCGGACGGCGGCCACTGACTGCAATACTGATCGTCTTCGATGCGCCAGTATCCCCCCCAACTGTCCCCCCCACCGACGTGATAGAGCGTGCGCCCGGAGGCGCGGAAATCCTGCCAGCCATTGTCATACTCCAGCACCGCCCCCCCCGTCAGCGCCACGCGAATCTCTTCCCCCCCCGACAGGGCACAAACGCCCCCCCCTCGGCCATCGCCACCCCCCCGCCCGTGAGCGCGAACATCGCCGCCAATCGCCACATATCGGCCCCCCCCTTCCCCCCCTGTTCCCAACCTTGTTCCCAAGCCCCCCCGCCTTGTCTAAGAGACCCCCCCCAACGCTCCCGCAATTCACAAGGTCGTTCTCATGATCCCTCGCTATGCCCGCCCCCCCGACATGGTCGCCATCTGGTCGCCCGAAACCAAGTTCAAGATCTGGTACGAGATCGAGGCGCATGCCTGCGACGCCATGGCCGATCTGGCGTGATCCCGCGCGAGAATGCGGATGCCGTCTGGAAAGCCAAGGACGTGGAGTTCGACGTCGCCCGCATTGACGAGATCGAGGCCGTGACCAAACACGACGTCATCGCCTTCCTGACCCACCTGGCCGAACATGTGGGCAGCGAAGAAGCCCGTTTCGTGCACCAGGGCATGACCTCCTCAGACGTGCTCGACACCTGCCTGAACGTGCAGCTGGTGCGCGCCGCCGACCTGCTGCTGGTTGGCATGGACAAGGTACTGGCAGCCCTCAAGAAACGCGCACTGGAACACAAGGACACCGTGCGTGTCGGCCGCTCCCACGGCATCCACGCCGAACCCACTACCATGGGGGGGCTTACTTTCGCGCGTTTCTACGCCGAGATGGACCGCAACAAGAACCGCCTGGAAAAGGCCCGTTGGGAGGTTGCCACCGGCGCGATTTCGGGCGCGGTCGGCACTTTCGCCAACATCGACCCCCCCGCCGTTGAAGAGCATGTCTGCGAGAAACTGGGCCTGCGCCCCCCCGAGCCGATCTCGACCCAGGTGATCCCGCGCGACCGCCACGCCATGTTCTTCGCCACCCTGGGCGTGATCGCCTCGTCGATCGAAAACATCGCCGTGGAAATCCGCCACATGCAGCGCACCGAGGTTCTGGAAGGCGCCGAGTTCTTCTCGATGGGTCAAAAGGGCTCGTCGGCCATGCCGCACAAGAAGAACCCGGTCCTGACCGAAAACCTGACGGGCCTGGCCCGCCTCGTGCGCATGACCGTGATCCCGGCGATGGAGAACGTGGCGCTCTGGCATGAACGCGACATCTCGCACAGCTCGGTCGAACGCGGCATCGGCCCAGACGCCACCGTGACGCTGGACTTTGCCCTGCACCGCCTCGCCGGTGTGATCGACAAGATGCTGGTCTTCCCGGAAAACATGCTGGACAACATGAACAAGTTCCCCCCCGGTCTGGTCATGTCGCAGCGGGTGCTCTTGGCCTTGACCCAGGCCGGCGTGTCACGCGAAGACGCCTATTCCATGGTGCAACGCAACGCGCTTAAGGTCTGGGAGGAACGCCTGGACTTCCGCGAGCTTCTGTTGGCGGACGAGGCGTGGTAGACGCCCTGGGCGTTGATGCCATCAACGAGAAATTCGACATGGGCTATCACACCAAACATGTCGACACGATCTTCAAGCGCGTCTTCGGCGACTAAGCCGATACCGCGCGAATTTCGTGAAACCCGCTTTTCGTGCTATCATGGGGGGGTCCTTCATAACGGAGGGCCCCCCCATGTTTATTCGTACCGCGCTGGCCGGGCTGACCCTGGCCGTCTTCACCCTTGCCACCCCCCCAGCCGTTGCCTGTCCGGGCCATGACCGTCAGGCGCAAAGCTGCATGCCCGGTTACACCTGGGATGACGCCGCCGCAACCTGCGTGCCCGAGGTGACCGGCTGACAGGCCGGTCGGAAAAACCGCGCAAAATCAAGGTGCCGGTAGGGGGGGGCTGTTAACTCCGCTCTGCCAGACTGTCCGAAACGGCGGACTGCTGGAGAAGGACCTTTGGAAAACGCGCTCACGCCCATTGACGATCTTGGCCTGCCCGCGCCCATCGGTGGGGGGGATGAACCGCCCATGGCGCTGCCGCCCCCCCTTGGCGGCGGGGGGGTGCCCAAACAGCTCAGACGCAAGCAGAAAGCCGCCATTATCGTGCGGCTTCTGCTGGCCGAAGGGGGGGTCGAGGTTCCCCCCCTGACCACCCTTGACGAGGATCTGCAGGAAGAACTGACGCTGCAAATGTCCTCCATGCGGTTCATCGACCGCGCCACCGTGAAAGCGGTGGTGGAGGAATTCGTGTCCGAGATGGAGGATATTGGCCTGTCCTTTACCGGCGGGCTGGAAGGGGGGGCGTTGAAAACGCTGGAGAAATCCATCAGCCCCCCTCGACCGCCGCGCGCATTCGCAAACAGGGCGGCGTGCGCGCCACCGGCGACCCGTGGGAGACGATCACAGGCCTCGACCCGCTGCGTCTTCTGCCGGTGCTCGAAGAAGAAAGCGTCGAGATTGCCGCGGTGCTCCTGTCGAAACTCAAGGTCTCGACTGCCGCCGAACTGCTGGGCAAGCTGCCCGGTCCACGCGCGCGCCGGGTGGCCTATGCTGTCTCGCTGACCGGCGCGATCGAACCGGATGTGGTGGAGAAAATCGGCCGGTCGCTTGCCGAACAGCTGGACGCGCAGCCGCTCAAGGCCTTTGCCGATGGGCCGGTGGAACGGGTTGGCGCGATCCTCAACTTCAGCCCGGCCGCCACCCGCGACGAGGTGCTGCAGGGCCTGGACGAAGATGACGCCGCCTTTGCCGCCGAGGTACGCAAGGCGATCTTTACCTTCTCCAACATCCCGCAACGGCTGGATCCGCGCGATATTCCAAAGGTCACCAAGGACCTCGATCAGGTACAGCTGATCACCGCCCTGGCCTTCGCCACCGGCGAAATGGAAAAGGTGGTGGAATTCATCCTGGGGGGGTCCATGTCCAAACGCATGGCCGAACAGCTGCGCGAGGAAATGGAAAATGTCGGCACGGTCAAACCCGCCGAAGGGGGGGAAGCCGCCATGAATGCCGTCGTGGCCGCAATCCGCGAGTTGGAGGCGCGGGCGAGGTGCTGCTGATCGCCGAAGACGAATAGGCGCCTCACTGCATCGGCCCCCCCCGTACAATTCCGGCCAAACGCCCCCCCGAAGAACGCGCACCCAAAGCGTTGTGGCTTCCCTCCTGTCCCGGCCGCCCGGCCGCCGGCCAGGCTCCCTTCCTCTTTGCCTTGCCGAAAGATCTCGGGGGGGAATGACGGACCCGCCGGGTCCGGCAGGGGGGGGCAGAGCCCCCCCCGCGCCGTGCCTTGAGGCATGCACGACACAACGCGCGGCCCCCCCCTGCCTGTGGATGACAATACCACTCTTGTAACAGCCGCTCTTGCAACAGTCGCTCTTGCCAACCGCCCTTCGCAAGCAACGCAGCTCTCGCGGTGGCAAATACCGCTGCCGCCCTTCGCGCTTTCGCAAGGCGAAAGCGCGACGCCCAACCCCCCCGGACAAGCCGCAGGCGCGGGCCGGGGGGGGCGGGAGCACCACCGGAGCGGGCAACACGGCCACCTCCCGGTACGCCCCCCCCGCTTGTACTTGTCAGGCCCGGGATTTATGACTGCCGAAGGGAAACAGCGAAAACGGGGGGGCAGGAATGGTCGAACCAAAACGCGGGATCGGGCCTTATGCGGCCAATATCGCCCTGCGCGTGCTGATCGGCGTGCCGATGGTTCTGCCCTATCGCCTGCGCGTCCCCCCCCTTGTGGGTTGGCTCGCTGCCCATGTTCTGGCCCCCCCACTCGCAGGCTACCGCCGCCGCATTCGCTCCAACCTGGCTTACGCCTGTCCGGAGTTGACCGAGGCCGAAATTCGCCGCCTCTGTATCGCCGTCCCCCCCGACAACGCCGGGCGCGTCCTGGCCGAGCTTTATTCCGCCGAGGATCGCATCGCCCGCCACGCTGCCCTGCCATTGACCGGACCTGGCGTGGCTGCGCTGGAACAGGCCAAGGCCCAGGCCGGCCGATCATCGCGGTCTCAGGCCATTTCGGCAGCTACGATGCGCTGCGCCTCGCCTTCCACCAACGCGGTCACAATGTCGGCGGGCTCTATCGTCCGATGCGCAACGCCTATTTCAACGCCCATTATGTGCGCCGGCTGAAGGCGATTGCCGAACCACTGTTCAAGCAGGGGGGGCGCCGTGGGCTTGGGCAGATGATCAAGCACCTGCGCAGCGGCAACATGATCGCGCTTCTGACCGACCAGCGCGACCTGCAAGGCGGGGGGGTGCCCCCCCTGACCTTCTTCGGCAAGACCGTCTTTACTCCGCTCTCCGCCGCCGAACTGGCGCTGAAACATGATGCGCTGATCTTCTGCTGCTACGGCATCCGGCAGGATAACGGGCTGGATTTCGACCTGGTGATCGAAGAGCCGATCCCGCACACGGATGCCGAAACCATGATGCAGGCGGTCAATGACAGCCTGGAGGCTCAGGTGCGCGCCCATATGGGGGGGCAGTGGTTGTGGGTGCACAACCGCTGGAACCTTTACGGGCGTGGCCACAAGGACAACCCGACGGCAGATTAAAGCGTTTCGACTTATTGTTGAGACACAACAATGAGGCGGAACGCGCGCAACCTTCCGATGTTGCGTGCGTTTCAAGATTAACTCGCGTCCCAAACTAATCTCGAAACGCTTTAGGCCGGGCGGCACACGCCATCCGACGAGTCGACGTCTCCAGAAGCGCGCAGTGGATTGAGGGGGGGGCGCTCAGCGCAGGCGCAGGGCGGCCAGGATCGGCCCGGTGCCATCGGTCTGCAGCAGGATCGCCGCCGGATCCTCGCCCTCAACCGGCACATCCAACATCCAGTTGGATTGCCCGTCCCATTCGCCCACGACCTCCATCCCGGTGACGATATTGGCGTAGTCCAGCGTCTGACCTGCGTTTTCACCCCCCCGCGTGATGCGCACCGCCGCATGGGCGGTATAGCGGACCAGAACGGCCACCATCCGGGCTGGCAGCGCCTCACCCTCCAGCGGCACGGCTTTCAGATGGGCGACACCGCCCTCAACCGCGCCGGTCAGAACCACGCGCGGCGCGGCCATGTGATGGGCCGAAATGGTTTCGGCCACCGCCATCGGCTTGTAACCAATCACATGGTCAACCCCCCCGCCGATCACCATCTGCGGCGTATAGATCGACCGCATGCCAGCGGCATAGGCATAGGCTTTCTGACGTTTGGTATGTTCGGGCCGGGCGAACTTGTCCTCCCAGCCGATGTAATCCCAATAATCCACATGCAACGCCAGCGGCAGCACATCCGGATGCCCGGTCGCCAGTTCCCGCATCAAGCCATCGGCGGGCGGGCAGGACGAACAGCCCTGCGAGGTAAAAAGCTCGACCACCACAAGCGGCCGACCCTCGGCCAAAGCCGGTCCGGTCAGTCCGGCCGTCACTCCAAGGCTCATCAAAATGGCCGCAACCACTGCTCGCATGCGGATGTATCCCCCCCTTTTCTTGTCCCCCCCACCCTTGTTAGACCACAGCCGCCCCCCCCATCGCCAATCAAGGTTTTGCGAGGAATTGTTGCCGTGTCCTGACGGGCACGTGATCGCCCGGACCCGGACCCGGCACACCGGCCTCCCCCCCCTTGCCACCCCCCCCACGGATCGCCACAATGGGGGGGGCAGCCACACACCCGATCCGGAAAGGAGCCACCCATGACCATTACCGTCGGCCAGGACACCGCCAAGACCCGCCGCATGCTGACAGCGGGCGGGGGGGCAGAAATCGCCTATTACTCGATCCCCCCCGCCGCCGAACAGGCAGGCCTGGGGGGGCACTTTGCCCGCCTGCCCGCCGCGCTGAAAGTGGTGCTGGAGAACATGCTGCGCTTTGAAGACGGCGGGTTTTCGGTCTCGGTCGAGGACATCAAGGCCTTTTCCGACTGGGCTGCGAATGGCGGAAAGAACCCGCGCGAGATCGCTTATCGCCCGGCCCGCGTCTTGATGCAGGATTTCACCGGCGTGCCTGCCGTGGTCGACCTGGCCGCGATGCGCGACGGGATCAAGGCGCTGGGCGGCAACGCGCAGAAGATCAACCCGTTGACCCCCCCGGTGGATCTGGTGATCGACCACTCGGTCATGATCGACCATTTCGGCACCCCCCCGCGCGCCTTCCAGATGAATGTCGACCGCGAATATGAACGCAACCTGGAACGTTACACCTTCCTGAAATGGGGGGGTCAGTCCGCCTTTGACAATTTCCGCGTGGTGCCGCCGGGCACCGGCATCTGCCACCAGGTCAATGTCGAATACCTGGCCCAGACCACCTGGACCGACCTGGATCAGGACGGCGCGACCGTGGCCTACCCGGACACGCTGGTTGGCACCGACAGCCACACCACCATGGTCAACGCCCTGGGCGTGCTGGGTTGGGGGGGTGTCGGCGGGATCGAGGCCGAAGCGGCGATGCTGGGCCAGCCGATTTCCATGCTGATCCCCCCCGAAGTTGTCGGCTTCAAACTGACCGGTGAAATGGTCGAGGGCACCACCGCCACCGATCTGGTCCTGAAAGTGGTCGAAATGCTGCGCACCCATGGGGGGGTGGTCGGCAAGTTTGTCGAATTCTATGGCGACGGGCTTGATCACCTGTCCCTGCCCGACCGCGCCACCATCGCCAATATGGCGCCGGAATATGGGGGGGCCACCTGCGGCTTTTTCCCGGTCGATGGCGAAACCCTGCGCTACCTGCACCAAACCGGACGGGACGAGGCCCGCATCGCCCTGGTCGAGGCCTATGCCAAGGAAAACGGTTTCTGGCGCGGGGGGGCGGATTATGCGCCGATCTATTCTTCGACGCTGGAGCTTGACATGGCCAGCGTGGTGCCCGCCATTTCCGGCCCGAAACGCCCGCAGGACTTCCTGCCACTTGCCAACGCCAAGTCGGCCTTCGCGCTTGAAATGGAACAGACCTTCAAACGCGCCATGAATGTCAGCGTGCCCGTCGAGGGCGAGGATTACGCCATGTCCTCGGGCAAGGTGGTGATTGCCTCCATCACCTCCTGCACCAACACCTCGAACCCGAATGTGCTGATCGGCGCGGGGGGGCTGGTGGCGCGCAAGGCCCGCGCACTGGGGGGGTTGGAGCGTAAACCCTGGGTGAAAACCTCGCTTGCGCCCGGCTCGCAGGTGGTGACCGACTATCTGAACCGCGCCGGGTTGCAGGAGGATCTGGACGCTTGGGCTTCAACCTTGTGGGCTATGGCTGCACCACCTGCATTGGCAACTCGGGGGGCCCTTGCAGCCGGAAATCTCAGCCGCGATCAGCGAAGGCGACCTGGTTGCCGCCGCGGTCCTGTCGGGCAACCGCAACTTCGAAGGGCGCATTTCCCCCCCCGATGTACGGGCGAATTACCTGGCCTCGCCCCCCCCGCTGGTGGTGGCCTATGCGATCGCGGGCGACATGAACGTGGACCTGACCCGCGAGCCGCTGGGGGGGCAGGACCGGGATGGCCGCGACGTCTACCTCAAGGATATCTGGCCGACGAATGCCGAAATCCAGGCGCTGGTCGACCAGACGGTGACCCGCGACGCTTTCGTCAGCAAATATGCCGACGTGTTCAAGGGCGACGAGAAATGGCGCTCGGTCCAGACCACCGACAGCGAGACCTATGATTGGCCGCCCACCTCCACCTATGTGCAGAACCCGCCCTATTTCCAGGGCATGGGGGGGCCGGAGCCGGGCACGATTTCCAATATCGACGGGGGGGCCAGGGTGCTTCTGGTGCTGGGCGACATGGTGACGACCGACCATATCTCGCCCGCCGGCAGTTTTGCGACCAGTTCCCCCCCCGCCGGGCAGTATTTGATTGAACGGCAGGTCGAACCGCGCGCCTTCAACAGCTACGGCTCGCGGCGCGGCAATCACGAGGTCATGATGCGCGGCACCTTTGCCAATATCCGCATCCGGAACGAGATGCTTGATGGGGGGGTGGAAGGCGGCTATACCAAGGGGGGGCCCGATGGGGGGGTGCAGACCAGCGTTTATGAGGCGTCGATGGCCTATCAGGCGCAGGGCACGCCCCCCCTGGTGGTCTTTGGCGGCCAACAATACGGTGCCGGATCGTCGCGCGACTGGGCGGCCAAAGGCACGGCCCTGCTGGGCGTCAAGGCGGTAATTGCCGAAAGCTTCGAACGCATCCACCGGTCCAACCTGGTGGGTATGGGCGTGATCCCGTTCGAGTTTACCGGCGGCGACACCCGCAAGAGCCTGGGCCTGACCGGGGGGGATGAGGTGGTGACCATCACCGGGCTGGATCACGTCGAGCCGCAACAGGAGCTGCCCTGCCAGATCACCTATGCCGATGGGACCAGCCGCACCATTGCCCTCAAATGCCGCATAGATACCGCGCCGGAGATCGAATATGTCGAAAACGGCGGCGTCTTGCATTACGTGCTGAGGAATTTGGCGAAGACCTAGCCTTCAGGCGACGCCCCCCCCGGACAGACAGGGCTCCCGCCACCCGCCCACGCCTGCGGCTTGGCACCTGTTGGGCGTAGCGCTTTCGCTTCGCGAAAAGCGCGGGAGGTGGCAGCAGTGCTTGCACAATAGCTGGGCAGCCCGCTGTGAAGGGTTGGCGTGGCTGGGGGGGACATGCAGCCAATGTCGCCCTTATTTCAACGCCCGGTGCAGGGGGGGCTCTGCCCCCCCCTGCCGGACCCTGCGGGATCCGGCATTCCCCCCCCGAGATATTTTTTGGCAAGGCAAAGAGGGGGGGACTGGGGGGGCGGGCTGTCTCGACCTTGGGGGGAAAACGCCTCGCGCCACCGCTGACAGTCAGCGTTCGGCCCCCCCAACACGCGCCCCCCCGGCACGGCGCTGCGTTCAAACCAGCCCTCTGCACACGCGCCACTCCCGAGCGGGGGGGTCACGGCCCCCCCGCGAGACATCGCGCGTGCCGAAGGCACACCATCGAGCCATGTCGTTGGAAGGTCCCCCCCCTTTCGCTCCCTGCACGACCTGCTACCCTGCGTCTGCGCACAGGAGGGCCCGACATGAAAATCGCACTCGTGACCGGCGGCGGGCGGGGGGGCATTGGCCGCGCGATCGCCGATGATCTGGCCCACGACCACCGGGTCGCCATTACCTATTTCTCGGACAAACCGGCGGGCAAGGTTTTTACCGTCAAGCATCCCGGCAGCCTGGCGGTGCGCAGTGACCTGACGGACCCGGACGAACCTGCCGAACTGGTGCGCATGGTCGTCTCGGCCTTCGGGCGGATCGACCTGCTGGTGAACAACGCGGGCATCGTGCGCGAGACGCCGCATGACACCGTGGAGCCCGCCCTGCACGCGCGGATGTATCAGGCGAATGTCACCGCCCCCCCCGCCGCCCTGCTGGCCGCCGCATTGCCGCATATGGCTGCGGGGGGGTCGGCGGTTTTGAATATTGCCTCCATCAACGCCGCCTCGCCCCCCCCTGAAAGCGCGGGTGTCTACGCCGCCAGCAAGGCCGCCTTGATTGCCATGACCAAGTCACAGGCCAAGGCGCTGGGGGGGTCCAGGGGGGGCATTCGTGTGAACGCCATCGCACCGGGGGGGGCAATCGAACGGGACTACGCCCCCCCCGCCCCCCCGACGAGGTGCAGGCGGCAATCCGCGCCGACACCGCCCTGGGGGGCGCAACGGGACCCCCCCTGCCGATATCGCGGGCCCCCCGCCCGGTTTCTGCTCAGCGAGGCTGCGGGTTTCGTTACCGGTGAGGTCCTGACCGTTTCGGGTGGCTACAGGCTCTAGGCGCGCGCAGCTCAGTGGCACAGGCGTGGCGCGCGCAGCCCACCGGGTGCGGCCATGGCCCCCCCGTCCCTGCGACAGCCCCCCCTGTGCAACATCGCTTTGAAGGCGGTAAAAATCCGCTGCATGTGCTGACTTTTGTAGGGGGGGAAGATCATACCCGGATCCATATCATGCACGATCAGCGCATTGTCTGCTTCGAAGACGATCAGGTTGCCCATCGCATCCTCGGCGCAATCAATGCCGAAATAATCCAGGCCGATGCCAGCTGCCAGCGCCGCAAACGCCGCGCTATGGCGGCAGGAAAACCCGGTGTCGAACCCCCCTGCATGAACATGGCCTCTTCGCGCCGTTTTGCCTCGGACCTCTCCATCCCCCCCGCGTTCAGGTACCACAAGTCCCACTGGTCGGCGATCGCCATGTGGCAGGCAAAGGCCTGCCCCCCCCACGAACACCACTCGGTACTTGCGAAACTGCCCATCCCCCCCCGGCGTGGCATAGTCGATGTATTCGCTGACGTAGAACTCTGTTTCTGCGCGACGGTCCAGATAGGTCGCCAGCGCGCCAACCGTGTCCACCTTGGCCAACCCCCCCGCCCCCCCGGCATGCGAGCCGACCGGGCGGATAATCCAGGGCATCGGCCCGACACCCGCCTCTGCCAACCGCTCGCGGGTGATCCGTTCGGTGCGGGGGGGAAAGCGCAGGCCCGGCACGTGGCCCATGGACCGGCCCAGCACGTCGCGATCCAGCGACACCGGGGGGGCCTCGGGCAGGTTGAACACTGGCTGCCCGCCGGTCAGCTGCCGCACGCCCGCGTGAAACGCCCAAGCCCCCCCCGGCGCATCCGCCGGCACCGCGCAAAAGGCGACGTCGTGGTCAGGCAGACGGGCTTTTCCCATCGCATCCAGGTTCGGGTAATAGGTCAGGATTTCAAACGCCGACCCGTCCAGCAGAAACTCGATCGGGGGGGTATTGCCCCCCCCATGTCGCTGGGCTCGGCAAAAACCAGCAGCCTTTTCTGCCCCCCCTGGCCGCGCCTGTTGGTGCTGAACACCCGTTCGCCCGCCAGCGCCTGGGCCTGCCATTTCAGCCCCCCCTCGTCGCGCCGCCCCCCCTGCAACTGGTCGATCACCGAAAGGTCCATCAGGCAACCTTCGCGCCCCCCCCAGCAGGCTCTGCGCCAGCAATTGGTTGCGCAGAGGTGTCAGATCCACGCCATCAAAGGCCCATTGGGTCAGCCGGGCCAGGCCAATTCTGTCTTGGGGGGGGTCCATTCTGGTTCCTTTTTGCAGTCCTCCCTAGGGATGACGCAATTTTCTTAAAAAACCGTGGAACCCACTTTGATGGGCGGCGGTCCAGCCCTTTCGCCCGCCGCAAGCGCCAAACGCGAACGGGCACCCGAAGGTGCCCGTGAGGTATCATGCGTGCCGAAGGCATTCATTTTAGTGGTCGCGCAGGTTGACCCGAAAACCGCTGCCCACTTTTCGGCCTGCGCTTGGGTGGTCGCGCAGGTTGACCCGAAAACCGCTGCCCACTTTTCGGCCTGCGCTTGGGTGGTCGCGCAGGTTGGCCCGAAAACCGGTGCCCAGTTTTCGGCCTGCGCTTGGGCCTAGTTCGCTGCGGCCTCTTCCATCGCGGGGGGGCGGATCACATTCTCCAGGATCGAGGGCGTAATCGGACCGGCAAAGCGTTTGATCACCGTGCCGTTGCCGTCGATCACATAGGTCTCCGGCACGCCATAAAGGCCCCCCCAGTCCAGCGCCGTGCGCCCGTCGGGGGGGTCGGCGGCCAGTTCCGTATAGGGGGGGTTGCCCAGCTCATCCAGGAAGCGCAGCCCCCCCTTTACCGGATCATCCTTGTAATTGATGCCGTAGATGGTCACGCCCTCGGCCTGCATGTCCATCAGCTGCGCGTGTTCGGCGCGACAAGGCGCGCACCAGCTGGCGAAGAAGTTCACCAGCTTCACGCCATCCGCCTTCAGCGCCTCGTCGGTAAAGACCTCCCCCCCCTCGCCCAGCTGGGTCAGGGTCAGCGCAGGGGGGGCCGGTCCCCCCCCTTCGCGGGTCGAGGGCAGGATGCGGTCGTTTTCCTTGCCGGTCATGCCCCCCCACAGGAACAGACCCGCCAGCAGTGCAAAGATCACCGGCGGCAGGATCATCAGGGGGGCGAGATGCCCTTTTTCTGGGTCTCGTCAGCCATTGCGTGCTTTCCTCCGCTCTTCGGCGGCCTTCAACCGCGCCTTGGCATTGACCGACTGACGCCAGGTGATGACCCCCCCCAGCAGCAGCAGCAGCCCGATCGTCACCGCCCAGGAGGACATGACAGCGCCTGCGTATTTCCCAAGGTCAAACATCAATCATCCTTTCCCGCGTTTCCAACGCGTGCAGGCGGCGCAGCCGGACCTCGGTCCGGGTGCGGATCAGCAAAAGCGCCACGAACAGTGCCACGAAACCAATCAGGCACAGAACCAGCGGCTGCCAATAGACGTCCGAGACGTTCTCCTGCTTGTCCAGCGACAGCGACGCACCCTGGTGCAGCCCCCCCTGGTTCCAGAAGTTCACCGCATAGCGGCTGAGCATGGCAAAGACCGATCCCACGATACACAGGACCGAGGTCAGGTCAGCGGCGGTGTCCGGGTTCTCGATCGCGCCCCCCCACAGGGCCATGTAACCCAGGTAGAACAGGAACAGGATCAGGAAGCTGGTCAGGCGCGGGTCCCAGGCCCAATAGGTGCCCCCCCACATGGGTTCGCCCCCCCAGATAGCACCCGTGAACAGCGCGGCCAGCGTCATGACGACACCGATCAGGGCCGCGGCCTTGGCCGCCAAAGCCGAGACATGGTGGCGGCGCACCAGCCAGATCAACGAGCCCACCAGCATCATCGCCCAGATATTGATCGCCATCATCGCCGTGGGCACATGCACATAGATGATCTTGACCGAGGATCCGAACTTGTCGGCCTCCGGCGTCAGGAAAAAGCCCCCCCAGATGATGCCGGGCACCAGCGTCAGCACGGCAATGGCGATGGCAAAGGGCAACACTTTGCCCGACAGGGCCATGAACTTGACCGGGTTGGCCCATTCCCAGAGCCAGTTCCAGCGGTCGTCGGCCTGTTTGGTACGTTGAGCGTTTGTCATGGCTGTTTCCTATGGTCGGAAGTGGCGTCTCGCAAGGGGGGGTCGGCGATCACATTATCTCAGGTTGACACGAATGGCCGCAGCGGCCGCGAAGGGCAAAAGCGCGATCGAGGCCGCCGTGATCCCGGCCATCAGCGCCAGCGGCGTGGCGTTTGCCATGCCCTCGGTTCCACGGGTCGCGGCCTCGGCCCCCCCGAAGATCAGCGTGGGGGGGATATAAAGCGGCAGCACCAGAAGCGACATCAAGAGGCCTCCGCGTTTCAGACCCACGGTCAAGGCCGCGCCGAAGGCCCCCCCGATCATCGACAGGGCGGGCGTGCCGATCAGAAGGGTCACGAAGACCCACAGATGGCCGGGGGGGCTTTGCAGGTTCAGAAGCGTGGCGAAGATCGGCGCGGACAGGGTCAGCGGCAGGCCGGTCACCAGCCAATGCGCCAGCGCCTTGACCGCCACCGCGCCTTCCATCGGCAGGGGGGGCGCGGTCGCCAGCAGGTCCAGCGTGCCGTCTTCGTAGTCGAGCTGAAAGATCCGGTCGAGCGACAAGAGGCAGGCCAGCAAAGCGCCCACCCACAGGATGCCCGGCGCGATCTTCGCCAGGGTCGCGCTTTCCGGCCCCCCCACCCCCCCGAAGGGCACCAGAACGGTCACGATCAGGAAAAAGGCCAGCCCCCCCAGGCCAAAGCCGCCACCGGCGCGCATCGCCAGGCGCAGGTCGCGGATCAGCAGCGCAATCATTCAAACGCCCCCCCCTCGAAATCCGTGTCAAAGGCGGTCGCCACTTTCGGCGCGCCATTGGGGGGGTCCGCGCGGAACGGGGGGGTCACATCAAAGATACCCGCCTCCAGCCCCCCCATGTCGATATGGGTGGCAATCAGCGTCGATCCGCCCCCCCCGCCACATGGGCGCGCACCGCATCCGCGAACAGCTCGACCGAGGCCACATCCAGCGACACCGTGGGTTCATCGAGCAGCCAGATCGGCCGCCCCCCCGTGACCAACAGCCGCGCCAGGCCAAGGCGGCGTTTCTGCCCCCCCGCCGACAGGTTCTGCGAGGCGCGGTTCAACAGGCCCTTCAGATTGAACGCCTCCACCGCCGACGCAATGTCATTCGTGCCATAGACCGACGCCCAGAACTGCAGGTTTTCCTCAACCGACAGGGTCGCCTTCAACCCGTCCGCATGGGCACCATAGGCAATCGCTTCGGGCTCCAGGCTAACCGATCCTTCCAGCGGCGGTTGAAGCCCCCCCGCCAGCGTGCGCAACAGCGTGGTCTTGCCCGAGCCATTGGGCCCGCGCAGGATCAGCACCTCACCGGGGGGGCGCAGGGTGAACTCCAACCCCCCCTCCAGCACCGGCAGACCACCCCCCCGTGTTACGGTCAGGTTTTCGACGATTAGGTCCATGTCTTGCGCGTTTCCTGTCTCACTGTGGCTCTTGTCCCCCCCGATCCCGGAGGCGCTTGCCTTGACATGGCTCAAGCGCAGAGGGGGGGATTGCCGCCTGTGGCTTACACCGGCAATGCGGCCAGCGCCACGCGGCGGCCCTCGCTGACCAGGACGTTATAGGTGCGGCAGGCGGCGGGGGGGCTGGCCATGGGCTCGATGCCCATGCCAGACCGTTCGATGGCCTCGCGCAGCGCGGGCGGCACATGGGCGGTCTCCGCCCCCCCCGTGCCCAGAAAGATCACGTCAACCTCCCCCCCCGCCAGCGCCTCCAACGCGGCCAGATCGTCGTAGCCGCCCCCCCAGCTCACCGCGCGGGTGCCGGTGACAAGCATTGCGCCCCCCCGGATCACCTCGCCCGCCACGCGGAAAAACCCCCCCGGCCCGTAGCCGTCGATCGGTACGGCGCTGTCATAGGTCACTTCGGTCAGTTTCATCTTGTCCTCAATCGAAAAGCGGCAGGCCGGACAGGGCCGAGATGGCAATCAGCCCATAGGCCACGGCGCGATAGGCGCGCTCGTATCCCGGACGAAACAGCCAGCCCCCCCCAGCAGGTTGCCCGCAAGATAGGGCACCGCCAGCGCAAAGCCCAGCACCAAGCTCGCAGCTCCATGCGTCCCATCACGGTCAACACCCCCCCGATCATCAGCACATCAACGCCAAAGAGGTACAGAAGCAGGTTCGCCCGAATGACCTTGGCCGGGTGTGGCGAGGCCATGTAGGTCATGATGACGGGCGGGCCGGCCAGCCCCCCCGTGGCCCCCCCGCCCAGGAACCCGCCCAACATGCCCACCAGATAGACCGCCGCGCGCCTGAGTTCGCCGTGATAGCGCCAGCCGCTGACCAGCAGGGCCAGCAGCCCCCCCAGCGACAAGAGCGAGACCGAATAGCGAAACACCTCCGGTGCCACCAGCGTCAGAACCCAGACCCCCCCCAGCGGCATGGCCACCGCCAGCCCCCCCGCGCACAGGCGCAGCGCGTCGCGTCTGTGTCCGTCCCGAAAGGCGCGCGGCAGGTTCGGCAGCGGGCCGATCACATCCATGGCGGTCAGGGTGATGAGCGCGCCGAAGGGGGGGGACAGAAACTGCCCCCCCGCCACCGGCATATAGATCAGCGCCGTGCCGAAGCCGGTAAAGCCCCCCCGCACAACACCTGCGATCAGGGCCACCACCGCCAGCCAGCCCAGGCCGGGCTGATCGGCGACGGCGGCCAGGATCTCAGGCATCTATATTGGCGAACTGGTTGCCGGTATTGGCATCGGGCTTGGACCAGTCGCGTTTCACGCCCAGACGCAACAGGATCGCCGAGGCCACGAAGATCGAGCTATAGGTGCCGACCACAACGCCCCCCCAGATCATCGCGAAGACGAAACCGCGAATGACGTCCCCCCCGCCCAGCACATAGAGCGACACCAGCGCGATCAGCGTGGTGACCGAGGTCATGACCGTGCGCGCCAGGGTCTCGTTGATCGACAGGTTCAGAACCTCTTTCAGGTCCATCTTCTTGTACCGCCGCAGGTTCTCGCGCACCCGGTCAAAGACGACCACCGTGTCGTTCAGCGAATAGCCGACGATGGTCAGAAGGGCCGCGATGATCGCCAGGTCGAACTTGATCTGCAACACGGCGAAGATGCCGATGGTCAGCACCACGTCATGCACCAGGCCGCCACGGCCCCCCCCAGGCTGAACTGCCATTCGAACCGCAACCAGATATAGATCAGCACCGCCGCGATCGCCGCCAGGACCGCTTCGATGGCGGTCCAGACCAGCTCGCCCGACACTTTCGGTCCGACACTTTCAACGCTGGGGGGGAACGGGATTTTCATCGCCGGATCGGCGGCAACCAATGCCTCTTCGATCAGTGTCATGGTGTCTTCGCTAACCGCTTCCTGACCGTCCTGGGCCTCGATCCGGATCTGCGCCACATGCTGGTCTTCGGCGAAATTCACGTCGAAGACCTGGGTGATCGACACATCGCCCAGCCCCCCCAGCGGGGGGGCCAGCGCGTCGCGATACACGCCCACATCCACCGCCTGGGTGCTTTCGGTGCGGATCGTGGTGCCGCCCTTGAAGTCGATGCCGAAATTCAGGCCGATGGCAAAGAAGGCCACGACCGAGGCCACCATCAACAGGGCCGAGACCCCCCCAAAGGTGATCGGCGTTTTGCCGAAGAAATCCCAGTTGGTCTCGGCGGGTACGAGTCTCAGACGCATGGCTCAGACCTCCAGGTTCTTGGGTTTGCGGCGTTCAAACCACATGACGATCATCAGGCGGGTGACGAAGATGGCGGTAAAGACCGAGGTCAGGATGCCCAGCCCCCCCAGCGTGACCGAGAAGCCGCGCACCGGGCCCGAGCCCATGACGAACAGAATGACCGCCGTGATGAAGGTGGTGATGTTCGCGTCCAGAATGGCCGACAGCGCCTTTTCATAGCCCAGTTCGATGGCCCGCGCGGGGGGCCCTTGCCGGATTTCAGCTCCTCGCGGATACGTTCGAACACCAGCACATTGGCGTCCACCGCCATACCGATGGTCAGCACGATGCCCGCGATGCCCGGCAAGGTCAGCGTCGCGCCGATCATGCTGAGCAGGCCAAAGATCAGCCGACGTCAGGATCAGCGCCACATTGGCGATCATCCCGAACCAGCCATAGCTCAGCGCCATGAAGATCAGCACGCCCGCGAAGGCGATGATCGACGCGATCTTGCCCGCGTCAATGCTGTCCTGCCCCCCCAGCTCCGGCCCCCCCACGGTGCGTTCCTGCACGTAAGTCAGTTCGGCAGGCAGCGCACCCGCGCGCAGCAGAATGGCCAGCTCGGTCGAGCTTTCGATCGAGAAATTGCCGGTAATGATGCCCGACCCGCCGCAGATCTGTTCGTTGATCCGCGGGGGGGCCGAGATGACTTCCTTGTCCAGCACGATGGCAAAGGGCTGGCCGACATTGTCGCCGGTATATTCACAGAATTTGCGCGCGCCCGAGACATTGAAGCTGAAGTTCACCGCAGGCAGCCCGTTCTGGTCGAAACTGGGCTGCGCGTTGCTCAGTTCCTCGCCGGTGACAACCGGGCTCTGTTCGAGCACGTAAAAGATGCCTTCCTCGTCCTCGGACGGGTAGAACACCTGGCGCGGCCCCCCCGGCTGGGTGGTGCCGTCCGAGGTGCGGCTGACCACCGGGTGGAACTCCAGCTTGGCGGTCTTGCCGATCAGGTCCTTCAGCTCCTGCGCCGAGCCCAGGCCCGGCACCTGCACCAGGATCCGGTCCGCGCCCTGGCGCTGAATGGTCGGCTCCCGCGTGCCCGCCTCGTCGACCCGGCGGCGAATGATCTCCAGCGTCTGCTGCATGGTGCGGTCGTCGGTCGCGATACGCTCGGCTTCCGACAGGGTAACGATGATGTCATTACCCTCGCCCGCCACTTCGATATCGGTCGATCCGACCCCCCCGGTCAGGCTGACCACCGGACGGGCCAAAGCGCGCACCGCTTCCAGCGCGCGGGTCATGCCCTCGGGCTCGCTGATGCTGACACGCAGCTCGTCCGGCGGGCTGTCCTGACGGCGAATGGTGCCCACCGTCGCGCGTTCCTCACGCAGGGCGGCCAGAACCTCGCTCCAGATCGCATCCATGCGCGCAGCATAAACGTCTTCGACGTGGACCTCGGCCAGCAGATGTGCGCCGCCGCGCAGGTCCAGCCCCCCCAGGTTCACCAGGGCGGACGGCATCCACGTGGGCCAGGCCCCCCCTGCGATGGCCTCCCGTTCCGGCGTCGAGCATAAGCTCGATCTCGACCACCGCATCATTATGCCCCCCCTCGACCCGCGTGTAGAACGCGTTGGGCAGGGCAAAGGCCAGCCCCCCCAGAAGCACCAGGCCCCCCCAGATAACGAGCCGTTTCCAAAGTGAAATCTGAAGCATCTGCCCCCCCGCCTGCCCTGTTGTGGTTTAGCTTGCTGCCGGTTCGGTCTTGCTCATCACCTGAGCGATGGTGGTCTTGACCACGCGCACCTTCACGCCCTCGGCCAGTTCCAGCTCGACCTCATTGTCGTCCTTGACCTTGACGACCTTGCCGATCAGGCCCCCCCCGGCGGTAACCACCTGGTCGCCACGGCGCAGCGCCTCCAGCATGCCCTGATGCTCTTTCATCTTCTTCTGCTGCGGACGGATCATCAGGAAGTACATGATCGCAAAGACCAGAACCATCGGAACAATCATCGAGCCGAGGCCGCCACCGGCACCCCCCCCAGCAGCCTGCGCATAAGCCGGCGTCACAAACATTCGTATTCCCCCCCTCGTTTTGGGAGGCATCCGCCCCCCCCGGAAAGCTGGCGCGCACCCTAAAGCGTTTCGCGCCAAACCTGAACCAGATTTTGCCCGGAACGCGGCGCAACATATCAGCGTCTCGCACGTTTCGACAAAAACTCGCCAAGCGAGCCATTCCCGAAACGCTTTATATGGGGGGGGCCTGGGGGGGTTGTCCAGCAACGGGAGAGGGTGTTTGCTGGGGGGGGAAAATTTTGAGGATGTGATGGAACAGATTGCAATTCCCGCCTGGGTTCTGGTCGTGGCCGTGCCGCTTGGCGTTCTGGGGGGGCTGCTGAACCTCAAGGCCATCTTCCTCTGGGCCTACCATCAGGCCGACCTCGACACCCTGCGCACAAAGCTCTGGGCCGAGGGCCTGCCCCCCCGCCCGATTTTCACCATCGCCCTGCTGTTCTGGCTCGCCGTCTTCCTCAGTCTGTTTGTCGGCCTGCTCCACCTGATCTGGACCGTGCTGCTGGTCGGCTTCGAAGAGGACGCCAAGGAATTCCGCTTCCTCCTCGCCAAAATCACCGCCCTCACCGCCGTCCTGGGCGCCGTGGTCGCCCTCCCCCCCTTCACCGTGATCCGCCTGCGCATCACCGCAGAACAAAACCGCCACGCCGAGGATTCGCTGTTCAATGAGAAGATGAACGCCGCGATTGCGGATTTGCATGCGCAGAGGCAGGTGACGATTGAAGAAAGGGGGGGCAATCGCTTTAATGCTTGGGAGGATGACGTTGTCCGGCGAAATGGAGCCGTTGACAGGCTGGAGGCTTTGGCACGTGAACGGCGAGAATGACTCAGCGCATCTCGGACATGCTATCAGTACATTTAAAAGAGCTGACCAGAAAGCACCCCCCCGCAGCGCCGCTACCAAGCGAGGTCACAACAAACGCTCTTCAAGATTGGAAAGCCAAAGTCCGGTTGAACAGAGGGGGGGACATTGAGTTCGCCGCCAGAGCTTTGGGCCGCTTGGAAATGAGAGGAAGTGGAAGCACGCGATTGATCAGCCGAGATCTCAGCGGGGGGGTCAATCTACAAGGCTGTGACCTTTCTGGTCTTAACTTCCGAAATGCCGATTTCACATTCACCAACCTACAAGGCAGCAATTGTACGGGTAGCGACTTCTCTAAGGCGACGCTTACAAGCGCAAAGCTTGAGCATTCGAATTTCAGCTTTGGAAACCTAGTTGACGCCGACCTGTCATATTCCGAGGCAAGTCATTCCGACTTCTCGTTCTCAAACATGCAAGGAGCTTTTCTCGAAATCACCAACCTCCAACACTCTGTTCTAAGTTTTTGCAAGCTCGAAAGCGCTCATTTCACCGAAACCGATTTAACCGGCGCAAACTTTGATGACGCCGAACTAACAAACGTAATAATCTCGAATCCAATTCTCGATGAGAACGCCAGTTTCATAGGCACAAATTTTTTTTGGAGCAGGGTTTCACTTTTGCGACCTATCGCGTTGCTCGTTGGGCACCTCACAACTTGGCAACACACTCGGCGACAAGACCGTGCATCTTCCTCCAAACATGCCGCCCCCCCCTCCCCCCCATTGGGTGACAGAGGAACTGGACTGGTCCGAGTTCGAAACAGAATGGACCCTCTACAAATCCGACCCCCCCGCCGACTACATCCCCCCCCACAGGACCGCGACGACGCCCCCCCATCCACCCCCCCTTAAACTCCTTAAACATCCCCCCCTCTGCAGCCCCCCCTTCCAATCTTTAAACATCCCGGTGCAACACCCTTTAAAGACCTTGAACATTCCCGTTTCCCCCCCTGCCCGGGGGGGAAATCGGGCATAACCCGCCCGAGATTCACTCTGACGACTCGACCTCAGGAGCCCGGCCCATGCATGATATCCGTCTGATCCGTGACAACCCCCCCGAAGCCTTCGATGCGGGCATGGCCCGGCGGGGGGGTCTGTCGGGCGTGTCGGGCGAGGTTCTGGCCCTCGATGAAGCGCGCCGCGCGGCGATCCTGGCGGCCGAGACTGCGCAGGCCGAGGCCAACAAGGCGGCCAAGTCCGTGGGCGCCGCGAAGGCCTCCGGCGACGAGGCGGAATTCAACCGCCTGCGCGCGCTTGTTGCTGAAAAGAAACAGGAAATTGCTGCTCTGAATGATCAGGCGAAGGCCAAGGATGCCGCTCTGACCGAGCTGCTGATGGGCCTTCCGAACCTCATGTATGACGATGTTCCGGATGGCGAGGACGAGGAAGACAATGTCGAGATCCGCCGCTGGGGGGGCACCCCCCCGCGCGAGTTCACCTTTGCGCCCAAGGAACACTATGACCTGCCCGCCACCCAGGACGGTCTGGACTTCGAGACCGCCGCCAAGCTGTCGGGCAGCCGTTTCGTCGTGCTTTCGGGCGCAATTGCCCGTCTTCACAGGGGGGGCTTAGCCCAGTTCATGCTGGACGTGCACACCACCGAAAACGGTCTGACCGAGACCTGGACTCCCGTGCTGGTGCGCGAGGAAATGATGTATGGCACCGGCCAGTTGCCGAAGTTCGGCGAGGACAGCTACAAGACCACGGACGGCTGGTGGATGATCCCCCCCACCTCCGAGGTGACTTTGACCAATATTGTCAACGGTGTAACGGTCGAAGAGGGCTACCTGCCCCCCCGCCGCTATGTCGCCCATTCGCAATGCTTCCGCTCGGAAGCCGGCAGCGCCGGGCGCGACACCGCCGGCATGCTGCGCCAGCACCAGTTCGAAAAGGTCGAGATGGTGTCAGTCACCAAGCCCGACGAGTCGGACGCCGAACACGCCCGCATGACCCGCTGCGCCGAGGACATCCTGGAACGCCTCGGCCTGCCCTACCGCACCGTCGTGCTCTGCGCCGGTGACATCGGCTTCGGCGCGCGCCGCACCCATGACATCGAGGTCTGGTTGCCCGGTCAGAACACCTATCGCGAGATCAGCTCGGTCTCGACCTGCGGGGGGGATTTCCAGGCCCGCCGCATGAACGCGCGCATGAAGCCCACCGAGGGCGGCAAGCCCCCCCAGTTCCTGCACACGCTGAACGGCTCCGGCCTGGCCGTGGGCCGCGCGCTGATCGCGGTGCTGGAGAACGGGCAGGAAGAGGACGGCTCGGTCACCCTGCCCGCCTGTCTGTACCCCCCCTACCTGGGTGGCAAGACACGCATCACGGCGGAAGGCAGATGGCCTGAACCCGCTGAAATCGCACACAGAAACGCCCGGGCCAGGCAGGCTCCGGGCGTTTTTCTTTTCCCAGTGCGTCCGGGCCAAATTCCTTAAGTAAGGAATTTGCAAAACTCTTCACAAGAGTATTGGCCCCCCCCGCGCTTATTGCGCCCTAACCTCATGCGCCTTCAGGCGGCGGTTCTTCGGGAAGGGCACGAGGTTCTCGGCCTCCTCATCCCAGAGCCTGAGGGTAAAGGCATGCAGGGCCTCGCCAAAGGAGATGCGGCGCAGCTCATGGGTTTTCTCCAGCTCGCGATGGGCTGCGCGCAGGCGGTAGGAGGGGGGGATCGCGGCGACCAGGTGGTGGATGTCGTGTTTGGTGATATTCGCCACCATCTCGTCAAAGACCCAGCCGAAATCCAGGCAGGATCCGCCTGGATCGCGGCGCGTTCGAAATCCAGATCCGGGCGGCGATCCCACCAGGTGCCTTCGAAATTGTGCTGCAGGTAGACCAGCGCCACGCCGATGCAGCCCCCCCCAGCCAGATGGCGAAGGCAAAGGTCAAAACGCCCGACCAGCCCTGCCAGGCATAAAGCGCTGCAAAGACCGCAAGGATCGCCAGGTTATGGGCCAGGATCGCCTTGACCCCCCCGACCTTGGCCGCGTTCTTGGGCCAGCGGTAGACGAAGAAATAGGTCCAGAACGACCCCCCCACGGGGGGGATCAATACGGCGGGGGGGTGGCGGTAGAAGCGGTAATAGAGCCGTTCCCAGAAGCGTGCCTGCTCCCACTCCCGAACCGTCATGGTGTAAATCTCGGTCGTGTGGCGTTCGTTCAGATCGCCCACATAGGCGTGGTGCAGGTTATGATTATAGGTCATCTGCGGGTAGGCCGCGAAGGTCAGGGGGGGCGAGACGACATAGCCCCCCCAGAACCGGTTCTGCGCCTTGGTCTCGAACAGGGACAGGTGACCCAAGTCATGTTGCAGCACGTACAAACGCACCCCCCCCGCGAAGGCCAGCACCACGATGGCAGGCACCGCGACCAGCCAGTCCCCCCCCTGCCCCCCCACGGCCAGCACGGCGGCGGCGGCGGACAGGGCGTAGATGGCGAGGTTGGACAGCAGGCTCAAATAGGCCAGGCGGTTGTCCTTCTTGGTATAGGCCCGAAGGCTTTGCGCAGTTCCATTATCATCTCCAAAATGCGGGCGATCCGGAATGGGTCTCCGGAGGCTGGCTCCCGCAGCCGGGGGGGCTGGCTTAAATCGGCTTGGCAACAATTTAATAAAGATTGCCCAATGCGTGCAAGAGCCTGCCCGTTCTCGCGCCTAGGGCGGCGTCGCTTCGCCGGATGCCCCCCCCAATCAACCGCTTATTCAGCGCACGTCATAGCGCAAATAGACCGCAAATGCGTCGCCCTCCTCCAGGTCCATCCCCCCCTCAAGAGTCAGCGGGACCTGAACCACATCGCGAAGGGTCACGCCCTCCCGTCTCCAGGGGGGGTCTTCCGGGGGGGTCAGTTCAAAGGTCGCAGGCGCATCCGGACGGTCGTGACCGGGGGGGCCGCCGTCCACGCCGGGCTGCATTGCACCGGGCAGGTGGCCGGTTTTGGCAATGAGACGCGCAATGTAGTAGGCATCCGGCAGGTCCGCACCCCCCCAATTGTCCCCCCCGATCGTTGCCTCGACCGCCGCAACACTGGCGCGGGCCAGGGCCAGGATCTGATCCCCCCCGTCCGGCACCGAGGCCGGGTCGACCATGTGGTACCTGCGCAGCACCAGCCCGCATTGGCGTCCTTCAAAAACCGTTACCCGCACCCCCCCATCACGGATCTCTGTACCGACCTCCTCCAGAGCGTCGACCGCCGGATCGGTCGGCCCTTCGAAGTCGGCGCAAAGCTGGCGGATCACCATGTCGCGCGCGGGCCCCCCCTTGGGGGGGATATCCTTGGTCAAGTTGGGGGGGATCTGCGCGCGTGCTATCGCAAGGCCCTGATAGAGGGCGCTCAGATCCGTCGGGCTCTGGCCGCGCGCACGGGCGGCGGCGGTATAGGCGTCGGTCAGGCTCTGCACCTTGCCTTGGCTCACCGCACTAACGGTCTGATTGCCCAGGTGAACCATCAGGGTGGTAATGCCGCTTCCCCCCCTATGGCCCGAGCTTGCATCCGCGAGCACGGCAAACCCGACCCCCCCATCGGCCGTGGTGCCCCCCCCACCGATGAAGCTTTGCCCCCCCATCGACTGGGCCCAGGCGGCGGCGGTCAGACCAAAGGACAGAAGACCCACAAGACACAAGATATGAACATATCGCATCATTTCCCCCCCCACAAAGCCGAATGCCTCAGCATGACCCGAGCCGGTAGGGCGATCAAGCGTGGTCGCGTTGGGGGGGAACCTATGTCAGAGCGACGCCACGCCGCCCAGCCAGGTCAACAAAGAACTGCCAGGCGACCCGGCCCGAGCGTGCCCCCCCGCGTGTGGCCTGCCATTCGATCGCCTCTGCGCGCAGGGTGTCCGCGTCGATCTCGACCCCCCCATAGGCATCGCAATAACCACGGATCATTTGCAGGTACTCGTCCTGATCGCAGGGGGGGTGGAACCCCCCCAACCAGAGGCCGAAGCGGTCGGACAACGAGACCTTTTCCTCGACCGCCTCGGACGGGTTGATCGCCGAGGAGCGTTCGTTCTCGATCATGTCGCGCGGCATCAGGTGGCGGCGGTTGGAGGTGGCGTAGAAGACCACGTTTTCCGGCCGCCCTTCGATGCCACCGTCCAGAACCGCCTTGAGGCTCTTGTAATGCTGGTCGTCATGGCTGAAGGACAGGTCGTCGCAAAACAGCACGAACCGGTGCTTGGAGCCACGCAGAAGGTTCAGAAGGCGGCTGACCGAGGGCAGGTCCTCGCGTTGCAGTTCGACGATCTTCAGGGGGGGCATTCCCTGCGCCTGAACTTCGGCATGCACCGCCTTGACCAGGCTGGATTTCCCCCCCATGCCGCGCGCGCCCCCCCATAGAAGCGCGTTGTTCGCGGGCAGGCCACGGGCGAATTGCAGGGTGTTTTCCAAGAGCGTGTCACGTGAGCGGTTTACACCGACCAGCAGGTCGATGGCGACGCGGTTGACATGCGCCACCGGTTCCAGACGGTCAGGATCCGTGTGCCAGACGAAGGCCCCCCCGGCCTGATCGAAATCAGGAGCCGCGAGGGGGGGCGCGGGAGACATGCGCTCCAACGCCTCGGCAATGCGGATCAGCGCCGGATCATCGGTCATTTGGTATCATCCACCATGCCCGGATCTTCGTCACCCTCCCCCCCCGCATCCTCATCCTCATCCTCGTCGAACTCGGCCAGAAGCGGATCGTCGGCCTCTTCTTCGGGGGGGTCGGTGGCGGCCGCCGCCTGGGTCTCGGCGGTTTCGATATCCTCGTCGTCCTCTTCGAACCACAGACCTTCGGCGCGCAAGCGGGCCTCGCGCTGGCGCTCAACGCGGGCAACCAGGAAGATCGAGACCTCGTAAAGGCCATAGACTACGGTGAACAGAATTACCTGGGTAATGACATCGGGCGGCGTAACCAGCGCGGCCAGCACGAGAATGCCGACCATGGCGTATTTGCGCACGCCACGCAGGCCAGGGGGGGCAGTGACCAGCCCGGCCTTGCCCATCAGCGTCAGCAGCACCGGCAGTTGGAAACACAGGCCAAAGGCGACAATGAACTTGATCGTCAAGCTCAGGTATTCCTGTGCCGACCCCCCCTGGAATGCGATGCCCGCGGTGGCGTTTTCAATCGCTTCCTCCCCCCCCAGGATGCTACCGGGTTGCTGGAACCCCCCCAGGAAGAAGTCGAACGCCAGCGGCGTGACCACGTAGAAGGCAAAGGAAGCCCCCCCCAGGAAGAACATGAAGGGCGATGCCAGCATGAACGGCAAAAAGGCGTTCTTTTCGCTCTTGTAGAGGCCCGGCGCGACGAAACGCCACAGCTGATAGCTGATGAACGGGAAGGACAGGATCAGCCGCCCAGAAGCGAGATCGACACCGCGACGAAAAAGCCTTCCTGCAGCTTGATCAGAATCAGCCCACAATCCGCATGCCCGCGCAGCGCCATGGCATCGCATAGCGGATGGGTCAGGAAGTTGAAGATCGGATTCCAGACCGTGAAACAGATCACCATGCCGACCAGGAAAGCCAGAACCGACCGAATGAGCCGCGTGCGCAGCTCGGTCAGATGTTCGATCAACGGGGGGGCGGAGCTGTCTTCGATCTCGTCGGCTTTGCTCATGCGTCAGGCTTTTCCGTGGGGGGGGCTTTGGGCGTTTCAGGGGGGGCGTCTCGGTCGCTTTCGCGGCAGCCGTTTCGGCGGCCTCGGCGGCTTCCTTATCGAGGCGCGCCTGTGCCTTCTTCGCCGTGGCCTCGTGAATCTTGCGCGCGGCTTCAGCGCGTTCCTCGGCCAGCTTGGCGGTCTCGCCACCGCGCTCAGCGGCGGGTTTGCCAGTCGATTTCGTCTGGGGGGGCTTGGCGGGATCCCATTTTTCGAAACTATCGGCGGCCTTGTTCAACGCATCCAGGCCCATCGCCTTGGGATTGGTCACGTTTTTCAGGTCCTTTGCCACGTCCTGCACACCGGATTCATTGGCGGCATCGTTCATTGCCCGGCTGAATTCACGTCCCAGCGAGCGCGCCTTGGCGGTAAAACGGCCCAGCGTGCGGAACATGCCGGGCAGGTCCTTGGGACCCACAACGATAAGCGCAACGATGCCGATGACCAGCAGTTCGGTCATTCCGATGTCGAACATGGGCCGCCCCCCCTTAATCTAGTGTGCTGAGAGGGCGGATCAGCCTTGTCCTTGTCGGACTCGGGCGTCACGTCCTTGGCCTCTTCCGAGGCGGCCTTTTCGATCTCGTCCTGGCCTTCGGCGACGCCGCGCTTGAACGAGGTGATGCCCTTGCCGACTTCGCCCATCAGCGACGAGATCTTGCCGCGGCCGAACAGGACCAGCACCACGACGGCAATCAGAAGAAGGCCAGGCAGGCCGATATTGTTGAGCATTGGATGTCTCCCTTAAAGGCAGGGCTGTCCCCCCCACCCTGTCATTCATCGCCCTGTGTATTTATTGCCTTCCCGCGCAAGTTCAAAGCCCCCCCAAAGCGGGTTTTTGGGCAAGAAACTGACTGAACTGGGGGGGAAAGGAGCGGCTTGGCCTCAGCCGCCAACCGGGAAAACGAAGCAGCGGTCGCGGCGGATTGCGATCCACAGGGTCGTATCCTCCTTGGGCAGAAAGACGGACGGCACGGTGGCTTTCAGGCGCGTGCCATCGCCGTCCATGACGAACTCCACCAGGCTTTCATTGCCGATGAAACGCGCGCGTTCCACGCGACCGCAGGCCCAGACACCGTGGTCCGGCGAGGGGGGGGCCGGTCCTTTGCCGCCGCGGTCAAAGTCAATCTTCAGGTGCTGCGGGCGGATCACGATCTCGACTTCGGCTCCATCCGCGACACCTGGCGTCAGGAACTGGCCGAAGGGCGTATCGGTCAGCGCGCCGTTGGACCGGCCCCCCCGGATCACGTTCACATCGGAAAAGAAGGCCGCCGCCGCGCGATCCACCGGCGTGTTGTAGATATTGTAGGGCGCGCCGCGCTGCACGATTCGCCCGTCCCGCATCAGGCGATCTCATCCGCCATGCGCATGCTTCCTCGGGTTCGTGGGTGACCAGCAGGACTGCCGTGCCCTCTTCCTTGAGAATGGCAAGCGTCTGGTCGCGCACCCCCCCGTCACGCAGCCGGTTGTCGAGGCCCGAGAAGTTCATCCATCAACAGGATGCGTGGGCGCGGCGCGATGGCGCGGGCCAGCGCCACGCGTTGTTGCTCACCGCCCGACAGCTCATGCGGGAAGGCATCGCCATAGGTGCCCAGTCCCACGCGATCCAGAAGTTCATCGGCGCGTTTTCGGTTCTCGGCCCGGTTGCCGTTCAGCCCGAAAGCGACGTTGTCGGCCACCGACAGGTGCGGAAACAGCGCGAAATCCTGAAACATCAGCCCGACCGAACGGGCCTCGGGCGGCACGAAGGTGGTGCCACCGCAAATCAGCTCGCCGTCAATGTAAAGTTCGCCACTGTCCTGGCTGTCCACACCCGCGAGAATGCGCAGGGTGGTGGATTTGCCGCAACCCGAAGGGCCCAGCAGGCAAGTTACCTGACCCGCCGCCACGTTCAGGCTGACGTCGTTCACCACCGTGCGCCCGGCGAAACTGCGCGTCAGTTTGCGGATTTCCAGGCGGGGGGGCGGCTCTACGGTCACGGGCGGTCTCCGGTTGGTCCGACCATTTCCGTCGGGCTTTTCCCGCAGATAGCAGCCTCACCCGGTGCTCGCAACCCTGCCCGGTGCACGGAATCCGGCAAGGACTGCGACGAAACCGACCAGAAGGACAACACCGCAGATCGCCAGAAGCTGTTCGTACTTGTGGCCCTCGGGCAGAATCGCGGCGGCCCAGGCACTGGCACGGGCGAAGTATGCGACGGCCCCCCCGGCCATGGCGGCGGCGAAGCTGACCAGATAGGACCAGCGCGCAACCGGGCGGTTCATCACCAGCCCCCCCACCACCAAGACCGGGGGGTCAGGAACATCGACGCCGTGCCAGACACCGCCACCGCGTCAAAGAGCGACGCGTTGCCCCCCCACAGCGTCAGCCCTGCCCCCCCACCCGCCATGAAGGCGGCCATGACGATGCGCCCACCGGTCAGCGTGCGCGGTGCAAGACGCAGCTCCTCGACCACCAGCCGCGCCGCCGAGGACAGCGCCGAGTCGAGCGTCGATAAGGCCGAAACCAGCAGGCTCAGCATCAGGGCGGTAAAAACCAAAGGTGGGAACATGCCCGCCCAGCTGCCGATCAACTGGGTGTCGTACTCCGCCCCCCCGACCAGGGCCGCCTGGATGCCGAAAGCCCCCCCGAAGGCCAGGATCGACAGGGCGGAGATCCAGAAGGCATGCAGGAAAGCGAGGCGCGTGGTGGTGCGATCCGCGATAAAGCCGCGATCCATCATCACCGGGTCATGCACCGGGTAGGAAAAGACCTGAAGCGCGGCCACGGCCAGCAGAACCCAGCCATTATAGCTGCCGGATACGCCCTGGGCTGTCACGATGGCGGTAAGCGAGAAATCGGGCCGTGTCCCCCCCAGCGCCACCAGCGCCATGGCGAAGACCACCAGAAACAGCAGCATCTGCACCACGTCCGTGCGCAGGGCGGCGGACAGGCCTCCCCCCCAGGCGGAATAGGCCAGACCCAGCGCGGCAACGGTGAGGATCGCCAGCGTGCCATCCCCCCCGCCCGTGATCGCCCCCCCAAAGATCAACCCAACCACCAACAGGTTGGCAAAGACTTCGGACAGAAGGCGCAGGGCGATCACCAGATTATAGCACCGGTGCCAACCCCCCCGCCGAAGCGGGCCCTCAGCCAGTCCTGGACCGAGGTCGCGCCGCCCTCGCGCAGGCGCCCGACGATGAAGCCGCCGGTCAGGAAGCTCAGGTAGTAAGCGGCATAGGCCAGGCTGCCCGCAAAACCGTAATAATAGCCAAGGATGGCCGCGTTCATCAGCGAGCGGGCGAAGATCCAGGTGGTGACCTGGCTCAGCACAAGCGTCCAGAGCCCCCCCGGCGCGCGGCCCTGGGCGTCGGTGCCGGAAAAGAACCCCCCCTGCACCGTCGCCCGGCGGGGGGGGTTGCGGCAAGGCTTGCCACCACCGCCACCGCCAGTCCCAGCATGATCCACGTTGCCTGCATTGCTGCCTCCTGTCCGCGCATGTCGGATCGGGGGGGTATCAGCCCCCCCGGCGGCACCGGACCACAGGGGGGGGACACAGGGATGTGAGCGGACGTGTGGGCGGGCTGTGGTTCGTGGTGCTGGTGGGGGGGTTGGCGGACAGGCAGCTGTGCAAGGACAGGGGGGGCACAATGCTCCACAAGGGGGGGGCGGCGCGCATGCGAGTGCCACAGGCGGTGGTTCGCGCCCGCAGGGCGCGCTACCGGCATCAAAATTATTTCAAATAATTTTCACCTGCGGGGGGGCGGTGGTACCCGCCTCTGGCGGGTGTCGCATGCGCTCCGGGGGGGCTTATCGCCCAGGCGCTCGCTTGCAGGTTTCGACCCTGCGCCCGGACCGGCGCGCCCGCAAGCGGAGGCTTCGCCTGCGGCGCGCGGCGAGTGTGGGGGGGCGCGTGTATGACCGGACATCAAAGCCCCCCCGAAAACGACGCCAGATTGTCGCAGGAAGCCAAGAGGTGCCGCCCCCCCACCCTGTCACCATAAGGCAAACGGCACCCCCCCGGCGGACCCTTCCATGCGCCTGATGATTTCCTTCGCCTCACTGCTTTTGTCGGTGATCCTGCTTCAGCTCAGCTCGGGCGGGGGGGTTGGCCCTCTGGACGCCTTGTCGGGGGGGTTGACGGTGGGGGGGTTCTCAAAATCCGAGGTCGGTCTGTTGGGGGGGTCGGCGCATTTTCTGGGCTTTTTCATCGGATGCTGGTGGGCACCGCGGTTGATGGGATCAGTCGGCCATTCGCGCGGGTTTGCTGTGTTTACCGCACTGGGGGGGGCAATCGGGCTTCTGGCGCATATGCTGTGGGTTGATCCCTATGCCTGGGCCGTAATGCGGATTGCCTCCGGCCTGTGCGTCGCCGGATGTTACACGGTGATCGAGGCCTGGCTGAACGCCAAAATCACCAATGACACGCGCGGACGGGTGATGGGCGGCTACCGCATCGTTGACATGGGCGCATCGCTTTGCGCCCAGCTTCTGATCGGCGTATTGGAGCCTGCGCATTATATCTCGTACAACCTCCTGGCGATCCTGTGCTGTGCGGCGATCCTGCCGCTGGCGATGACCCGCAATGCCCAACCCGAAACGCCCGCCGCACCGCGCCTGAAACCCGCCCTGGCCTGGTCCATGTCGCCGCTGGCCGTCGGCGGGGGGGTGATCGTGGCCGCGCTCAGCTCGGCCTCGTTCCGCATGGTCGGCCCGGTCTATGGTCAGGAGGTCGGGCTGCAGCTGGACCAAATCGCCTTCTTCCTGGCAAGCTTTGTTCTGGGGGGGGCGCGCTGGCGCAGTTGCCCCCCCTGGGCTGGCTGGCAGACAAATATGACCGCCGCTGGGTGTTGATCTGGCTGTCAGTGGCCGCCGTGCTGTCCTGTGGCACCACAATGGCGGCCAGCGGCGCGGGCACGCTGGGGGGGGTGATGCTGGCCGCAGGCATTTTCGGCTTTACCACCTTCCCGATCTTCTCGGTTTCGGCGGCGCATGCCAATGACTTTGCGACCTCCGAGCAGCGGGTGGAGCTATCCGCCGCGCTGATGTTCTGGTACGCGCTCGGTGCCATCGCCAGCCCTTATGTAAGTTCGAAACTGATCACCGCCTTCGGCCCCCCCGGCGCGCTGTTCGCCTTTGTGGCGGCGGGGGGGCACCTGGGGGGGCTGATCGTGTTCGGTCTGGCGCGGATGCGGGCGCGTCCCACGGTCGAGGACAAGACACCCTATACCTACACCCCCCCGCGCACCTCGTTTTCGATGGGGGGGCAACTTTTTGGACGGTTGCGCGACAAGTAACGCCCGCTTGACAGGCCGGGCAGCGATGACATAGACCCGCGCCCTTTCCCGATTGAAAGGTGCCGCCATGCCGTGTTTTGACCGTGACCCCCCCGTTCTGGCCGTCGATTTCGGCACATCCAACACGGCGCTGGCGGTGTTGGAGACAGGTCAACCCCCCCGCCGCATCGCCATTGAAGATGGGCAGGACACCCTGCCCACCGCCGTGTTCTTTCCCACCGAAGGCGGGGGGGGATGCAGATCGGTCGCCGCGCCAGTGCCGCGTTGATCGACGGCGAGGACGGGCGGTACATGCGCGCGCTGAAGAGCATTCTGGGGGGGGATGCGCTGTTTCACGAAAGCCGCCCGTTGGGTGGCAAACGCCAGACGCTGGCGGATGTGGTTACCGCCTTTCTGACAGAGATCAAATCGCGGGCCGAGGCCGCGACGGGACAGCAATTCTGCCGCGTGCTGTCGGGCCGCCCCCCCGTTCGGTTTCATTCGGACGATGAACGCCGCAATGCCCAGGCCGAGGTCGATTTGCGCGCCTGCTACCACGCCGCCGGGTTCGATGCGGTCGACTTCCTTTGTGAGCCCGAGGCCGCCGCTCATGCCTGCCACCAAATCGGCAACGCGTCCCAGACCGGGTTGATTATCGACATCGGCGGTGGCACCTCGGATTTCACCGTGTTTCGCAGTCGGGGGGGTGGCGCGGTCAAGATCCTCGCCAGCCATGGGATCCGTCTGGGTGGCACGGACTTTGACCAGAAGATCTCCATGACCCATGTGATGGGCCTGCTCGGCCATGGCGGTCAACTCAAGCGCACCTTTGGCGATGAGCTTCTGCCCATGCCAAACGCCCTGTTTCACGACCTGTCCACCTGGGCCAAGATCCCGTTCCTTTATGGGCGCGAGACCGAACGCAAGGTCGATGACCTGCTGGCCCATGCGGTGGAGCCCCCCCAAAAACTCGCCCGCCTCAAGGCGGTGATCTCCGACCGGCTGGGCCACGAGGTCGCCTTTGCGGTCGAGCACGGCAAGATCTCGGCCAATGCTGGCATGCCTCGGGCAGAGATCGAGCTGGGCTTCGTCGAGCGCGGCCTTGCGGCCCCCCCGATCACGCCCGGCAGCATGAACGCGGCGTTGGTAGGCTATGACACCGCGCTGACCCAGGCGATCTATGCCACGCTGATCGACGCCCGGATTGCCCCCCCCAGCCAGATCGACACCGCGATCCTGGTCGGTGGGTCGAGCCTGATGCGGCTTGTGTCGGACGTGGTCGCGGCCACCTGCCCCCCCACCGCCAAAATCGAACGCTCCGAAGCCTTTACCGCCGTGGTGGACGGGTTGGCGATTGCCAGCATCGCCTGAGCGACCACCTCCGCCCGTACCGACCGCACTGCCCTCTGGCCTAAGCCCCCCCACCCATGGCGTATACGGCCCCCCCAAACAGTTTTGGGACATGACATGAACCGCATCCTCATCACCTCGGCCATTCCTTACATCAACGGGATCAAGCATCTGGGCAATCTGGTGGGCTCGCAGCTGCCTGCCGATCTGTACGCCCGATACCAGCGGGGGGGCCGTGGGCGCGAGGTCATGTTCATCTGCGCCACCGACGAACACGGCACGCCCGCCGAGCTGGCCGCCGCCAAGGCCGGCAAGCCGGTCGATGAGTTCTGTGCCGAGATGCACGAGGTCCAGGCCGAGATTGCCAAGGGCTTCCGGCTGTCGTTTGACAACTTCGGCCGCTCGTCGTCGCAGCGCAACCACAAGCTTACCCAGCATTTCGCGGGCAAGCTGGCCGAGGCCGGTCTGATCGAGGAAGTCAGCGAGAAACAGGTCTATTCTCACGCCGACAAGCGCTTCCTGCCCGACCGCTATATCGAAGGCACCTGCCCCCAACTGCGGCTATGACAGCGCGCGGGGGGGTGACCAATGCGAAAACTGCACCAAGCAGCTGGACCCGACCGACCTGATTGACCCGCGCTCGGCGATCAGCGGCTCCACCGATCTGGAGGTGCGCGAGACCAAGCACCTGTACCTGAAACAGTCGGCCGTGAAGGATAAGCTGGACGGCTGGATCGACACCAAGGCGGATTGGCCAGTGCTGACCACCTCGATTGCCAAGAAATGGCTGCATGACGGCGACGGGCTGCAGGATCGCGGCATCACCCGCGATCTGGACTGGGGGGGCGTGCCGGTGAAGAAGGGCGACGAGGATTGGCCGGGCATGGAAGGCAAGGTCTTCTATGTCTGGTTCGACGCGCCGATCGAATATATCGCCGCCACCGCCGAACTGGCGGATGAACTGGGTGAGGATGACAGCTTCTGGCAGCGTTGGTGGCGCACCGACAAGGGTGCCGAGGACGTGCGTTACGTGCAGTTCATGGGTAAGGATAACGTGCCCTTCCACACGCTGAGCTTCCCGGCGACCATCATGGCTCCGGCGAGCCCTGGAAGCTGGTCGATTACATCAAGAGCTTCAACTACCTGAACTATGACGGCGGGCAGTTCTCGACCTCCAAGGGGGGGCGCGGCGTGTTCATGGACCAGGCGCTGGAGATCCTTCCGGCGGATTACTGGCGCTGGTGGCTGCTGAGCCACGCGCCCGAAAACTCCGACAGCGAGTTTACCTGGGAGAACTTCCAGACCTCGGTGAACAAGGACCTGGCCGACGTGCTGGGCAACTTCGTTTCGCGCGTGACAAAATTCTGCCGCTCGAAATTCTCCGAAGCCGTACCGGAGGGGGGGGAATACGGCCCCCCCGCCGAAACCGCCCTGATCGCCGACCTGACCGGCAAGGTGCGCGAATATGAGCGTCACATGGACGCGATGGACGTGCGCAAGGCGGCGCAAGAGCTGCGCGGCATCTGGGTCGCGGGCAATGAATACCTGCAAGCCGCAGCCCCCCCCTGGGCCGCCTTCAAGGAAGACCCGGCGCTGGCGGCAGGCTCCATCCGCCTGTCGCTGAACCTGATCCGCCTTTACGCGGTGCTGTCAGCGCCCTTTATCCGGATGCCTCGGCCACCCTGACCGAAGCCATGAACACCGACGACAGCTGGCCCGACGACGTGGCCGCTGCGCTCGACACGCTGAAACCAGGCCACGCATTCACCGTGCCCGACAACCTGTTCGGCAAGATCACTGACGAGCAGCGCGAAGACTGGCAGGCGCGGTTTTCCGGCACGCGGGACTGAGGCAGGCGGATAGCCGTTTGCCCATGCAAACGGCCACCTCCTTCATGTCCGGTTGTCCATCCGCGGCCGAACAGAGCGTCGACCCAGGATTGAGATGCGATAGGGCTGTGATTTCACGGACTTGATCAGCCCCCCCTTCTGCACCAGGCCGGACACCATCCGCACGGTGCAGTCCGCATAAATCATGCCGTCATGGGTAAAACACTGCACTTCGGTCAGCTTGCCATTCGTTGCGCGTTCAAAACGGATACGACCGCCCTGCGCCAGCACGTGCAACACGCGCTGTTCCTTCTTCGAGATATTCATGGTGAACCTGTATCGTGAACACATCAGACCACGGGTCCGCGCGGCTTTGCCCGCGTCGGCCCGGTCGAAGGATCACCGCACCAGCCTGGCGGTGATCAGGTGTTCAGAACAAGTGTAGACATCAACAATTCCGTGCCAGGGTTCGCCACTGAACTAGGTGCGACAGCGCACCAAGTCAATCTGACGCGTGCCAAGCCTCAGGTCCAGTCCCAAAAGTGTTGCCAACTGGTCATAGAGCCCCCCCGGCTCCTCGACCTTCAACGCTTCGGGGGGGCGCTCAAAGAACAGCTCGATGGACACGGCGAAAAACTCCTCCGGACCTTCAGCACCGTATTCGTCAATGACAGTGCGCCGACCACTTTGCACCTGCCTCAAGTGGCGTTCGAACGCCTCGACGATAACGCGACGCCAGTCGTCGAAACTCTGCCGCGTGCCATCAGCGGCGCGCCGTCGGTCTGACCGGACAGCCCGTCCAACTGATGCGCAAACTCGTGCAACACCACGTTGCGCCCGTCGCCTTCGTCCAGCGCGCCCGCCTCGCTGTGTTGCCAGGACAGGACAACCGGTCCATGCTGCCAGCTTTCGCCCAACCGCACCGTGCGCCGTTCGGTCACCACATATCCCTGGCGCTCCTGACGTAGCGACTGAAACACCCCCCCCGGATAAACCAGCACCGTGCGCAGGTCGCGGTACCAGGCGTCGCTGTTTGCCACCAACAGGCAGGCCTGGGCGGCAATGGACAGGCGCATCTCATCCGTGACCTCCAACCCGTCGCAGCCAATGAACTCGACCTGGTGCAGAAACAGGTTCACCTTGCCCTCGAACCGCGCCCGCAGCGCGGTGGGCAGCCTGCGCGTCAGCGGCACCTCATCGGCCACCGCCGTCCACGCCCAATCACTCAAGGGCTGCGCCAATAGCACCGCCCGCATCCGGCGACGCGACCAGACCCACCACAGCGCGGCACCGCCCAGCACCACGCAAAGAAACAGAAACAGGCCCATGGGTCCCTTCCAGCTTGCCATTCGGTAAAAAGCTAAGCCCTTGCGCTTGGCACACAACCCTGCCC
>JDSH01000075.1_pt1 | contig 36858 bp, 49 predicted proteins | sample 199451 | NCBI WGS metagenome assembly JDSH01 (sample SAMN02584198, study PRJNA231836) | bioreactor metagenome | isolation source: continuous culture bioreactor electron acceptor NO2- transfer2 day 38 after... | place: Germany: Bremen | reverse complement strand
TGCGCCGAGCTGGATGTTCCAGTTGCCGGCCATGATGTCATCCTGCACGAACAGGCCCCCCGGCTCTCGATTTCGCCATCCCGGAAGGGTGAGTTGGCAACGGCGTTATCTGACATGGGCGGGTTGTAGGTAAAACGCTCAGGGTCACCGGTCATTTCCCAGCCCTCGGCCCCCCCAACCGTGACCAGGTGGTTATCGCCCACAGGCAACCGGTACTGCGCTTTAACACCGTCGGTGCGGAAACTGACATCGTTCCACACCTGATTGCGCTCCTTGAAATCCCACCAGGCGCGGATTTGCCGGTCCACTTCCTGCCGATAAATGCTGGTCTCCAGGGTGCCGGTACCGATGCCGGCCTCGTAGCCGAGTTCGGCAAGCGTGCGCTTCTGCTTGGGCGAATGGATGGTCAGGGTGCCGTTGCCGCCCGGGCCGGGCTTGGCAGAGCCTGGATACCAGACTTCCCGGTCTTCGTGGTTCTGCAGGTTCAGGGTCAGTTTCTGGTTGTCGGTTAACCTGAACGCGTATTTCGCCAGAAAGGATTCCGAGCGGAAGCCGCTGTTTTCAACATCACCGTCGGGTGTTTCATAGTCGTCCACATCCTTGGCGGCGGCACCGATGACAAGGCCGTGGTTCTTGCTGGAAAGCTCCAGCAGGGCGCCGCCGGCCAGGCTGCTGTCCACTGTGCCAGTGCTGCCGGAGAATCGACCATGGGCTTCAGGTTGTTCCGAGAAAGTCGCTTCTGGAGTCCGCAGGTTGATAGCGCCGCCCATGGCGCCGGTGCCATGCAGTACCGAGGCCGGGCCTTTGACCACTTCGACGGTTTCCAGCAGGCTCATGTCTGCCAGGGATGCAATGGCCCCCCCCTGGGGGGGCTGGGCAGAGTTCAGGCGGACACCGTCCACCAGAAGTACCACACTCTCCTTTTTCAGGCCGCGAATAACCGGGTTACCACCCAGGCGCCGCCATCGCCCTGGACAGCCAGGCCTGGCTTGCCACGGAAGAGATCGCCGGCGGTTTTCGAAGCGGCAGTGTTGTCCGTGGTTAAACGCTCTGTTGCGCTTGCGGTTTCCAGCGTGTCGGATTCGTAGCCTTTGGCGGTTACGACCAGTTCCTTAAGTTCTGAAGAATAGCCGGTTGCAGCGTGTGCTGCGGGTAAAGCGGAAAAGGCAAAGATGGCTAAAGCCAGTGGATGGGGGGGGCGTCGATTCATGGAGTTCTCCGATAACGGCTGACGGTTGAGAATCGCTCGCAATATACTGCAAATGAAACTGATTCGTATTTGATTTTAGTCAACAGGAGATTGCGTTCGTGCGGGTACACTCATGTCAGTTATTGCAGGGTGTGAGTGTATGGGCAGTTTGATTCGCAGTGGTCTGGGTTGGGGGGGTGGCAGCCTTACCGGAGTTTTATTATTCGTGGCGCTCTGGGAGTGGGGGGGGAGCTTGTCATACGGTAGCTTTTTGCTCCCCCCCGGCCCGCGGGATGCGCTATCGTCCATCGTAGCTTTGCCGACAACGGTGAGCTCTGGGCGGCTATTTGGGCCACCACCTGGAGGGCCATGACCGGCTTTGCCATTGCTGCGCTGGCTGGTGTCGCTCTGGGCCTTATTGCAGGGTTGTCCCACACGGTTGGCCGAGCGCTGGAGCCGGTTTCAACCGTACTTCTGGGCATACCGCCCATCGCCTGGATTGTGCTGGCACTGTTGTGGTTCGGCAGCGGCTCCCTGGCGGCGATCTACACGGTGGTGGTCACCACCATTCCGGTTGCTTTCGCCGGTGCTCAGATCGGGGGGGCCCGGACCCTGGACCAGCGCCTGCAGGAGATGGGCGATGTGTTCCGCGTGCCGTTTGCCATGCGCCTTTGGGATTTCTATCTGCCCCCCCACATTGTTTCCTACGTATTCCCGGCTTTGATTACCGCTCTGGGGGGGGTGGCCTGGAAAGTCACCGTAATGGCGGAATTATTTGCCACAGAAGATGGCGTGGGAGCGGGCATGGCCATGGCCCGAGTGAGCCTGGACACTGCCGGTGCCATGGCCTGGATTGTGGTGGTCGTGGTGTTGCTGCTAGTGGCCGAACACGGTTTCTGCGCCCCCCCTTGCAGAAAAAAAATGGAACCCTGGCGGCAGGTCAAAGGCCCTGCCATGCCGGCTGAGGAGTTTGCGATGCTGACGCTGCAAAAGGTTTCACTGGATCTTGGCCCGAACACCATTGTGTCGGACGTGGATCTTCAGGTGGCGCCGGGTGAGTCCTTGTGCCTGGTGGGGGGGCCGTCCGGCTGCGGAAAAACCAGCCTGTTGCGTCTGGCATCGGGAGTGCTTGAGGCCACTTCGGGACAGGTGAGTAATCACTTTACGACCACCGCTGCAGTATTCCAGGAGTCCCGGTTGCTGCCCTGGCGCCGGCTGCTCGACAACATTGCTCTGGGCTTGAAAGCCGGGGGGGTGTGCCCCCCCGGCGAGATCGACTGAGGCAGGCCAAAGAGTTGGCCGACCAGGTAGGGCTTGCGGATTATTACGAACATTTCCCCCCCCATGAGCTGTCCGGTGGTATGCAACAGCGAGTGGCTCTGGCCCGGGCGCTGGCCGTGGGCGCCGATTTCCTGCTGTTGGATGAGCCTTTCAGTGCTCTGGATGTGGGGGGGCTGCGCAGCGAAGCCCAGGATCTGGTGGAACGGCTTGTGGTCGATCAGGGTATAGCGACCTTGATGGTGACTCACGATCTCACTGAAGCCCTGCGTCTGGCCCATCGAATTATTGTTGTTTCCGGCTCGCCCGGTACCGTGGTGTTTGAACATCCTGTCACAACCCCCCCGTACCGCGAGCGCAGCCATGCCTGGCTGTATGAAGAAGCTGGCCACCTGCTGCGGCAACCGGTGGTCAGTGAGAGTTTTCTGTTTCATCCGGATTCGGAGGTGGCATGAATCGTCGTGAACTGCTCAAACTGGCGGCCTGTTCGGCGTTGATCTCAGCCGTTCCCCCCCTGCAAAGGGCGTTTGCAGCCAACCCCCCCGGCAAACTGATTGCAGCGACACCACTTGGCTTGCCCCCCCAGGTGATCCTGGCCCGGGCGCTGGAAGATCCGGAGCTGAAAAACCTGATCCCTGAACGGGAACTTCGGGACTGGAAAGACCCGGATCAGTTGCGGGCCTGGCTGGCACGGGCGGAAGTGATGATGACGGCGACCCCCCCGACCAACGTGGCCGCCAACCTGTATAACCGTGGCGTCCCCCCCGTGGTGCTGATGAACGTGAATGTGTGGGGGGGCACCCTGGGCATGCTGGGCCTGGAGCAGAAAGGCCCGTTGGCGATGATGGAAGATCTGGCCGGCAGGCATGTGGGTGTGCCCTGGCGCGGCGATATGCCGGATCTGGTGTTCCGCTACTTGCTCGGTAAGGCGGGCCTGGAAGTGGGGGGGCGTGACGTCAAGGTGAGCTATCAGTCCAGTCCGTTCGAGACGGTACAGATGTATGTAGCGCAACGCCTGGACGCTGCGGTGTTGCCGGAACCCATGCGCACGGCTACCCGGCTACAAAGTATTCAGTTCGGGCAGTCACCTAATGAGCTGGATCTTCAGCAGGAGTGGGCGCGGCTGGCCGGTGGTGAGCCACTGCTGCCCCCCCAGGCAGGGGGGGTACTTTGCCGGCGGGAGTTGCTGGAGCAGGCGCCCGAGCAGGTTGCAGCGCTGCAAGCGGTCATTGGCCGGGCGGTGGACTGGGTAGTCAGCCGGCCAGAGGACGCGGCGAGGTTGGGGGGGGCGGATCGGTCACCCTTGAGCCGTCAGGTGTATGAAGGAGCGATTGCCCGCACCGCGCTGAAAATGGTCAATGCGCAGGAAGCCCGGCCAGCTCTGGAAGACTTCTTCTCGGCATTGTCCGAATTGTCGTCTGGTTTCATTGGAGGCAAGTTGCCGGATGCGGATTTCTACCATGATTAACCATCCCTGGCTGGCTTACGGCTTCCGGCCCTTTTTCCTGTTAGGTGCCTGTACGCGCCAATTGCGCTGCTGCCCTGGATCGGTGCGCTGATGCAGCAATTCACCCTCCCCCATGCGTTGCCTCCATTGCCCTGGCATGGCCATGAAATGCTTTTCGGGTTTGTCAGTGCAGCCGTGGTGGGGGGGTTTCTGCTGACCTCGATTCCCTCCTGGGCCAGTGTGGCACCCATCGCAGGAAAGCCGCTGGCAGCCCTGGTTTTGCTCTGGCTGACGGGGGGGCGGGTGCTTTTCTGGTCATCCGTCCTGATACCGGGCTGGCTGGTGGCTATTGTGAACCTTGCCTTTCCTCTTGTTTTGTTACTCTGGGCAGCCCCCCCGGCCTTGCTGTCCGAGGCTGGCCGCCGACACCTGAGTATCGGTATGGCACTGGTCGGCTATGTGCTGGTTCAGGGGGGGCTTTTCTATGCGGCCTGGTTGTGGCCGGATGTTACCGGCACCGTTACGCCTGTGAGGGTGCTTGACACCACTGTCAATCTGCTACTGGTACTGATTGCCCTTACGGCTACCCGCATTGTCCGTGTAGTGGCTATGGAGCACGAAAGGACATCGGCCTTTCGGGCCCTGGTCGATTAACACCTGCCCGGGAGCATCTGGCGGTGGCCGCGTTGATTCTGTTTGTGATTGCGGATTTCTGGGCTCCGGGCCACGTGGTTACCGGCTGGATTGCCCTTGCCGCTGCGGCAGCTCAGGCCGATCGTCTGAGTGAGTGGCCGTGGGGGGGCAGGGCGATGACCCGGTTGTATCTGTTGCTGCTGACGCTGGCGTATCTGTGGATGGTGGTCGGGCTGGTTCTGGTGGGTATCACCGCACTTCTCGATACCTTGCCAGGTTATACCGGCCGCCATGCTTTGTCCGCGGGTGCAGCGGGTACGGCAATTCTTGCTGTGTTCTGTATTGCCGGGCTGCGCCATACTGGAAGATCGCTGGCGCTGCCGTGGCTGATCTGGCCGGCATTGGTAGCATTGGTCGCAACGTCATTGTTGCGAACCTTTGTTCCGGTGTGGTGGCCCGAGTATTACCTTATAGGCGGAGTGATGCTGCCATTTGTTCTCTGGTTGTTTACTTACCTGCTTTATGGAATTTCCTATGGTCGGTTTCTGATTACGGCGAGGGCCGATGGAATGCCTGGCTGATTTCTCTGGCCCTGATGGCTCCTGATTTTAAACAAGTGCATGTGACAGCAGTTGAACTATGCTCAAAGCGGTGGTTTCCGTTTTGGGAGTCCTTCTGTGACCAATAATGTGCCGAGTGAGTTCGAAATCTTTCCCTGGAACCGGAATTTCGAAACCGGCATTGATGATATTGATCAACAGCATAAGGTGCTGGTTAACATCCTTAATCGGCTGGCTTGGCACTTTGCATCGGACACCTCGGAGTTAACATCCGATCAGATACTGGACGAGCTGCTTTCCTATGCGGCGTTTCACTTTAAATTTGAGGAAGCCATCTGGAACAAGGCTCTCAGCGAAGATGAGATGGCGAGAAATCACCATGATGCACACCAGATGTTCTTTGTGCAGGTTGAGGAGCTGCGCAACAGTCGCGAACCTCAGGAAGAGGTGTTGACCCGGCTGTTTGACTTTCTCACACGCTGGTTAGCCTTCCATATTCTCGAGTCTGATCGCCGAATGGCGCTAACGGTTGAACTGGTTCAGCAAGGTCTGGGGGGGCTGAGTGAGGCCAGGAACCGAGTCGATTCAGAACTGAGCGGTTCCGCCTCGGTGCTGGTCAATGCGCTGTTGGAGATCTACGGAAAACTGTCATCAAGCACGATTCAGTTGATGCGGGAGAAAATGGCTCGCTTGAGGGCAGAGGATGAGCTTTCCCGAATCCAGCATGAAAGGCTTCATCAGGCATTGGAAGAACAGGCCCTTGAGTATCAGCAACATCTGGAGACCCTCGCTTATACCGATGCCTTGACCGGCCTCTGGAACCGCAATGGCATCGTTCGCCGAGTCCGGGAATATCTGGGCGAAGAAGTAAGACCTGAGAACTCGGCAGCCCTGGTGTCTATTGATCTTGATAACTTCAAGGATCTCAACGACTGTCTCGGTGAAGATGCCGCGGATCGACTGCTTGGCCTGTTGTCTCGACGGTGGCTGGATGCGATCCCTGCGGATGCTTGTCTGGCGCGAACGGGCGGGGGGGATGAGTTTGCGTTGTTGCTGCCGGATGCAAACCACGCCGAGTCGCGGCTGGAAGCTCTGCGTTTGACAGCCAGGCAGCCCTTTGAACTGGACGGAGTTGAAGTTTCTGCAGGATTTACCGCTGGTGTCGTTCTGTTTCCAGATGGCGCCGTTGAGGACGCGGACATATTGTTGCGGCAGGCAGATAACACCCTGTATCGGGCGAAACATGAGATGCGCAGTGGCTGGCTTTATCTTGATGCCGGTGAGCGGAGTCAGTATCGAGCCCGTCAGTTGTTACTGGAGGATATCCGCAGGGGGGGGCTCAACCAGGATGAGTTCCGGCTTTATTATCAGCCCAAGGTTAACCTTCGAACTGGTGAGGTTCTTGGTTTGGAAGCCTTGATCCGGTGGCAACACCCCCCCCGGAAAGGACTACTTTCTCCGATCCACTTTCTGCCCGCCATTGAGCACCACACGCTCAATATTCAGGTGGGTGAATGGGTTCTGAGAGAATCGCTTCGGCAGTTACAGTGTTGGGATGAACAGGGAGCCAACCTGAATGTCAGCGTAAATATTGCGGCCAACCATCTTCAGTCTGATAACTTTACGGGGGGGAGCCTGAGTCAGATTCTTGCTGGATTTCCCGATGTTGATCCCGCTCGGCTTGATCTGGAAATACTGGAGACGGCAGCGCTCGGGGGGGAATTGGATAAAGCGGTCAAGATGATCAACGATTGTCGACAGCTTGGCGTGACCTTCTCCCTGGACGACTTCGGTACCGGCTATTCATCGTTGTCCTATCTCAAGCGCCTCCCGGTTAATACCCTGAAGGTTGACCGGGAGTTTGTATCCGGCATTGAAGATAACAGTGAAAACCTGTCGATTCTTCAGGGGGGGGTGATCGGTTTGTCGCGGGTATTCGGGAAGCAGGTGGTTGCAGAGGGGGGGGTCGAGACCGTCCGGCAAGGCGAAATCCTGTTGAGCCTGGGGGGGTGCGAGTGCGCCCAGGGGGGGTTTGCCATGTCTCCGCCCATTGAAGCCACCCGGATTCCTGCCTGGGTTACCAACTGGCAAACCTTCCCGGAGTGGGCGCTTACCAGGGCTTCAGAAAATCCCTGAGTCGCAGGTGCCAGTCAAGACTGTCGAGCAGATTTTTCAGGGCCAGTCCCAGTTCAGTATCCCCCCCCTCAATAACCAGTCGCCGCTGGAAAAACAGCTGATCGGGATCCTGTTTTCGTTCCGCCAATGTGCGCAATGCACTAACGGAACCCCCCCGGATGGTGGCTTCACCGGGGGGGCCATTCAGCACCCGCAGGCGTCCCGCCCAGTAACCGAGGGTGATGCCTGGTTGGCCGCCGTTGATTTCGAGGCGGATACGGCGGCCTTCGAAATCGTCGAACTCACCTTCTGCAATGGCATCCGAGAATAGCCGGTTGAGGGGGGGCGCTTCGGCTGCCAGTTGTTTCAGGGGGGGGAGGGGGGGGATTCGCTGATCAATGCCGTTCAGGAGCGGCACCGGTGACGGGGGGGCATACTCCCGGATGACGGCTAGGGTCTGGTCCGCAAGCGGATTGTGCTGGAGTTGACTGCTCAGGCGTTGCAGCTGCGCGAACCCGGGTGGTGTGGGCAATTTGCCGAAACTGGGCATGGTGGGCAGCATGGCAGGCTCTCCTGGAATCATTGAACAGATCGGGAGAGCCTACCTCAAACCGTACAAAACGGAGTTGATATAACTCAGGCGAATGCCAGTCAGCCCTTGTGCAGGCCTTCCTCGACCGCCCAGACGGCCACTTCCACCCGCGAGCGCAGGTTCAGTTTTTTTCAGCAGATGTTTGACGTGAACTTTGACAGTGCCGTCACTGATGTCGAGTTTTCGCCCGATCATCTTGTTGGACAGGCCTTCGGCAATCAGCCGGAGGATGTCTTTCTCCCGCGGCGTCAAGCTGTCGAAGTCGGGACGGCTGGTCTGCTGCGGTTTGTTGGAACGCAGGGCTTCGGCCAGCAGGGTGGTGAGGCGGTCGCTGATTACCATCTTGCCTACGGCAGCCTGATGCAACTGGGCGATCATGTCTTCCGGCTCCATGTCCTTGAGCAGGTAACCGTCGGCGCCCGCACGCAGTGCCGCAACCACATCGTCTTCCTGGTCGGAGACGGTGAACATCACAATGCGGGAACTGACATTCTGTTCCCTGAGCTTTCTCAGGGCTTCGATACCATCCATTTCCGGCATGTTCAGGTCCATCAGGATCAGGTCCGGCTCCAGCTCGGTGGCCAGACGGATGCCATCGGCGGCATTGCTGGCTTCGCCAATCACTTCCATGTCGTCTTCCATGCCGATCAGCTGTTTGATGCCCTGGCGCAGCAGCGGGTGGTCGTCGATCAACAGAATGCTTGCGGGTGTCTCAGACATTGTTTCTCTCTTTTGTCCTGCGCTCGGCTCAGGCCGGCGAAGTTTCCGTTGGAATCAGATTGCGGCTCTTGGGTACGAATGTTAGCGCGACTTCCACGCCGCCTTCATCCCTGTTTCTCACATTAACCTTGCCGCCGAGTGTGCGGGCACGGTCCTGCATAATAATCAGGCCATAGTGGTTCACGGGCTGGTCGCCACCGGGCAGGCCTTTACCATTGTCCTGTATGCTGGCCCGCACCTGTGGTGAATCGAACAGAACTTTCACGACGATGTCGGTGGCATCGGCGTGTTTGACGGCATTGGCCAGCCCTTCACGAATGATTTGCAGGGTGTGGATTTCTTCATTTGGCGACAGCGTCTGCGGCGGCAGGTTGTATTCGAACTCTACAGGTTTCCCGAGTCGCTCCGAGAATTCGTCGATGGTTTTGCGCAGGGCAGTCGCCAGATCCGGCGTATCCAGTTTCAGCCGGAAGGTGGCCAGCAGTTCCCGCAACTGGCGGTAGGCGCTGTTCAGGCCGGTACTCAGTTCATCCAGGATGTCGTCGTGGATGGGCTTCTGCTCGCCATCGATGTTCAGCCGGCGCAAACGGGTCACCTGCATTTTCAGGTACGAGAGCGATTGTGCCAGGGAATCGTGCAGCTCCCGGGCAATCACCGTGCGTTCTTCTGCCAGCGTCAGCTGTTGTTCTTCGGTGATCTGTTTTTCCAGGAAAATGGCAGTTGCCAGCTGGTCGGTCAGGGTTTCCAGCAGGCGGCGAGAGGTCTCCGGTAATCCTTTCTCAGCCGGATACCAGACCTCCAGTGTGCCCAGCAACTGCCCGGGAGTGCGGATGGGCAGCAACAGCCGCCGGCCGTCATTATTTTCCAGCGGCATCTCATCGTAGACCTCGGGGGGGGTTACCAGGCAGGCATTGCAATGGTGATCCCGGCAATAGAAGGGGGGGCGTTTGGGTGTGGCGGTGGTAATGGCCTCCACCGGTTCTGCCGATTCCTTGTCATGCAGGAACAGGCGGATGGGGGGGCCGATGCCCAGCAGTTGCTCCAGATCCTGCAGCATCGGGATGGCGCCACTGCAAAGATCATGATTGGCGAACAGCCCTCGGCTGGCGGAGTGCATTACTTGCAGAGCCGCGTGGCTGATTTCAAGTTCTTCGGTTTTCTGCCGGGCCCGGCTTTCAAGCTCGTAGTAGGTCAGCGCCAGTTCACTGGTCATCTGGTCGAAGGCCTGGCCCAGTTGTGCCAGTTCATCGGAACCTTTGAGGTTGGCTTTGTGGGTGAAATCCTGCTCGCCCACGGCAGTAGCGATGCCCACCAGTTTCCGCAGCGGCCGGAGAATCCGGTTTTTGAGGTCCAGAAACAGGGCGAGAACAATCAACACCGAGAACACCATACTGATGATCTGGATAAGGTGCAGCAGATCGATGCGGGCTTCAGTGCGTTGCTCCAACATGGAGACCAGTCGATCTACTTCTCCGGTGTATTCCTCCACTGCCGCGATCATCTCGGCGGATAGGGGGGGTGAGCCGGTTTGGTGGCTTTCCAGTGACGGTCTGAGCTGATTGGCCCAGCCGTATTCCACGGTTTTGTATTGCTCCACAAGTGGGTGGTCATCTGTTCGGGGGGGGATGGAGCGGATGATGGCGGGATCCCTGAGCCTGTCCTCATATTCTTCGATGCGTTGATCAAGGGCGCCAGTGCTGTCCCGGGGGGGATCGTCCGTGGCCGATCTTGCCGCCAGTTGAAAGGCTCCCATTCGCAGAGAACCGGCAAGGTTGATAGCAGTAGCATTGCCCTCAATGCTGTTGGACACAGCCAGAGTAGTGGCCATGCTGACAATGGCAGTCAGCACGATGGCGCCGATAACAACAGCCAGTCGATTTACTAGCGGGCTTCTGGAGGTCATGGATAGCTTCAAGGCTCAAGGAATGTGGATAGTGACAGGCAGCAAAATTATCGTGGAAAACGCGCCGCCGTGATACCTCCTTGAGGATAGTCAATTACCCCCCCAATGGTTTATAACCCATCATAGCCTTTGACCCGTGTTCAGGCAAAAGTCGAGACTAAAGAATGGGATTGAGGGGGGGGCGTGGAATGCAATCGGAACGGGATGAAGACAGGCTGGCGTCTCTGGCAGTGGTGTTACCACTGGCGCTGACTGGTTTTGTCGTGGCGGCCGGTTGCTGGACGCTGTTCGCGGTCGCTGGGGGGGTTCATCTCCGAGCCGACCTGGGCCTGAGCAGTTTACAGTTTGGAGTTTTGCTGGCCATGCCCATGGCGGTCAGCGCCATACTTGCCATTCCTGCCGGGCTTGCGGCGCAGCGATATGGTGCCCGTGAAGTCATGCTGTTGTGTCTGTGCGGTCTTGCAGTGTGCATGGGGGGGATACTGCTGCTGACAAACACCTACGCTGGCTACCTTATTGCCGCTGCCGGACTGGGGGGGCTGGCAGGCGGTTTCTACGGCGCCGGCCTGCAGTTTGTGATCAGCCATTGCCAGACCCGGCGGCTGGGCCTGGTACTTGGAGTATTTGGCTCCGGGGGGGTAACCGGAGCGGGTTTCAATTATTATCTGGTACCGCTGTTTCATGAGGCATTCTCCTGGCAAGGCGTGCCCCCCCTGGCGTATCTTATTACTCTGCTTCTGGTGATCGCGCTATTGATCATGCTGACCGATGCCACGGGTGAGGAGGACGAAAGCCGTGAACGATCGGTCAGAGAAATTCTCGGGGGGGTGATCCGGCAGGGTCGGAACCTCCCTTTATGTCTGTATTTTGGTGTGGTCGCCGGCAGTTTTTTTTGCACTGGCGTTGTGGCTTCCGGATTTCCTTTCAGGCCAGTTTGGGCTCACGCTGGATTCCGGGGGGGCGCGCCTGGCGCAATGGTTTGTGATTCCCGGAGCGGTGGCTCAGGTGGCGGGCGGTGGCCTGTCTGATCATTTCGGTTCGGCCCGGGTTGCGACGCGCGCACTGGCGGGCTGTCTGGTTGCACTCGTGGTGTTGTCCTATCCACCAATGACTTTGTTCATTACCGGGGGGGTGGAGGAGGAACTGATCGTGGAGTTTGCACTGCCAGTCTCTCTTGAGAGCGGCTGGTGGTGGTTCTGGGAGTTGCCATGGGCACCGCCATGGGGGGGTCGCTTCAGCGCATGGTGATACTGGCCAATCGACAGGAAGCGTCTCTGTTTGCCGGGGGGGTTCTGCTGGTCAGTGCCTGTGCCATTGCATTTGTGTTGCCGGTTGCGTTTGGCGGCTTGAATCAGTGGCTGGGGGGGGTGCGCACCGCAGTATTCATGATCCTCTTCCTGTTACTGAGTGGCAGCTTGCTGCTTTTCTCCCGGCACGCCCGCAGAGAGGAGCGAAACATGCTTCTCCACCCCCCCGGGATATAGATCACCTACCCACAGGGTGGTACACCCGGGTTATGTGGTAGTAACCACGCAGATTTCAGGGTTTTGATGCCACACAATGGTCTCCATTCGGAACAACGATCCGGCAAACGGGTTGATGGAGAGAGAGACCATGAGTCATTTGATCGACAAGTTGAATTACTTCAGGAAGAACCGCGAATCGTTCTCCAACGGTCACGGTGAAACCCACGAAGTGAACCGCGACTGGGAAAACAGCTATCGTCAGCGCTGGCAGCACGACAAGATCGTGCGCTCCACCCATGGCGTGAACTGCACCGGCTCCTGTAGCTGGAAAATCTACGTGAAGAATGGGCTGGTCACCTGGGAAACCCAGCAAACCGACTACCCCCCCCGCACCCGCCCGGATCTGCCTAACCATGAGCCCCCCCGCGGCTGCCCCCCCCGTGGCGCCAGCTACTCCTGGTACATGTACAGTGCCAATCGACTGAAGTACCCGTTGATGCGCAAGAGCCTGATGAAGCTCTGGCGTGCTGCTCGCATCCAGTTCAATGATCCGGTGGAAGCCTGGGCCTCCATTGTCGAAGACCCGGCCAAGACTGCAGAGTACAAGCCTCGTCGTGGTATGGGCGGTTTTGTCCGTTCCAGCTGGGACGAAGTCAACGAGCTGATTGCCGCTTCTAACGTATACACCGCCAAGAAGTTCGGGCCGGACCGAATCATCGGTTTCTCTCCGATTCCTGCCATGTCTATGGTCTCCTACGCCGCCGGCAGCCGTTACCTGTCCATGATCGGTGGCGTGTGCATGAGCTTCTACGACTGGTACTGCGACCTGCCGCCGGCCTCCCCCCGCAAACCTGGGGGGCGAGCAGACCGACGTGCCGGAATCCGCCGACTGGTACAACTCCGGCTACATCATTGCCTGGGGGGGATCCAACGTACCCCCCCAGACCCGTACCCCCCCGGATGCCCACTTCTTCACCGAAGTGCGCTACAAGGCACCAAGACCGTTGCCATTACCCCCCCGGACTACGCCGAAGTTTCCAAACTGTCTGACGAGTGGCTGAACCCGAAGCAGGGTACCGACGCCGCTCTGGGCATGGCCATGGGTCACGTGATCCTCAAAGAGTTCCACGTCGACAAGCCCAGCGAGTACTTCACCGACTACGTGCGCCGTTACACCGACATGCCCTACCTGGTCATGCTGGAACAGAAGGATGACGGTAGCTACGTGCCGGGCCGCTTCCTGCGCGCCAGCGACCTGGTGGACGGACTGGGTGAAGAGAACAACCCCCCCGAATGGAAAACCATCGCCATTGACGAAAGCACTGGCGAACTGACTGCGCCGAACGGCTCCATCGGCTACCGCTGGGGGGGCGAGAAGGGCAAGTGGAACCTGAAGCAGACCGCCAAAGGCGCCGACGTAAACCTTCAGCTGTCCATGGTTGAAAAGCACGACGAAGTCGTCGATGTCGCCTTCCCGTATTTCGGTGGTATCGAACACGACCATTACAATCACGTGGAATTCAAGGACATCCTCAAGCACAAGCTGGGTACCCGCAAGGTTCAGCTGGCCGATGGTTCCGAAGGTCGCGTGGTGACTGTGTACGACCTGATGGTTGCCAACTATGGCATCAGCCGCGGTTTGGGTGACGACGATGGTGCCACGTCCTATGACGAAGTGAAGCCGTACACGCCTGCCTGGCAGGAGCAGATCACCGGCGTGCCGGCCGAGAAAGTGATCCGCATCGCCCGTGAGTTCGCGGACAACGCTGACAAGACCAAGGGCCGGTCCATGGTCATCGTCGGTGCCGGTATGAACCACTGGTACCACATGGACATGAACTACCGCGGCCTGATCAACATGCTGATCATGTGTGGCTGTATCGGCCAGAGCGGCGGTGGCTGGGCCCACTACGTGGGTCAGGAGAAGTTGCGCCCGCAGACCGGCTGGCAGCCGCTGGCGTTTGGTCTGGACTGGCAGCGCCCGCCCCCCCGGCACATGAACTCCACCTCCTTCTTCTATGCTCACTCCGGCCAGTGGCGCTACGAGAAACTGGGCGTGGATGAAATCCTGTCGCCGCTGGCAGACAAGTCCAAATTCGGTGGCAGTCTGATCGACTACAACGTACGCGCCGAGCGCATGGGCTGGCTGCCGTCTGCGCCGCAGCTGAACCGAAACCCGCTGACCATTGCCGCGGAAGCCGAGAAGGCCGGTATGGAGGTGGCGGACTACGTGGCCAAGTCCATGAAAGACGGATCTCTGGCTTTCGCCAGTGAAGATCCGGAAGCGCCGGAAAACTGCCCGCGCAACCTGTTTATCTGGCGTTCCAACCTGCTGGGTTCCTCCGGTAAGGGCCATGAGTACATGCTCAAGTACCTGTTGGGCACCAAGAGCGGCCTGCAGGGCAAGGACCTGGGTGTCGAGGGCGGCGCGAAGCCGGAAGAAGTGAAGTGGCGGGATCAGGCGCCGGAGGGCAAGCTTGATCTGCTGGTGACCCTGGATTTCCGCATGTCCACCACCTGTCTGTATTCCGACATCGTTCTGCCGACCGCGACCTGGTACGAGAAGAACGACCTGAATACTTCGGATATGCACCCGTTCATCCACCCGCTGACCGCAGCCACCGATCCGGCCTGGGAAGCGCGCAGTGACTGGGAAATCTACAAGGGTATTGCCAAGTCCTTCTCCAAGGCGGCCGAAGGCCACCTGGGTGTAGAGAAAGACGTGGTTACCCTGCCGCTGCTGCACGACGCGCCGGCGGAGCTGGGCCAGCCGTTCGATGTGAAAGACTGGAAAAAAGGCGAGTGCGACCTGATTCCGGGCAAGACCGCGCCCAACTTCATTACGGTGGAGCGGGATTACCCGAACACCTACGCCCGCTTTACTTCCCTTGGTCCGCTGATGGACAAGCTGGGTAACGGTGGTAAGGGCATCAACTGGAACACCGAGAAGGAAGTGAACTTCCTGAAGGACCTGAACTACACCCACCTTGAGGGTGCCAACGCAGGACGCCCGAAGATTGAGAGTGCCATTGATGCCGCCGAGGTCATCCTGACCCTGGCGCCGGAAACCAACGGACAGGTGGCGGTAAAAGCCTGGGCGGCGCTGTCCGAGTTCACCGGCCTGGATCACACCCATCTGGCCACCAACAAGGAAGAGGAAAAAAATCCGCTTCCGGGACATTGTGGCGCAACCGCGCAAGATCATCTCCAGCCCGACCTGGTCTGGCCTGGAAGACGAGCACGTGTCCTACAACGCTGGTTACACCAACGTCCACGAACTGATCCCCCCCTGGCGCACCCTGACCGGTCGTCAGCAGTTCTACCAGGACCATGAGTGGATGCGTGCCTTTGGTGAGAGCCTGCTGGTGTACCGTCCGCCCATCAACACCAAGGCCGTGGGCAGCATGATCAACCAGCGCAGCAACGGTAACCCCCCCGAAAAAGCGCTGAACTGGATCACGCCGCACCAGAAGTGGGGGGGCATCCACAGCACCTACAGCGACAACCTGTTGATGCTGACTCTGTCCCGCGGTGGCCCGATTGTGTGGCTGAGCGAAGACGACGCCAAAGAGATCGGTGTGGAAGACAACGACTGGATCGAACTGTTCAACGCCAACGGCGCAATTGCCGCCCGGGCGGTGGTCAGCCAGCGGGTAATGCCCGGCATGGTGATGATGTACCACGCCCAGGAGCGGATCGTGAACATTCCCGGTTCCGAGATCACCGGTACCCGTGGCGGTATTCACAACTCGGTTACCCGGGTGTGTCCGAAGCCGACTCACATGATTGGTGGCTATGCCCAGTATTCCTACGGCTTCAACTACTACGGCACCGTAGGTTCCAACCGGGACGAGTTCGTGGTGGTCCGCAAGATGAAGAACGTGGACTGGCTCGACGGTGAAGGCAATGACTATGCTCAGGAGGCTGTAAAATGAAAATCCGTTCCCAAGTCGGCATGGTGCTGAACCTGGACAAGTGCATTGGTTGCCACACCTGTTCCGTCACCTGCAAAAACGTATGGACAAGCCGTGAAGGCATGGAGTACGCCTGGTTCAACAACGTCGAAACCAAGCCTGGTATCGGCTACCCGAAAGAGTGGGAGAACCAGGACAAATGGAAGGGCGGCTGGATGCGTGACAGCTCCGGCAAGATCCGCCCCCCCCGCATTGGTGGCAAGTTCCGGGTACTGGCGAACATTTTCGCAACCCGGATCTGCCGGAAATCGACGACTACTACGAGCCGTTCGACTTCGATTACCAACACCTGCACACCGCCGGTGACAGCAAGCACCAGCCGGTCGCAAGGCCACGCTCGCTGATCTCCGGCGAGCGTATGAAGAAAATCGAATGGGGGGGCCCGAACTGGGAAGAAATCCTGGGCACCGAGTTTGCCAAGCGCCGCAAAGACAAGAACTTTGACCAGGTGCAGGCAGACATCTACGGCCAGTTCGAAAACACCTTCATGATGTACCTGCCGCGCCTGTGCGAGCATTGCCTGAACCCGGCCTGTGTTGCCAGCTGCCCGAGCGGTGCTATCTACAAGCGGGAAGAAGACGGCATTGTGCTGATCGACCAGGACAAGTGCCGCGGCTGGCGGATGTGTGTCTCCGGCTGCCCGTACAAGAAGATCTACTTCAACTGGAAAACCGGCAAATCCGAAAAGTGCATCTTCTGCTACCCGCGCATCGAAGCCGGTATGCCGACCGTGTGTTCCGAGACCTGTGTGGGCCGGATCCGCTATCTGGGCGTGCTGCTGTATGACGCAGACCGTATCGAAGAAGTGGCCAGCACACCGGGCGAGCACGAGCTGTACGAGAAGCAGCTGGAAATCTTCCTGGACCCGTTCGACCCGAAAGTGATCGAACAGGCGAAGAAAGACGGCATCCCGATGAACGTCATCGAAGCCGCTCAGCAGAGCCCGGTGTACAAGATGGCGGTGGACTGGAAGCTGGCTCTGCCGCTGCACCCGGAATACCGCACTCTGCCGATGGTCTGGTACGTGCCGCCCCCCCTGAGCCCGATCCAGTCTGCGGCGGAAGCCGGCAAGGTTGAGTTCGACGGCGTACTGCCGAAGATCGAGAGCCTGCGGATTCCGGTCAAGTACCTGGCGAACCTGCTGACCGCCGGTGATGAGAAGCCCATCGTACTGGCCCTCAAGCGGATCATGGCCATGCGTTTGTACAAGCGCGCCGAAACCGTGGAAGGTAAGGAAGACCTGCGTGCCCTGGAAGAGTGTGGCCTGACCAAGGCCCAGGCGGACGAAATGTACCGCTACCTCGCTATCGCCAACTACGAGGATCGCTTTGTGATTCCCACCAGCCATCGTGAGCTGGCCAAGGAAGCCTTCCCGGATGCGACCGCTTACGGCGAGCGCGGCGGATGTGGCTTCAGCTTTGGCGACGGCTGCAACGGTGGTGACAGCGACTTCAGCCTGTTCGGCGGCAAGAAGCAGACCACCAGCATGGTCAGCAAACTGGCGACCGTGAAGCAGGTTGACCCGAAGCAGCTGCAGGACTGAGGAGGCCACAATGCAACTTTTGAAAGTACTGGCGCGGGTACTGGAGTACCCCCCCACCGAAGAACTGCAGCAATCCAAAGACGCCCTGGTCGCTGCTGTCCTGGAGGACAGCCGGCTGCGCGGCAGAACAAAGAACAGCTGCTGACCTGTATCGACCGCCTGTGCGACGGCGACCTGATGGACCTTCAGGAAGCCTACGTAGGCACGTTCGACCGGGGGGGCCGGGCCACCTCCCTGCTGCTGTTCGAACATGTGCACGGCGAATCCCGCGACCGCGGCCAGGCCATGGTAGACCTGATGGAACAATACCGAGCCAATGGCCTGGAGATTGATGCCAAAGAACTGCCGGATTACCTGCCGCTGTTCCTGGAATACCTCTCCACCCGCCCCCCCTGGGAGGAAATCCGCAACTGGCTGGAAGATATTCACCACATTCTGGGTCTGCTCGGCGAGCGGTTGTACCAGCGTGAGAGCTTCTACCACGTCGCCATGGATTCCCTGCTGGTACTGTCCGGACGCAAGGCTGACAGGCAGGAGCTGGCGCAGCTCGTTGCTTCGGAAGAACGCGACGATACCCCCCCGGAAGCCTGGACAAGGTCTGGGAAGAGGAAATGGTGAAATTTGTGGATGACCAGGGAAGCTCCTGTGGCACCGGCGGCGTGGTTGGACAGCGCCGCCGCGAACTGGAACAGACCCAGACCATTCACCTGAGTGATCAGCTGATGACGGACGCAACGCCCCCCCGTCCGGCAGGGCGCGCCTGAGGCGCAGGAGGAAAAGACAATGTCCTATATCAACACACTCTTGTTCGGAATCTATCCCTACATCGCCCTGATTGTACTGTTTGTCGGTACCTGGGCGCGTTACGACCATGGCCAGTTCACCTGGAAGGCCCATTCCAGCCAGATGCTGCGCAAGAAAAACATGGTGATGGCCAGCGTGCTGTTCCACGTCGCGTCCTGGTGATCTTCTTCGGCCACCTGGTAGGCCTGCTCACTCCGCACTGGGCCTACGAGTGGATCATCACCCCCCCGGGTCAGAAACAGGTGATGGCGATCCTGGTGGGCGGTATTGCCGGCATCATGGCCATCATCGGTGGCGGCATGCTCGCCTGGCGTCGCATGACCGACCCGCGGGTTCAGGCCAGCAGCACCTTCGCTGACAACATGATCATCATCATCCTGGTGATCCAGCTGGTGCTGGGCATGCTCACCATCCTGCCCACCATGGGCCACCTGGATGGTAGCACCATGCTCAAGTTCTCCGCCTGGGCCCAGGGCGTGTTCACCCTGGAAGGATCCGGCATCGCCGCCTACATTGCCGACGTGCACTGGATCTACAAGACCCACATCTTCCTGGGCCTGACCATCTTCGTACTCTTCCCGTTCACCCGGCTGGTGCACATGCTCAGCGTGCCGGTGGAGTATTTCGGACGGAAGTATCAGGTGGTTCGCAAGCGCGCATAACGATGAGTTTGCCACGGAACCTCTCGGCTCCGTGGCAAAGTATCTTTCTGGAGAAGCAACATGCAAATGATCCCCCCCGTCGGTGAAGCCGGCAAACCCAGAAACCAGTTCCCGCCGGTCTACGTGGGTGACACGCTGATCCACGAAGATGACATCGCCCGGGAAATGCAGCATCACCCCCCCGCCGAGGAACTGGCTGAAGCCTGGCACGAAGCAGCCAGAAGCCTTGTCATCCGCGAACTGTTGCTGCAACAGGCCGGCCGCCTGAACCTGGATAACATCGAAGACGAAGAAGACCGCATCGCCCGGGTACTGGAACTCGAACTCGATGTGCCAGACCCCCCCAGTGAACAGGACTGCGAACGCTTCTACGCCGCCAACCCCCCCGGCCGCTTCTGCAGTCCCACCATCATGGCCGTCAGCCACATACTGCTGGCTGCCGCTCCGGATGATATTGAAGAGCGCATGCGCCAGGAAGAAGCCGGCCGACAACTCCTGTCTGCCCTCTTGGATGGGCGCTCCCAATTCAACGAACTGGCCAAACAATATTCCGCCTGCGAATCCCGCCACCAGGGCGGCAGCCTCGGCAGATCAGTAAAGGCCAGACCGTCGAAGAATTCGAGCGCCCGGTCCTGACCCTGAACGAAGGCTTGAATCCCGAGCTGATCGAAAGCCGTTATGGCTGGCACATCGTTCGAGTAGACCAGCGAATCAACGGCGAACTGCTACCTTATGAACATGTAAAACCACAAATTCGCCAGTACCTGAGCGAAAGCGTGACCCGCCGGGCATTCCGGCAATACCTGCAGGTATTGGCTGCGGAAACCGGTGTGGAGGGCGTGGATCTGGAGCTGCCGGATTCGCCTTTGATGCAGTGACTGCTTGGTTAGCAAAGCGAATAATTGAGCTAAGTCAATTACCCAGGAATAACCCCCCCAAGGATACCCCCCCCATCGGGGGGGGAGCGATTTTTCATCAGTATCCTTCTAGTATTTAAAATAAGATTTTGAATGCATGAATATGCAGAGAGGGTACAGCCATGGCCATGACACAAACTGCGGAACAGCGATATACCAAGCCGGTGCTTGTCGCCATCAACAAACCACTTGATGAAGAAGACAGCCTGGAAGCGCTTCGCAGCCATGCCCTGTTCTGCAATCTGCGCCCGAAAGACCTCGATAGTCTGATCCAGCAATCGCGCCGGCTGAGACTCGGTCACCACCAGTTGCTCTACCGCCAGGACATGCCGGCGCACCACTTCTTCTTCGTGATCTCCGGCCGGCTGCGGCTGTACCGCCTGGATTCCTCCGGCATTGACCGGACTCTGGACAGCATCGCCCCCCCCGGTGACTGCTTCGCTGAAGTCATGATCTACGCCAACCCGCCGCAGTACGCCTGCTACGCGGAAGCGCTGAAATCCAGTGAAGTGCTCATGATTCCGGTCAAAGCTACCGGGAATTGCTCGACAAAAACCCTGAGTATGCTCAAGCGGCCCTGAGTCATTATGCCATGCGCGCCGTAACCCGTTTCCACGACCTGGAAATCATGACCGTACAGACGCCCGCGACCGTTTGATTCGCTACCTGATCGACCTGTTGCCCAATGGCATTGACGAAGGTGGCGAAGTTGAACTGCCGCTACCCAAATGCCTGGTGGCCTCACGCCTGGCCATGCAGCCGGAGACTTTCTCCCGCATTCTGGCGGACCTGAAATCCAATGGCCTGATCCGGGTAAACCGCAGCAAGCTCTTTATTTCCGACCCTCAGCGGCTGATCGCGATCAGCCAATAGCCTCTCCGGGCCCCCCCCGGGCCCGGTTTTTTTAAAGCCTCGAACAGCAGGGGGGGATAGACATGATCAGCAGTTACCAGGACCTCGTTCAGGCCAGCAAGCAAGAACCGGAGCCCCCCCAGCGCTTCCTGTTTGTATTCTGCAAGGCGGAGTTGCCGGACGACGCCTCCGCCGCCGAGCGCGCCGCCTTCGAACGCGGTGAGGGTGGGGGGGCGCTGACACCGGTGATCTGTGTCGACAAAACTCCCGATGAAGTGCCGTATTTTGACCTGCTGGCCGAGGAATCCCGGGCCACGGGTCAGGACTGGGACATGGTCTTTGTTGCGGCCATGTCCGGCCGTGGCGGCATTGCCCCCCCTTCCAGCGACGAAGCCCAGCAACCCATGACCATGATGGTGGAAAGCATCCGCATGGGCCATCTGGGTAACTACCTGCCACTAAGCCGCTCGGGTGAGGCAATCAGTCTGGGGGGGTAAGCCCTGGCTGATTGCCGGTACCACAGTCTATTCCTATAGAGGTATTTGATTTTCCTCAAATTTGAACCACCCTTGCTGTAATCCATGGGATTTTGGGAGTTGTAGTGACAAACGTAATCCGCTCTGCGCTGTCTGTATTGTTGATGTTCGCAGCCGCTCTGGTATGCGCCCAGCCTGTCTCAGAATACAGCCCCCCCCGCCGGGCGCCAGGTCATCGAAAAAGCCTTTCCGGACGCCACGGAACTCCAGCCCATGGAGGGCAATCGTGCCGTTCAGGAAGTGTATGCAGGTGACGAACTTATAGCTACGCCTACCAGTCCCTGGATTTTGTCCAGACCCCCCCCGCCTATTCCGGCAAACCCCCTGAATGCCATGGTGGTACTTGATACCGCCGGCGAGATTCGTGCTGCCAAAGTGATACATCATGATGAGCCCATCCTGCTGGTGGGTATTCCCGAGAGCAAGATGCATGAGTTCACCGACCAGTACACCGGTCTGAAAGCCGATCAGCGGGTTACTGTTGGTGGTACGTCTACCGAGCGCAAGGTGGCAGTGGATGGCCTGTCCGGTGCTACCGTCACCGTGATGGTTATTAACGAAGTCATCATGCGCACCGCCCACCGGGTGGGGGGGGTGGAAATCGGCCTGATTGAGGGTGGCGAAAGCAACCGGCCGCCCATGGCCAACGTAAACATGGAACAGTTTCAGGAAAAGTCCTGGCAGCAGCTGACCGGTGACGGTTCCATTCGCCGTCTGATGCTGACCAAAGGGCAGGTCGACGACTCGTTTGTGGGCACCCCCCCTGCCGAGGGTATCGAAACCGCAGACGCGGACGAACGTGATGACACCCTGATCGATCTCTACGCCGCCTATCTGGATGCGCCGACCATTGGCCGCAATCTGTTGGGTGAAAATCAGTACCAGTGGCTGATGTCGGAACTGCAAGAGGGTGAACATGCCATTGCGGTTATGGCCAACGGCGAATACTCCTTCAAAGGCTCAGGCTATGTGCGGGGGGGCGGCATTTTCGACCGGGTGCAGATCCGCCAGTTCGGCGACACCTTCAACTTCCGGGATCTCGATTTCCACCGGCTCAGCGATGTCTACGCCGGGGGGGGCATGCCCGAGTTTTCGGAAATGGCGATCTTTATTGTGCGCCAGCAGTACAACTTTGACCCTGGCGCACCCTGGACGCTGGAACTGACGGTCAAACGCCAGACCGGTCCGCTGGACAGTGAATTCCAGGTGTTCCCCCCCCTGGAGTACCAGTTACCAGACCAGTACTACACCCGCCCGGAACCGGTTCTGACCGAGGAAGAATGGCTTGAAACCCAGCCGCTGTGGATTCAGGTGTGGTACCAGAAGCAGTTCCAGATCACCGTGCTGGGTCTTGGTATCGCTGTGCTGCTGTTCATCCTGTTCTTCCAGGACTGGCTGGTTCAGAAGCCGAAAATGATGCGCTGGATTCGCCACGGCTTCCTGGTTTACACCCTGTTCTTCATTGGCTGGTTCGCCCTGGGTCAGCTTTCCATCGTCAACGTGCTGACCTTCGTGAACAGCCTGATCAGCGGTTTCAAATGGGAAACCTTCCTGATCGATCCGATCATGTTCGTGCTCTGGGCTGTGGTGGCCGGCATCGTCCTGCTCTGGGGGGGGCGGGCGGTGTATTGCGGCTGGCTGTGCCCGTTCGGGGGGGCCCTGCAGGAGTTGATCAACGAAATCGCCCGTAAATTGAAGGTACCTCAGTACACCGTGCCTTTTGCCTGGCACGAGCGCCTGTGGGCCATCAAGTACATCATTCTGCTGGTACTGTTTGGTATCTCCCTGGAATCCATGGCCACCGCCGAGCGCATGGCCGAAGTGGAGCCGTTCAAGACCGCCATCACCCTGCACTTTGACCGCACCTGGCCATTCGTGACCTATGCCGTGCTGTTGCTGGTGGTCAATATCTTCACCCGCAAGGTGTACTGCCGCTACCTGTGCCCGCTGGGTGCCGCCCTGGCGTTGCCCACCAAACTGCGGGTGTTTGACTGGCTCAAACGTCGCAAGGAATGCGGTAACCCCCCCTGCCGTCTCTGCGACAAGGAATGCGAAGTCCAGGCTATCCATCCGGATGGACACATCAACTACATGGAATGTCACTACTGCCTGGATTGTCAGATGACCTATTTCGATGACCACAAGTGCCCGCCGCTGATCGTGAAGCGCCGTGGCAAGCGCCGTGGTCATAACGCACCCGGCCACCCTGAGGAAATTCCGGTGGTGCAGGTGAACTGAGTAGTCCCGAGGAGCCAACCATAAGGCCCCCCCGGAAAGCCATGAGAAGCAATAACCGCCATAACCAATAACGGAGTTGGATGCTATGAAAAAAAGAGATGATCTGACCAAGGACACGCCGGAGGTTTCCGAAGGTGGTCTGAGCCGTCGTCGCTTTATGGGTGCGGCTGCGCTGGCCGGTGTCGCTGGTGCGACCGGTCTGGGCACCTCGGTCATGTCCCGTGAGACCTGGGCTGCGGCTGCTGAAGAAGCCCGCAACAAGGCTCACATCGCCCCCCCGGGCGAACTGGATGAGTACTACGGTTTCTGGAGTGGTGGTCACCAGGGCGAAGTGCGCGTGCTGGGCGTGCCCTCCATGCGTGAACTGATGCGTATTCCGGTGTTCAACGTGGATTCCGCAACGGGTTGGGGGGGTATTACCAACGAAAGTAAGGAAATCCTGGGCGGTGACCAGCAGTACCTGAACGGCGACTGCCACCACCCGCACATTTCCATGACCGACGGTCGTTACGATGGCAAGTACCTGTTCATCAACGACAAGGCCAACACCCGGGTTGCCCGTATCCGTCTGGACATCATGAAGACGGACAAGATTACCCACATCCCGAACGTCCAGGCTATTCACGGTCTGCGCCTGCAGAAAGTACCCAAGACCAACTACGTGTTCTGTAATGCCGAGTTTGTCATCCCGCAGCCCAACGACGGCACGGATTTCAGCCTGGAGAACAGCTACACCATGTTCACCGCCATCGACGCGGAAACCATGGATGTGGCCTGGCAGGTCATCGTTGACGGTAACCTGGATAACACCGATGCGACTACACCGGCAAGTATGCTGCTTCTACCTGCTACAACTCAGAGCGAGCAGTAGACCTTGCAGGCACCATGCGTAACGACCGCGACTGGGTGGTTGTTTTCAACGTGGAGCGCATTGCTGCAGCGGTAAAAGCTGGCAACTTCAAGACCATCGGCGATTCCAAGGTGCCGGTTGTAGACGGCCGCGGCAAATCCGAGTTCACCCGCTATATTCCGGTGCCGAAGAACCCGCACGGTCTGAACACCTCTCCGGATGGCAAGTACTTCATTGCCAACGGTAAGCTGTCACCAACAGTATCCGTGATTGCCATTGATAAACTGGACGACCTGTTCGAAGACAAGATCGAACTGCGGGACACCATCGTGGCCGAGCCGGAGCTGGGTCTCGGGCCCCCCCTGCACACTACCTTCGACGGCCGTGGCAATGCTTACACCACGCTGTTTATCGACAGCCAGGTGTGCAAATGGAACATTGCCGATGCCATCAAGCACTATAATGGCGACAAGGTGAACTACATCCGCCAGAAGCTGGACGTGCAGTATCAGCCGGGCCACAACCACGCATCGCTGACTGAATCCCGCGATGCTGATGGCAAATGGCTGGTTGTTCTGTCCAAGTTCTCGAAAGACCGTTTCCTGCCGGTTGGCCCGCTCCATCCGGAGAACGACCAGCTGATCGATATTTCCGGCGAGGAAATGAAACTGGTTCACGATGGCCCGACTTATGCCGAGCCGCACGACTGTATCCTGGTACGTCGTGACCAGATCAAGACCAAAAAGATCTACGAGCGCAACGACCCGTACTTCGCCAGCTGTCGTGCCCAGGCTGAGAAGGACGGTGTGACTCTGGAATCCGACAACAAGGTGATCCGTGACGGCAACAAGGTGCGTGTTTACATGACCTCCGTTGCGCCGCAGTATGGCATGACCGAGTTCAAGGTGAAGGAAGGCGATGAAGTCACGGTTTATGTCACCAACCTGGATATGGTTGAGGATGTGACCCACGGCTTCTGTATGGTGAACCATGGCGTGAGCATGGAGATCAGTCCGCAACAGACGTCTTCAGTGACGTTTACAGCAGGTAAGCCAGGGGGGGTTTACTGGTACTACTGCAACTGGTTCTGTCATGCCCTCCACATGGAGATGGGCGGGCGGATGCTCGTCGAAAAGGCCTGATAGAGAGTTGCCTGACTTGGGGGGGTCCGTTTTCGGGGGGGCCCTGGTTGCTTATCACTATCTCGAGATCTATTGATGTATCAACTATTGCGTTATGGAGTGGCCCTGTCAGTCGCTCTGTTTGCGCTCTCCGCCAACGCGGACCTGCAGCAAGAGCTGGATAACCTGGCCCCCCCGGGTTCGTCGTTCGAGCTTCCTCCGGAAACCTTGTCTTCACTGGCTATCAGGGTGCCCGGGGGGGTATCTGTGTCCTGCGCTCCGGAAACGGTGATTGACGGTGCCGGGCAGGGCAATGCGGTTGAGATTCTGGCCGAGCGGATAACGTTTTCCGGTTGCCAGGTTCGCAATTGGGGGGGCAAAGACCTGAACGAACTGGATACCGGAATCTTTGTGACTCGCGAGCGCAGGGGGGGGCGGTAGTGGAAAACAACCGTCTGCAGGGACCGGCGTTCGGCGTGTGGCTGGATGCAACACCGGATGTGACCGTAAGGGAAAATCACATTCGCGGCGATACCAGCCTGCGGTCCCAGGATCGCGGCAACGGTATTCATCTGTTCAATACCACGGGCGCGCTGATTGAAGATAACGATATCAGCCAGACCCGGGATGCCATTTACATAGAGACCGCGAACCGAAATACCATTCGCGGCAATGTCATGAGTGATCTCCGTTACGGCATTCATTACATGTATTCGATGCATAACCTGCTGGAAAACAACGTTACTCGGGGGGGCACACGTACCGGGTATGCGTTAATGCAGAGCAAGTACCTGAAGGTATTCAATAACCGCTCCGAGAATGACGAGAACTACGGCATTCTGATGAATTTCATCACCAACTCCGAGTTGCGCAATAACGTGGTCACCGGGGGGGTGTCCCAGGGCCAGAGCGCCGGGGGGTGGTGATTTCCGGTGCCGAGGGTAAAGCGGTGTTTATCTACAACTCGCTGTACAACACCTTCGAGGGCAATTATTTCGGCCAGAGCAACATCGGTATTCATCTGACCGCGGGTTCAGAGGATAACCAGGTGTTCAACAACGCCTTTGTGGAAAACCAGCGTCAGGTGAAGTATGTGGCTACCCGCACCCAGTCCTGGGCCGAGGATGGCAAGGGCAACTACTGGAGTGACTATCTGGGCTGGGACCGAAATCAGGACGGCCTGGGTGATGTGCCCTATGAGCCGAACGACAACGTGGATCGGCTGCTGTGGAAGTATCCGGAGGCCAAAGTACTGATGTTCAGCCGGCGGTGGATACCCTCCGTTGGGTGCAGGATGCTTTCCCGGTAGTGAAGTCTGCCGGAGTGAGTGACCCCCCCCACCCCCCCTTGATGCGTATTCCCGACCACCTGCAATCGGAGATCCGATGAACTGTTTTCGACTGGAGAACGTCAGTCACCGTTACGACAAGGCCACGGTGCTGCACGGGGGGTAGATCTTCGGCTGGAGCCGGGGGGGGAAATCCTGGGCCTGTTCGGCCACAACGGGGGGGCGGGCAAAACCACCTCGATCAAGCTTATTCTGGGTTTGATGCAGCCCACCGAGGGCAAGGTTTCCGTGCTGGAAGGCGCGGCTGGCGATCCGCAGGTAACCCAGCACATCGGCTACCTGCCGGAGAACGTGATGTTCTACCCGCAGCTGACCGGCCGGGAAATTCTCAGCCACTTTGCCCGCCTGAAAGGCGCGCGGCTGAAACAGGTACCGGAGTTGCTGGAACAGGTCGGCCTGGGGGGGGATGCCATGGACGCCCGCACCAAAACCTATTCCAAAGGCATGCGCCAGCGTCTCGGCCTGGCCCAGGCTCTGCTCGGCAAGCCCAAATTGTTGATGCTGGACGAACCTACCGTCGGCCTGGACCCGGTTGCAACGGCGGATCTGTACCGCCTGTTGCGCCAGCTTCGGGATGAGGGGGGGGCCGGAATCGTGCTCTGTTCTCATGTACTGCCGGGGGGGGTCGAACCTTACATTGATCGCGCTGCGATTCTGACCGAAGGCGCCCTGAAAGCGTCTGGAGACCTGCCGTCGCTGCGGCGGCAGGCAAACATGCCGGTCACCCTGACCATACAGCCCGCCACCAGCCTGTCGGCGCTGGAGAAAACCATTGACCAGGCCGACCAGCGCGCCGGCTTGATGATGAAAAGTGAAAACGGACGGTTGCAGGTAGACGTGAGACCCCCCCAGGAAAAAAATGGAACTGATCAAGACCTTGATGCCTCCGGCGAAGTGGCAGACCTGGGCATCCATCAGCCCAGCCTGGAAGACATCTACGTGCACTTTATTGGCTCGGGTGGCCTGGCCCACCGGGGGGGAGGAAGCCAATGAACGCCATCTGGACCATCGCCCGCAAGGAACTCAGCGACAGCTTCCGCAACCGCTGGCTGGTTGCCATTTCCCTGGTGTTCGCCACTTTGGCCCTGGGCATTGCCTGGTTCGGCGCCGCAGCTCCGGGCAGGTGGGCTACGCCTCCACACCTGCGACCATTGCCAGCCTGGCCAGCCTGGGCATCTTCCTGATTCCGCTCATAGCGTTGCTGTTGGCATACGACGCTATCGTGGGGGGGGAAGAAGAGGGCGGCACCCTGTTGCTGCTGATGACCTACCCCCCCCTCAGTAAGAGTCAGTTACTGTTGGGCAAATTTCTCGGCCACGGCCTGACCCTGGCGCTGGCCACCATCATCGGCTTCGGTGTGGCCGGCATTGCCATTGCCGTGTTGGTGGAAGATGTTGCCATTGCTGCCCTGGCGGTGGCCATGGGGGGGCGTTTTGTGGGCTCCACCGTTTTGCTGGGCTGGGGGGGCTTTATCGCACTGGCCTACCTGGTGAGCGTACGGGTGAGCGAGAAACCGGTCGCTGCCGGACTGGCCCTGGCCATCTGGTTCTTCTTTGTACTGATCTTCGACCTGATGCTGCTGGGCACCCTGGTGGCCAGCGAAGGCAAACTGAATCCCGAACTGCTGCCCTGGCTGCTGATGCTCAACCCCCCCACTGACATCTACCGCCTGCTCAACATCGTCGCCTTCGGCGACAGCGGTCAACTCAGTGGCGTACTCAGCTGGGTGCAGACCTGCCAATCGGTGCGGCGGGCCTCTGGCTGGGCCTGATCCTGTGGTGTGCCATACCCCCCCTGACCGGCGCACTGTTACTGTTCAAAAACCGACGAATCTGATCCCGACCGGAGACACACAAACATGGCAAACCCAGCAACCAAATGGCTCATCGCCGCCTTCGCCGCCACCCTTCTGGCGGGCTGCTCCGGCAGTGAACCCGAAATCGTTGAAAAACCCGACCCGGTACACTTTGAATCTGGCGACGAGTGCCACGTCTGCGGCATGGTCATCACCAACTTCCCGGGCCCAAAAGGCCAGGCCTTCACCGAACGAGAACAGAACATCCGGAAATTCTGCTCCACCAAAGACATGTTCGCCTGGTTCCTGCAGCCGGAAAACGAAAACCGGGATCACACCCTCTACGTCCACAACATGGCCGAAACCCACTGGGACAGCCCGGATGACACCCACCTGATCGACGCCCGCGACGCCTTCTACGTGGTCGGCTCAAACCTCAACGGCGCCATGGGCCCAACCCTGGCCTCGTTCGCCAACAAAACCGACGCCACAGACTTCGCGGCCGAGCATGGCGGCAACGTACTGGCGTTTGCCGAGGTCACGCTGGAGCATCTGAATAATGGTATGACGATGCACGATATGAGCGGGATGGATGATATGGCTGGTATGCACGATGCAGATGAAGCTGGAATGGCTGATGATCACATTAGCCACAGTACAGAGCATTAAAGTGGCAGTCCCACAAAAATAAGGTCGAAAGGTCTTAACCTGGGTTTACTGGTCTTGGGAGACTATGTCTCCAAAGTTCGAGAGAGTGGGTGCGGGTAAGCTTTCCAAAAATTTGCGGAGCCAGGGATGGCGGAGCAGAAGCGACACAGGGGGCTCAGCCGAGCGCTTATGAAGCGAAGCTTCATGCGAAAGCTGAGCGACCACAATCTGTGATTGTGGGCCGGACCCCCCGAAGGGGGGGTGCCGTAAGGAGCGTTTTTTTGGAAAGCTTACCCGCACCCGCTCCAACTCCCAAGCTGGCAGCCTGGGTCAGCCGCCAGTCATATTCATAAACCGAAGAATCTGCACATCCCCCCCATTGCTGGAAAAATGATGCCGCTCCGGCTTCAGATCCATGGCCTTGATGATCGCCTCCTGCAGCTTGTCATCCGTCACCGGATGCCCCCCCCGCAACACCCGGCGAAGATCCACTGAATGCTCATTGCCCAGGCACAGCAGCAGACGCCCCCCCTCCACCGTCACCCGAACCCGATTGCAGGTCGAACAGAAATTGTGGGAATGCGGCGAAATGAACCCGACACGAACCTCGCTGTCCGGCATCCGGAAATAACGCGCGGGGGGGCCACCGGAATCCTCAGTTGCCGGAATCAGCTCATGGTGCCTGCGGATAATGTCGCGCACCTCCTCACTGGTGCACAGCGCCAAACCACGGTCATGCTCTGAAATCTCCCCCCCGAGCGGCATCTCCTCGATAAAGCTGATGTCCACCTGCTTTTGACGGGCAAACTCAATCAGCTCCGGAATCTCCTCGTCGTTGCGGCCTTTCATCACCACCGTATTCAACTTGATACCACGGAAACCGGCGTCCCGGGCAGCATCAATGCCGTCCAGAACCTGGCTGAGATTACCGGTGCGGGTAATGGCGCGGAATTTGTCAGCGTCCAGAGAATCCAGACTGATATTGAGACGCTGCAAACCGGCCTTGCGCAATGATTCCGCCATGGTGGGCAACTGACTGCCGTTGGTGGTCATGGCGAAGTCACGGAGCCATAAGTGCCGACTTCGCGTACCAGCTCGAGGATATCGCGGCGCACCAGAGGCTCTCCGCCGGTCAGCCGGATCTTCTCCGTCCCCCCCAGAGCAACAAAGTTCCGTGCCAGCCGGGCGATCTCTTCAAGAGTCAATACCTGTTGGCGCGGCAGAAAGGTCATGTCCTCTGCCATGCAATACACGCAGCGGAAATCACAGCGGTCGGTCACCGACAGGCGAACGTAATTTACTGTGCGGCCAAAGCGGTCTGTCAGTCGGGTCTGGGGGGGCATTGAAGCCAGGTCCTGTTGCAATATCACCATTAGTTTAGGCCAAGTATGGCAAAGCGCGCGGCGGATTCCGATACCCCCCCTCGGGGGGGAGTATCTCCCGTGACCTTGCAAAGCCATCGATCTTCCACTATAACATTTAAATAAAATATATGTTAAAAGTGGGGGGGCGACACTGATCGCAATGGTGTTGCCAGTTTAAAACCCATCGAAAGTCTGGGAGACCGCTATGTGGTTCTACGAGAAATGGCTCGCTCGCGCTAATGCGGGTGTTCTGGTCAGTGTGCTCGGATTACTGTTAACCGTTGCTTTGGCATATCCTCTAGCGGCCAGATTGCCAATCGCGGTTCAGATACTCGCCCACATGGGAACGTTAATCTTCGCAGTCGGGGGGGTGAAAATTGCGTATGTCGCCCGCTTGGCGTTCCTCAGTAAACTGGGAAGACCTGTGCACTGAATCACGGTAGAATAGATGCAGTTATGAACGGTCAAGAGGCCCACGCCATGGGCGCACAGCCAGGTAAAACCGGTTTCCGGATTCTTGCGTATATGAGTGTGGGGGGGCTGGCAGCAGCGGGCGTGGTTTTGCCACTTTTGCCAACAACCCCCCCTTTTGTTATTCTCGCGGCCTTTTTCGCCAGCAAGAGCTCCCCCCCGGCCTTTGCCCGGTGGTTGGAAGAGCACCCGACATTCGGCCCAGCGATTGAAGAATGGCGCGCCCGGCGTGCCATTCCACGCAAAGCCAAGTTGCTGGCCTTTGCCATGATGGGGGGGCTGAGTTGGAGCATGCTGGTCTGGCTTGGATCGCCGGTTCTGGTACTGGCTGTCTCGGGGGGCTGTTTTTACTGGGTGTTGCTGGCTATATGCTGAGCCGGCCATCCTACTGATGTTTTTCTGTCATTTTGGAGTCATGAATGCACATCACCCGTTATACCGATTACTCACTCAGAGTGCTGATCTATCTGGCTGCAGAGGGTGATCGTCTGGCGACCATTCAGGAAATTGCCGACAGCTACGACATCTCCAAGAATCATCTGATGAAAGTGGTTCACCAACTGAACAAGAAAGGCTACATCGAGACTATCCGTGGCAAGAAGGGCGGGATGAGGCTGCATATGGCGCCGCAGGATATCAATATCGGAATCCTGGTGCGCGAAACCGAGCAGGACCTCAGCATCGTGGAATGTTTTTCCTCCAAAAATGCCTGCAAGATCACTCCGGTATGCGGACTTAAATCCATGTTTGGTGAAGCCCTGAAAGCCTTCCTTGAGGTGCTTGATCGATACACGCTCGCCGACGTGATTCAGGACCACCACCGACCACAGCTGTTGCGACTGCTCCAGATTGCTTGATTGCTGAACTGACGCACTGCTGTATTTGCAGTGCGTCAGACCTCCCAGGCTTCAAACGAGTATCCAGAGTTATACGTTTACGGGGGGGTTCGCGGACCTCCGTTCCGGCAGTGAATATCGCAGGACTCTCTGCAGCACAGTTTTATACTGGCTCATAAATGAGCCCGTGTTGTAGTGAATGCCGTGTTTGCGACAGATTTCCTGCACCCGCTCGGAAACCTCAGGATACCGGTGTGCTGGCAGATCTGGAAACACGTGATGCTCGATCTGGTAGCTCAGGTGTCCACTCAGAATGTGCAGCCAGCGGCCACCTGTGAAGTTGGAAGAGCCGGTAAGCTGGCGCAGATACCAATGGCCCTTGCTCTCACCTTCGCATTCCCGTTCTGTAAAGGTTTCTGCATCCTGAGTGAAGTGACCGCAGAAAATCACCGTTGAGGCCCAGAGGTTCCGGATCAGGTTAGCCCCCCCGACGTTGCCGGCTAGCACGATCGGGGGGGCCACTGGCAGAGTCAGCACTGGAAAGAAGACATAATCCTTGAATGCCTGGCGGCCGCCTTTACGAAAAAAGTCTTTCAGGAACGGCAGTTTCTCGCGCCAGGAAATCTCCCGGCGACGTAGCTTCTCGGTTTCCAGTTCATGCAAACCTACACCCCCCCACTGAAAGAACACGCTCAGCAAGATGTAGTTGATGAACTGCAGCGTGTGCCAGGGTTTCCAAGGCTCTTCGTCGCTCAGGCGAAGCACCGCATAACCGTAGTCCCGGTCTTTGCCGATGATGTTGGTGTAGGTGTGGTGCTCGTAATTGTGAGTCCGGCGCCAGGACTCACTGGTGCACACCGTATCCCACTCGTAGGTCTGCGAGTTGAGGGTGGGATCGTTCATCCAGTCGTACTGGCCATGCATCACGTTATGGCCAATTTCCATATTCTCCAGAATCTTGGCCACGCCGAGGGTGGCCGTTGCCGCCACAAACACCGGCGGAATAAAGCCGAAGGGCATCATCACCCGGCCGCCGACTTCAAGGGCGCGGTGCAGGCGAACGATCTTGCGAATGTAGCGGGCATCCCGCTCGCCAAGATCGGCCAATACCTCATCGCGTACGGCATCCAGATCTTTCTGAAGTTCGTTGAGCTGTTGTTCATCAAGTTTGATCATAAGGTCTCCTTGCGGCTGTATGAGGCCGCGCTCGAATTCTGTGTGTCAGGCTTCCAGAGTCACCGGGCCACGGGGGGGTACGGAAATGCAGAGTTGAACGCTTTCCTCTCCGGGGGGGCCGGAGGCTTTACCCGTCAGCCGATTGATCACGGTGCCGCTGGTTTTTCGGCAACTGCATTGGTGGCAGATGCCCATACGGCAGCCGTATTGAGGTTTGAGGCCCGCGGCTTCTGCGATCTCCAGCAGTGTGGCATCGCCGGAAGAGTCCACATTGAGGTCCGCGCGGGCAAAACTCACCTCGCCGCCGAGTGTTTCATCCCCCCCCAGAGGGGGGAGGAGATCGGAGGGGGGGCGAAAAACGTACAGTGAATCTGCTCTTCGCCGAGACCGCGCTGGTAAAGCAGGTCATTGGCAAGATCCATCAGCCGCCCGGTCCGCACAGATAAACCTCGCGGGCCTTCAGACCGGGCACGGAATCCAGGTCGGCGTCGTTGAGGTAGCGCGGCTCGTCGGTTTCGTGGGTGCATATAATACGGACCGAGAGTGCCGAGTATCTTGCCGCCAGTGCTTCCAGTTTTTCACTGGCGATCACGTCCTCCTGAGTGCGAACAAAGTAGAGCAGTGTGACCGGTGCCCGGAAGGGCTCTGCCGCCATGGTCTCCAGCAGGCTTAGAATCGGCGTAATGCCGCTGCCCCCCCCGGCAATAAACAGCACCGGTTTGGGCATGGCTGGCATCAGAAAGTCGCCAAAGGCTTCGGTCAGGCCCAGTACCGCACCTTCGTCCAACTGATCATGCAGCCAGTTGGTCACCAGCCCTCCGGGCAGGCGCTTGATGGTCAGTGTGACCACGCCGTCGTTCTGCCAGAGCAGGGGGGGGAGCTGGACAGACTGAAGGTGCGTTGGCGTCGCACACCATCAATATCTACACAGATGTTCACGTGCTGGCCGGCATGAAAGCCACTCCATCGGCTGGCAGGCCGGAGCACAAAAGTCTTGGTGTCGTGAGTCTCGACCAGAATGCGCTCTACCCGTGCAGGTGTGTACGCTTGTATCCACATGGGATTGATGGCCTCCGCCAGTGGATCAAAATAACTGGCAGGGTTGCTTCGATTCAGTAGCTGTCGGGCAAGCCAGTGCATGGCGCGGGTCTGGTTCATTTTTGCCAACATAGGTTTTCTCCAAGGTTTGTACCTGATCGTTGGTAACGATGTGTACACTTGTTCACTTATGTGTACGACTGTACACAGTGAGGGTTGCCGTAACAATCAGGGGGGGGTGCTTCGTTGGCTCGAAATGACAAGTTTTGCGGACTTTTCTGCCGTCAGATGTGTACACTTGTTACCGCAACTATCGTGATAGGAAGACTATGGCAGACAGACCGAAACGCAGGCCCGGCGAAACCCGAGAGAAGCTGATGAACGCAGCGCTGACTCTGGTGGGCAAGGGGGGGCGACACTTTGCCAGCCTGGGTATTCGGGAAGTGACCCGGCAGGCCGGCGTGGTGCCAACGTCGTTCTACCGTCACTTTCGCAGCATGGACGACCTGGGTTTGCAGCTGGTGGACGAGCTCGGGCTGGTCCTCAGGCGGATGATGAGGGAGGCCAGGGCCAACGTGTTGCAGGCCGACAAGCTGATTGAGGAATCGGTGGGTATCTTTGTGGCCCATGCCCAGGCCAACCGCAGTTTTTTTTCTGTTTATGGCTCAGGGGGGGCTGGCAGGCGAGAGCCGGGCCGTTCAGGAAGGGATTCGCAGCGAGATGCGGTTTTTTGCCAGCGAACTGGCCAATGACTTACGCCGGCTCCGGCTCATGGAGCACCTGAGCGATGCCGATCTGGATATGACCTGTGATCTGGTGGTGCGCACCGTCGCCTTCAGTCTGACCGATCTGCTCAGCATTTCCGAAGACGACGATTATCAGATCGGCCAGGTGCGAAAACGCACCACCCGATTCCTGCAGATGATTTTTGTCGGGGGGGCTGGTCACTGGCAAAGCGACTGACCCCCCCGTCCTGGGTTACTTGCGGGTTCGGGCGCGCTTCTTCTTCGACGGCAGTATCAGCGATTCCAGCTCATCCAGAGCCTCACCGGTATAAACCGCCAGTTTCTGCATGCTCGGCAGCGTATCCCGCAGCCGGTAAAACCGAAATTCAGCGATCCGGCATAGCTCAGGCAGGTGATGTTCAGTGCGCCGCCGTGAGCAATCAGCGATACCGGATACATGGCCTCAAGCCGGGCACCTTCATAATACAGCGTGTCTTCCGGGCCGGGCACGTTGGAGATAGTCACGTTGAAGACTGGTCGCATCCGCCCCCCCCGAGACCCGACATCAACTGCAGAATGTAGGGTGACATCAGCAGCATGGTGTACTGGGTCAGGGCACTTTTGGGAAGTTTCTGCAGGTGCTCCTTGGCCCGTCGGGTCGAGGTTTTGATCTGTTGCAGGCGGTTCAACGGGTCAGCTTCGTCGGTGGCCAGCGAGGCAATCATGAAACTGATCTGGGTGCCGTACCTCGTCGTCTGCCGGCCGGATATTCACCGGTATACCAGCCGTCAGCGGGTTGTCGGGCAGATTGTTCTGCTCGGCCAGAAAGCGACGCAATGCTGTGCCACACAGGTAAAGCACGATGTCGTTCAAGGAGCCGCCGGAAGCATGGGCCAGGTTTTTCAGCCGGTCCAGTTGATAATGCTGGGTGGCAAAACGTCGCTGCGCGGTAACCCGGTGATTGAGCACCGAAACCGGTCCAGTGAAGGGCGCGGTCAGTCCGTCTTCCGGGTGTCGAACCGAATGCACCAGGCGATTGCCGGCCTGCCACAGCCTGGGGGGGGCCATGTCTGCCTGGAGCTTCAGGGCGTCCATGGCCTGGGAAACCGCTGCGGGCACGCTGGCCTCTTTGTCGGTTTTTGCACCACGGCGTTGGTGTGGGCGTACCGTCCAGGGCGGTGGCATATTGCAGCGTTCGGGATCGGTGGTGAGCACCCTTTGCATCAGCCGCACGCCACTGATGCCGTCAATCATCGAGTGGTGCATTTTGGTGTAAAGGGCGAAACGGTTGTTCTCCAGGCCTTCTATAACGTGGCATTCCCAAAGAGGGCGGGAAAAATCCAGGGGGGGGTTAGAGTGCAGTCGGGATACCAGAATACCCAGTTCGCGTTCCCCCCCGCCGGGGGGGCGAGGCAGCTGAGTGCCGGACGTGATAATCCAGATCGATATCCTTATCGACTCTCCAGGCCGGGGGGGCGATCACACGCCCGAGGAAACCAGACCATGCCAGTTTGTATCCCCCCCAGGGTGGTGCCACATCGCCGGCTTCTTTCATTCGAGTGACCATGTCACGCAGGAAGGTTTCTGGTGCGCCTTCCGGCAGTGAGAAAATCTGAAGCGTACCCACATGCATCGGGGGGGTGTCTTCAGATTCAACCGCCAGCCAGGAGGCGTCCAGGGTTCCGAGACGTTTCATTCCTTGTCATTCTCCGCCAGTCATTTGTGTTTTGGTTGTTTCCTGCAAGTATACTGATATCGGTAGGTTCACACGATCAAAACCGGGATTGGGCTCCCATCTTTTGCAGGGTTTCACGGTTACATAATGTCGCGAAGCCGGGCTCCCGGTCAGAAGGTTCGTGTGCTAATTTCTAAGGCCATAGGAACTAACAACAAGAATATTCGGAGGCTTTGTGGAATCCAGCCCGCTGATCTCGGCAGGTTTGCCGATCGCATTGTTCATTATCATGATCGGTATCGGTATGACGCTTACCCTGAGGGATTTTCGCCAGGTGGCGGTGTATCCGAAGGGCATGGTTGTGGGCACCTTCGCCCAGATT
>JDSH01000074.1_pt1 | contig 36951 bp, 49 predicted proteins | sample 199451 | NCBI WGS metagenome assembly JDSH01 (sample SAMN02584198, study PRJNA231836) | bioreactor metagenome | isolation source: continuous culture bioreactor electron acceptor NO2- transfer2 day 38 after... | place: Germany: Bremen | reverse complement strand
CAGATGCGCTATGAGCCGAATCACCCCCCCGCCGCGAACGAGGAAGGGTACGTGTATTACCCCCCCAACGTGAACGTGGTTGAGGAAATGGCGGACATGATGTCGTCGTCCCGCAGTTTTCAGATGAATGTGGATGTCATGAACACCGCCAAATCCATGATGCAGCGAATTCTGACACTGGGTCAGCAGTAACAAGTGAGGATTAAGCCATGAGTGCAGTGAATTCCGCAGCCGCCTCAGACGTGCTGAGCCAGTACCAGCTGAACCAGGAGGGCAAGACCCCCCCTGGTGGCAACGAGCTGGGTAAAGACGCGTTTATGGAGCTGATGCTGGCGCAACTCAAGAATCAGAACCCGCTGGAGCCGCAGGACAACGGCGATTTTATCGCCCAGCTGGCCCAGTTCAGTTCTCTGGAAGAAATGCAGAATCTGTCTGGCAGTGTCGATGATGTGGTTGGTCAGTTCCGCTCCAGCCAGGCCTTGCAGGCCTCAGCGATGGTGGGCAAAACCGTGCTGGCACCCTCCAGTGTAGGCATTCTGGGTAGCGAAGGCGAGATAACTGGCACCATTCAGGTGCCGGCTTCCACGGGTGGGCTGCGACTGTCGGTCATGAATCAAAGCGGTGAGTTAGTTCGCCAGATTGATATGGGTAGCAGCCAGGCTGGTGTGGTGTCGTTCCAGTGGGATGGGCAGGACGGCAACGGCAATCCTTTGCCGCCCGGACCCTACTCGATTGTGGCGCAGGGCTCCTATCCCTCTGGATCGGAGCAACTGGCGACCATGGTGAGCGCCAATGTCGACAGTGTGTCGCTGGGGGGGCAGGGTGGTTCCATTACTCTGAATCTGGCCGGAATGGGTTCCATTCCGCTGTCTGAAGTTAAACAAATCAACTGATCCGGTGTCAGACCAGGAGGTATAAGTCATGGCATTTAACACAGGTTTGAGCGGTCTGCGCGCCGCTTCGGTGGATCTGGATGTCACCGGTAACAACATCGCCAACGCCAGTACCGTCGGCTTTAAAAGCAGCAAGGTACAGTTCGGTGATTTGTACGCCAGTGGTTTCCTGAGTGCCGGTACCAATCCGATTGGCGACGGCGTGCGGGTGCAGGACGTAAAGCAGTCATTCGGTCAGGGCAATATCAGCTTCACCGATAACGGCCTGGATATGGCTATCAGTGGTGATGGCTTCTTTATTCTGAATAATGGCGGTGAAATCCGTTATTCCCGGGCTGGCCAGTTCGGGATTGATAAAGAAGGCTATGTTGTCAATAACCAGAATATGAGGGTGCAGGGTTATACCGCTGATGATGATGGCAACCTGTCTGGCATCCGTGGTGACCTTCAGATTGAAACCGACAACCTGGCGCCTCGTCGCACAACGAATCTCCAGACCGATCTGAATCTGGATTCCCGAGAGACTGTGCTTGAGCGTCGCATCCGGGATTTTGATCCGATCGCGCTTGCAGATCTTCAAGGTTCCGGCTTTACCTTCGGCTACTCCGACGGCACCAGTGATTACACGGTACCGCAGATTGATGCCACGGCTTCTGCCAGTGATGCCGCCATTGCCATTAATGCTGCGCCGGGAGTAACGGCCACTGCCAGAACCGCAGCTTCCCTGACCGGTTTGACCGATAGCGATGTGAGCGGCGCCACCAATTTCCGGCTTGAAATCCGGATAGACGGATCTGCACCGATCCCGCTGAATCTGGAAAATGTATCGTCCCTGGAAGATGTGGCGAAAGCATTAACGACACCAGCGACAATGCGATCTCGGCCTCGGTTGTCGATGATGACGAAGACCCTTCAACCCCCCCCGATGTTTTGCGAATCATCCACAGCGGTGGACAGCCGCTGGAGGTAGCCTACGGCGATGCTCCCACAGGTACTCCGCTCACCAACAACCAGCAATATGACGGTGAGGTGTTCGTTACCACCGATCGCAATGTTGAGCAGGTGACCACTGATTCAGGTAGCAACGCGTTTGAAGTCGCCTTCAATGCGACACCGTTTACCGTAACCAACGAATTCAATCCCATCGACCAGCGTACATACAACCACGCAACGTCGACCACCATTTTTGACAGCCTGGGTAATTCCCACGAATTGACCCAGTTCTATGTAAAAGAGCCATCTCCGGGTAACGGGGGGGTGGGTCAGAGCCAGTGGTCTATCTACCTCCAGATTGACGGTGAACTGGTGGGTGGTACCGACCAGACGCCATACACTGCCTTGTTTGACCAGGATGGCCAGCTGGAATCCATCAACGGTGATCCGAACGGTGAGTTGATTATTACCGACTGGGTGCCAAAGGATCCAAGCGGTGATCCGAACGGTGCTGACGGCCCACCGGCAAATCCCGGTGATGTGGTCAGCCCGATTCCTGAGCCGGCCACCAGTTCTGCGTTCGTTGTCAATCTGGCCAATACCACCCAATATGGCGCGGCATTTGGTGTTAACGATCAGCAGCAGAACGGCTACACCACCGGCCGTCTTTCAGGCTCGATGTGTCCGACCAGGGCGTGATCTTCGCCCGCTATACCAATGGTCAGTCCAAGTCTCTGGGTCAGGTGGCCCTGGCTGCGTTCAATAACACTGACGGTCTTTCTCCGGTGGGTGACACCACATGGGTGGAAACCTTTGAATCCGGCCAGCCGGTGATTGGTGCTCCGGATACCGGCACGCTTGGTTCCATCAAGGCCAGCTCCGTAGAGGATTCCAATGTGGATCTTTCGGCAGAGCTGGTGAACCTGATCATTGCCCAGCGCAACTACCAGGCCAACGCCAAAACCATTGAAACCTCCGATGCGGTCACCCAGACCATCATCAACCTCCGATAATTTCGCGCCCTAGCGAACATGGCATGACTCCTGCAGGAAGACTGGAAACAGTCAAAATTCCGGCAGGAGTTTGCCCATGGACAAAGCCCTCTATATTGGAATGTCTGGCGCCAAGCAGAACATGCTGGCCCAGCGTGCCCATGCCAACAACCTGGCTAACGTCAATACCACCGGGTTCAAGAAGGATTTTGCCCAGGCCCGCAGTATGCCCGTGTTCGGTGAGCACCATCCCACCCGCGCCTACGCCATGACCGAGCGGCCCGGCACTGATCTCTCGCCCGGCGCTTTAATGGAGACCGGCCGCAAGCTGGATGTGGCGGTAGACGGCGGTGGCTGGCTCGCCGTTCAAAACAACCTGGGCGAAGAGGTATTCACCCGTACCGGTAGCTTACAGGTCGACGTGAACGGGCTTGTGCGGCTGGCGAGTGGCGAGCTGGTTCTGGGTAACGGTGGGCCGGTGGCTCTTCCTCCTTTTGACAATCTTCAGGTTGGCTCGGACGGCACCATCTCCATTGTGCCGGTAGGTGGGCCGCCGGATCAGCTAGTGGAAGTTGACCGACTGAAGCTTGTCAACCCACCGGCAGATGCACTTGAGAAAGGTCTGGATGGGTTCATTCGACGCAAGCCGGATCAGGCTCTGGATGGTCCAGAGCCACCGGATGCAGCCATGCGTGTCGCCACCGGTTTTCTCGAAAGTTCAAACGTGAATGCGGTGGAGGAAATGATCTCCAACCTGCAGTTATCTCGGCAATACGAGATGCAGGTAAAGGTGATGTCGACCGCCAATGAAAATTCCGAGGCTACGGCACGACTGTTGCAGAACCTCTGATAACGATGATCAAACGCCATCGGTTGGCGGAGAGCGGCAAAAGATCGCCGCATCGGCCACCGGCAGGCAAGGAGTAAAACCATGCATCCAGCACTTTGGGTCAGTAAAACCGGGTTGAGCGCGCAGGACACCAACATGTCCACCATTTCCAACAACCTGGCCAATGTGAACACCACCGGCTTCAAGCGGGATCGGGCGGTGTTCCAGGATCTGCTGTATCAGATAAACCGTCAGCCCGGCGGGCAGAGCACTGAGAACACGCAGTTGCCCTCTGGTCTGCAGCTGGGGGGGACCGGGGGGGTCCGGATTGTTGGCACTGCCAAGCAATTCAGCCAGGGCAACCTGCAGATAACTGAGCAGCCTCTGGATATGGCGGTGAATGGTCGGGGGGGATTCTTTCAGATTCAGATGCCGGACGGACAGATCGCCTATACCCGGGATGGCCAGTTTCAACTGAACTCTGACGGCGATGTGGTCACACCGGATGGTTTTCCGCTTCAGCCGAATACCAATGTGCCGGAGAACGCCACCAATATCACCATTGGCAAAGATGGGACGGTCACCGCTATTACCGATGACCAGGCTGCGCCCGTCAACCTCGGGCAGATCACCCTGGTGGACTTCATCAACCCGCAGGGCTTGCAGGCCATCGGTAATAATCTGTTCAAGCAGACCAATGCCAGTGGTGATCCGGCTGAAGGTGAAGCCGGACTTGCAGGTCTCGGGTCCATTGAACAGGGCACTATTGAATCCTCCAACGTAGAGGTGGTGGAAGAGCTGGTGAACATGATTACGACCCAGCGTGCCTATGAAATGAACTCCAAGGTGGTTTCGACCACAGACCAGATGCTTCAGTTCATCACCAACAATATCGGTTAAGCCATGAAACGCATTCAACGCAGTTTACACACTGAACGGCTGGCCACCCTGGCACTGGTGGGTGTGCTGATTGTGCTGCAGGGATGCACCGCCATGTCTCGCCCCCCCCGGGCTGTGCCGGACGATCCGGCCTACGCTCCGGTTCGTGCTCAATCGATGATGCAGCGCGACCCGGATTCCGGGGGGGCAATTTATCAGGTGTCCAGGAATTACAATCTGTACGGCGATACCAAGGCACTCAACGTGGGTGACGTGCTCACGGTATTGCTGCAGGAATCCACCAGCGCCAGCAAGAACGCTGAAACCTCCATTACCAAGGATCAGGAACTGAGCATTCCGGAACCGAGCATCTTTGGAAAGACAAATATCGGCCTGAACGCTTCTGCCAATTTTGAGCGGGACTTTGAAGCTCCGCCGAAGCTGACCAGAGCAACAGCCTGGCTGGCAGTATTACCGTAACGGTCACCGAGGTTCTGCCTAATGGTGTGCTTCGTGTCCGCGGCGAGAAGTGGTTGTCTCTCACCAATGGGGGGGATGAATACATCCGGTTGACCGGTCTGGTTCGGCCACAGGATATCCAGCCGGATAATACCGTTGCCTCCAATCGTGTTGCAGATGCCCGGTTTGCCTACGGCGGTACCGGTGATTTTGACCAGGCCAACCAGATGGGCTGGCTGGCTCGCTTCTTTAACAGTGAGTGGTGGCCGCTATGATCCGCAAACTGATTGCTGTTTTTGCCCTGATGGCCCTGTGTGTCGCGCCGGTGATGGCTGACCGCCTGAAAGACCTGGCCAAGGTGAAAGGTGTGCGCAATAACCAGTTGATTGGTTATGGCCTGGTGGTCGGTCTTGACGGTACCGGCGACAAAGCGCCGTTTACCAACCAGACCTTCCGCAACATGATGAACCAGTTCGGAATAACCTTGCCGGATGGCGTGAACCCGAATCTGGCCAATGTGGCGGCCGTAACCGTAAGCGCGACTTTGCCGGCCTTTGCCAAAGCCGGGCAGGAGCTGGACATCACGGTTTCATCCATCGGAAATGCCGATAGCCTGCGTGGTGGAACCTTGTTGATGACACCGTTGAAAGGCGCAGACGGTCAGGTTTATGCCATGGCGCAGGGCAGCCTGGTGGTGGGCGGTTTTGGCGCCCAGGGCCAGGATGGTTCCCGGATTACCGTGAACGTACCCAGCGTCGGCAGAATTCCCAACGGCGCTACCATTGAGCGTGAGGTGGAATCGCCGTTCAACCGGGGGGGCGATACCATCACCTTCAATCTGCTGCGTTCCGACTTTACCACGGCCCGCCGTGTGGTTGAGGCGATCAATGGTCGTCTGGGCCCGGACATGGCTTATGCACACGATGCCACTTCTATATCGGTGCGGGCACCCAGGGACCCATCACAGAGAGTCAGTTTTCTGTCCATTCTGGAGAACATTGAGGTCGATCCGGCTCAGGAAGCCGCAAGAGTGGTGATCAATAGCCGCACCGGCACCATCGTGGTCGGCCAGAATGTAAAAGTGAGCCCGGCTGCCATTACCCATGGCAACCTGACCGTGACTATTCAGGAAAACCCCCCCGAGGTGGTGCAGCCCAATCCTCTGGCTCAGGGTGATACAGCCGTTCAGCAGAATACCCAGATCGCTGTGACGGAAGACCCGGCACGGATGTTCCAGTTCGGCCCGGCAACAACGCTTAACGAAATTGTTCAGGCTGTAAACCAGGTAGGGGGGGCGGCGCCAGGCGATGTGATGGCGGTGCTTGAAGCACTCAAACAGGCTGGCGCGCTTCGTGCCGAATTGATTGTGATCTAGGTATCGCCATGCAGGATCCAAGACTACAGCAAGCCCAGGTCTACACCGATTTCAGTGGTCTGAATGCGCTGAAGACCCAGGCTCGAACTGACAAACAGGCTGCACTGGAGCAGGTTGCGAAGCAGTTCGAGAGCCTGTTCCTGTCAGAGATGCTCAAATCCATGCGCAAGGCAGGCGAGGTATTTGCCGAGGGAAACTACCTGAACAGCAATGAAAGCCAGATGTACCGGGATATGTTCGACAGCCAGGTCAGCTTGAGTATGGCCGGTGGCACCGGTACCGGGCTGGCGGAAGCGCTGGTCCGGCAACTGAGTCAACAGATTCCGGGGGGGCTCGGTGAGGATGGAGAGAAACTGGCGGGTCACAAGGGTGCCATTACCGATTACGACCGCAGTATGCCGGCGATTTCCAGAGAGTTGCCGGAGCGAATGGCAGAGGTGGCGGATGTAGCTGCAAAGGTAAAAGCAGAGCCAGCGCAGAAACCCGGCAAGCTGCCGGAGGTATTTGAGTCGCCAGAGCATTTTGTTGAGCAGCTCATGCCGTTCGCAGAGCAGATCGGAAAGGAGACCGGCATTGATCCGCGCCTGATGATTGCCCAGGCGGCGCTCGAAACCGGTTGGGGGGGCAAACGCATGATCAAAGGCGATGGTTCGCAGCCGAGTTTCAACCTGTTTGGCATCAAGGCAGACAGTCGTTGGGGGGGCGGTGACGCTGTGAGCATTACCACTACCGAATTCCGGGGGGGTGGCGTGGCGATGAAGGAACGGGCAGATTTCCGGGCCTATCCGGACTATGAAGCCAGCTTCCGGGACTACGTTGACTTCCTGCAAAACAATCCCCCCCGTTACCGCGATGTTCTGTCATCGGCAGATCAGCCAGAAGTATTTGCCGAGAAACTGCAGGAAGCGGGTTATGCAACCGATCCGGAATACGGAGCCAAGATCCGTCGGATCATGAATCGTGATTCTCTGATGACACTGTCGATGAGCAGTGACAGAGTAAAGGAGTAACAGATCATGGCGGGCTTGATCGGTATTGGTCTGAGTGGGGGGGTATTGGGGGGGCACCAGGCGGCGCTCAACACCACTGCAAATAACATAACCAACGCAAACACTCCGGGTTACAGTCGCCAGGAGGTCCAGTTCGAGACCCAGGAAGGGCGGCGTACAGGTGCAGGGACCATCGGCAGTGGCGTATCCGTCGCTAATATCCGCCGGCTGGCAGATGCCTATCTGAGTCAGCAGTTACGTGAGGACAGCACACTGTTTGGCGAGCAGAATGCTTTCAACGCCGAACTCACGCGGCTGGATAACCTGTTAGGCGGCGAAGACACCGGTTTGAACAAAGCTCTGAACAACTTTTTCTCGGCTATGCAGAATGCCGCGGAAGACCCTACGTCGTTACCACAACGCCAGCTGGTGCTGAGCGAAGCCCAGCAACTGGTGAATCGCTTTCAGGGCTTGAACCAGGAGTTCATCCAGCAGCGCGAATCGGTAAAAACCCAGATGCAGCAGGGCGTGAAAGATGCCAATACTCTGCTGAAGAGTATCGCTGAACTGAACCTGGCTATTTCTGAATCTCCGGGCCTGGCCCAGGGCAAGGAGCCCCCCCTGGAGCTGATGGATAAGCGGGACGAGAAGTTGCGCCAGTTGTCTGAGCTGGTGAGCATTCGGGTAACGGAAGTTGAAGGCAGCCAGGTGAATGTGTCCCTGTCTAACGGTCTGGCTTTGGTTACCGGCGCCAATGCCGCAGAATTTGCGACCCGAAGCAGTGCGGAAGATCCCACGCGGCTGGAATTTACGCTCTCCAGTGGTGGGCGCACCCTGCTGGTGGATGAACAGATTCAGGGCGGAAAACTGGGTGGCTTGCGTGCCTTTGATGAAATGGCCCTGAAGCCCGCCTTCGATGAGCTCGGCCGGCTGGCGATTGCCATCTCCTCGGCCATAAACCATCAGCATGAGATCGGGATGGACCTCGAAGGCGATCTCGGCGGTAACTTCTTCAGCGATGTGAACAGCCTCGCCGTACAACGCAGCCGGGTGGTGCCGAACGGCAATAACGACCGCACCACCACCGGCCAACTGGCCGTTGAGATTACCGACAGTTCCCAGTTGCCGGCGGGTACCTGGGAGCTGCAGTTCAGTGGTGATGGGCGCAGCTACGAGTTGATCGATACCATCTCGGGCGACACGGTCAAACAGGGCCGGCTTCCAGATCCGGTGCAGTCTGAAATCAACATGCCGGGCTTTAACATTCGTGTTGAAGGTGGCGAATTCAATGCAGGTGACAAGTACCTGATTCAGCCCAATCGCAATGCTGCCGAAAACATGCAATTGAACATTCGGCGGGAGGAGGATCTTGCTTTTGCCAGCCCCCCCGTTCGTGCGAGTTCCGATGATGGCAATCTGGGCACCGGCACGATCAACCAGGGCAACATGCTTAATGTCCGTAATCCCAATACCGGTGCTTTGCTGGATGACTTCCAGAATTCCGGTCAGTTTGCAGATGGTCCGATTACCGTAACCTTCAGTAATGATGGTGCGGGCAATATTACCTATGAAGTTGCCAACGATAGCGGCGTACTGTTTACCAGTGCCGCGGTGGACAACGATGGGGGGGATGGAACACCGGATGTCTATGATCCCCCCAGAAGATCAATCAGATTTTCAGTACTCGTCCGGAAGACGAATCCAATGGTCAGTATCGGGGGGGTTTCGTTTTCGAGATAACCGGTGAGCCCGCAGACGGTGATGTATTCACCATCGACTTCAACCGCAACGGCGTTTCTGATAACCGGAACGCCGAGCTGATGGCGGCCCTTGGTACCAAGAATACCCTTAATGGCGGTTCCCAGAACTTTACTGAGGCTATGCCGGCCTGGTCGAGGATATCGGGGGGGTGAAAACCCGCCAGAGCCAGTTGGATAAAGATGCCGGCGCAACGCTGCTGGAGCAGTCCACCAATCAGCGAGAATCGGTCTCGGGCGTCAATCTGGACGAAGAGGCTGGCAAGCTGATTCAGTACCAGGCTGCGTACAACGCATCGGCCCAGGTTATGTCTGTGGCGCAGGATCTTTTTAACACATTGCTGCAGAGCTTCCGTTAAGGCGAGGTGATGTCACATGATCAGAATATCATCACAACAGATTTTCTCCGGCGGCATTAATCGTCTGCAGGACATCAACAGCAACCTGATTGATACGCAGGAGCAGCTATCGACCGGTAAGAAAGTGAACAAACCGTCGGATGATCCGGTGGCGGCCGCTCGCATTCTGAAGCTTGACCAGGAGCTTCAGCGTTCGGAAACCTATGGTCGGAATGCCAATCTTGCCGATAACCGGCTGAAGCAGGAAGAAAGCACCCTGGCCAGCGTCGTGGACATTATCCAGAGGGTGAGGGAGCTGACAGTTCAGGCCGGTAATGGTTCTCTGTCTGCCAATGATCGGCAGTCCATCTCTGCCGAACTCAAGGAGCGTCTGGGTCAGCTCGCCAATATTGCCAATACCAGGGATGCGTCAGGAGAGTATATCTTCAGTGGCTTCCAGGGCAGCACTCCCGCCTTTGCCCAGAATGACGATGGCAAATGGGTTTACCAGGGAGACGAAGGGCAGCGGGTTCTGGAAATTGATGACGGTGTGACCGTTCCCATCAGCGATCACGGTAAAGGCATCTTCGTAGACGTAGCCAAAGGGGGGGTTTTCGCTAAAGGATCAACCTCTGTGGATGGATATATATCCGATCTCGAGTTTGTTGCACCCAAGGATATGGCAGACGCTTTCAGTCCCAGGGTGCCTGACGATTTTGATATCGCCGTCACCGCCAATGGAGCGGGCGACCTGGAAATATCAGCCTCCTATACCCGAGGTGGAACCACCTATCCTTTGGCCGTTGAGCCAGTGGGCGCCCTGGTTGGTGACGAGTTTCAGGTTGCAGGGGGGGTGAAATTAACAATCAACGATGCGCAGGATGGCGATACGTTTACATTGGGCGTGAACGATAAACAGTCTGTATTCGGCACCATCGAGAACCTGATTGCCGGCCTGGACGGAATTTCCAAAACAACGCCCAAGAGCAGTGCTGAGTACGATGCGCTGATCGCTGAAACCCTGGTCAATCTCGATAATGCCCAGGAGTCAATCATTCTCAAGCAAACCGAGCTTGGTGGCCGGCTCAACGCAGTGGAGTCCACCACCGCGTTTCTTGAGGATTCGGAACTCTACACCAAAGAGATTCGTTCCCAGTTACAGGATGTCGACTACGCCGAGGCCATCAGCAACCTCAGTTTCCAGAGCTTCGTATTGCAGGCCGCTCAGCAGTCGTTTGCGCAGGTTTCTCAGCTGTCCCTGTTCGATCGACTCTAATTCACTGTGCCGGCGGGTGATTTTTGCCTGCCGGCTGGTTGCTTTCGGGCTCTGGCTCAGTATAATCCCTCCCACTCTCCGATGGCGGCGTGGTGAAATTGGTAGACACGACGGATTCAAAATCCGTTGGGGGGGTAAAACCCGTGGCGGTTCGAGTCCGCCCGCCGCTACCACTTATAGGCCGCAACCTGCGGCATCGTGAATAGCCCGGCCCATGAACGTCTCCGATTTTCATTTTGATCTGCCGGACGAGCTTATCGCCCGTTATCCGCTTAAAGAACGCAGTGCCTCGCGTCTGCTCAGTCTTGACGGCCTTTCCGGCCAGACCACTCATCTGAAGTTTACTGACCTTCCGGACCTGCTCCAGCCCGGGGGGACCTACTGGTATTCAACAATACCCGTGTTATTCCGGCCCGACTGTTTGGCCAGAAGGAAACCGGTGGCAAAGTGGAAATACTGGTTGAGCGTTTACTGGGTGAAAAGGAATTGCTCGCCCATACCCGTTCTTCCAAATCTCCCAAGGAAGGCCAGCGACTATTGCTGGAAGATGGAGCCGCACTGCGAATGCTGGCGCGGAAAGATGCGCTCTTTCATTTCGTCTATGAAGCGATGAGGCGTTTCTGGATGTGCTGGAGCGTATCGGTCACATGCCTTTGCCGCCTTATATGGAGCGGGAAGATGAGCAGTCGGATCGTGAGCGCTATCAGACCGTATATGCCGAGGAGGCGGGCGCCGTGGCCGCACCCACTGCCGGGCTACATTTTGATGATGTCGTGCTTTCTGCCCTGAAAGCGAAGGGCATTGAGTTTGCATACGTTACGTTGCATGTTGGCGCTGGCACCTTTCAGCCGGTACGGGTCACAAGATCGAAGATCATGTCATGCACAGTGAAATCGCCCATGTGCCGGAAGAGACGGTAAAGGCCGTTAATGAAGCCCGCGCTCGGGGGGGTGGCCGGGTCGTTGCCGTGGGTACACTTCCGTCCGCTCCCTGGAGTCGGCCAGCCGGGCAGGGCGTTTGCAGGAGTTCCGGGGGGGCGACACGGATATCTTCATCTACCCTGGCTACCGTTTCCAGACCGTGGACGCCATGATCACTAATTTCCATTTGCCGGAGTCCACACTGATCATGCTGGTCAGCGCGTTTGCAGGCTATAACAACATCATGTCAGCCTATCGCGAGGCGGTGGAGCAAAAGTACCGGTTTTTCAGCTACGGCGACGCCATGTTTCTTACCGCGCAGGAGCCCAGCCGGGGGGGCATGATGCTGGGAACGGATTCCGCCGAGCCACATCAAACCGAATCCCGTGGAGAATCACAGTGAGTGAATCCTGTTTTATGTCCTTCGAGAAACTCGGAGAAGATGGCAAGGCCCGTCGTGGCCGACTGACCTTTCCCCCCCGAGGTGTGGTGGAGACTCCGGCATTCATGCCGGTTGGCACCTATGGCACTGTTAAGGGAATGCTGCCCCCCCGGGACATCGAGGAAATCGGTGCACATATTATTCTGGGCAATACATTTCACCTGATGTTGCGCCCCCCCGGCACAGAGGTGGTGAAAGCCCACGGCGATCTGCACGACTTCACCCAGTGGCAGGGGGGGCCAATTCTGACGGATTCCGGCGGTTTCCAGGTTTTCAGCCTGGGCGAGATGCGCAAGATTACCGAGCAGGGTGTGACTTTCAGGTCTCCGGTTGATGGCTCCAAAGTCGAGCTGTCACCGGAAATCGCGATTCAGGTTCAGCGTGATCTGGGCTCTGACATCGTGATGATTTTCGACGAATGCACGCCGTACCCTGCAACGGAAAAGCAGGCGAAAGAGTCCATGGAGCTCTCGCTGCGCTGGGCCGAGCGCAGTAAGAGGGCCCATGAGGGCAATCCGGCGGCGCTGTTTGGCATCGTGCAGGGCGGCATGTATGAGTCGCTCCGGGATCAGTCCCTGGAGGGCCTGGAAAAGATTGGTTTCGATGGCTATGCCATTGGCGGCCTGTCGGTGGGCGAGCCGAAAGAAGACATGATCCGGATCCTGGATCATCTGCCGCCAAAGATGCCGGAAGACAAGCCACGCTACCTGATGGGCGTTGGTCGCCCTGAGGATATCGTTGAGGCGGTGCGCCGCGGTGTCGATATGTTCGACTGTGTGATGCCAACCCGTAATGCACGCAATGGCTATCTGTTTACCTCCACCGGTATTGTCAAAATCCGCAATGCCAAAAACCGTCACGACACCGGACCGCTGGACGAGCGTTGTGACTGCTATACCTGTAAGCATTTTTCCAAGAGCTACCTGCATCATCTTGATAAGTGCGGAGAAATGCTCGGTTCGCAGCTCAATACCATTCATAACCTGAGGTTCTATCAGAACCTGATGAGTGGATTGCGTGGGGGGGCCATTGAAGCAGGTACATTGTCAGACTTTGTAAGCGAATTCTATGCCTTACGGGGGGGCGAAACCGTTCCGCCTCTGGGCGATTCCTGAACAAATTTTGCTTTAAATCTGTCAATAAACGGAGAACCTGAATGAAATCAGTCAAATTGCTCATCGCTGGCCTGCTGTCTCTGATGCCTGCTCTGGCCTCGGCTCAGGAAGCGGGTGCCAGGGTATGAGCGTGATGGGTCAGATCATCTTCTTCGCCGGCTTCATCCTGATTTTCTATTTCCTGATCTGGCGTCCGCAGTCCAAGCGTGCAAAAGAGCACAAGGCGCTGATGTCCGGCCTTAACAAGGGTGATGAAGTGGTTACCTCTGGTGGCGTCGCTGGCAAGATTACCAAAGTAACCGACGACTTCATTGTTCTGGAAGTTGCAGATAACGTTGAAATGAAGGTTCAGAAAGTTGCCGTTGCTGCGGCTCTGCCGAAAGGCACTCTCAAGGACATCTGAGCTGGTTTCCAGGCGCATCCAAGATGCGCCTGTTCATTTTCTGACTGGCTGAAACACCAAGACCGGCACGTCTGCCGGCTCGAAGGATTCTCATGCTGAACAAGTATCCTCTCTGGAAAAACCTGGTCATCGTGTTTGCACTGGTGATTGGTTTTATCTACGCCTTACCGAACTTTTTCCCTGACGATTACGCTATCCAGATCACCGGCGCCCGTGGCAGCACTGAAGTTGAGCAGCGAGTGCTTGATCGCGCCCTTGCCAAGCTTGAGCAGGAAGGTATCGAAGTAAAATCAAGCCTGTTGGAAGAGCGTGACGCGCTGATCCGCCTCACCAGCTCCGATGACCAGCTGCGGGCACGCCCCCCCGCTGTTCAGGCGGCTCTTGGCAACGAATACCTGGTGGCCCTGAATATGGCGCCGTCAACGCCAGGCTGGCTGCGTAGCCTTGGAGCAGGCCCAATGAAACTGGGGGGGCTGGATTTACGTGGTGGTGTTCACTTCCTGTTGGAGGTGGATATGGAAACGGCTTTGAATCAGCGTCTGGAAGCGTTGTCTGGTCAGATCAAGCGAGAGCTGAGGGAAGAGCGCATCCGCTACCGCGGTGGCGACATTGAGGATCAGGCCCGTATTGTACTGAGCTTCCGTGACGAAGCTGCACGTAGCGAGGCGTTTGAGCTGGTTCGCGATCAGTACAACGAATTCCTGTTGGATGAGACAACAGAAGGTGAAGAGTTTCTGCTGACGCTGACACTGTCCGAAGCAGAAGTTCGGAACATCCAGGAATACGCTCTTGAACAGAACCTGACCACCATCCGCAACCGGGTGAATGAACTGGGCGTGGCCGAGCCGCTGGTTCAGCGTCAGGGGGGGGCAGACCGCATTATTGTAGAACTGCCAGGTGTGCAGGATACCGCTCAGGCCAAGCGTGTACTTGGCGCGACGGCTAACCTGGAATTCCGGATGGAAGCTCGGCAGGATGCGCCGTCCGCCGAGACCGAACAGTTTCCTTTCCGGGATAATTCACAGCGTACCGCTCGTCTTGAGCGGGATGTGATTGCCACTGGTAACAACGTTGCCAATGCCCAGCAGGCGTTCGATGAGAATGGCCAGCCGCAGGTCAATATCACCATGGACTCCGTTGGTGGTGACCTGATGAATCGGGCGACACGCAATAGCATCGGCCGCCGTATGGCAGTGTTGTTCATTGAATACCGCACCGAAACCGAGACCCGGGAAGTTAACGGAGAAATCGTTGAAACTGAAAACCGGGTCGTGGAAAAAGGCATTATCAGCCTGGCGACAGTGCAGTCAGCGCTGGGGGGGAGCAGCTTCCGGATTACTGGTCTGGATTCCATCCCCCCCGAAGCGGCTGAGCTCGCACTGCTGCTGAGCCGGTGCTCTGGCTGCGCCCATGTACTTTGTGCAGGAGCGCACCATCGGGCCAAGCCTGGGGGGGCAGAAGAATATCGATGCGGGATGATGTCGGTGATGCTCGGTTTCGGGCTGGTGTTGCTTTACATGCTGGTGTTCTACCGCGGCTTCGGATTGGTGGCCAATGTTGCGCTGACGCTTAACCTGATGTTGCTGGTTGCATGCATGTCAATCCTATCTGCCACGCTGACGTTGCCGGGTATCGCGGGTATCGTTCTGACGGTGGGTATGGCCGTTGATGCGAACGTTCTGATCTTTGAGCGTATCAAAGAAGAACTGAAGGCGGGGGGGGTGCCGCCACAAAGCGCCATTAATGCCGGTTATGGTCGCGCCTTTGTGTCGATTTTCGATGCCAATATCACAACCCTTCTGGTTGCCGTCATTCTGTTTGCCATGGGCTCCGGACCGGTGAAGGGCTTCGCAGTTACCCTGTGTATTGGTATTCTCACTTCCATGTTCTCGGGCCTGATGGTGAGCCGCGGCATAGTGAATCTGGTTTATGGCGGTCGCAGGGTCGAGAAATTGTCCATCGGGGGGGGAAGCTTGAAAATGCCTGATATGGAAAAGCAGCCGTTTGATTTCATGGGCTTGCGGAAGATAGCTTCCGTACTTTCTATTGTTTTGGTGGTGGCCTCCATTGCGCTGTTGGGGGGGGTGCGTGGCCTGAATCTGGGTATGGACTTTACCGGGGGGGGAACCTCGGTGGAGCTCGAATACGCTGAAGCTCCTAGCCTGGACGGAATCAGAAACACCCTTACCGAGGCGGGGGGGTACGAGCAGTTTGCGGTTCAGAATTTCGGAGCCGATACCACGGTACTGATCCGGATGGCAGAGGCCGGGAATGACGAACTGGCGCTGGAAGTGGCCGGCGTGCTGGCGGCGGACGGAGCTGACCTTGAGTTGGTCAGCTCTGAATTTGTCGGTTCTCAGGTGGGCGAAGAGCTCAAAGAAGACAGTGGGCTGGGGGGGCTGCTGATCGCCCTCGCGGTGGTCCTGATCTATGTGGGTATGCGCTTCCAGTTCAAGTTTGGTATCGCCTCGGTGATTCCTCTGGCGCACGACGTCATCATTGTTCTGGGGGGGGTGTTCGCGCTGTTTCAGTGGACCTTCGACCTGACGGTGCTGGCGGCGTTGCTGGCGGTTATCGGGTATTCCCTGAACGATACCATCGTTGTTGCTGACCGGATTCGGGAGAACTTCCGGAAAATGCGCGTAGGTGAGGCCTGGGACATTATCAACCAGTCGATCCACGAGACCATTACCCGAACCATTAATACTTCTGGTACCACGCTGGTTGTATTGCTGGCGCTGTATTTCCTGGGTGGCGAAGCGATCAATAACTTTGCGCTTGCCCTGATTATTGGTGTTGTTGTCGGTACCTATTCGTCCATCTACGTGTCCGCGAATATGTTGATGGTGATGGGCGTGACCCGCGAAGATCTGATGGTTCCCGCGAAAGAGGGTACCGGTGAGGAAGAAGAGGAGCAGCCGCCGGAGTGGTTGAACCGGATGTAAGCTCCGGGTCTTTTCCAGGCCACAAAAAAACCGCCATCCGTGAGGAGTGGCGGTTTTTTTGCGGTTCGGCTTTTCTTAACGCGGCAGTCGACCCCCCCGGAAGGGGGTGCAGCGTTTTGAGCAGTTCCCGGAACAGCTTTGGATTGGCGACGACCAGTTGTCTGGCGGCTCCAACCGCGGGGGGGTTGCCGGAGAAGTCGCCGGTCAGGGCGCCAGACTCCATGGCCAGTGTTACGCCCAGATCAAAATCTGCTGCCTGTGGTCGGAAGATCACGGCCGCATCCAGCAGGCCAGCAGACACTCGCGCGATATCCAGTGTGACGCAGCCCGAGGTGCGGAACATGGCGGTGTCGCGAGCCAGGACGGCTGCCATCTCGCCCCCCCAGATCATCGGGTCATCGCCCTGGCGGGCCTGGTCGAGGAGGTTGGTGGCCAGTGCTGCCTTGGCGGGCACTTTTACTTCGGATGTGCGCACGCGGCGGCTGTTCAGGACAGCGCCGTGGCCTCGGCTGGCGGAGTACTCTTCGCCGGTAATCGGGTTAACCAGCAGCAGGTTTTCGGTGCGATTGTTCTTTTTCTGGGCCAGGGCAAGAACAAATTCGGGAATGCCTCGCACAAAATTGTCGCGGCCGAGAACCGGGAATATGTGCCAGCTTTTTTCGTGGTTGCCGGCGTCGGACTCGCCCAGAGGCGCGATCACATGATCCTTGTAGGCCTTTTCCAGTTGTTCGGTGAAGTTGTCGTAAATGGACTGCTCCACTCGCTCCAGTTGCCGGTGGCGTTCGGACTCATCCTTACCGTTAGGCTCCTGGCGCTCGAAATGGGCTTTCAGGTAGTCAGATCCCTGGCGGGCAACGCGCAGGGCCATTTTAATTGCTGGTTGCATCTGAGTGTTCATTATCCGGGTGTGTGAAGGCCGGCCATGATAGCAAAAACTGCCCCCCCGCCTTGTACGTTTTTTTGGCTTAGCAAAAGCACGGATACCACGGGGGGGTTGCGGCATTTCCGGAGAGCGGGTTGGCCGGTAATTCTGGTATCATGCCGCTCTTTTATCACTTTTCTTGAAGTAACAGGCCCGATGACCATGAACAAGCCCTCGCTGCCGGTGGAAAGCACTGATACCTACCATGATCAGGTTCGCATCGTCCTGGTGGAAACTACCCACTCGGGCAATATTGGCGCCGTCGCCCGCGCATGAAAAACATGGGGGGGCTTGGAAATCTCTGGCTGGTTAACCCAAAGTCGTTTCCGGATGAAGCCTCTTATGCCCGGGCTTCATCGGCGTCGGATGTGCTGGATCGGGCTCAGGTGGTTTCCAGTCTTGACGAGGCGTTGTCAGACTGTGTCCTGGTGATGGGTACCAGCGCACGCGGGCGGAAGGTTCCCTGGCCCGTTATTTCCCCCCCGCCCCCCCAGGCTGCCGTCACCGCGGCGGAAAACAGTGCTCGTGGTCCTGTCGCCCTGGTGTTTGGGCGTGAGAGCAATGGGTTGTCCAATGAAGAGCTTCAGCGCTGCCATTATCACATCCATATCCCCCCCTCGAACCCGGACTACAGCTCACTGAATCTGGCAATGGCGGTGCAGGTGGTTTGTTATGAGTTGCGGATGCATTATCTTCGTGGGCTTGAAGAGGTGGAAAGCAGTCCCTACCTTGAGTCCATGGTCGAACCCGGGGGGGACCGCGGATGGGATGTGCCGCCCGCAACGGTGAATGATGTTGAAGGATTTTTCGGTCATCTCGAGCAGGTATTGCAGGATGTGGATTTTCATCGCCGGGAGAATCCCAGGCAGTTGACGACACGGTTGCGCCGGTTGTTTCAGCGGGCAAAGCTGGACCAGATGGAAATCAATATTCTCCGGGGGGGTATTTTGACATCGGTTCAGAAGGCCACCGGTGCCCGCGAAGGGTTGGGCAGGAACACGACAGCGCTGGTGCCGTGGATGAGGGGGGGCAGGAATAACGTCATGTTTGAGCGTTTACGGGAAGATGTAAAAAGCGTATTTCACCGGGATCCGGCGGCGAGGAACACCTTTGAGGTGTTGACCAACTACCCGGGATTGCACGCGCTGTTGTTTCATCGCTTCTCCCACTGGCTGTGGAGCATGGGGGGGCTGAAGTGGCTGGCGCGGACGATTTCTACGCTGGCGAGATGGTTTACCGGTATCGAGATTCATCCTGGCGCAACCATTGGTCGCCGCTTCTTTATTGATCATGGCATGGGTGTGGTGATTGGTGAAACCACGGTGATTGGAGACGATGTCACGCTATACCAGGGTGTGACGCTTGGCGGCACCAGCTGGAACAAGGGCAAGCGGCATCCAACGATCGGTAATGGTGTGGTAGTGGGTGCCGGCGCAAAGATTCTCGGGCCATTTGAGGTGGGTGAGGGTGCGAAGATCGGCTCCAACTCTGTGGTGACCAAGGCGGTTCCGCCTGGGGGGGCAACCGTGGTAGGCATACCGGGCAGGGTCATCGTCAAACGCAAAGGTGAAGACGACGTGCGCCGCAAGGAGATGGAGGAGCGTATGGGCTTCGACGCCTACGGCGTAACCGAGGAAATGCCGGACCCGGTCGCTAGATCGGTCAGGGCATTGCTGGACCACATGCATGCGGTGGATGATCGGATTGAGAATATGTGCAAGGCGCTTCGCAAGGTAAACGCCGAGTATCAGAATGGCGAGCTGCCTCCCTTGCATGATGAGGATTTCGACTGCGTTCGCGATGAGTCTGATGAGCGGGAGCGTGGCTGAATACTTGACTGTTTTAGTTGGTCAATTCATACTCGCTCCAGTGAATCGAGATTCAATCCCATCATTGGGGGGGCTGAGGTTATGAAACTGACCACGAAAGGCCGCTATGCCGTTACGGCAATGCTGGATCTTGCGCTGCATGCAGGGCAGGGGGGCCGGTGAGTCTGGCGGATATTTCAGCCCGACAGGAAATTTCCCTTTCTTACCTGGAGCAGCTGTTCTCTCGACTGCGCAGGCAGAAATTGGTGGTAAGTGTGCGTGGCCCCCCCGGTGGCGGTTATCGCCTGAGCCGCTCCGCAGATGAGGTTTTCGTGGCCGAAGTGGTCGACGCTGTGAGTGAGTCCCTTGATACTACGCGTTGCGGTAACAAAGGTGACTGCCAGAACGGCGAGAAATGCCTTACCCACCATCTCTGGTCTGATCTCAGTGACCAGATTCATCAATTCCTGAGTGAAATCAGTCTCGGGGGGGATCTGATGCGCAAACACGAAATCCGGCAAGTGGCTGATCGTCAGAACCGCAAGCAGTCTGATGAAAGTGCCGACGCTATCAATACCCAAAGACTGACTGACCAGGCCACGGCCTGATAACCCGACCTCTTTTGCCTATGAAAAAGCCCGTCTATCTGGACTATGCGGCGACGACGCCCGTTGATCCCGCCGTTGCTGAAGACATGATGAAGTACCTGACCCTGGATGGGGGGGTGTTTGGCAATCCGGCTTCCCGTTCTCATGGTTATGGCTGGCAGGCCGAAGCCGCCGTTGAAAATGCTCGTCGACAGGTGGCGGATCTGATCCACGCAGACCCCCCCCGGGAGATTGTCTGGACTTCCGGAGCCACGGAATCTGACAATCTTGCCATCAAGGGTGTGGCGGAGCTACGCGATAATCCCCCCCATATCGTGACATCCCGCATTGAGCACAAGGCTGTCATTGATACCTGTAAGTGGCTGGAGCAGCAGGGCATTGAGGTTACCTGGCTGGAGCCGGGAGTTGATGGCAGGGTGTCCGTTGAGGCTGTCGAATCCGTCGGAGTATAGCCGCTGGTCAGCCTGATGATGGTCAACAATGAGCTTGGGTCGCTGACCGACATCCGCGCAATCGGCCGGTGCTTGAGAAAGCGTGGCGTGCTGTTTCATGTTGATGCCGCCCAGGCCGCCGGCAAGCTGCCAGTGGATGTTGCGGATCTTGAGGTGGATTTGCTCTCTCTTTCGGCTCACAAGGTTTATGGCCCGAAAGGCGTAGGGGGGGCGCTGTATGTCCGGCGAGCGCCGGAGGTTCGCATTGCAGCACAGATGCATGGCGGTGGACATGAGCGCGGCATGCGATCGGGCACACTGGCGACGCATCAGATCGTGGGCATGGGGGGGCGGGCCTTCGAGCTGGCACGTACCGGGCTTGATGCCGAAATAAGTAAACTGGAACAGATGCGCGCGGCGTTCCTGGACGGGCTTGAGGGGGGGCTTGACGGAGTTCACTTTAATGGCAGTCGGGAACATCGTGTGCCGGGTATTGTCAATCTGTCGTTTGAGGGTGTTGAAGCCGAGTCGTTGATGCTCGGCCTTCGCAACCTTGCGGTGTCCTCGGGCTCCGCCTGCGCTTCAGCAACGGTCGAGCCTTCTTATGTATTGCGAGGAATAGGCGTCAGCGATGAGCTGGCTCACCGGGCGCTCAGGTTCTCCTTTGGCAGGTTCACCACCGAAGAGGAGGTTGCATTTGCCTGTTCCCAGATTATTGAAGTTGTGGAGCGACTTCGCTCGGTGCGGTAGGCAGTTGCACCCTGACTGCGTATAATCCCACCTCTGAATTTTCAACCCTGAACTAACTGGAGAAATACCATGGCAAACGAGCGCACGCTCTCCATTATCAAGCCCGACGCAGTCGCCAAGAACGTGATCGGCGAAATCTACAGCCGTTTCGAGAAGGCGGACCTGAAAATCGTTGCTGCCAAGATGATGCACCTTACTCAGGAGCAGGCTGAGGCTTTTACGCCGAGCACAAAGAGCGCCCGTTCTTTAATGATCTGGTTGCATTCATGACCTCTGGCCCGGTTGTGGTTCAGGTGCTGGAAGGCGAGGGTGCTATCCTGAAGAATCGTGAGCTGATGGGTGCTACCAACCCTAAAGAAGCGGAAACTGGCACCATTCGTGCGGATTTTGCTTCCTCCATCGACGCCAACGCTGTCCATGGTTCTGACTCTGCTGCCTCCGCTGAGCGTGAAGTGGCTTATTTCTTCAACGACAACGAAATCTGCCCGCGCGGCTGAGGTTGTTGTTTCAGGGGGGGTGCCCGGCAGGGTGCCCCCCCTGAATTGGTTATCTGATCGAGGTTATGTGATGACGGGCGCCGCCGAAAAAGTCAATCTTCTGGGAATGCCCAAGGCAAAACTGGAGGCGTTTTTTTTGAAACCCTGGGGGGGGAAAAGCGTTTCCGTGCCCAGCAGGTTCTCCAGTGGATGCATCAGCGCGGTGTTGATGACTTCGATCAAATGACCAATATGAGCAAGTCGCTGCGCGAACAGCTCAAGGAAGTTGCCGAGATTCGTGGCCCCCCCGAGGTCGTCTATGATGAGACATCAAAAGACGGTACCCGGAAATGGGTCATGCGCATGGATAACGGCAACAGCGTTGAAACCGTCCTGATTCCGGATGGCGAGCGTGGAACTCTGTGCGTGTCGTCGCAAATCGGTTGCAGCCTCGACTGTACCTTCTGCTCTACTGGCAAGCGTGGTTTTAACCGTAATCTGACGGCCGCCGAGATCATTGGTCAGGTATGGGTTGCACGACGGGCGTTCATGCCGTTCGATCCCAATGACCGACCTATCACCAACGTGGTGATGATGGGGGGGATGGGCGAGCCCCCCCTGCTTAATTTTGAGAACGTGGTCGATGCCATGAATCTCATGATGGAAGATCTCGCTTACGGCATCTCAAAGCGTCGGGTAACGCTCAGTACATCCGGAGTGGTGCCCGCACTGGATCGTCTCGGCGAAGTTACCGATGTTTCACTGGCCATCTCACTCCATGCACCTAATGATGAATTGAGAAACCAGTTGGTTCCCCCCCTGAACAAGAAATACCCGATTGCGGAACTGTTGGCCGCGACCCGGCGCTACCTTTCACGACTGCCGGACAAGCGCAAAGCCACGATTGAGTACACGGTGATTGAAGGAGTGAATGATCAACCGGAACACGCCCGGGAGCTGGTGGTGTTGTTAAAAGGGTTGCCCTGCAAGATCAACCTGATTCCGTTCAATCCGTTTCCGGAAAGTGATTTCCGCCGGCCAAGCATGAACGCAACCCGGAGGTTCCAGACCGTGCTCAACGAGGCCGGTTATGTCACGACGATCCGCACCACCCGCGGAGACGATATCGATGCCGCCTGCGGTCAGTTGGTAGGGCGGGTCGAAGACCGGACGCGCAGAAGCCAGCGTTATATCGCAGTACAACAGGTCAACCCCCCCTGATAACCGTCGGGTGAGACAACAGGAGAAGGTGTTTGTTGATGGCAAAGGACGTTACCGTGAAACTCGTTTCCGCTGTGGTTCTGGTTATCGGGGGGGTCATGTTATCGGGCTGTGTCACCACCACCGATAGCCGGTTCAGCCGTGAAGCCGACCGACAGAAAGCCCTCAACAATTATGTTCAACTGGCGACTGCTACATTGGTCAGGGGGGGAATCTGGATCGTGCCCGTGACCACCTGAGCGGGCGTTAGAAATCGACAGCCGAAGCGCACCGGCACTTGCTGCCCGGGGGGGCCTGGTGTTGAGCGCCGAGGGTGAGGAAAATCTGGCGGAAAAAAAAGTTTCCGGGATGCCATAGCCTCAGATGGAGACTATACCCGGGGGGGAAGAGTGTATTACGGTGCTTTCCTGTATAGCCTCAAACGGTTTGAGGAGGCCCGGGACCAGTTCCGGACTGCCTCGCGTGATACGGAGTATAAAGACCGGGGGGGAGCCGTTTTTTTTATAACCTCGGGCTGACAGAAGAACGGCTTGGTTCGCTGGAATCGGCCGAAGCCGCCTATCGGCGTGCTGTGGAGCTCACGCGGGGGGGCGAGGCCCGCACCCTGTTGTCCCTCTCTCGGGTGCTGGTTGAGCAGGGTGACTTTTCTCAGGCCTTTCGATACTACAGCCGTCTTCAGACCATGATACAGCGCAACACCCGGTTGACGCATTCACCGGAGAGTCTGTATACCGGTATCCGGATTGCCCGGCATTTCCAGGACAGGGATCAGGAAGCCAGCCTGGCACTATTGCTCAGAAACGAGTATCCGGAATCTGTCGAATATCAACAATATAAGGTACTGATTGCCAATGACCGGTGAGGAGCAGTCACAGCCAGCTTCCGAGGCCTCGGTTGGCCAGCAGCTAAGGCGCGCCCGGGAAAAGCTCGGGCTCAGCGTTTCAGACATTGCAGATCAGCAACACCTGCGCCCTTCGGTAATCCAGTCCATCGAAGAAGGTGATTACAGCAAGGTTGATACCGAGTTGTTTCTCAAAGGGTATGTTCGAACTTATGCCCGCCAGGTGCAACTGAATGCAGACGCCTGATTGCAGCGCTCGACTCGGAACTTGAGCCCCCCCTGCGTCAGCAGCGGGAGCAGGAGCACCAGTCCAATCCTCTGGTTGATATCGAACGCAAGAAAAAACGCAAGCGGCAGATTGCCAAACTGGTTGTGTTGCTGGCATTCCTCGGGGGGGTAGTTGGCTTTCTGGCGTATAGCTATCTCGTAAAACCGATGTCGGAGCCGGTTCAAAGTAATGCCGACGGTATCTCGGAGTCTCTGGAAGCACAGAGTGGCGAGGCCGTTAGCGATGCCAGTCCTGAACCGGAAGATGCGCCCTCCGTTATCGAAGAGGCTGAACAGCCGGCCGAACCGGAACAGATGGATTCAGGCACCAGTCAGTCGGAAACGTTGAAACAGAGAATGGCGCTGTGACGGATACTGAAGCTCTGAGCGAACCGACCGAGAGTGGAAGCCTCGGCCAGGAAGAGTTGCTGTCAGAGCAGCCTTCGGTGGAACAGCCGCCTGTTGTTGCGCAATCCCCCCCGGATCCCGCTCTGACTGAGTCTGAAGTGATGGAGGCCCCCCCGGTTGAAACCGTGAGGTTGGCCATGACGTTCAGTGACGACTGCTGGATTCAGGTCACAGATGGTGCGGGCAATCGACTGGCCAGTGCGTTACGCCGAGAGGGCGATGCCCTGGACGTGAGCGGACAGCCACCGCTCAGAGTTGTGGTGGGCGCCATGAGCGCGGTGGAGTCCCTGGAATTCCAGGGCGAACCGATGGATCTTGGTAATTTTCGCGTCGTAAACAATCGGTCAGAGTTTACGCTCGAGCCCTGAGCAGAATTTTCTTCCCAAAGATTTCTGGTTGAATCCCATGAAACAAGAGTCTCCGATCAAAAGACGTAAATCCCGTCAGATCATGGTAGGTAATGTTCCCGTTGGCGGCGATGCGCCCATTGCGGTGCAGAGCATGACCAATACCAATACCTGCGATGTAAACGCAACAGTCACACAGATCAAGGCTATCCAGGAGGCCGGAGCTGATATCGTACGGGTGTCGGTTCCGTCCATGGAGGCGGCTGAGGCCTTTGGCAAGATTCGCCAGCAGGTCTCGTTACCGTTGGTGGCCGATATCCATTTTGACTACAAGATAGCGCTCCGAGTTGCAGAGCTTGGTGTGGACTGCCTGCGCATCAATCCCGGTAACATTGGCCGGGACGATCGGGTCAGTGCGGTAATCAGTGCTGCCCGGGACCGCAACATTCCGATCAGGATCGGCGTAAACGCGGGTTCACTGGAAAAAGCGCTTCAACGCAAATACGGCGAGCCCACGCCGGAAGCGCTGGTAGAGTCGGCCATGCGTCATATCGACATCCTGGACAAACACGATTTTCAGGACTTCAAGGTCAGCCTGAAAGCGTCGGAAGTGTTCATGACCGTCGCGGCCTACCGCCTTATCGCCTCCCAGATTGAGCAACCGCTGCACCTTGGTATCACTGAGGCCGGTGGATTCCGTTCCGGCACGGTCAAGTCCTCCATTGGCCTGGGCATGCTGTTGATGGATGGCATTGGGGGGGACACCATTCGGGTTTCCCTTGCCGCCGATCCGGTTCAGGAAATCAAAGTCGGCTTCGACATTCTCAAAAGTCTTCGGTTACGCAGCCGCGGCATTAACTTTATAGCCTGTCCAAGCTGTTCCCGTCAGAACTTTGATGTTATCCAGACCATGAATGATCTGGAAGCCCGGCTTGAGGATGTGAACACCTCTATGGATGTGGCCATTATTGGCTGTATTGTTAATGGTCCCGGTGAGGCAAAGGTAGCGGATATCGGTCTGACCGGTGGCACACCGAAAAACCTGTTTTATATGGCCGGAAAGCCAAACCAGAAGCTGGACAACGCAACGCTGGTGGACGACCTTGAACGCCTGATTCGCGAGGAAGTGTCACGGCGCGAGGACCAGGACAGCGCAGTCATCGCCAAGTCCTCAGACTGATCAGAACCGATTTCAGAAACCTATCAGGATATTATTTTGGCAAAGATTCAGGCAATCCGGGGGGGGATGAACGATATTCTTCCGGACCAGACCCCCCGGTCTGGCAGTACGTTGAGTCCACCGTTCGACGGGTTCTCGGGCAGTACGGCTATCAGGAAATCCGTATGCCAGTGGTCGAACATACCGAGTTGTTCAAACGATCGATCGGTGAAGTCACTGACATCGTCGAAAAAGAGATGTATACCTTTGAAGACCGCAACGGCGATAGCCTTACTCTGCGGCCCGAAGGCACGGCCGGTGCGTGCGTGCAGCGGAAGAGCATGGGCTGCTCTTTAATCAGACCCGGCGGCTTTGGTACACGGGTCCGATGTTCCGGCATGAGCGGCCGCAGAAAGGCCGTTACCGCCAGTTTCATCAGATTGGTGTGGAATGCTTCGGTATGGCCGGCCCTGACATTGATGCCGAGCTGTTGATCCTGACGGCGCGCCTGTGGAGCGCCCTGGGGGGGTTGTCCGACCATGCCAGACTCGAGATCAACTCCATCGGTACCAGCGACTCCCGGAAAGTCTACCGTCAGGCCCTGGTTGCCTATCTGGAGCAATATCAGGATAAGCTCGACGATGACAGCAAACGCCGGTTAACCACGAATCCTTTGCGGATACTGGACAGCAAGGATCCGGCCACGAGGGAGATTTTGCAGGGCGCACCGAGCCTGGACGACTATCTGGATGATGAATCGCGCCAGCATTTTGAACAACTGAAAGCGATGCTGGATGCGGCGGGCGTTGCCTACACGGTAAACCCGGCCCTGGTGCGCGGACTGGACTATTACGGCAAAACCGTGTTCGAGTGGATTACCGACAGCCTGGGTGCCCAGGGCACGATCTGTGCCGGTGGCCGTTACGATGGTCTGGTGGAGCAACTTGGAGGCAAACCCACCGTAGCGGTGGGCTTCGCCATGGGGGGGCTGGAGCGACTGATTCTGCTACTGGAAACCCTGGAACTGGTCCCCCCCGAACATGTGAACAATCAAGCCGATGTTTACGTTACAGCCATGGGGGGGGACCAGGCGGTAGCCCCCCCGGCGATGGCGTTGGCAGAAACGCTACGAAATGAATTGCCAGGCCGGATTGTCGTCTCACACTGCGGTGGCGGCAGCTTCAAGAGTCAGATGAAAAAAAGCAGACCGCAGTGGCGCACGCTTTGCGGTGATTCTGGGGGGGGAAAACGAAATCGCTCAGGCCACGGCGGGGGGGCTCAAGCCGTTACGTGACGATCAGCCCCCCCAACAGGAAGTCGCTCAGGCAGATCTGGCAGCTGTGCTTGCCGGTTTGTTGTAAGCAGAGTCTATATAAACAGGCAGTTTTAACGAATAACAGGAGTTTTCATGGCGGAGTTGCGCACCGAAGAAGAACAGGTCCAGGCAATCAAGGACTGGTGGAAAAATAACGGAAGCTCGCTGCTCATCGGTATTGGTGCGGCTCTGGCCATCGTCTTCGGATGGCAGGCCTGGCAGAACCATCAGGCGCAACAACGCGCCGAAGCCGCTAATCAGTTTGCCAACCTGCTGAACGCGTTCTCCTCTGCAGATGATGAGTCGGCCGACACTGTAGGTTTTGTGGCGGAGACACTGCGAGACGAACACGGCGACAGCGCCTATGCCATCTATGGCAATCTGGTTCTGGCACGGCAGCAGATGGTTGAAGGTGAGGATCCCGCGGCCGCTGTTGAATCACTGAACTGGGCGCTGGAGAAATCAGCGGGTCATCCGGCTCTGGAGCTGGTGATTCGTAACCGTCTTGCCCGAGCCCAGTTTGCCGCTGGCGAACACGATGCCGCGCTTGCCACTCTGGACAATGCAGTAGACGCGGATGCCTTTGCCGCCATCTTCTCCGAGCTGAGAGGCGATGTTCTGTTGGCCAAGCGACCGGACGGTGCGCGTGAGGCGTATCTGGCGGCACGTGAGCAGAGCCAGCAGGGTCGTAGCGGTGTTCTTGAACTGAAGCTGTCAGACCTCGGTGTCGGGGGGGAGGACGCTTGATGTTCGTTGGGCGCGCGCTCAAGGTCGGGTTTGGCTCCGTTTTTTGTGGTCTGTTGGTCGGAATCTCCGGGTGCAGTAGTACAGACACTTTTGAGCAACCTGCTCCGGTACCTGAAATCAGCGAAACTGTTGAGCTGGATACGGTATGGAGCATGTCTGTTGGTGATGGTCATGACGATCAGCTGCTTCAGATCGCGCCTCTTTACGCCGGCGACGTGATTTACGCGGCTTCCGCTGACGGGATTGTTGCGACAGTCAGGCCGGCGGATGGTGAGGTTATCTGGCAGAAAGACTACGATGAACAGTTTTTTGCCGGACCGGGCGCTGATGCCCGGCACCTTTACCTGGTCACCCGGGATGCGGAACTGGTGGCCGTGTCGTCGGAGGACGGTACCGAGGCCTGGCGGGTACCTCTACCCACCGAGGTGCTGGCTGCGCCTCAATCCAACGGTAACCTCGTGGTGGTGCAAACCACCGATGGTCGTGTGATTGCCCACGACGCAGCGACCGGAGAACGCCGCTGGCAATACGAGGCTCAAGTGCCGGTGCTGACCGTGCGCACCGCGGCTGCACCGTTGGTGGGTGGCGACATTGTGATCTCCTCGTTTGCCAACGGTCGTGTCATTGCACTCACTGCCTCGGACGGGCAGCCAGTGTGGCAGTATGAGGTCGGTCAGCCCCCCCAGGGTCGTACCGAACTGGAACGCCTGGTGGATATCGGCGGCCAGCCGCTGGTTCTGGATTCGGCCATTATGGTCGTCGGTTATCAGGGTAAGCTGGCGCTGGTGGATATTCGTTCCGGGCAGGAAATCTGGAGCCGCCGGGCATCAAGCTTCTACTCGCCTGCGATTGGTAACGGCAATATCTTTCTGTCCTCCGCCAATGGCGATATCGTAGCGCTCCGTGGCAGCGACCGGCGAGAGCTTTGGGTTCAGGATAGCCTGTCCTGGCGCCAGCTGACCCGGCCGGCTGTCTCCGGTGATTACCTCGTGGTAGGCGACTTTGAAGGCTACCTGCACGTGCTGTCGACCTCCGATGCAGTCTGCAGGGCCAGCGTGAGTTTGATAGTGACGGTATCCGCGTACCGGTTCAGGTGATCGAAGATGGTAACCTGCTGGTTTATGGAAATGGCGGAAAGATGGCCGTCCTGAGAATTGAACAGGACGACTGAGTACGCCCCCCCGACAAGTTTATGCCCGGCCCAGGCTTTAGCCTGCGTGCCGGGTTTCTGGTTTCTTGAATAGCAGATCAATATGACCCCCCCAGTTATCGCCCTTGTAGGCCGCCCCCCCAACGTTGGTAAATCCACGTTGTTTAACCAGATGACCCGCTCCAGGGATGCCCTTGTGGCGGACTTCCCCCCCGGGCTGACCCGGGACCGAAAATACGGTGAGGGCAACTACGAAGGCCAGAAGTTCATCGTTATCGATACGGGTGCCTGACCGGTGACGAAGCCGGTATTGACGCCGAAATGGCTCGCCAGTCAATGCAGGCGGTAGAAGAAGCAGACATTGTCCTGTTTCTTGTGGACGGTCGGGCAGGACTGACCGCCGGCGATGAAATGATCGCGGATTATCTGCGCAAATCGGGCAAACAGGCTCATCTGGTGGTTAACAAGACCGATGGCCAGGATCCGGACGTGGCGGCAGCGGACTTCTACAGTCTGGGGGGGTTCGAGTCCACGTTTCTGATTGCGGCGGCCCATAACCGCGGCATCCTGTCTTTGCTGGAAGCGCTGCTGCCGGAACCGGAAAATCCGGAAGACCAGGACCGGGCGGATCGTTACCCGGGTATCCGGATTGGTGTGGTGGGGGGGCGGCCGAATGTGGCAAGTCTACCCTGGTTAACCGCATGCTCGGTGAAGATCGGGTGGTGGTGTACGACATGCCGGGTACTACTCGCGACAGCGTTTACATTCCCTATGAGCGCCAGGGCCATGAGTATACCTTGATTGACACTGCGGGGGGGTTCGTCGCCGAAAAAAATGTTCGCGAGGCGGTGGAGAAGTTCTCCATTATCAAGACACTGCAGGCGATTGATGATGCCCATGTCGTGATTCTGGTAATCGATGCCCGGGAGGGGGGGCTGGTAGACCAGGATCTGCACCTGATCGGGTTTGTACTGGATGCGGGCCGCTCACTGGTGATCGCCATCAACAAATGGGATGGCATGGATCCGGAAGACCGTGAACGGGTAAAAGAGCAGGTGGCCAGGCGCCTGGATTTCCTGGATTATGCGGGCAAGTATTATATCTCGGCACTGCACGGCACGGGCGTCGGAACCATGTATGAGTCGGTCCAGGCCTCCTATGAATCCGCGATGTCAAAGTGGCCAACCAACCGGTTGACTGCAATCCTCCAGGATGCCGTTGCTCAACACCAGCCGCCGATGGTTCATGGTCGCCGCATCAAGCTGCGATACGCTCACCAGGGTGGCTCCAACCCGCCGGTTGTGGTGGTGCATGGTAATCAGGTGGATTCACTGCCCGGTGCTTACAAGCGTTACCTTGAAAACACCTTCAGAAAGGTGCTGAAAGTCGTGGGCGCGCCGATACGGTTTGAATTCAAGTCAGGCGAGAACCCCCCCTTTGCAACCAAGGTCGACCGTCTGACGCCTCGGCAAAAGGTCAAGAAGGACAACGACCTGAAGAAAGGCCGTCGGATCAAGAAGACCCGGCAGAAAAGCGTTAAACGCTGATCTGCCGGGGGGGCTAGTCCCTGCCAGGAGCCCTGATCAGGCGGCTCCTGCATCCGCGACCTGTTTTGCCTGTACTGCCGTCAGGGCAATGGTGAAGACAATGTCTTCCACCAGGGCCCCCCCGCGGGACAGGTCGTTTACCGGTTTTCGCAAGCCCTGGAGCATGGGCCCCCCCACGCTGACGACATTGGCACTGCGCTGCACCGCCTTGTAGGTGGTGTTGCCCGTGTTCAGGTCCGGGAACACAAACACGGTAGCCTTGCCGGCCACCTTGCTGCCCGGGGGGGCTTTGGATTTTGCCACGCTCTCAATCGCCGCAGCATCGTATTGCAGCGGTCCGTCAATGAGTAGATCCGGGCGCGTTCCCGGGCAATGCGGGTGGCTTCGCGAACCTTGTCGACATCCTCACCGCTGCCGGACTCGCCGGTACTGTAGCTGATCATTGCAACCACAGGTTCAATACCAAAGGCTTCAGCAGATTCGGCACTCTGTATGGCAATATCGGCCAGTTCTTCGGCATTCGGGTCTGGGTTGATGGCGCAGTCGCCATATACCAGCACCTGTTGCGGTAACAACATGAAGAATACCGATGACACCACCTTGGCGTTGTCATGGGTCTTGATCAGCTGGAGGGCAGGGCGCACGGTGTTGGCCGTGGTATGAATAGCGCCGGATACAAGCCCGTCGGCTTCGTCCATGGCCACCATCATGGTACCCAGAACGACGTTATCCTCCAGCATGGCTTCGGCCATATCCGGTGTCAGGCCTTTATGTTTTCTCAGCTCCACCATGGGCGCCACGTAACGCTCGCGCACCGATTGCGGGTCTATGATTTCCAGGTCATTTGGCAGTTCCACGCCCTGGGAGGCGGCGACTGAGCGAATTTCGTGTGGATCACCGATCAGCGCGCAATGAGCCAGGTTACGTTGATGGCAGATAATGGCTGCCTGAATGGTTCTGGGTTCACTGCCTTCTGGCAAGACGATCCGCTTGGCTGCAGCCCGGGCTCTCTCCGATAGCTGATAACGGAATGCCGGAGGCGAGAGCCGACGTTGGCGCTGAACTTTCAGGTGCTCCTGCAGCCACTGGGTATTGATTCGCCGGGCCACAGATTCCATGGCTTCTTCAATACGTTCCGGATCGTCAATGGGAATGGCTGAAGACAGATTTGCCAACAGGTGGGCGCTCTCGTAGGTATTGGTTTCCGAGCTCAGCACTGGCAAACCGGTGTCCAGTGCCCGCCGACACAACTCTATAACCCGTTCGTCCGGCATCAGGCCGCCTGTCAGCATCAGCCCGGCAAGCGGGACACCATTGAGGGCGGCGACGGCCGTGGCCACTACGATATCCTCGCGATCACCAGGGGGGGTGACCATCAGGGTGCCTGGCTTGAGGGTGTCGGTCATGTTGCGGATGGATCTGGCGCACACTGATACCCGCTGCACCCGCCGTGAGTGCATTTGCCCTTCGTGCAGTACCGGAACACCAAGCTCTCGCGCTACATCAGAGACCCGGGGGGGTGCCAGCAGTTGTGGTTGCCAGGGAATCTGCGCCAGCAACTGGAAGCGGCCGTTCGCGAACACTTTGCAGGAGGTGTGATAATCTATTTCGGTGGCTTCACTTGCCGGCGGATGATCCAGTGCCATACCGGACTTCTGTGGTTCTCCCACCTTGTTAAGAATGACAGCAATCACGTCCGGATCCGACGGTGCCGCAAACAGGCGTGAGGAGAAATCCAGGTCGTCATCGAGCTCGCTGGCAGTACAGCTCTTCGGTGTGCTCACCAGGATCACTTCGGAACCGAGATTGCGGGCGACTTCCACGTTCAGCCGGGCGATATAGGCTTCGGTTCTGTCCGGTACCAATCCTTCAATGATGACCACATCCGCTTCATTGGCGACTTTCTGGTATTCACCGACGACGTTCTCCATCAGCAGGTCTGCTTTGCCGTGGTTCAACAGCTGCTGGGCTTGTTTCAGGGGGGGAATCGGGTCGGGTGGTTCGAGGTGGCTGCGGGCACGCACAAAGGCCACCGAAGATCCTTGCCGTCGTTATGAAGCGCTTCGCCTCTGTGTACGGACTGACTGAATGGTTTGTAAAAGCCGACGCTCACTCCTTCCCGTTCCAGGGCGCGCAGAAGACCAAGGCATACGGATGTCAGGCCGGAGTCAAGAGAGGTTGGGGGGGCTATGAAAAGACTTTTTGCCATGATTGTTCCAGGTTTCATTCTTCGGAGTGTTCGGTGCCGGCAGCTGCCAGGCGGGAGGCTTCTCGGGCAATCACCAGTTCTTCATTTGTGGGAATGACCAGCGCCGGATAACGCGAGTCCGGGGGGGAACTGATGCGGCCATCACTCCAGCGGCCGTGATGCTCGTTGAGGTCCGGATCCAGCTCGATCTCAAGCAGGTGCAGATGTCGGGTTGTGTCCTGGCGAATGCGGGCACTGTTTTCACCGATGCCGCCAGTGAAGACCAGAGCGTCCAGTTTTGTCAGGGACGCGGTCATCGCTCCAATATACCGCGCCAGGCGGAAGCAGAATACGTCAATTGCCAACTGTGAGGGTTCGTGGCCATGGTCAGCCAGCTCGCACAAGGTTCGCATGTCGTTGGTCTGGCCTGAGAGTCCCTGTAATCCGCTTTCTTTATTTAGCATCTCGTGGACGTCACCGGCACTCATACCCCCCCGACTTGCGAGGTAGTCAAACAGCCCGGGATCGACGTCCCCCCCGCTGCGGGTGCCCATCACGAGTCCCTCAAGCGGAGTCAGACCCATGCTGGTATCGACGCTGAGCCCATTCTGGATCGCTGTGATGCTACAACCGTTACCCAGATGGGCAGAGATAATTGAGGTGGTGGCTGGTGTCTTGTCCAGCAGACGAGCGGCCTCGTGTGCCATGAAATAATGACTGGTGCCGTGGAAGCCGTAACGACGCACTCCCCCCCAGTCGCTGTAGCACCGTTCCGGTAGTGCGTATCGGTAAGCGCGCTCGGGCAGGGTCTGATGGTAAGCGGTATCGAACACCGCGACCTGTGGAACGTTCGGGAACAGCGCCTGCATGGCGCGAATGCCCGCAAGGTTTACCGGGTTATGCAGGGGGGGGCCAGCGCAGCGCAGGCTTCAATGGCGGATACCGTTTGATCATCAATCAACGAAGCTTCACGGAAGGTTTCGCCCCCCCCATGGACCACTCGATGGCCAACAGCCATGGGTTCGCCCGTCATCAGAGCCCGGTCTTTAAATGCGTTGACGAGCGCCGCCAGCGCCTGGCTGTGGCTGGCACCGGAAGGTAAGTGAACCGGTGTTTCATCGCCATTGATGCGTGCAAAGGCATCGGATTGATTAAGTCTTTCCGCCAGGGCGGAGGTGATTTTCTGGTGGTCGTGATCAAACAGCGCGAGTTTCAGTGATGAACTGCCGCAGTTCACGACCAGGATTGAGTCGTCCATGGTTGTGCCGTATTGATTACTTTAGATTGGCCCGCTCATTGGTTTCGAGCCAGTGAATGAAGTCCTGCTCGGGCAGGGGGGGGCGACTATAGAAGTAACCCTGGGAGTAGTCGCAATGCTCTGCTTTCAGGAAGTGAGTCTGGTCTTCTTCCTCAACCCCCCCTTCGGCAACCACTTTCAGGCCGAGGCTGTGGGCCATGTTGATGATCGCGCGGACAAGGGAAGCATCTTCGTTCTCTTTTAGGACATCCTGAACAAATGACTTGTCGATTTTCAGGGTATCGAACGGATAGCTTTTCAGATAGCTGAGTGCCGAATAACCAGTTCCGAAATCGTCGACCGACAAGCGGATTCCAACTTTGTCGAGTTGTTTGAGGATATCAGCGGTTTCGATGGAGTTGTCCAGAATCAGCCGTTCCGTGATTTCCAGTTCCAGCAGTTCCGGCCGTAAATTGCTGTCGTTCAGCGCGCGCATGATGCGTCGGTAAACCCGGGGGGGTCCCGGAACTGGCGTGGTGATACATTGACGGCAATGCTGATCTCGCGCCCGGTCATCGCCTGCCAGCAGTACGCGGCTTGACAGGCTTCCTTGACGACCCATTCGCCGATCGGAATGATCAGGCCGGTTTCCTCGGCCAGCGGAATAAAGCGATCTGGCATCACCATGCCCATGGCCGGATTGTTCCAGCGAAGCAGGGCTTCTGCCGCCACCAGGCCACCACTGGCGGTGTCGACAATGGGTTGGAAATAGAGCTCGAATTCACCCAGCTCCAGGGCCTTGCGCATGTGAGATTCCATTTGCAGACGCTCGTGAGAAACCTCGCTCATCTCCGGAGTAAAACGGGCATAGGCGCTCTTGCCTTTGTGTTTCGCCTCGTACATGGCCGCATCGGCGTGCTGGAGCAGGGTGCCGCTGTTATCCGAGTCGTCCGGGAAGGTGGCGATGCCAATACTGGTTGTAACAAACACTTCCTGGCCGCTGAGCATGAACGGCGGTGCGAAGGTTTTCAGAATACGTTCGGCAACCTGGGAAGAGGCGTCCGGCCCGTTCAGCCCCCCCGGCAGCACCACAAGGAACTCATCACCACCCAGCCGCGCAACGGTACTGGTGCCGCGCAGGCAGCTGGAGATCCGGCGTGCGGCTTCAATCAGCAGGGTGTCACCGGCGTCGTGGCCGAGGGTATCGTTGATGTGCTTGAAGTTGTCCAGATCCAGGAACATTACCCCCCCAACCTTGGACTCATCACGCCTTGCCTGGGCCAGCGCCAGTTTCAGGCGGTCCAGCGCAAGCATGCGGTTGGGAAGCCCGGTCAGGATGTCGTAATTCGCTTGCCGCAATAGCTGTTGCTCGTAACGTTTGCGGATGCTGATGTCTTCCCCCCCGAGTATCAGGTAACCGGTGCTTTCACCGTTATTGTCCTTGATAGGGGGGGTGACCACAAGCTGTTCCCAGTAGCGCTCACCATTTTTCCGTGTGCTGTTGACTTCGCCTTGCCAAACGCCCACGCGCTGTACCTGAAGCCTGATGGATTTCCATAGCTGTCTGGCTTCGTGGGAATCCACGCCAGGGTCAATAAGTGACGAGGGGGGGTGCTTGCCGATGATCTCAGACGGGCTGTTCCCCCCCGTCAGTTGGCTGAACTTCCGGTTCGCATATTCAATGCGCCATTGCCGGTCACAGATCAGAACCGAAGACGGGCTCTGGTCGATGGCTTTGGAGAATTTCCGGATTTCGGCTTCATCCCGTTCCCGCCTTGTGACGTCATCGATAAGGCGTTCGCGCATCTGGTTGATGGCTTCGGTCACCATGCCCAGTTCATCACGCTGGTAAGCGGGAGTATCTGGCCTATCCAGCTCCAGCGGGCGTGAAAGATTTCGCAATGACAGATCCCGGGTGTAGTCGGCCATGTCCGCCAGATGGCGAGTGACCAGATGGCGGAATATCCACAGAATCAGAATAGACACAACAAATATGATCAGGAACTGAGTGGCTAGAATGAAGCCCACCCGGCGCCTTAGTTCGTCATACACCCGGTGCAGACTGGCGGTGATGGTGAGCTCGCCCAGTCGAAATTCCGCATCGTCCCGGTAGATCAGCTCGAAACTGTGGGTGAGGGTATCGGTGTCTCGTGGGAGTTCGCCCATGACCAGTTCGGAGTCTGGTTCAATTCGGAGCCGGAGATGTTCGATATCGGGCAGGCTCAGAATGCCGTCCATCTGGGTTTGCAGGTGTTTTTGATCCAGAGCCCACAGGCTCTGGGCAAGGCTGGAGCGGTAGCCGGACTCAATTACCTGCATCCGCTGTTCAATCTTGGACAGGTCCTCGCGGTAGTCTGAATAGATCTGAATGCCGGACGCGAGCAATGTAAAGGCAGAGCTGAACAGAAGGATCCATGCCACCAGCCGGAATGATAAAGGAGAGGCCGCACGAAAACGTTTCAAACGCGTCGCAATGTCTGGCATGTCTTTGATTTTTCGACCATCCAAGGAAGTATCGGACATAGCAATTACAGAAGCGATCCCTGACGTTGTTACCTGTATTCCCTTGCCTACGACTATAGCAGCAGTTTACGGCAAATGCGCTGCAAACTCAGGATAAATCGAGAGAAATGGGGGGGCAGGGCGTCTCACTTTGGCAATTATTGCAATGACGAAATGAGCTTGATGCAGATCAATACGGGGGGGCAGGCGGTGGCGGCGTAACCTGAGCTTAATCAAGTTTTACAGGTACAGGAGACATAGCCATGTATATGGACGCAGTTGTAATCGCCGGAATCGCCACAGTATTGCTGATGATTGGCTTCTTCGTCGGAGTCGGCATCTTCGTCATGAAGGATCAGAAGAGTCATGCTGCTAAAGGCGGAAAGCACCACCAGGGTGGTCATGGCAGCTGACGAACAGACAGCTTTGAAATTGGCGTCCCCCCCTAGGGGGGGGTTCGAACCCCCCCTGTTGCCGCCGTG